>QMCD01000177.1_pt1 | contig 46077 bp, 53 predicted proteins | sample 1821841 | NCBI WGS metagenome assembly QMCD01 (sample SAMN01991225, study PRJNA193472) | Termite gut metagenome, whole genome shotgun sequencing project. | isolation source: worker | host: Macrotermes natalensis
GCATATTCCTGTCCCTTTTTGATGCCCCGTGCCTCCCACTCGTCGGTCAGCTCCTTGCGTACCTCGATGGATTTGAGGCGTTGATTGATCCAACTTTCGGAGTAACCCTTGCGGTGGTAATATTCCAACAGCCGCTCGATACCGATTTCAGGGTCGTCGATCTCCTCCAACCGTTCGCGCCCCAACTGTGCCAACCACAGCTTAAACGGCTCGGCTTTGGGCGACGGGATGGACTGTATGAGGCGGAACAACTGCTCCACATCGGCAACATCGGTAAGGTATTTCTTGCCGTCCGTGGATGCTAATTTCAGTTGTCCGATTTTTTCGGACAACTCGCTCCCTTCGGCTTGTAGCTTGCGTTTCAGGTCATCCCAATACTTTCGCGGGCGCGCGCTCTCGGTCAGCACGGCGATCACATCTACCACCGAAATATACCACTTCTCCGCCTCGGCATCCCAAACGGAGCGGACTTTTTTATCCTCGAAAATCTGTAAAGCCTCTTTCTCTGCCATAATGGAACAAAGATAGCGATTTTTTTACGGGTGTTTGTGAAAAATTGATTACTTTTGTTCCGTAGCCTAATCGCCATCAAACTTCCACTTTGCAGATTTCGGCTATCTAAATATCGTCCAGTTAGACGGGGAATGCCTTGGCGTGGCATTGCTTCGCTTGGACGATAGGTTGTGGAAGACCTGATGGCGTGCGATAGTGATGTCCACGCCTTTTTTGTGCGATTAGGTTTGATGTAGGAGCGATTACAAACAAACTTAATAAACGTAAAAACAAAATGAAAAAGATTTTAATCCTAATGACACTAATCGTGGCGTTTGCAACACAACTGTCCGCTCAATCGAGTATGGCTTATGTCGTAAAAGACGATTGTTTTGCTGCCACTTCACAAGAGGCATACAGTGAGTGCGCTCGATATGCTTCAAGAAAAGACGAAGCCTCAATTAGAGCAATGATTGCAAGGGGAACCGTGATTGTCCTAACGAAAGGTACTAATGTTCGCTTGGAGAAAAGCAGCCTCGTAACATCCACTGTAACCGTATTGGATGGAACGTACAAAGGCTATAAGGCTGTACTCTCTCCGTCTGACATAAAGAAAAATAGCTAAAAACACATCGCAATGAAAATAAAATTGATAATAGCCGTATGTTTGATTTCTGTCCTTGCCGGATGCTCACACAACAGGAAAAAGGCAAATACAGAGGTGCAGAGTATCGAGGTTTTGGCAAATGTTCCCAAAGTTGAAGAGCCGAAAGTCTGTAATATAATCGGAGAGGGAATAGTCATTCGTACAGGAGCAGGCGAAAACTTTGACAAACTGATAAACAAAAAAGCCACAGAGATGCTGAACGAAACTCATTATTGCACTGTGGACTACACCTGCAAGGTAATTGTTGAGGACACACATGATGGGTGGTCGAAAATTAGAATCGTATCACCGAGCCATTTGTCTGATTCTCACAGGGGATGGATTCCATCTAATGTGATTGATTGCGAAGAGCGGGACTATTCACAAAAGTTAGATACCGCCTCGTATGAGATTATCACGACACAGCACAACAACGCTGTTCAGAATTTCCACGTCCTAATCAAAACGACATTCGACAAGCAAAGCCTTTTAGAGTTTGCACTGCGATTTAAGAATGAGCATTGCACGGGGCAGTGTAACGTAATGATTTACGATAACCTCTCTATTGCTGATTTGGTCACAAAATATCCCTTATCTGACCCCGAATATCTGCGACTTGCCGACCACTTTGTAGGTATGCTGACCTTTGATTCGGGCAACTCCCTCTCATATTATCCGTTTCAGGATTTTTTGTATAAAGAACTCGGAGGCAAGAATTGGAAGGTAGAGCCGATAAAGTGATTAATTAAAACATAAAAGAAATGAAAAGATTAATTTTCGCCGTAATGACATTCGCTGCACTTGCATTTACAGGATGTAGCAAAGATAATGACAATGGTCTCGATGATAATGATAGCTACCTGTACGAAATGAAAGTGTGGGAAAGGGAATATAAGTTTGGGGAATTTGCATCAGGGAGGAAAAATGTCAAAGTTTATCGCTATAACCAATCGGGTGGGTTAATATACGAGGAATCACTCGTTCAGTCTCCGGCATTAGATTTCGATTATTCAAATGAGGTTTATTATACCTATGACGAAGCGGGACTGTTGACAGAGGAAAAAAGGTACAGTATGACCCTTTTGGATCGCGTATTTAAGTATAGCTACAACAACGGTCTTATGTCCGAAAAAAAAGAATATAATGATGACGGGGGATTGAGCACTATTTGGACATACACCTACGAAAATGGCAGATTGGTAAAAGAAGTCGAGGACAACATTATTATAAATGTCGATTATTATGCTCTTATTGAGTATAATAATCGTGGACTTGTTTCACAGAAAAAACAATATAATTCAGACGGCACTCTTTTTTATACATATTTATTCGATTATGATGCCAAAGGTAATCTACTGATAGAAACTAACGTATCGCCCGAAGGTAATGAACAGGTCGTTCAAAATTATACATACGAGTATAATAACGATGGGACTGTTCGTAAAAAAACCAATGCTCATCTTTATGGATGGTGGATTGACATCTATGAATATACCTATGATGACGAAAAAAACATATCCACAGTAACAAATTCGAGAGATGACGACGGGGTTATACAGCCACAATCTTTACATGAATACGAATATATCTATAAATAAATTCCATTATGAGCGATATAAAATGTCCCAAATGCGGATCGACACAGATTCACGCAGACAAGCGAGGTTTTAAGGCAGGGCGTGCTGTTGCCGGAACGTTAATCGCCGGGCCACTTGCCGGACTTGCAACAGGCGGAATGGGTAAGAACAAAATAGTGATAACCTGTTTAGGTTGCGGACATCAATTCAAGCCGGGTGAAGGCTCGTCTTCGGGTAGCTCGACATATTCAGGCACGAATAACTATACTGAAGGAGTTACGTTTGTCCGGCAGGAGAGGGCGGATTACAAATGCGCTCACTGTGGCAAAGTGTCTTCGTTTGAGGAGGCGAACAAAAGGTGTCCGAGTTGCGGCGGTTACATCAAGGAATCGGACAGAATAGGGTATGTTAAGCCGGAAGTAACCTCAAAGCCCAACGATGGAAATTTGTCTGCCGGGGGCGTAATCTTAATAATCGCCGTGTTTATTTTTATTGTAATTATGATTGCCACTTGTTCGTAATGTTGAGGTACACCCAAAACACCTCTATCGTGATCCTTGCCGGAACAATGAGAATAGCCGCCTACGATGGAGGCTATTTTTTTTACATACCGCCTCAACACCCAAAGAAAATACCAATGATTTACAAAAATTGCCGAGAAGTGGTGCAAATGTGGTGCAAGCCGCAAGTCAATAACCATCGCCGAGGCGCACAACAAAAAAATAAGTTTTTTCCCTTACTTTGTCATTTAGCACACTATTAGTACACCTTGCGAAAATGAAAATCCCTGTCAATCAGCCGATTAACAGGGATTTTTGGTACCCGGAGCCGTGTTTGGGAAATGTCACATTTAATAAAATGCAATGATATGAATTACAGCGTCATTTTCATGCTTGCGGCCTCATAACATGTGGATTACGATAGTTTTTATCGCGTCACAGGGCGACAAGCGTGGACAGATAACGACACGTTTGTTGTGCAAAATTGATATATTTGCACAACCTACCTAAATCAAGCATGGCAACCGTAAAAGCATTCATCCGATCGGCGACCAAAAAACGTGACAACGTAAACATCCGATTCCGGCTTTCGGATGGGCGCGATGTGCAGTTGTTCCATGTGAGCGAACTGATGGTCGATCCCGACATTTGGGACAACGCAAAACAGGAAATCAAAGCGAAAGTCACCTGTTCGACCGCGAAACGCAACGAGATCACGACCGGGGTGGCGAAACGGAAAAGCCTCATCCTTGAAATATACGACCCGGCCCCGGACAAGTCCGCGCTCACGTCCGAATGGTTGGAGGTCGAAATCGACAAACGGCTGCACCCCGAAAAATATGACAGCCGACCGCAGACATTTTTCGAGGCATTCGATGAATTCCTGTCGAAACGAAAGTTGTCCGACGTCCGGAAACGGAATTTCCGGGTCATTGGCCGCACGCTCCGGCGGTATGAACTATATAAACGGGAAACCACCCATAAACCGTTCGAATTGTCGTTTGCCACCATTACGGGCGACACGTTGCGGGATATCGAGGTATTTCTGCGGGATGAATATGCCATCATCGAACGGCACCCCGATATTTATGCGGCGATCCCCGAAACCCGTACCCCGCAACCGAGGGGACAGAACACGATCAACGACGTATTTACGAAATTGCGCACGTTCTTCCTTTGGGCGATCGACGAGGGCAAGGCGACGACCAACCCGTTCAAAAAATTCGTGGTCGAGGAATGCGTTTACGGCGATCCGATCTACATATCGGTCGATGAACGGGAGCAATTATACCGGACGAATCTCGCCCGGCATCCACAACTCGCCATTCAGCGGGACATCTTCGTGTTTCAATGCCTAATCGGGTGCCGGGTCGGTGATCTGTACCGGATGACCAAACGCAACATCATAAAGGGTGCGATCGAATATGTCGCCCGGAAAACAAAGGAGGGCCGCCCGGTGACGGTGCGTGTGCCGCTCAATTCCGTGGCGCGCGAAATCCTCGACCGATATACCGATCGTGGGGATCAATTATTGCCGTTCATATCGCAACAAAAATACAACGATGCCATCAAGCGCATGTTCCTCGCCGCGCGGTTGCGGCGGCCCGTCACGGTCATCAACCCCACGAACCGGGAACCGGAAATCAAGCCACTCAACGAGGTCGCATCGTCGCACATGGCCCGGCGGTGTTTTGTGGGGAACCTATATAAAAAGGTCAAGGATCCGAATCTCGTCGGCGCGTTGTCCGGCCACAAGGAGGGCAGCAAGGCGTTCGCCCGGTACCGGGACATCGACGAGGAAATGAAAGTCGATCTCGTCAAATTGTTGGAAAAATAGATTCTGATTTTAATTACGGCGAATTCGCCATAATTGGACACCAAAATAAAGGCCCCCACCGAAGTAGGGGCCACCGTTGGAAAGTTTGATTCGTGATAATTAAACAAACCGAACGGATGTTATTTCAGCTCCGAATTCATGTAACCGATCCTCTATTTTTTGCGTCGTTTTTTCGCTCGGTTTTCTCACCCCGTTAATGTAATGACTTAATTGACGCTGATTGATTCCGGTGATGCGCTCCAATCCCGCCAACGTAAACGCATAGGCGTATTGTTGCAAAAACGATGCGGTGTCATATTTGAACTCGAATTCCAAATCCTGCGGAAACTCTTTGCCTGTCTCGGCATAATATTCGCGCATTTCTTCGAGTGAGTTGTTGAAATCAGCGATCGCCTCCGCGACGGTTTTGCCGTCACCTAATACGCCGAATGGCACGTTATCGCTTTCGATAAATACCCCGTAGGTTCCATCGGCTCCTCTTTCAATTTTTGCTATTGCTTTCATAGTGATACTTTGATTTAGGTTTCTTGTTTTGGGGAATTGGGGGTTATATTTTAACCCCCGAATCCCTAATGATGCTTTTTAACGTTCCGGGCCTTACCTCTTCTTTTCCGTGGTGGCTTAAATCAAATGTCTTGCCTGTTATCGGCGAATACCACTTTGGGTGCGACCCTTTTTTCTTGACGCAATAACAACCTGCATCGGCCAATTTGCGTTCTAATTCTGAATACTTCATGTTCACGTTGTTTAATTATCACACCTCAAAGATAGTAGTTTTAATATCATTTAGCAAGTATTTTGCCAAGAATTTTTGAGGAAAATGCGATTTTCGGTGTTTTTACGGATAAAAAAGGCGGCACGCAAACGCGCACCGCCCCGGCAGCATCGAAAAAAACAATCAGAAAACAACAAGGAGTCCCGCGCCGATGGACGGGTTTTCGGTTTTGTAATCGTAGCCGCCGATGACATGAACGCCAATTTTGCCGTATTTCAATCCCAATCCCACGGATGACCATTGCGTTGTGATATTCCCAATGGCATAGGGTTGTAGGCGCACCGGGGCCGAAACGACGGTCGTGACAGTTTTTTGGCGGGGCTCGTATTGAAAATCGAACCCGATCAGTTTGTTGTATTGCACCGTGGCGCGGTATGTCGCCCGGCCAAGTGTATCGGAATTGATCAGCGTATCAGCATAGACCCGACGCGCGTTCCAATCCTCGACCGTTGCGCGATAACTTGCCATCGTGTCGATCTCGCGCCGCTGCGGTTGTTCCGGTGGCGCAGAATCGACGATCGTGGGTCGATCCCTATATACGGTTATATAGACGATCGAATCCGGCATCGTCGTTGAAATGGGCCGCAATTCGGAGCTGTCCTTTGATACCACGATCGGGGGCAACAGATCGTATGTCGTGTCCGTTCGTTCGATCTTTGGCCGTGGGGCGATCAGCAGTCCCAACAGAATCCCCACGATCGCGCTCAAAACGATGGCGGCGACAAATTGTTTATTTTTCGGTTTTGCGCACATATTTCAGCCATGAAAAAGGTTTGCGACGGGACAGATAGCCGGGATCGGATTGATGGTCGTATGCCTCCCGTTCGAAACATATCCCCTTGTAGCGGAATCCGACGACGGCCCACGATATGAAATACGGGAGGTAATAACCCGCAAGGACGAGCGGGAACCACCACCATGATGTACCCAACGCAATCGCACCGAGGACGATCATCAGAACGACCAATGTGCATTCGATTATTTGGCGCGTGTGGATCCGTTCGTGGTTCTTATCCTGTTCCGTAATGGGCGAACTGCCGTTCCGGGCAAACAATACACCCCAAAGGTTCAGTAATTTCATGCCTTTCGCGGGGATATAGTCGTTATAGATGATTTTCATAATTGGCGAGTGTAAAAATGGGAGCGCCGTTTTGACGCTCCCATTGGTTAATGTATTGATTTACTGCTTGGGCGCAATCTCGTCGACGTATGCCCAGACACGCTTGGCACCCCATCCGAGCGGCTCGGCGGTGGCGGTCACGGTCTGCCATATTTCCGACTTCGATGCACCGTCGCCGACCAATGTGGCGATCTGCGCTTTGAGATCGTCCTCGGTATAGGCCGCATCCGCATCCCCGATTTCCGGTGCGTCGGTTGATTCCGGTGCGTCGTCGGCAGTCGGCTCGTCATCCGCTGCGGGTTCTTCCGTGGGCTGATCCGCCGGGGTAGGTTGTTCTTCCGATACCGTTTCGGCGGCCTGTTCGTCATCGGGTGTTTCCGACTTCGATGCACCGTCGCCGACGGGGGTTTCGTTGTCCGGGTCGGGGTCGTTGCCCGTGGCACCCGCATTCGGGTCGGGATCGGTGTCACTACCATCACCCGATCGGCGAACGCAGGGGAGGAGGGTTTCGGCATTGAGATCGCCGACCGTGATGCCGATCTGTTCGCAATAGCGAACCGAGGCATCGAATTTCTGCTGCAACAGCGAACGAACGCGGGCAAGCATTTTGGCGGCAACACCAAAGAAATACACCTTGTTTTCGGCGGCCTCCGTGTCGTTTTCGATGGCCGTGATGATTGCGGCCACCTCGTCCGGGCCACCCGCGACGGTTTCCACGAGATCGGGATTTGCGTCGATGAATTCGCGCGCGTCCGTTCCACCCCGTTCGAGATAGTAAAGGAAATCCGCGAATACCTTGTTCGCCGACAGGCGATACTGATTCGCCCAATGGGCTTTCAATTCATTGTACATAACTCCTTGTTTTGAATGGTTGATTATTAGGTTTGCTTGTCTTGAATGTGTACACGTACAGGTTTTTGTCGGGCGACGGCGGCGGGATGATTCCCGTCAACCGAAATCCCTCCTCGGCCCCGATCTGAACCGGATCACCGACCGTTGGCACGGCGACCATTTCGACGAGTAGGTTTTGATCGGCGATGTATCGCAGATCGGCGCATGTTGTGAGCGTGAACGTGATTTCGTACCCGCTTTCGAACGGACTGAATTGTACGAACGTCGGATCCGGCCCGAAAATCTTGATGACGGGGATTTTTATGAAATCCGATAATAGACTATTGCTGTCCGGCACCAAAAACGTGCGGATCAGCAAACTGTCAACGGCTATATTTTGTAATATGTTCATCACCACCAACCGAAAAATCCCATGTGATACGGCATCGACGCGGGTATAAATCCGCTCGAATTCGTCGCATACGTCGTATTGAGGATGACGTGTGCAATATGGAGGTCTAACGGGTTCTTCCCGTCCTGTTTCAAATAGTCATTCATGGCGAAGATCATCGACCGGGCGGAGTATGCCAACGATTGAACCACATCGGCCTCCTCGCGGCGTTGCGTCTGCCGTGCCCCGGCGGGTTGTTTCGTGACATTCTGCCGGGCAACTTGAATCCGGTTTTGGCTCAATAGGTTCGTGCATACGACCGTGGCCAACAACGCGCGCAACCCGGAAAACAATTCGTCATCGCCGTCAAGTAATTCCTGCACCGTGGGCGACGTTACGGTGTTCGCATTGATTTCCTGCACGATGCGCCGCGCACCCTCCTTGCCGAACAAAAAGACGAGGACTTGCCGTTCGAGCATGGCGAGGTTTTGCACGGTCACGCCCGAATTGCGGAGCGCAATGCTGTACGAAAAAAGGTCGTCTGCTGATAATATCTGTGCCATCGCTATCGGAATTGTTGTATGTTAAATTCGGGGCCGAATTCTTTCGCCGGGGGTTCCTGTATCACGGTTAGGATTGCCTTGACTGTTCCATCCGGGGCCACTGCCTTGAATTGTTTTTGACGGGCATCGAAACCAATGTTTTCCGAATTCACCGAGAGCGCGAGGGTCATTTTCCCCGCGTTCCCGGCTGTCGGTGTTATGTTGAGCCAATCAAACGTCATGTCCCTAATTGATTACCTCCTCGAGTTGCCACGGGGCGTTGGCGACGATTTCCACGTTTTTGATGACGTTGAGTTCGCTGTTGGCGAACGACACGGTGTTCGGGGTGATAGTGATCGAATAGGGGACACCCGCCGCCTGTGTGACGGCAAGCGTCAACACGGTCGAACCCGAAATCGGGTTTTTGAAAATGATACTCCCGGATCGGGCCGGGGCGGCGACGGCTTGTGCCACCACGTCCACTTTCAGATTGGCGGTGCCCGGCACACCCGTTGTCCGGCTGATCGTAAACCACGAAATATCTCCGCCCTGTTTTTCGATCGTATAGTTTTTGTTCGCCGTGATGGCGAGGGTTTGCGATCCGACGGTGTTGGCGAACTGATTGAGGGCCTCGGGATTGGATGTTATCACGAAATCCGCGTCGGCACTCGATTGGTTGACCGTAAACGTTCCGGCGGTTTGATAGGCCGCCCCGTCCCAATACTCGACGAGGATGGGGATGTTGACGGTGCCGCTCGTCGTGTTCGTTCCAAAGCTGAAACTCAACACGGCGTCGTGTTGGGAATCCATGCCGAGGTTGTTGGTGAACGTGCCGATGAGGCCGTTCACCGTGTAGGCCGACGAGGATTGCAGGGTGATGGCCTTGCCGCCCGACGACACGCGGAATTTCTCGGCGTTGGTCTTAACGGTAACGGTCGCCGTCGTGGTGTCCCAAGCAACGTCTTGGGAATTGGCCGCGAGGGTCATAAACGGTGCCTTTCCCGTGATACTCAAATCGAGCGTTTGGCTTGCCGTTCCGCAATATCCCCGCGCTTGCTTTTGATGCGGCGCGCGCCCCGTATGCTCAACGGCATATTTTACGCCGTTGGTTGTTGTCCCGGCGGTGCCATTCTGTTGAGCGATTTCAAACTTACCAATTTTTAAGACTGCCATATTTCGTTAGTTATAATAGTTCCTCTATTTCCCAATCGCCGGACGCAATCACAAGAAATGCCTTGTTTTGTTGATATGCGTCGTTGTCGAATTTTATGTTATCGGGGTCTATTCGGAAATAAACCATCCCGCTGCGCCATACCAACCGCCCGAAATAGACCATGCCGAGAATACTCCTGCCGTGATAGGCGGCATTGTGTACCACTTGCTGATTGATTACAATGCCCACACATAAAAGTTTTTAGTATCATTTTTCGACCGTTCGATCGCCTCCGCCTCATTTTCGACCTCAATGATTTGCGCACCATCGAGGCCGTCCGCGCCCTTGAGCCATTGTTGCATCGCAATGAACGCGCTTTGGCTCATTCCGACCGACGCATCGTTCACGTTCAGTCCTTGCCGGATGAATGTAATTTTTGCGCTGATCATAGTTGCGCATTTATTTGGTTGGGCGTAACGATGATGTCGATCGAGTTTTGCCCGATATTCACAACCGATTTGTCCGGCAACCATGCCGCAAGCTCACCGATGTTTTCCACTTCCGAAAGGTTCTTCGAAACATCCCACGGAAGATTGCACGAATAGATACCAACGCCAATGTGAACGAGCGATCCATCCTGCGTTGTGGCGCGGAATTTCAACGTCCGGCCCGATTTGGTGGAAACCGTATATGTCAATTCGGTGCCGTCGGGAAAATCGACGGGGACATTGTTTTCGAACAATTCGATCACGAAATATCCGGTGCTGCCTCTCGGTATCTTAATCATGGCTATTCGGTTATGTTTTCGTTTGCCCGTGCGACATCCTCTTTCCCGGCACCGAGGGGCGGTATCGACAATGTCCAATCGAATGCGGAATCACGGAGGATGTCGTTGATGACCTCCTCGAATATGTCCCGATACGGTTCGAGCGCGATGTTCAATTCCTTGATGAACATTTCGCGGTTGTCTTGGTTCACAACCCCGCTGTCCATCTTGTAGATGTATTCGTAGGGAATTTCCAACGGGATGCAAAGACGACGGGCCGTTCGTTCGTCGATCTTCAACAGTTCGTCCATGAACGCCGGGAATTTCGTTTCGGCCACGTAGTTGCCGATCGGTTCCTCGTTCGGGATGTTCAAATACTCGGTCGTTCCCGCAGCCTTGACACCCGTGTTCATGTAGTCACTCCCGAACTGTGCGGCTGCCGACGTCAAATCCTGCGCGCGATCGAGGCCCCAAATGCTATTCAGCACCTGTCCGTCGAACAACCCGCCGAATCCGTTGGCCGTGTCCGCCCCGGTGGCACCCGCCTTTTTCTTGTAAGTTTTCAGAATGTCCGAGTTGGCGAGGAACGACATTATGCCCGTATCAACCCCCGCATCGGTCAACAGGAGGGGCACCATCGAATTGTAGATGTGATCGGGATATGTTTGTGCCCCGGCGGTGTTGTAGAACAACATTTGCCCGGCGCACAATTTGTCATCCTCCTCGTGTTCCTCGGTGAAATGGCGTTGTTGTTCGGCCACCCGTGACCGTTCATACGGATAATACAATGCGACGACATCGTTCAATTCGCTGTCCATCATCGCAATCATGTATTCGTTCTTCGTGTACGGGAACAATTCGGGATCGCGTTTCACGTAACGGATCATTGAAATCGGGATCCACTTGAACTGATTCGGTTGCCCCTGTTCGTTGTAGCCGACCCAAATAGCGAACGATTTTTTGTAACCGATCGCATCACGCCCGGCGTTGCAAAGGAGGCTGTAAATCGTGTCCGTGAACGTCGATTCGAGCGTCGTTCGTTTGGTCTTGATGTCTTTCGGGATGCTGCCGAATATTTTTGCAACGACCCGTTCGATAAGATTGTCCGCCGTGGGCGCGTATTTGACGAAAATATCGAACAGGTTCGGGTACATATTATTGCCGATGGAATAATTGCCCCATTGTATAACCTTATCGCCCAACGATTTGTCCTCGGCGAAATTCATCGGCGAGAAAATCGTGAATTTTTGCAGCCAAACGACCGCAGCAATTATCCTTTCATACAATTTCATATCGGCGAACGGTTTTAGTGAATGGCGGCCCGATCAAGGGCCGCCACCCTGTTGTGTGATGTTACGGAACGGTGATGCCGTTTTCCTTGCACGCCCCGTCCTTGATGTAACCCATCAGTTCGAGGAGGGCATTTTTGTTGGCGGTTTCCGTGCCGATCTTGATGTACTCGATCGCATAGTTCGCCTTGGCAACTTCGAATGCGGCGGTTGTTTCGCCTTTCGAATCGTTGTTGCCCGAGAACAGCATTTCGGCGATCTCGTCGGCTTTCGGGAAATACCCGCGCGGGCCGCCGTAGACGTGCATCATCTGCGCGTCGGCAGAAACCTTGATCCCCACCCATGCTTTCGATTGGAGGTACTGCACGAGTTCGTCGTACTCCCGGCTCGATCCGACGGGCAGCGTGAAATTCGACGTCTGGTACGGCACACCGTTGGCCTCGATCGCATTGCCGAGGGTCGGGTTGAAGATCAGACTGTTGCCGGGGAAATACAGGCCGTCCTTTTCGGTTTCCCCGTCGGGGAACAGAATGGTTTCGGGTGTCGCCGATGGTTCGTTGTAGAGGTAGGACATCAACGTGGAACCCGCCTCGGCGGCGAGGATCATCGGCGAGCTTTCGCCCGATGCGGTGGTGAGCCACCGCTGCTTGATCTGCCCCCACACCGTGATCGGGAGGAACGCGAGATCGGTGCCCTCGCCGAGCGAGAAAAGGTCTTTGAGGCACCATTTGTTTGTTGCGACGTCCGTGGGACGACATTTATTTACTGTTGCCATATCTTTTTATGGTTTAGGCGTTAGGGAGATATGCGAAAACTTTGTCGCTTTCGCGGAACAGTATGCCCGATGACAGGGTCGTGATGACCTTGTATTGGGCCTCGGCGTTCTCAACCTTGTTGATCGCCAGAAGATTCCCCACTTGGTAGGGCAGATTGAAGAACATCTGCTGTGACTTTTCGGCCACGGGAACGGTCAGGTCGTTGTTGCGCACGAATGCACCCTTGATGACCATATACCAATTGTTCTTCAGTTCGGCGGGTACCTTGTCGTAGAATACGCGCGCGTTCTTGATGCCCTCTTGGTACGTGACGATCAGCGAATCGTCGGCGAGGCCGTTCAACGGCAGGATGACGATGTTTTTGTAGCGGATGAATTCGCGATTGATCAGATCGCGCGCCTCCTGCACCGAGTATTCCTCCTTGACGAATTGGAACACGCTCGATGTCACGCCGCCGTTCTTGGTGGGTTGGAACGCCTGTACGACCGACGTGCGCATGGTTTCGAAGTTGGCCGCCGAAACCCATCCGGTCACGATGGAACCCGCCGAACCGCCGACTTTCATCGGGAGGGGCAGCGCGCCGATGATGTCATCGAGGATCGCGGTGATGCCCTGTACGGGTGCCGTGGGCGTTGCGAGGGTGTCCCATTCGATCTGTCCGGCCATACCCGTCGTGACGTTGGCCGCCGGAACGAGGGCCACGATGTCGGCCTGCAATTCGTCGAAATAGTTGGCGAGCAACTGTTCCGAAATGCGATTGCCGATCGTGATCAGAACCTCGACCAACGCGGCGGGATCCATACCCGCTGCCTCGGTGCGGAATTCGTTCGGCAGTTGCGAAATGTTGGTTTCGAGATCGAGCAACGTGAAATATTTGTTGTCGTTCAGTTCGAATCCGTCGACCTCGAATCCCGACGATTTGCCGGAAAACATCGCGTCGGTGATGGTTGTTCCGACGGGTGCGGAACCGATCGTCGCTTTCGCCGTCACGCGGAGGTTGGTATTGGTGTTCGTTACGATCACCGGAATACCCGCATTGAGCGAGCTGGTGTATATCGTATTGAACAAGGGCTGTACGGGCTTGTCGTAGACCGCCCTCGAAATGGTTGATGCGGAAATTGCCATATTAGTAATGTTTTTTGTGGTTACGGTTTATTTGTTCCCTACACACCCCGGCCCGTAATCCGCGAACATCCGGTGCATTTCTGCCGCATGGGTGTTCTTGTTGACCACGGGTGCCCGTTGCGTGTTAGGCTTGGGGGCGGCGGTGCGTTTGTTGACGGGTTTCGGGTTGCCCTTGTCCTCGACTTCGGGTTCCTCCTCCGGTTTCTTTTCGGCGGTTTCGTCCTCGGTGTCCTCGTTTTCGATTTCCGTTTCGGTCGACGGGGCCTGTTCCGTGCCCGGATCCTCGTTTGCCGGGCCAGCGTTATGGATGTACCATTCGTCGCCCGTGGAGTGGATGGTGTATTCCTTGCCGTCGACGGTCACGGTGTGGTCGCCCTCGGGGAGCCGCACCACCGAGCCATCCTCGGCAATGGGTACAACGAAGTGATCCTTTTCGACCGCTTTCGTCGGGTGTGCGAGGTACTTGACCTCGTCCGAGCCTTCGACCGTTGCCGGAGTTTCGAACATCACCCCCTCGAGTTTTCCGAGTTTCTCGGGTGACATTGCCACGGCTTCGTTCATCGGCTCCTCATCGGGATCGGCGGCCATTTCGTTGACCACCGTTGCCACGCCACGAATCAATTCGGGCATGGCCTCCTTGATCGCCTCCGCGACCAAGCCTTTGATCTGCTTGTTTGTCATAATGTTTTGTTGAATTTGGTGTGAATTGATGATATATGAGAAGTTCGGAGAACTCGGGAATATCCGGTCGATGCCGCGCATCAAACGGTTGTAGATTCGCGTGCGCTCGTTCACCACTTTGCTCACGAACCCCGCGTCGATCATGTCGTTCGGTTTATCGAGCGTGATGCCGTCGCCCTCTTTGAGATACGTCCGCACCTCGCGCGTAATGCCGTGGTCGTCATAAAAATCATACATGATGTCCGTGTACGCCTCTATCTCGGTTTGAAGTTCGCGGAGTTTGTCCTTGTCGACGTTCGTGAGATTGTCATACGTGGCCTTGTGTACGAGGAATGATGCGCCTTTGATCGCCACGCGGTTTTCAATGGACAGGAACGGCACTATTGCCGAACTATACACCTTGCCCTCGGCCACGGCGCGCATTTCGATCCCTGCCTCCTGCATCTGTTCGAACACGTTGGCGATGGCGAATCCGATGTCGACGGCCCCACCGACGGAATCGAAACACACGTCGACCATGTCGCCCGTGTTGATTTCCTGTTCCTCGATCTGCCGCGCGAGGTTCTCGAGCATGTCCGGCTCGATCGGCCCCTGTATTTTCAGTATCTTGGTCATCACAAGTGTAGTATTTGTCCCCGGTTACGATCGGCGAACGATATGTGAATCCATGTGTAACCCTTTTCGTCGATCAGTTGGTCGAAATCTATTTCGCCGTCCAATTTCATCGTCCGTATGAGGTCGAACAACATCTTGTTGCTGCCGATCATGCCCGTTGTGATGTCAGCCGCCTCCCCTTTGGTGTGTTGGCTCGTGGCGACCCCGCCGACCGCCTTGTTCAACGACGGCGAACGATATCCGCTATTCACGGTAATCGGTGCGCCCCAACGGGTGCGGATGGGATCGAGAACCTTGTCGATAAGGCGTTCCAATCGTGCGGCAACATCCGCCGGGGGCGTGTTGTCAATCCCCCGCGCGGCGGCGGTCGTGGAGCGCGTCAATTCCGGTATCGTGAAATATTTTCCCATAACCTATTTTATTGTCGTGGGGGGATTCGCGTTTTGCAACCCTCCACCGTGCATTTATCGTTTTCGGCGAGTTTCCGCGCCTCTTTTTCTTTCAATAGTTCCAATTTCAGATCAGATATTTCTTCCGCCAACGCCACCCATTTGCCTCGTTCGTTGTCGATGATGACCTGCATCCGCACAAGTTGATCGTATGCGTCCGATAGTTTTTTATCCCGGAGGCGATCCTCCTTATCATCGACGTCGATCTCGACACCCTTTGTTTCGGCGGCCTTTTTGCGTTTTTCGTAACGCATGAAAAGAATTTGGGCGATCCAACCGCCACCAAATAAGGCCGTTAGGATGGTCAACACCTTGTCTGTCATTGCACGATGTGTTTGTCTGCGTTTTGTTTCAAATTTTTTCTTACTTTTGCATCAAACACATTATGGTTTAGCCTCTTCGGCCTTGATGCGAAAGCGATCATCTTTCGTTTCTCAACCTTTGGGAACCACTAATTCCCATTGGGGTCGAGGGGGCTTTATTTTCTATCCCCAAGAACCCGTGGTCATACCTCCGGCCATTCCGTAAACACCCGTACTTGGAGTGCTAACAATTATAAATGTTCCGGCATTGTAATTGGTTATATTCGTGCTGTCCCCTCCCGTTGTTTGGTCGTACATTCTAACCCCTGCTGAAATATTCCAGTTGCCGACAATAAAAATGGTACCTATCGGAAGTCCCGCAGGGGGACGTATTGCCGTCCACGAGGCAGAGGGTATGACCCGAATGATTGGAGGAACCACAACACCACCGATAACGGGTACAGTAACCGCATTAAATGCCGCTTGACTTGTGACGGTTATAAATGGAAGTGCGCTGCTATCGAGTTTATCCGCAGTCACTTTCGCTGCGCCTATTGTTGGATTCGGGTATGACCCCGACAAATCGCCTCCGGCGGCACCGGACGGAGGTAGTGTCGTGGGGATAACCCCGGCGGCCATTTTGTCGGCGGTGATACCCCCCGCGAGTTTCACGTTGGTAACTTTCCCCGTTCCGATGGTCGGTGATGGGTATGTCCCGGTCAAATCGCCTCCGGCGGCACCGGACGGAGGTAGTGTCGTGGGGATAACCCCGGCGGCCATTTTTGCCGCCGTGACCTTGCCGTTTCCGATGGTGGGATTGGGATAAGTGCCCGTCAGATCACCACCCGCCGGGCCTGTCGGGGTGCTTGAACCCGCCCGGTCGTATAGTTCATTGACGATCGCCGCGAGGGAGTTTTTCGCGGTCGTTTTTACGGACGATAAATCGGTCAACACGAAATCCGGCGTCAGCCATTCCGTGATCTGATATTTTCCGAGGACGTTGGTGACAACGAACGTCAGTTCGGTTGCCGCTTGTATCGCCTCGTCGGTCAATCCGTTGTTGAGAATGTTGCTGCTCTGCCAATTTATCGCCACTCCGGCGTTCTTGTAGACGCGGACGATGACGCTTTGGTTGATTTCGAGGGGTTTGACCGCCCCGGAATCGCTCGAATAGTTGCTCGGGTATATCTTGATCGGAAATGTCGTCGTCATGTAGTCGGCGGGAACGGTGATTCCTTGGTCGTTCACATACGATTTGTTGCCGATCTGATACAATTCGACGGGTTGGTATGCCGATATGATGTCGGCGACCACATTCCACGATTGGGGTTCGAGCATCGGGAGTTGATACGGTGCGGCCACGTACCCGTTGGGGGTGGGGAAACCATAATTGCCCGAAATGAACGATGCGGTGGGGATAGCGCGTGTAAACGGCACCACCTTTTTACCCGATACGATAATGTCCGAAAGGAGGAGTGCCAAACCCGTCAGCGTTGAATAGCTGACGGGGACGGACACCTGCGATAATTCGGAAAGATTGTCCGATTTCGGCTTTGCGACGTTAGCCATAGTCTTGTCGTCCTTTTGATGTGGCAGGTAACATCACCTGCATTTGGTTACAAATATATAAATTATTCCACAATTATACACCATGTGTATAATTTTATCCGCGTTATTTCATGTAGCTTGCCCGTTTGTGCATCTGTGTGATTTCGTAGGCGGATTTCACGGCGCGGTGCGTCACGAACGTTTCGACCGGGCGTCGATTGATCTGTGAGCCGATTTTGGCAGCAAGAAGATCATAATCGAGCGTGAATCCGTCGGTGGATCCGCCATCGAGCAATGGCACACCGGAATATCGTGCATTGACATCCGACGCACGGGCGAGGGCCGCCATCATTTCGGGGTCGTTGGCGGCCATTTTGTTCACCGCGAACATCTTTTCGATGCCCTCGACCTCCGCGATCTGCGTGTTTCCCACACGGATCGGCACACCGCCCTGCGAATGGGATGGCCCGGACACTTGGTACAACCCCGAACCGATTTCGATCGCACCCCCCGTCGCATATTTCTTGCCCCCGGTGGCCGACATGGCGTCGATATTCTTGTTCAATGCCTCCATCGCCTTTTCGTATTCCGTGATCCCGGCGTCGATTCCGGCCACTTTCAACGCCGCAACGAATTGCGATAGTTGTGCGGCCTCGGTGCGCAGTCCGGCGGTGGCATCGGCCAACCATGATTCGATGGCGGCCTTTTGCTCCTCGAACGACGCTTTCAACGCATCCTCCTCCTCCTTGATGTACGCCACCCGTTTGTCATGCAGGAGTTGCGCGGCGTCGATCTCTGCTTGTAACCCGTCGATGATCGCATCCTGTTTGGCGATTTGGTCGTCATACGTGGCATTGATCGCCTGTAATTCGGCATCCAATTCGGCGGCCAATTCCTTATCGAGTGACCACTTGCTGCCCTCGGCTTGCAATTCGGCCCCCAACGCCTTGATTTGCGCCAATAGATCGGCGAAATTCTCGGTTTCGTATGCCTTGCGCGCGGCCTCCATGTTCTTTTGGCGTTCGGCCTCGAATGCCGCCTTTGCCTCCTCCGCCTCTTGTTCCTTGCGCGCTAATTCTTCCTTGATCCGTTTTTGTTCGGCTATCATCGCCGCCCGTTCCTCGCGGTTCGTGATGACGCCGTCGGTGAGGAGTGATTCGTTTCGGGCGTAATCATCCTCCATCTTTTTGATTTCGCGTTGGATATGGAGGATTTGGTTGAACCGTTCGAGATCGGTGCCCGTGAGTTGCGCAATGGCCTCCGATGCGTTTTCGACATCCTCGATGATGGATTGGGTGATCGAGTTGTAGTTCGTTTCCCATTCCGTGCGCATCTGCGCAAGGGCGTCCTCGCGGTATTTGGCGACCTCCTTGGCGGCGGATAATTCGGCATCGCGTTCCTCGTTGATCAGCTTTTTGACGGCCTCAACCTCCTTTTTCTTCAACGCGATGATGTCCGACGTTTTGACGCCGTACCCATGCACCACTTGATCGAGCATTGATTCGTATTCCTCCGCCGTGATCTGCCCCGATTCGCGCAGTTCGCCGAGGACGCGGGTGTTGAATTCCTCGGTCATCGTGGCGAGTTCCGACGCCGCATCCTTGCGCTGTTTTTCGAAATCGGCGAGTTTCTGCTCGTATTGCAATTCCGCTTTCAATGCGTCGATCCGGGCGTTGGCGGCCTCCTCGTACACTTTGATTTGTTTCTGAACGCTATCGAGTTGTGCCTCTTTTTCCGCCTGTGTTTTGTTGAACGACGTGATGTCGGTGATCCCCATTTGTTTAAGGGTTTCATTGTTGGAAATCCCGGCATTGATCGCCGCGTTGATCTCCGATTCCCGTGCCTCGAGTTTCGACCGTTCGCCGTCGATGTACGCATTCCATTTCGGGATTGCGATTTTTTCGGCATAGTCATCAATGGCGGCGTCGGCATTCCATCCATACGGTTTTAGTTTCACCTTTTTACCGTTGATGCGGATCGACCGTTTCTTCCGTTTTGTGATTTTGAGGCTATTCCGGGCCGGGATGAAGAAATCCTCGTCATACGACAACATGCCGCCCTCGGCGAATTTCGTCGGGTCGGTTTGTGTCCCGGATATATCCGCGCCGACCGATTCCACGAACGCAAGGAGTTGACGCATGTAGTTGTTGCGCATCGCCTTTTTGGAAATGATCAGCGCACCCTCGTCGCCCTCGGCCTCGGCCACGACCCGGTTGCCGAATCGGATCGGCACCCCACCATCCCGGTGCGATGGCCCCTCGATCTGTTCGAACCGTATGCCGCCACCCTTTTCGAATTTCGGTTTCTGCGGCGGTTTTTGGGCGTAAATCAATCCGACCTGCGCAGCACCCAACGCGCCGACGATTGCGGCGAATACCGACCCAAGAATCGGCCCGGTTTGCGCATAACTTTGCATGATACCAAGCGACGTTGCGATAACTGTCGATATGGCGTCCTTTGCTTGGTTGACCCGGAACTGTTTCAGTTCGAGATCGTACATCGCATTGGCCTTGTCTTTCTCGCGCTGTTTGTCCGCCGCCGCTTTTTTGTCGTCGGCTTTCATTTGTTCGAGGCGATATTTGGCCTCCGATATATCCCGGTTTTCAAGGGCCGCCTTTAGGTCACGCGATTGTTGTTCGTATGTTTCCTGCGCCCGGCGCTCTTGATAGGCATACATTTCGTCGATCGCTGCCTTTTCCTGCTCGATGTTTTGGTTGATCAGATCTGTGGCGGCGTTCAATCCATTAAGGGCGACGGCGGCACCGAGGTCGATCATCGACTGTTTGATTTCCTTGTTCGCTGCCTCTATCCCCTTGGCATCATTTCCGTATTTAGCCCGGATTTTGCTGATGTCGAATGCCTTGGCGACAATGCCGCTGATGCTTGATGCGAGTTTGAAGAAACTATTTTTGCTCCGTCCGGCATATTGTTCGATGGTTGCAAGGGATTGTTCGAGCCGATCGGTTAGATACTGATGCGCGGCGTCGATCGACTGCGTGGCCTCCACCGCGATATTGGATGCCTCGACGCCGAGAGCTTTCAGCGCGCCCACCTGTGCCGTGACCTTAGCGTTGACGAGGTCGATCTGCTTTTGTATGGCATCGCGTTCGGCCTGTGTCTGCGCGGCGTCGAATTGGGTTTGCAATTCTGCCAACTGTTGTTGCAGGGCGATGTAATCGGTGATGATTTTTTGTTGGTGGTCGTATGCCGCCATGTCCTCGGCCAACCGTTGTTCATCGTTCAACTGCACCTCATCGGCGTTGTATTTCGCCAACGCTGCCGCCTTTTGATCGAGTAGACGTTGATACAGCGCGATCTCGTCGGCATTCCCGCGTTTTTGGGCCTCCAACAACGCCGCCTGTGCATTGCGGTAATCCGTCGACGCTTTCAAATATCCGTCGGTGATGGTTTTTTGTTTCGCCGCCTCGTCATCGGCTTTCTTTTTGTCCGCGTCGGCCTGTATTTTTGCGAGGTTTTTTTGATGCACGTATTCCGCAAGTTCGATTTCATCCTTTTCGGCTTGCGTCATCGTGATGCGTTTCTTCGATGCTGCTGCGAGTGCTGCATCACGTTCGGCCAATACGGATTTGTAAATCTCGATCCCCTTGGCGTCACCGTCGATCTCGGCCTTACGTAAATCCTCGGCAGCCTTGATTCGGGCCTTGTATGCGTCGATGTATTTTTTGGTGGAATCATCCGTGGCCTTGGTAGTTGTTTCTTCCGTCTTTATCGCCGTGACCCCGATGGCCGCAAGGCTCGCCTCATATTCCGCATTGAGTTCAATCTGTCCACGGATCATTCGATCCGCCTTTGCGTTGGCCTCCTCCGCCGCCTCGTTGGCCTTACGGATTTGACGTGATTTATTTCCGAGAAAACCCACACCCTCGACGGCGATCGTTTCGGCCTCTAATTGCTTTTCGAGGGCCAATTTGTATTGCTCGGCAGCGATCTGTGCCGCCGCTGCGGCGCGCGCACGAACCATCAACGCTTGTACGAAAGCCTCGGAATGCGTGACCAATATATTTTCGGCATCCTTGACGTTGTTGACTTCGACACCGAGCGATTTGAATGCCTCCTTATTTTGTTCGACAAACTTTTTCTTCGCCTCCAACGAATCACCCAACGATTCCCATTGCGCCTGTAACGACCGGAAATTCGATATGCTTTCCCCCGCCATTTCCGCCGTGGCCTTGCTGAACGCGAGCGCATCCTCACGGGCCTTTTTGGCATCGGACGAGAATTTAGACCACAGCGCAATCACTACACCGATCGCTGCCGAAAGTCCGAGGGTGAGGGTCGCCATCAAAATTTGCGCGGCGACATTGGCGATACCCGCCGACACCCCTAATTTTATTAATGCTCCCGATGTTTTTGTGGTTGCCGTCGTCCACAGATTTTGAGCCTTTGCGAGAAGCCCCGTTTGGCTCGTTTGCGCTTTCATCAACCCGACCGATATTTCCATCAACCCGGTGATGCTTTTAAGGTGTTTCCCGACGACGGGGAATTGCGAGTTGATTTTTTGGAGTACCGGGGCAATAGCCTCACCCGCTTTGGCGTAATTACCAACCGAACGACTGAAAATGCCGACCTTTTCTTCGGCCTCGGTCAGTTGATCGGTGTATTGTTTCAATTCCGCCTCCTTTGCGGCAAAACCGGGATCCGTTTGGCTCATGGAAAGCCACTCTTTTTTGAGCGCGGAAACCTTGAGGCGCAATGCCTCGACCGAATCCTCGGCGACCCCCATTTCCTTGACCTGTTGCCGTTGCGCGGCGGTGATGTCATTCGATGTTTTCGTCACCATCGCCTGTGCTTTCGATAATTCGATATATTTATCGGTGCCGACGTTGGTTTTGGACATCTCGTCATTGAGGTATTTCTTGGCCTTGGCGAGTGACGACGTGCTGACCTCGGCATTGTTCAACCCCTTGCTCAATTCATCCATCACCCGTTTGTAGGTGGATGCGAGATCGGCGGCCTCTTTCGCCTTTTTATTTTCCGCGTCTTGGGCTTTCGCGTTTGCCTCCCGTTGCGCGGTCACTTTGGCTTGTGTCGCCGTCAACGCCTCCAAATCCTTTTTGGCTTGCACGTAGTTTTCGCGCTCCTCCTTGGTGATCGTCGACGAATCACGGCGGACATCGTTGAATCGTTGCCACACTTTCATCGCACGGTCGATCGACGATGCGGTTTCATCGTGGGTTTTGGCAAGTTCCTGTTCCTCCTTGCGCAATGCGGCGGCGCGTGCCAATGCCTCGTCCTGTTGTGTTTTGACGGTGTCGTACCCGGTGGAGGTGAACTCGAATAGAGTGACAATCGTGTTTTTTGTTTCCATAGTCTTATCGTGCCGTATCGTTTGACGGGCATCATCACCCGTTGATTTTCATGTAGTTACCGGAGGCTTACGAATGTGCCCTCGAATGTTTGGTTTATAACGTCATACACGCCGTCGAGCAGCAGCGCATCGGAATCGTAGAAAAACAGATTGCGTTGCCCGAAAAGTTGCAGATATTGATAGTAATACAACCGGAGTTTTAATTTGAACACGACCGGGTTGTACCCGTCGAATGACGACAGGAATGTGAGCAGACGGCTCCAATACTCCTCCACGATGCGCGTGATATGCAACGGTTCGAACACCATCGCGCCGGACACATCATCGAACAGCGCCAACTGCGGCGGCACCTCCGAAAATTCGAGATACTCCACCGATATACCGTCATCCACCGTCTTGACCTTGTATTTCAACGCCGGGATCGACACCGCGCCCCACGACCGCACCGTTTCACCGTGTGCGAATATGCTTTCGAAATACACCGCCGACGCGGGGAGGGGTGCAACGTCGACGCGGAAGTACCGCGCGCGTTTCGTGTCGGCCTTGTACCGGATGGCGTTCAGTTTGGCGAGGCCGTTGATCTTGTCGGACAGTATCGTGTAACCGTTCCAAAACACGAACGGATTGACATCGACCCGTTCGAACCCCTTATCCGGGATGTCGTTGATGAAATAATAGTCCACCTCCGCCAATCCGTCGTCGGCGGTTTGCGCCATTTGGAACAGGGTGAGGAATTCGCGGTACACCTCCAATGCCGTGAGGTGCGGGAAGTTGTCGGCCACGGGGAACATGAACCCCTGCGGTTCAATGAAATCGTCTTGGTTCGTTTCGTAGACCGAAAACAGGTTGTAAAAATCGAGCGTCGAAAAATCAACCGTGATGTCATACGGGTTCGGGTTGACGAGAACGAGCGACAACGGATCCAACCCGTCCTGTAAATTCGTGCTGTCCGTCACATAGCTCACCGCATTGTCACCGAGAGATTGGAGGAACGCCATTTCGTTCGTCCCCTCGCGCAGCACAATGTTGAATGCCTCCACCGATTCATACAACGCCTTGATCTTGAAACTCATCAACCGATTCGGTTGCCGCACCTGTATCACACCCGGCGCGATGATTTCCGCACCCGGCGTCGGCACACCCAAAACATCTTTCGTGATGTTCCACGCCACCGTATCGTTGGACAATGGCATCACGATTTCCCCGTTGGCGGGGATCGTGTATTGGCCCGGCGCGCGGAATCCCCACGAACTACACATGTACGCCGTGGTCGGCAGAATCACCGCCCGGCGTTGTTTGTCCGTCCATGCGTCCCAATTCGCCGACCATCCGTTCGCGCGGAATACCTCGCGGAAATAGGCCAACAGGTTGATCGACGGCTTGCAAAAATCGTCGATGTTCGATTGGTTGAACTCGATCCGGCCCGTGTTGTTGTCCATCGGGTTGTAGAACCCGAATTTCAACAGGTCGTTACTATGGCCCTTGTCGAACGTGCCGACAATGTAGTTCCACCGCGAAAGGTCGATTTTGTCGAGATACAACACGTTGTCACCCATATAGTCCACCACATCCTTGAACGACGACGTGATGGTGACGAGGACGACCTTTCGTTGTTCGTCGACCGAGTATTCCGATATCGGCCCCGCGATCAACACGACATCGTTGTATCGCAATTCGCATGTGTTTTTTTGGCCTTTCAGCTCGTCGAACACGCGGCGGTTCTCGTCCAACGGTATTTCGAATGTTTCGGATATGGACAACGGGCGATTCTCGGCGGTGTTGTTCGTCAATAGGTTGAATTCGTTTTTGAGCAACGATATATCGAGGCCCTCGGCGGGGAGCCACAGCGAATGCGCGCCATTGATGATGAGTTCGAGTTTCGACAGCATGGCTATTCCAAATTTGCGTTGTCGGGCACCATCCCGATCGGACGGTACACCGTGAATGTGATATCCTTGTAGAGCGTCGAATTGGGAAGATCATACGATGCCGACCGGACGATCCATTCCAATCGGCTGCCCCCGGCCCCGATGCGTTGCACGTTTTGGCTTTCGAACACCCCGTCGTATTTCAACATCCGGTCGATGCGATATCCGAGTAGGAAATCCAACCCCCGCAAATCGGCATATTTGAACATCAGTTCGACGGATTCGGTTTCACGGGCCACGCTGTTCGAGATCGTCGATGCGTTGCGCAGGGCCACGATTTCGGGTTCCGTCACGCGGCGATATTCGGTGCATAGGTAGGTCGAAAGGCCGCCGACGCCGTTTTGGTACGAGAAATAAAAATCCCGACGGTTATCGAGGACATATTGCCGACATGTGATTTCATACGATGGCGATTGACCCGATCCCCCCTGTGTCGATATGTCGAATTCATTGGTGAATTGATCGGTAAACTCACCCATCAGCGCGGAATGATACAACACCTCGACCCGGATGGTCGTCGGCTTGCGCGCGATGATCGCCGCCACTACATTCGCGTATTGCGCAATGTCAACCGTGTTCAATCCCACGATGGTCGGTATGGTGATGAATTGGGTGTCGACGAGGGTTTCTTTTTGATACAGTTGCACTTTCATTTGAACCGCCACGCCCTCGGCCCCCATCAACGAATTGATGATGAAATTGACATAAAACGGGTACACCGTGGCGTCGTTGTACAATAGTTGATACCCGGTCGTGGGGAGGATTGCGCCACCCGTTTCGGGATTGAATAGGGTGTACAATCCATAATTGACCTCCGGCATTCGGGCCTGTACCAAAATGCACGGATCGGTCGTCACGTTGTCCGTATTGCCGAAATAGTCGGCGGATGTAACGACGACCCGGAGGGCGATGCCGCCCGTGGCCGACACGTACCCTTTGGCAAGTTCCGAAATATTGAAAGCGTTGTACCCGGATGCGCTCAACTGCTGCCGACGGGTCGCCAACAAAACGTTTCGTGACACCCCGTTGATCGGCGTCACATCATACACCTCATACGTCATCCGGGTGCGGTACTGATACACGAGTTGGCTCGTGTTGTCGTCCGGGAATTCCTTGGGGCCGTAAAACGTCGGTGAATTGTTGCCGATCGCCTTGAGCAATATTTGAGTGTTGCCGGATCCGTCCGTTTTGATTTCCGCAACGTCATACGTTCCGGTGTAGTTGTACGACCCGTCGACCGTGTCCTCGAGGTACACTTGCGGATTGCGGCCCGATATCGTGGCTACCTGTGTCAAATAGTCGTTGATGTTTGACCGGAGTGTGAGCAACGCCCATTGTTCCTGTTGGGTGATATTTCCCATCCGGGCCTGTACCGACCGGAACCGATACGATACGGTTGATAGTGCGCCCACCACATTGAAATCGAATGTGACGGGGTCGGCGTCGGGCACCGGATAAGTGCGCGAATATGTCGGGGAACTAACGATCTGTATCATGGCAATCACGGGCTAACGCATAGGGTTCGATCGCTTTGACCGTGACAACCGTGGTGTACTGTTGCACGACGCTGTTGCTGTCGTCCCATTTGCTGAAATTGGAATTGTTGATGCGGATTGATGAAATGTACCGCTGTTGGGCCTCGCGGTAATACGCGAGTAGTTGGGTGACGTGCCGCCGGGCGATCGCCTCGGATTTGTACGTTTCGTACCATCCGAAATGCGTGACCGAAAACGTCGGCGCGAGAGCCGAGTTGGTGCCATTGATGTCGACCGTGTCCGATATCGGGAACACGACGAAATACCCGGTGTTCGGCGTGAGCGACGGTTTGATCTGATTGACCAACAGTTCGGCGGCGATCTCGTCGTTGGCGCAATAGTACACGAATTTGCATTCGGGCACCGCCGTGACGAGAAACTTGGCCCACAGATAACCCTCCTTGACGGGCCGCCCGTTCGGGCACAACAGGGCGATTATATCATTGTAATCCATATCCTTTTATCGTTTCTTTGAATTTATCCATCACCCGATTGAACATCACCTCGTTTGCCTTGTCGATCGTTCCCTCGGTCGGTACGGGCGGCACCGCGCCACGATACACCCGGTTGCCCTCCTCCTTGAGTTTCCGGGCCACGAGGAACGACGTGCTGCGCGCTTCCTTTGCCGTTTCCCCGAATTTGTCCATGCACCATTGCATCAACCCCGTCGGGGTTTCCGTGCCCTGTTCATAACCCCACGGGGGATATCGGCCCGGTTTGCGTCCGTGTATCAATGTAGCGACGGCGATGTGTCCGACGATCGTGTTGTCACGCGCCTCGATCGACTGCATCGACCCGCCCGTGTTGGTATATCCGGTCGACAGGTATTCGTATTTGAATACCGGGGTGCTTTCCTCGGCCACATCCGCCAATATGTCGTCAATTTCTGCCACGGGGTTTTCGTGTTTGGAATTCGGCTACCCGCGCCGCCTTGTCAGCCACCATGCGCGCAAGCGTGCGATTATACTCCAAAACCAACGGCTGATCACCGCGCTCGATATAGCGATGATAAAACGCAAGTTTTTTATAGCGCGCGTAATTCGCCCGGATTTCGTCGGCGAAACTGTCAATGACCGATTTATGAGCAGCATTGTAGGCCGCAGCATTTTCCTCCGTAATCGGTAATTGTTCATCGAGTGCTTCATGGAAGGAGATGGCACCCTCATAAAACTCTCCTTCCACACGACGAAAAAATCGAACACCGAAAAAACGTCCTCAAATGGGACTTGTTCGCGGATTGCATCGGCGACATCGGCGGCCACCTTGGCGACCGGATCCGGGATGTTGAACATCGACCGGATGATCGGGGCATAGATACACCCCAACATGACGGGCATACGTTCGAGGTCGGCGGGGTTGAAATCCTCCACCATGTCGATCGCCTGTAACGTGATGTCCAATTCCGAGAACCGACCGAGGGTGACGAAATATTCGCCCATCGTGAATTCGATCTTCACATCGCGCACATCCTTGGGGATCAATGCCGATTTGTTGAACGATTCCGAAATCTCGGTCAATTCCGTCAATTCGGGGCGCGAAAGCTGTTCGGGGCGTTCGACACCTTTGAGGCGACAAAGCACCATGCGGGGATCACCCCCGTTTTTGTAGGCATTGTATAGTTCAATGCCGATAGCACACGATATTGTCATGCGGCTAAATGTTTTATTTGTTCGTAAATTTGTTGTCGGGTCGGGTCGAACCGCAACGCGCGGGGCTGCGATTCGAATATATCTTCGAGTACATACCGCATCCCGTACAGGGCGGCGTCCAACAAATCGTCCTCGCCGTCGGGTACCTTTTCGTCATCCGTTGCCGTGACGTTGTACCGATATTTGTTGATCTCGTTGATGTAGAACCGGGACAGCGGGTCGATCACCTGTGCGAGTTTCTTCACACGTTCGATCGAATAGTATTTCAATTCCCCCTTGCGGCATGGCAGGACGTTGATTTGGACGTTGCGGACACGTTCGCCGTTGACCTTTTTGTAGTTGAAATATCGGTCGATGTCGTCAATGAGGTCGACGCGCGCGCAATCCACGATCAAATGCGGGATGACCTGTATGGGTGACAGGAATTGATCCTGCCCCGGTCGGAGGCATTCCTTGATCTGCCGCAAATACCGCGCATGGCGGTCGATGATCTTTTGGCACTCCACGATGAAATCGTCGTGCAAATACCCCTGTGCATAGCACAATTCCCGGACGTTGACAGTATAATCGCCGCCGAATCCGAGTTGCACAATAGCCGTCCGCGCCTGATATCCGGGGTCGAGGGCATACACGTTGTACATCCGCATCGGCATCGGGGCGACGCTGTATTGGTAGATTTGCCCGTAATCGGGCGACGTGTCGATCTGTCCATAATAGAACCGGAGCGCGTTGCCGGAATGTTTGAGGATTTCGAGGTACTGCCGATCCTGCAACACGTTTTCCCATGCCTCGATCCTCATCACCATCGCCGCCGCAATCTGTTGGGGCGTCAACGGTTCCATCGTGCGCGGGTTGACCTGTTGATCGAAATACAACGATGTCCATGCACGGGCATCGGGATTTTCGGTCAATATGATGATCGGGGGGCACCCGTGCGCGGATCGGGCGCGGGTTTCGAGGAATTCATACCATTCGAAACCTATCGTGGTGGATTCGTCGAGATAGATTGTTTCGGCGTTCAGACCGAGCAGAGCCGCATCACCGCGCGACCCGTATGGTTTCGGCGACCGAATGGGTCGGAGGTAGATCGTGCTGCCGTTCGCAAAATGCAACTCGTTGTTCACTTGGTCGTAAAAATACGTCGTGTTCCCCTTTCGGGAACGTGACGCCGGGATGCCACACCCCTCCAACCATGCGATCACGCTCCGGTCGAATGCGGCTTTGAGAACCTTGAGGTCGGTTTTGAGTAGGTAATGCTCCGTGTCGGCATACTTCATCGCGCGCTTGGCGATGGCGATCATGCAGATGTATGTTTTCCCGGAACCGGAACCGCCACGCACCAAAAGGGTACGTTTGTCACCGGATGCGATCTGATGACAAACGTTCTGCTGTGCGACAGAATTAAACCTTATTTTGAGCGCGTAATTCATAGTGTTGGGCCACGTATTCGGCGACCTTTTGTTTTGTGCGAAATGGAGGCAATTCGCCGCAGCAATGATGAATGAGGACGTATGCGACGGTGTTTTCCGCCGTCATACCCTCGTCATAACACCGGGCGATTGTCCGTTTCACGTTACTCTGCATCCGGCGCGGGGATTTGCGAATTGATACCCTCGGTCAGCCGGTCGGCCTCGGTGCGGATCAAGGCATACAGGGGGTCGATGCTCATCCCCGTGAAATGCTGTTTGTCGCCCACCGTGACGACGAAACCGATTTCGGCGGTGTTGGTTTTTACGGCGTTGATGATCGCATTGTAGATATCATCGCTCGTTATACGGTCGGTGCAGTTAATCACCGCTCTCTGTTGTTTCTCGTTCATCATATTGATTTTCAATTAGTTCCTCCGTTATTGTGAATGTTATGTTTTTTGGCCCGTTCGGGTTTGCATCGGCGTCTTGTGGTTTGTCGGTTTGCCCGAGGCGATGCTTGCCGACCCATTTGAGCATATTTTCGCTGCCTCTCATTGCGAGGTCGAACTGCTTGGCCCGGATCATGTCGTCGCCGACTGCCCTTTGGGATTGGGAATATGCCGAGAAATCGGTTTTATTATCACGCACACAAGCGTTGTATAGCGTGTCAACCGAAATACCGAGCATCCCGGCTATTCCGGTACCCGTGCATCCGGCTTTGAGGTACGTGTCGACCTTGGCCCAATCAATGATTGCCCTCGGTCGCCCGGCACCCCGTTTGGCCTTTGGTTTTCCCCTCGCCTTTGTCGTGGTGCCTTTCGATTTGGTACGTTGTATGGCATCCTTTGTCGGCATTATTTAATTTCGCATTTGAATCCACGGGCCGCGAGTTCGATCTGTAACTCCTCCAATTTTTCGGGCACAGCGTGCATCACGGTCATTTGGTACATGTCGCCGCCCAGTGTGGGTTCCTCGTCCGGCTCCGGTTCGGGTTCCGGCAAAATGACACCCCATTCGGCGGTGTCGATTTCATATTTCGCGGTTTCGGCAGATATGAGGTCGGTGTCCCAATCGAGGTTCGCCTTGGATGTGGCATTGTCGGCGAGGGCCAATTCCCGGCCCCGTTTGGAATCAATGTCGATGTCGGTACGCTTGACGGCCACAATCTGATCGCCCGTCGTTTCGACGACGATAACACGATCGAGGCCCACCGATGCGGCGTTCTCGACGGTCTTGTTCCCGGCGATGATGCGGTTGTTCTTGTCCAAAACGATAGACCGCCCTGCACCCAACTTTCGCAACGATCTTTCGATCATCGCGTTGCCGAACTCCGTTCCACGATTGAAGTTCTTGTCGTCGGGCACAAGGTGGTCTAAAGTTGTTTCCTTAACGGAAACGGGGGTCTTGTCGTTCATGGTCATTGTGGCAGGCATCGTCACCTGCGGGGTTCTCGTGGTTTATTTTCCGTCGATGGTGTCCACTATTTCGGTGGGCGTGGGTTCCGGCTGCACCGTGGGTTCGCCCTTGCAAAAAAAGATTTTGAACAGGCAGAACGCTGCGGCCCCGAAAATAACGGTCAGCCAAATGGTTTTGAGGATTTTCTGATTTCGTGAGCTTTCCATAGTCGTGTGTTTTATGGTTCGAGATATTTTCACAAAGCTATTAAAAATATACATCACATGTATAAGTTGGTCGCAAATTTTTCACCCACGGAGATACGCCGTCACTTCGGCCATGAACGAATCCACCGTCCGGCACACCACATATTTGCTCCCGTTCGCCTCGACCGCCTCCTGCCATGCCACTTGGTTGTCGTTCTGCGTTGATCCGCGCGCGGTGGTTTTCATTTCGATGCACAGGGCATTGTAGCCACCGCAGCCGACGAGGAGGATTAGATCGGACACGCCGGGCGTCACGCCCTCGGCTTTGAGGATCCCGGCCTCGCGCTTGTTCCGTGCGCCGCCGTTCGGGACGGCGAACAACAGCTTTGCCAACCGGGGATATTGGAGCCGGAACCACCGGACGCATTGTTGTTGGGTGTTACTCTCGATGTGTCGCATGTCTTTCGTTGAGTTTTTCGATTTCTTTCATGTAGAATCGACGGGTGTACAATCTCGCGAGGGCTAATTGCCTGTCGGTCGGTTCATTTTCCCCGGCAATTTCTATCACGAAATCATCAAATACACCCATCGGGTCATCGGCTATAAATTTGTCGGTATTGCAGAACGGGCAAGGAGTATCGCCGCCGATCGAAAGAGTTCCGGGTTCGTCCCCGCTATCCAAGTCCCACAGATAGCCGTCGATACACGTTGCATCCGGGTATTTTGCCCCGAAGAATGGGAATTCCGGGCATTGTTTTTTGTCTTGGTTTCCCATGTTCTATTCCTCCTTTGCCTCATCGTTTTCCCGATCTGCAGCAATTCGTTTGAGTGCCTCGATCGTAAGATCACGCCCCTTGTTGATTCCGTCTTTTCTGTTTTGAAGTCCGTAGAATGACAATCCGAGAGAGAAAAACAGGATGGCCAACATCATCGGCCAACGGGGAAATGATATTGACAATGGTTTGATGGTTTAGTTGTCCGTTCCCGTTTTGCGTCCGAGTTGGAAGATGGTTCCCTGCAATTCGTCGGGGTTGGCCGGGCGGCTTTCGATCAGATCGCCGTCGGAATTGTAGAATCCAACCATCTTGTCCTCTTGATCGACGAATTTGTAACATTCCTCCTTGACGTATTCCGCCCGTTCCTTGATGCCGCGCAGGATCGACGATTTTTCCTCGAGCAACGGTTTGAGTTCCGCGTTGTACTGCGCGGCGGCGGCTTTCTTTGCCTCCTCGATCTCACCGATTTCGATCGACGTTTCGGCGAGTTTTTCTTTCAGCTCCGTCACCTTTTCCGGCGCGAACGCTTTCATGTACCCCTTTTCGACAACGCAATCGCAGTTGTCTTTGAGGAATGCCCGGCGCTCCGATGATCGGGTGTACTCTTTCCCAAGTGTTTTTTCCATGTGTTTGATTTTTATGCCCGTGGGCGGTTTAGTATCTGAATTCGGTGAAATGGATGATCGCCATCGGTTTCGTGAGGTCGTATTTTTTGAACCAATTCACGAAATCCTCCAACACAAGACCGTCATTGTAGGCCATTACGTCGGTGTCGATTTCTTTCGCAACACCGTCGATTTCGGTCAACGTTGCCGTAAACTCCACCCGTTGCACTCCGACCCCGTGTTCGGCGGTCAACGTGGCGATGGTGATTTGACCGCTATTGTATGGTTTGCCCGACCATACCCGGATTGATAGGACGGCCTTGCCCTCCTGCACCTCCTTGATACGCTTGGCCCATAGGTCGTAATTTCCCCGGATGGTGTGGATTTTCGAAAGGATCAGCGGGATGTCCATCGTTTCGATTTCGCCGGGATCCGAATAATATCCCGTACGGAACACGCCGTTCATAAATTTTTTGGCGAAATACGTCGGTTCCCCGGCGCGCGGATGACCTTTCAAAAAGGATTGCGATAATGTGATGACGTAGGTTTTCATTATTTCAAATAGATTATTTTGCCTTTTATCCCGCTATCTTCGAGCGCCTTAACGTTGTTATCCCCGTAAGCAATTAAGACGGAGGGGGCACCCGAATTTGCTCGTGCTTGTCGTCCGTCGGGATGATGGAAATGCAATCGCCCCTCGATGAACAATAGAGCGTCGGCCTTATTCCAGACATGATCGAAAAACATTTTGGTTTCAGTCCGCGCAAAAATCAACGCGATGCCGTTCCCATGTGCTGCCAATTTATCGAGCCATTTTGCGGCCTCTTGACCGTATGGAGGATTGCACCATACCCGTCCGTTCCAATTCTGTCGCAATCCATCATCGAGGATCGTGTAGTGTTGTTTTGCCATATCCCACGGACGGGTGATTGGGGCGCACGGATCGAGATCGAAATCCCCGAGGGCACGTAATATTCCGGGGGGCGTCAACCATACATCCGTGACCATTCGGGCGGATTGATGTGATCCCATTGATTTTTTTGATTTTTCCATAACCTCGGTTGATTTGCTTTTCAATTCCTTGCCGCCTTTCCGCCCCGCTGGTCAATTATCCCATCACGGGCGGGGTTCCCCGGTCGGCTCGGCATTCGTTTACGGTTTCTTGAACACGAGAACATTTTGGTGAACCTTGACGAGCTTTTGGGTTTTCATGTTCCCCCCGGCGCGCATTCCCGCCGATGCGAGGGCGTTCAACAGGATCGCCTCGTTGTAAAACCGCATCCCGCATTGTTCGAAAACCTTGATCGTGTCCGGCACGAATCCCAAATACCACCCATTCCGGTCGCGCACCTCGCCCACCACAAAACACGCATATCCGTCGGTTTTCAGCAGGGCGCACGATTTTGCGATAATGTCCATGTATAGCGGCAGGAATTCGTGATACGGCTTGTTCGATATGTCGCCCTCGAGATCGCTGTACACTTCGAGATCGGCATACGGGGGGCAACTGAACACCATGTCGAACCGACGATCGCGCATCGCATCCGTGTCCAATGCCACCCGGCTGTCGTCCGCGATCCATTCCGGCATACGATCGACGCCAAGGATGGCAAGTGCCTGTTCTTGGTTGCTCACTATCTGTTCGGGTCGGATGTCGATACCCGTGTATTGATAACCGAGATAGTTGGCGACAATGCCACGGACGGAACCCCCGGCGAACGGGTCGAGGATGGAGCCACCGGGAGGGCAAAACCAATGATATAACACCTCGCACAACGCTGGGTCGAATATCGACGTGTCGTTCATCTGCATTTTGGCCTGTGTCGGTTTTTTCTGCAACCAATCGCTCATGTTGAACGCCTTGGCGTCCCGGCCCACCTCGCTCTGTATGCCCTTTGCGATCCACATACGCTTGCGACGCTGCCAATTTCCGCTCTTGGTGTCCAACACGCTGAACGGCGGTTCGATGAATCTATCCCGAAGTAATTCGTCCTTTTCGATCGGGTTGCCGAATAGATCAATATCTGTTGTCATAGTTGTAATCCGTTGATTTATATACACTCGGTGTATAATGTTTTCGCAAAAAAGGGTACGTCGCCCCGTTATTTCCTGTAACTCCGATTCGTGTACGACAGCTTGTCGAACATTTCGTTGAAGCGATCCGCGACCCGTGGCCCATAAAACCCCTCGATGCCACGGTCGTCGAGATTCGATGTAAGGAGCGTGAACAGTTGCCGTTCGTATCGGTACAACATGAGGTCGATTACGGGCGTGAATTCATTGCCCCACGATTTGATCGACGCCGATTCCGTCCCGATGTCGTCGATGAACAACATGTCGGCCCGTTTGTATGATTCGAATGTGTCGAAATGGCCCCCCGGTTTGTCCTTGTCCTCGGCGATTTTCAGTTCGACGAGCGTGTTGGCCGATATGCGGCGAACCCCCCGGCGTTCATCCTGTAATGCCGAATCGTGGATGATGCCGATCAATTCGCATACGGCGTTCGCCATCGTGGTCTTGCCCGACCCGACCGTGCCGTATAGCAACAATCCGATCTTGTGGTCGCCGCACAACCATTTCGACACTCGTGTGATCTTGTCCCGCGTCACATCGTCGATCGCCATATTGATCCGCCGTTTCATCAATTCGGCCCGATAGCATTCGGCCAACATTTCACCCGCGTCGGCGACTGTCGCCGGAAATTTATATCGTGCTGTGATAGCCGTCTGAATCCGTTGGGATAGACGTTTTCGCAGAATGTCCATTTGTCGTTGTTCCATTGCCGTCGTTTTTTAGCGGGAAAAGCCCCGCCCAATTATTTGCCATTGATTGTTCGATGATCTGTCGTGCGACATCGGGGCGGTTGCCGGAAAGTTTTATGATTTTCGCGTATAGAGCCTCGATGGATTGTTGCGATTTGTAGGTTTGACCGCGCGATTTTTTGTATGCGAGCCATGTGTCAAGGGCATCCCGAAATTGTGGGTCGACAAAGTCCAAATCGAAATCATTTTTTTTTCTTATTTTTTTAAGAGAGATATATTCTTCTTCTTTATTCTTCTTCTTTGGGGTTGTCGATGATCTGTGCCATGACCTATTTCAGCGTCAACGTTTTGTCATTCGACACCACCAACGAGATCATCTGCGACGCCATCGGGATCAATTCGTTGACCGCCTCGGCATTATCCACAAACACCGGGGCCGTGATGCCATTGTAGCGGCAGAATGCGTTGATGATGTCCAACCCGGCGTTGATCCGCGCGGCGTTGTTCAATGATGCGTATGGCACCCCGTCGACCGTCGTTTCGCACACTTGCCGTTCGCCGCCGTTCACTTGCGGGTCGATCATGCGGAACCGCACGATTTGGAACATCGAGTTGATGCGGGATTCGACATATAGGGCCTTTGCCTTTTGGATGTCCCGGATCATCTGCTCGTCGCCTTGTAGCGACAGTAGGCGTTGACCGTTCGATTTGATGCCGTTTTCGATCTCGGTGATACGTCCGCGCGCCGTTTCGATTGTGGTGCGAACATATAGGCGACGTTCGAGGGCCGATTTCTTGTCCGTCCATTCGCGCTCCTGTGCCCGATAATCCACCTCGGATTCCGTGGTCGATAGGGCGTCGATCGTTTGGCGGTATTCGGCGATTTTGGCCCGTGCCGCCGCAATTTCCGGGTCGGCACCGATGCGCGCCGACGGATCGGCGGGTGCGATGTTCGATGCGAGTGCCGAATTTGCCTCGATCTCGGCGATTCGCGTTTCGATCGTCGTGCGGTTCGCGGTGTGTTGCGCCAACAGTTCGTCGATGCCTTTGATCTCGGCCTGTACATTCTTGCCGTCGTCGATGTTCGATTGCAACCGGGCCGCCTTGTTCGTATTGAAATTGGCCTCCATCGTCGCACGCATACCATCGACATCCGCATCGGGCAACGGTTGTTTGCACGTTTGGCAAATGCCACGCGCCGGGTCGAACGTGAACGTTTCGGCATGAATCGTACGGTATTCGGTGGTGAGGGTTTCCATGCGCACGGTGAGCGATTGACGGCGTGCGGTGAGGGTGTCGATATTGCGGCCCACGCCACCCAATTCCTGCCGGGCACCGTCCAACTGTCCCTGCAACTCGCGTTTCGTCGCCGATTTCGCGTAATAGTCAGCATTGACTTCCTCGCGGATGGCGTTTTCGCGCGCTTGGATCCGCATATTCTCGGCGTTGATCTCGCCCTGTATGCGCATACGCTCCGCACCCTGTTCCTCCGTCCGGCGCACGACATCCCCGTGCAAATCCTTACATCGTTGTATTTCGAAATTGCACCGTTGGATTTCGGTTTCGATCGCCGACCAATCCTCCGCCTCCGGCATGTTGTGGTTCACCTCGTCGAGCCGGGTGTGGAGGGTTGCGATCTCGGTGTTCGTGGCGTGAATCTTCGCCGATAGTTCCCGACGGTATTCATCCAACGTTTTGCCGTCCAATACGCGCAGAAAGGCCGCAAATTCGGGGTTCGACGCCATGAATTGATCGTCCGTCGTATTGCCCTCGAGCATGTTCAACAGGCGCATCTTTTCCGGGTCGCCCAACGTATTGAAATATGCCGGGTTGGTGATGAGCCGGAACATGGATTCCTCACACAGTTCAGCCACCTTTGCGTCATATTCGGCGGCGGTACACGGCACATCGTTCCAAAAACGGTTCACCTCGTGGCCCCGGAATGTTTCTTCGGTTTCGCCGCGCGTTTTGACCCATTTTTCCTCATACTCGCGGCGGAGGGTGACGGCCCGTCCGTCGACCAACAGTTCGACCGTTACGGCGTGCGGGATCCGGGCGATCACTTCCCCGGTTGCGGATAGTGTTTTGATCTCGAATTGCGTGGCTCCGCGCGAATCCTTACCGAACAACGTCCATGTGAATGCGTCGAATACGGTCGATTTGCCCGTTGCATTGGCTCCCGACAGGGTGCGGTTTTCGCCGTTGAATTCGAGCGACAGGGTGCGTGCCCCTTTGAAATTGAGCAGCTTGATGCTCTTGATCCGAATGTCCATGACTTTGATTTTAGGTGATTTAACTTGTTGTTGTGGGGGTGGGGGGACTCGAACCCCCGGAGAATGTCCCGCGTGCGCAATACGTTCGCCCCGCCATTCATCACCTCCGTTTGCCCGTCTTTCCGGGCCGTCAGGAGTTTTCGCGTTACCTATTCAGTCGGAGTCAATCGGTCTGTTCCCGTTCGTCAACCGGGGCCTCCGGTCATAATCCCATGCGCCGACTTCGCCTTACTCACTCCACCAATCAGAGGGTTTTATTTTTTGACGAACTTGCCGCCCGATCCGCGATGACGCTTGTATTTGGCAAGTTGTTTCTATTGCTCTACAACACGGTCGCCGAGGCGGTTAAGTTCCGATTTCAACCGTTCATTTTCGGCGGTGACGGTTTTGAACTCGGCCTCGAGCCTTTTGTGTTTTTCCGCCAAAAGTCCGAGGTTGTGTTGGTCGGCCAACAGACCGCGATACGTGGAATTTTTTAAGATTTTCATAGCCGTATAATTTTTGGTTTATATCGGTTTAAGATCGCGCGTGTCGCCTACAAATGGCGGGTATCGGCGTACTCGGGCCTGTCGCCTCAGGTGGTCGCGGTATTCGTTGAAAGCCATCCCATCGGGACGTGCGGTTAAGATTTCCATATCGTTATTATTTGATTGTTAGTTAAAAAGGAGGTGTTTGAACCGGGGTTTGTCGCCGCGCATCATGCGCGATATGGCGACGCGGAGCATCGAATACGAATCCCGGAATCGTTCGACGGCGGTACGCCGTGCCGTGATGATCTCGAAAGGGTAATGTGTTGTTTTCATCTTGATTTTGGTATTGGTTTTTAATTTGTTTGCTGTTCCTGCTGCCGCAATTCCGCGAAACGTTTCGCGTTCCCGGCAACCCCGGTCGGCGACCATCCGTACTCCTGCGCGGCAATCACGCATGCGCGCCAATGGGTGAGGCCGTCGGCCCGGAGTTCGTCGTATCGACATTGGATCCGTTCACGTTGTGCGTCACGGCGCTTCTGCGATTCGGTGCGGTAATCTGTAATCTTTGCCATAATCGTGTTATTGAGCCATTTTTTCGAATTTCTTGAAACAATCCGGGCCGATCGGAAAACAACCCTGCGAATCCGGCAACTCGTCATTCGTATCGACCAGCAGTCCGGCGGTGGTCATTTGGATGTATCGTTTCCCGTTGGTGCGTTTGCCGCAGCAAATGCAGGTATCTTCCCATTCGCCGAATGCGTCGATATTGTCATCGTACCGTGTGCTCCGTAATGCCTCAAGTTCAACCGTTTTCATAATTCTTATGTCTGTGGTGTATAAGGTTCGACCCTTTTGTTTATATTTGCATCTACACCCGTGTGGTGTTTCGTGTTGACAGGTGTTTGGTACTGCAAATGTAAATCACAAATTCACTATTTCCAAATAAAAGTGAATTAAAAATTAACTTTTTCGCAAAATAATTCTTCTGCATGTCGAAAGAATCTAAAATAGAAAGGCTTAACGGTGCGATTAATTGGTTGCGTTCTTCGAGAATAATCCTGTCGCAAGCCGAATTCGCCGAAAAAATAGGTGCGAAACCAAGCCAAATATCTGAAATGCTCAAAGGGAAACGCCCGATAAGTGAACGAACAATTCACAATGTGGTCGATTCGTTTCCCGATCTGAATTTTGAATGGCTTTTTCGTGGAGAGGGCGAAATGATAAAAAAACCGGAACCCCCAATGGAGGATCCGGCGCAAAATGTTTCGGAAATTGTTTCAATGCCGCGTGAGGTATGGGATGCTATCACGGCGCGAGATCGACGGATTGACGAAATCCTCGACCGAATGAAAGTCAAGGACGATCAAGTTGATCGGATGATCGCAAAAATCGACGCGCGTGACGAAAAGATAGATGCCGTTATCTCCTTGCTTAAAGAGCAAATTAAAAAAGGGGAAGATGCGGCCGGACAAGGCCATGCTGCGAGGACGGCGGCACAAGGATAAGGCGTCGCCGGAACGATGAGAATATGTTGCAACTTGATTTATTTCGGATCGCCGCAACAAGCATTCCAATATACGCGGAATTATAATGACTAAATACTAAAAACCAAATGATTATGAAAAAGTTTCTTCTCGTTGCGTTGGCGGCATTCCCTTGCTTTGTATGTAACGCACAATTTGTCATCACTCCGGACGGATTACGGTCAAGTGCTGATACATCTAAAGTGTACATCGTTATGCAACATCCGGGTAGTACAGCAGAAGATAATTATAAGGTGCTGAAAGAATTGATTGTGAAATCTTACGTGTCGGCCAAGAATGTGCTCACGGAGGCCAATGGCAACGTTTTATCGGTGCATAGTGTTTATGAATTTCCCGTAAAGGTTAGCGTAAATTGCACAGGGGAATTGGATTATATCGTAACCTATACCTGTAAGGATGATCGTGTCAGATTGGAAATAACGATCAACGGGATGGGTGCCCGTGTCGGTAATGGTGTCGCATCACCGATCTATTTTACCCCCGGAGGTGGATTTGGATCGAGCAGTATATTCGACAAAAGGGGGAATGTTAAACAGGCCGATTTCAAACAAAAATCGGAGGCATTCCTTAATCAATTAGCACAAGAGGCAATAGATACGATAAATAGGAAATCATCAGAAGATAATTGGTAACATGCACTCACCGCAATCACAGGAGGTCGTGGCCCGGTTTTACACGGCCTTGATCTACCTCATAAATTCGGGGCAAATCCCATCACGGAATTGGTATTGTAAGCAATACGGGATCGTGCAGGGGCACCTGTCCCGCGTCGAAAAGAATAACGCGAGTAAGATCTTCGACATCGGCTGGATGACGCCGATGATTACCGATTTCGAAATATCGGCGCATTGGTTGATGACGGGGCGCGGGGAAATGGTATTCAAATCGCCACCAAAGGGCACGCGGATCACCGTCGAAAACGTCGCTGAGGTGGTCAATAAGGTGGCGGATGCGATACGGAAAAAGTAGGTCGAAGAAATCCGAGTTGTGCAAATGTTGTGCAACGAAAACGAAAAACCCCGTTTCAGAATATTCTGAAACGGGGTTCGGTACCCGGAGCCGGGATCGAACCGGCACGAATTGCTTCACTGGTGTTTGAGACCAGCGCGTCTACCAATTCCGCCATCCGGGCATGCACGCTGTGCGTTTAGGTTTTGTCTGTTTTCTTTTGGGCCGGATATATGATCCCGTATGCAAAATGAAACCGTCGCCGTCCTCCATGCCGCCTGAAATACTTTCTCTCGAAACGCGGTCGTGGTCTCAAAGCGAGATCGAACCTTTCCAAACAACCTCTAACTGTCAAAACCGACGTCAAAGATAATTATTTTTTCAGAACTTCCAAAATTCCATCCTCGTCGATCCCGCAGCATTGCCTCAATTCGTCCTGGGTGCCGTGCTCGACGAAGGCGTCGGGAAGACCCAGCATCTCCATCTGCGGGTAATATCCGTGGCGGTTGAAAAATTCCTGCACCCCCGAGCCGAATCCTCCTGCGAGGACACCATCCTCTACCGTGACAACCCGCGAGAACCGTCGTCCCACATCGCGCAGAATATCTTCGTCCAGCGGTTTGGCGAAACGCATGTCGGCATGGTATACCGATAGCCCCGAACGTTCGGCGGCTCGGGCTGCGGCATTCCCGATGGGGCCGAACGACAGCACCGCGACATCCGTCCCATCGCGCAAAACACGTCCCCGCCCGATCTCGATGGCCTCGAAACCCTCGTCCATCGCTACTCCCTCGGCGCGCCCGCGCGGATAGCGGATCACGAACGGCCGGCCCGCCACGGAGGCCGTGTACATCAGCCGCCGCAACTCGTTCTCGTCCATCGGAGAGCTTATGACCATGTTCGGAACGGGCCGGAAGCAGGCTATATCGAAGGCGCCGTGGTGCGTTGCGCCGTCCTCGCCCACCAGTCCCGCGCGGTCGAGGCAAAATACGACGCCGAGGTTTTGCAGCGCCACATCGTGGATCACATTGTCATAGGCACGCTGCATGAACGACGAGTAGATATTGCAGAACGGCACCATCCCCGTTGCCGCCAGACCGGCCGAGAAGGTCACCGCATGGCCCTCGGCGATCCCCACGTCGAAGCACCGCCCGGGCATCTGTTTCATCATTATGTTAAGCGAGCATCCCGTCGGCATGGCGGGCGTGATGCCCACGATACGCTGATCGCGGTGGGCGAGTTCGACTAGTGTGTGGCCGAAAACATCTTGGTAAAGTGGTGCCTGCGGTATCGCCGGATGCATCCGTTTGCCCGTCAGGGGGTCGAATTTGCCCGGTGCGTGCCACACGCTTTGCTCTGTCTCGGCGGGTTCGTAGCCTTTGCCCTTGGTGGTGATCACATGGAGCAGCTTGGGCCCGTGAATCCCCTTCATAGACTTCAGTACTCGCGCCAACCGCACCACGTCGTGGCCGTCGACAGGGCCGAAATAGCGGAAGTTGAGGCTCTCGAAAAGGTTGCTCTGCCTGAGCAGGCCCTGCTTCAGGCCGTTCGAGATATTGCCCAGAAATGTTCTCAAACGCGGCGTACGCGAGAGCGTGTCCCATATCCGCGCCTTGAGCCTGTTATACTTGCGCGATGTGGTCATTCTTAGGAGCGCGCCTTTTATTGCTCCCACGCTCTGGTCGATGGCCATGTTGTTGTCGTTGAGGATCACCAACAGGTCGGTAGCCGCCACGCCGGCGTTGTTCAGCCCCTCGAAAGCCAGCCCCCCGGTGAGCGCGCCGTCGCCTATGACCGCCACCACCTCCCTCTGTTCGCCGCGCAGTTTACCAGCCGTGGCCATTCCCAGGGCCGCCGAGATCGACACCGACGCGTGCCCCCCTCCGAAGGCGTCGTATTCGCTCTCCGACATCTTTGGGAAACCGCTCAGGCCGCCCAGCTTGCGGTTAGTTGCGAACAGGTTGCGGCGGCCGGTGATTATCTTGTGGGCATAGGCCTGATGGCCGACGTCCCAGATCAGTTTGTCGTGCGGCGTGTCGTAGACGTAATGGATGGCGGCGGTAATCTCGACCACCCCGAGGCTCGCCCCCAGATGCCCTGGATTTGTGGCCAGTTGGTCGACGATAAAGTGCCGCAGTTCATCGCAAAACACGGATAGTTCGTCGACCTGCAATTTTTTCAGGTCGGCAGGCGAATTTACGCGGTCGAGATATTTGTACGTCTTGTCGGTCATAACGCTTGCAAAGATATTAAAAAAATAGTATCTTCGCAGTTATAGGTGACACGGGGTAAGCATGAAATATAAACGCATATTATTGAAATTGAGCGGCGAGTCGCTTGGAGGAGATGCCCAGAGCGGGCTTTCGGTCGAAGTGCTCACGTCCTACGCCCGGCAGATCAAGGCCGTTGCGGAGCGCGGAGTGCAGATCGGGATAGTGATCGGCGGCGGAAATATTTTCCGCGGACTTAGCGGAGCCGGAAAGGGTTTCGACCGCGTGAAGGGCGACCAGATGGGGATGCTGGCGACGGTGATAAATTCGCTGGCGCTGCAATCGGCCCTGGAGGCGGAGGGAATGAGGTGCAAGGTGCTGACCGCGATCAGGATGGAGCCGATAGGGGAGTACTACTCCAAGGCCGGGGCTCTGGAGTACCTTGCGGCTGGTTATGTGGTGATAATCGGCGGCGGGACGTCGAACCCGTATTTTACGACAGACACGGCCGCCGCCCTGCGCGGCGTGGAGATCGAGGCCGAGGTGCTGTTGAAGGGGACGCGCGTGGACGGCATCTACACAGCCGACCCGGAGAAAGACCCCGCGGCCGTGAAGTTCGACCGGATAACGTTCGACGAGGTGTACAGCCGCGGCCTGCGGGTTATGGACCTCACGGCGTTCACGCTCTGCAAGGAGAACGGCCTGCCGGTGATCGTGTTCGACATGGACACGGAGGGCAATCTGGGGCGTGTGCTCGCCGGCGAGGAAATAGGAACAATCGTAAACATAAAAACATAAAACATAAAGTCATAAAATTATGTCCGAAGAATCGAAATCAATACTCGACGCGGCCACCGGCAGGATGGAGAAGGCCATCTCGTTCTTTCAGGAGGAGTTGCTGAGCATCCGTGCGGGCAAGGCCAGCCAGAACGTACTCAACGGGGTAAGCGTAAACTATTACGGAAGCCAGGTGCCCATTTCGCAGGTGGCGAGCGTCAATATTCCCGACGCGAAGACCATACTTATCCAGCCGTGGGAGAAGAACTTGATCCCGGTGATCGAGAAGGCGATCATGGTCGCGAATATCGGCCTTACGCCGTCGAACAACGGCGAGCATATCCGCCTGTCGATACCGCCGCTGACCGAGGAGCGCCGCGTGCAGTTGGTCAAACAGGTCAAGGCCGAGGGTGAAACGGCGCGCGTGAGCCTGCGCAACGCCCGCCGCGACGCTGTCGAATCGTTCAAAAAGGCCCAGAAAGACGGCATGCCCGAAGATATGGCAAAGGATGGCGAGGCGGATGCGCAAAAGCTGATCGACCGCTTCAGCAAAAAACTCGAAGAACTCATAGCAGAGAAGGAACAGGAGATAATGACCGTCTGATCCCCGGCTATGAAATTGTCGGAAAGATACGAAGGCGTCATCCGCTGGTTTTCGGAGAACATGCCCGTTGCACAGACGGAGCTCGATTACCGGACGGCATATCAGTTGCTCGTGGCGACCATGCTGGCGGCACAGTGCACCGACAAGCGGGTCAATATGGTCACGCCTGCGCTGTTCGACAAATATCCCACTCCCGCCCTGCTGGCCGAAGCCGACCCGGAGGAGGTCTTCGGCTATATCCGCAGCGTATCGTACCCGAACGCCAAGTCGCGCCACCTCGTCGGAATGGCGCAGATGCTTATGTGTGATTTTGGCGGCGAGGTGCCCGGCGACGTGGAGTTGTTGCAGCGGCTGCCGGGCGTTGGGCGCAAGACGGCGAACGTGGTGGGTGCGGTGATATTCGGGAAACACGTCATGCCGGTCGACACCCACGTATTCCGCGTCGCGGCACGCATCGGACTGGTGCGCAATGCCAAAACCCCGCTCCAGACTGAGCTTCAGCTTACCCGCCATATCCCCGCCGAACTTCTCCCTACGGCACACCATTGGTTGATCCTCCACGGCCGCTATATCTGCATGGCGCGCAAACCGAAGTGCGACATTTGCGGCATCACTCCGTGGTGCAAATATTACGGGGATGATCTAAAGAAGGGGAGTGGTAATCAAAAGACGGAGTCTGCCACCCGAATGCCCCGTCATTAGCCCCAAAACCCAGAACAACAAAGTGTCCGCCACATTTTTTGCGTAAAAACCTCCCGGTCCCGGCAGGTTTTGTACGCATTTTGTATTTGGTATGGAAACGGGTTATTAATTATCTTAAAATCAAAGTCATGGAAAACGGGAAGAAATGTTGCAGCTGTGAAGCGGGCTTCAAAAACGAGATCAAGGAATTGGTGAACGAAGTGGATAACTATTCAAAAGACGACCACGCCAGAAAACAGGCCGAGGTGAAAGCCGCGTTCGACAAGAAAAATGACGACAGGAGAAATGACGCAAAAAAGAAATAGGGGCGGCATGCAAAACCCAGGGAGCGCGGCCCTCTCGGGGCTTATTCCAATGGCATGATTATTGACACATTCAGCCGTGACAACTATCTTACAAACCTCTTAATCTTTTTATTATGCATTGGCTATGGTATATCCTCATCGGTCTTGTCGCCGGCTGGCTCGGCGGGCTTATCGTTAAGGGAAGCGGCTCGGGGCTGTTGCTCAACATCGTTATCGGTATCGTCGGCGGCGTGCTCGGCGGCTGGCTTTTCGGGCTTCTGGGCCTGAACACCGGCAGTATCTGGGGCAGCCTGATCACAGCCCTCGTCGGCGCGATCGTCCTGCTGCTTATCGTGGGCCTGTTCACACGCAAAAAAGCGTGATCGACGGCGTTCCTGACAAACACGATCAGGGCCTCTTTCCCACTTGAAAAGAGGCCCTGACTTATATCCGGAGGCGCACTATTTCTTGTAGAAAGCCCCTTTGATAACTTTCGCCGCAACGGGTTTATCGCGAATGATAACCGCGATTTCCGTGTCGGGCGCTTTGTATTCGGGCTTCACGTATCCCATACCGATACCCTTTTTGAACATGGGCGACATTGTGCCGGAGGTTACCGCGCCGATCTCGTTGCCATCCTTGTCGGCAAGTTTGTAGCCGTGGCGCGGGATCGCGCGCTCGACCATCTCGAATGCGACGAGTTTGCGGGTGAGTTCGCCCGCTTTCTGGCGCTCCATCAGGTCGCGGTCGAGGAAATCCTTGCCGTCGACGAACTTGGTGATCCAGTTCAGGCCCGCTTCGATGGGAGAGGTGGTGTCGTCCAGTTCGTTGCCGTAGAGCATGAAGCACGCTTCGAGGCGGAGCGTGTCGCGTGCGCCGAGCCCGATGTTCTTCAGGCCGAATTCCTCGCCAGCTTTCCACAACGCCTTCCAAAGTTTGTCGGCGTCCTCGTTAGCAACGTAAATCTCGCAGCCGCCCGAGCCGGTGTAGCCCGTGATCGAGAAGATCGCGCCCTCGATACCGGCGACGTTGGTCTTCTTGAATGTGTAGTATTCCATATCCTCGATCGGCTCGTCGATGAACTTCTGGACGAGTTTCAGGGCGTTGGGGCCCTGGATGGCCAACTGTGCGATCTCGGGGCTGGCGTTGTAAAGCTCCTTGCCTGCGGTCATCCCGAACTTTGCACCCTGCCCTACGATGAAATTCCAGTCCTTGTCGATATTTGCGGCGTTCACCACCAGCAGGTAGGTGTGCTC
>QMCD01000179.1_pt1 | contig 46045 bp, 66 predicted proteins | sample 1821841 | NCBI WGS metagenome assembly QMCD01 (sample SAMN01991225, study PRJNA193472) | Termite gut metagenome, whole genome shotgun sequencing project. | isolation source: worker | host: Macrotermes natalensis
ATTCCAGAAAAAAACTACGTAAAAACCACTAAGGATTTCTCATACAGTTTTAGTATGCTAATAATTGGTATATACAGGTAAAAAGCCCCAATCTTAGGCGTTTGTAGGCACCCAGAAACGCCTTACATTTAGGTTATTATATGGAAAATCACCCTCTTTCTGGTGGCAAAAAATTTTTGTAAAAATTTTCGAAAAAAACTACCAAAAATTTTTACACCAAATACTACCATTCTTAGTTTCGAAATTCCACGCCATTTTTGAATAAAATCAACCTATCGTTACACACAGGACAGTTAATAAATAGCCTCATTACACCCTTAAATTCCTCAACAAACATCTCATCTTTCCGAGCTATAAACTCCGTTCCGCACTCAGTACACTTAAAATTAAAGTTCCTAGCTTTCCCACGATTCCCAATCTTAATGATCGTCATCCAACGCCCTCCTAAACCCTCGGTCACACGAGCTTCCAAATTTTCTAAAAGTATAAGATGGGCTTTTCTCAATCACGTACTCACACCAGAACTGCATCTGATACCATAGTTCGACACCTCTAAGATCCTTAAGCCCCAAACCCTCCCAAAGCATAAACGGTATCGGAAACAATCCACCTTCACCATTACGAGTATACTTACGATCCATCCAAATATCAAGCACACGATCTATATCAAAAATCGTACTCATACCTTCAACGGCTCTATTCGAGTATTTCAACAAACCCAAATTTTTCAACAAGATCCAAAATATCTCGTGAAACATCTTGCCTTCAGACAGGACAAATTCACACCTACGACTTATCGCATACAGCACTTCAAGACAACGCGCCGGTCCAAATTCGTCCTTCTTGAAACCAGCTTCCAACCTCAACACAAGACCATCCTGAGCTCGGTTCTCATCTATCTTGAGTGTGGCATGGAACTCCTTTTTCCACAAGTTGTTTAACAAAAAGGAATACTCCTCTCCTTCATACAAAGTACCTAGATCAGCTTTAAGCAAGTCTACGTACGCCTGCTCTGTTACGATCGCTTCATTCTTAACCAAAACATTCACAAAATTTCCACCTTTCAAATTGTCTAAGAAAAATGTGAGACCATGCTTTTACGCACAGTCTCAATGTTCTTCCAATATAACGCGAGTTATTCTACCGATAAAAACCACGTCTACCCAAGCAATCTCTTCTGTCTACGAGCAGCCTTCTCACGATCGGTCTCTATGCGATTCGCAACTGACGTTGAGTACGAATCCTCTATAAGATGGATCGTGTAGTATGTTTTAAGAGCTGCGTTCTGAACATGTATCATATTGTCAGGACGAGAAACCAGCAGCTTGATGAGTTCCTCGATCTCAAACCCAACAACTTCATCAGTATCGACTATGACCGCATCGTTACCATCACACAACGTGTTATCACCAGAGTACAGGAATAAATCATCCTTATCATAGAACCCATCTGAGTCATCTAGAACCTTCTTAGGAATTACTTGGATATCACCAATCAGCGACGTCTCATTCTCAAATGGGACATCAGTGAGAGATTCATCAAGATCCCCGTCATCGTACTCCAAATCTTCATCTTCCTCAGCAATATCTCCACCACTATAAACCTTAGAGTACTCAACAATCGTTTTTCTCATATCACGAGTAGGAACTCTAGGTCTCGCACCAGCTTCCTTAACAGCCTGTATTTTGGATTCTAAGGCCTCTTCTGTCGATTCTGTCTTTACCCTAGTATTAGTACCACCCATACCCTCAGAATCGATTCTAGGGCCATTTAAATCGATTTTAGAGGCATTCTGAGAGGGGTCTTTCACCTTTTCTCTGCGTCGTTTAGCTTTTTCAGCGTTCTCTCTCGTGAGATACTCTGAATAAGCCCTCTCTACTGCCTCCTCAGTTTCTTTACGATAAGCTTTAGACAGCCTACGCTTGGCAACAAAATCTCCTGCGATAAACCCTCCTAAAGCGCTTAAACACATGGCGAGTATGATTTTAAGATTTAGATTAAACTTCATGTAAATTCCTCCTTACGTTCTGACAATTTGTATACACATCCGAAATGTCCATTCAACGTCCTATACTCGCTTGTTGAAATGTCAAACTCATCCGAAATAGCTAGGCGCAGTAACCTCAGATACCCGCTATAATCTCCCTCTATCAGCTTGTTCCAGACTAACCGATCTTCTAGTCTCGCAACCTCCCAAATGGATGCTCTGTTAGTACTCTCGTTGCAAACGACTTTACAAATATAAAGATCATACGCCTTAGCTTCTCGAACTAAGTCAAGGGTTATATCATTGTAATGGCAAAGACGCAAAGCAAAATCGCTTACAGATAACACCGTCAAACCCTCCTAAAAGCATTTACTACAAATGTAGAAAAAGATTCTATTATCACCTCCTAAGTTAATTGCCATTCTAAGCTAAGACGCCATTCGTTCCACTAATCGCCTCTGCTCGGATTCCCAATCATGATACATCGCAGCGCAATATCTCTCATAATTGTCGCGCTCCCAGTCCATCCAAGATCTATCTAAGGTTCCGAACAAAAATTCCTCATCGTCAGAATCAGCATAAAACAATTCGACTATTTCGCCCGTCTTAGTCTCTACCGCGCTGCATTTGCCACGTCTCTTCCACTCACGTATAACCCATGGATCTAAGTACTCATGCAGATCGACTACAGGTTGATCGTTATCATCGAAAAAGGCATTAAGTATAGGATAATACCAGAGACCAAAAGAGCTTTCTACTACTATCTCTCCTGGGCTACCGAATATTTCGCAACCCATCTCTACCTGATCCCCTTTCGACTGCTTATACCTCTCGATAACCCATGGGTCAAATATCTCATACAGAGGAGTCATATTGTGTCTCATCCTCGTCTCTTCTCGCGCGAGTTAGTATTCGAGCCCACTCCAGTCCATTTCGGAGATAACCTTATGCATAAATTCCTCTTGTACTCTCGTCAGATCAAGCTTCTGAGCTTGCTCAATGTCATACTCAACCGTGTCAAGTGAGTTAACGAAAATATCATTGCCGCAATCTTGACAACGCATGAGATGAATCTTCGCCGGCCCACGTACGTCCGTCACCTTATGAGACCTAACGACATCCTCCTTTGTCAAAAGCTGCATAAGCCCGCAATTTGGGCAAGCTTCAAACCATTCCTTTTTGGTCTTCGATTTCTTACTCATAACGCATCTCCTCTGATTATGCGATAGTACGAGCCTCAGCTTGTCAAAGACTCTGAGACTCGTACTCCACATATTAGTCTTGCCTATAACCTCCTTTAAATTCTATCCAATATCGGTCCGTCAACGTTGAAATCGAGTAGTATAGGATCACCGTTCTTAACGTTCGAGAGATGCTCCATCCACGGGCCGAAGCTTATAACTCCATCCTTTCCACTTTTATCTCGTCTAAGCCATCCTACCACTTGGCCGGCCTTTGTCCTAGCAAATCCCAACTCCTCGTACACATCGTTCAGAAACAAATATCCAGACGCCTTAAGACGTTCGTTCACCCAATTTTGTTTCTGCGTCAGAGTCGCATGATTTATCACTGCAGCTGTTGAGAAGCTGTCAGATCCTTCCCAAGACCCATTTGGTAGTCTCTTAAGAGGCTCAAACAAGCGGGCGTACATACTGCAACCAGGAAATCTAGGATGTTCCCTCTCCTCCCTATCAGCAGGGATTTCTTCGTCCTCCTCATCTTTCACGACATCTTTATATCTAAGTTCTCTCTCTTTCTCCTCGCCTATCTCAGCCTTTACACGCTCCTTATATTTGTTGAACGCGTCCTCTACTAGTTTATAGGCCGCTAACAATGCTGCGTTTCTGGACGACATTATCTTTTGTCCACCGATTATCATTCCAGATGACATGACAAATAACAATACAGCCGGACCATACAGCTTCGTAAGCTTCCACGCAGTCTGACAGGTGATCGTCACGCGATCCTTCTTAGCGTCCTCCTCAGTGTAAGATGGATCCTTTCCTGTCTCTTCGTCTTTCTTACTGATCTCGATCCCCTCGCGTGTCATGGCCATCTGATCTTTATGATTATCCATAACCTCCTGAACCTTCGTCGTGCCCTTACAGGCCATAACAACAGCTGCCGCCATCCCTACAAGTCCACCTACCAACAAAATAGTAGGTGAGTGTTTAGTCAACTTTCCTGCTACAGGACCAACAAGCTTCTGAATACCAAGAGGTAGATTAGCCAACATATAGAGTCTCTCCTTTTTAAGATAAAATATAAGACCTCGTCTCGTTATAGCCCAAGTTATTCGGACGAAAAAAGAGGCCGAGTGGCCTCAATCGAATAGATCGTATTCATCTTTGTTCGAATCGCTTTTGACTATAATGTATTTACGACTCTGATTTTCTGGATCATCGATGAACTCACCAACCTCCTTTCTTGAAAACTTAAAACTTTTATCTCCGTGCCACGCCAAATATTCCAAAGACTTAGGGACCAAATAGTGCTTACTCTTAATAACCGCTGCAACACCAATGCTCACTGCGCCAATGGCAACTGCAGTCAGTTCTCCTTTGTGAGTACCAACCCATTCCAAAACGTCTTTGAATTTCATAACGGAACCCTCCTAAAATATAGTTCTCATTATAGCCCAAGTTATTCGGACGAATCGGTTACATGCTCTCAAAAATATAAGGCCAAGTTGCTCCTTAGCAGCCTCAGCCTATACTTGAGTCCTTACGCGGCGTTCCGTATATGATCTGCTCTACGCTTCTCGAATTCCTCAGCGCGTTTAGCATCCTTTATGATCGCGAATGTTCGTAATATACAGTGGTGTAATACGTATACGCCTACCCCGATTAAACCTATGACCATAGCCGTTCGATTATTCTCGAGATATCCATATACGATATTGCACAAAGCTGCAATTCCAACAATCCACGTCAACAAGATGTACTGCACCATGTTCGCTTTTGTAGTTGTCATATAAAAGACCTCCTAAATATAGTTCTCATTATATGACGTGTAATTAGTGCGAAAAAATATAGGCCGAGCTTTCGCCCAGCCTAGACTCTCTAGATATCTATAATTATGTCGTCGAAAAGCCCATCAAATGCTTCACTAAGTTCGTTCTCCCAATCAATGTCAGCAAACAATCGCTCAATTTCAGAATCTGACATAGTGCGGACTTGAGCAACGCCTTTAAACAGCTTGTCAATCCCACTATTATCAAATGCCTCCACTATCGTCTTGTCCGCCAATTTTTGGGCAGTTTTAGAAACATCATGTGTCATATAAATCGCTCCTAACTAATAATATAGTTCTCATTATATGACGTGTAATTAATGCGAGTATTAAATGTTTGTAAGAGTTTTAGGATCAATTCTATCTGGTAACTCAGATATAAAAGTGCAATAATCGTTAATGTTTTGTCCTATAACCGGAAGTTCAATATCTTTTATTGGTCTATCAAATCTCCATTGCTTCGCTCCGATTCTAAACTTATCTGTGGATTCAAATTCAACACTTAAATATAACGAACAAGAACCGCCCGAACGAATTGTTGGCGCTATAGTGTATCTTGCTACAACATCATCAACGAACCACACAAGCATCCTCCTAATCTTATAATTCTGAAAAAGAGAGGCTAATAAAACTTAGCCTCTCAAATCAATCTACTTAAAGCACTTCATGAACTCTTCAAGCATCTCAGAGAAGTCGTAATGATCTCTTTTTAACGGCGCCCAAACAGATTTACCAGAAGGAATCATAGACCACAAGTATGTCTCAATGATGTAATCATATAGACCCGTTTCTTTATTCATAACTCGAGTCAATACAACCCACGTGTCGCCTATTTCGTACCAATTTTCATCACGATCCTTGTCGTCTACTTCCCAAGAATTATCAAACTTCACCCAACGCTTTGTAATGACCTTATAATTACATGAGAACTCAGACTCCTTTACCAACTCGTTCCACAATAGACGTTTTGGCATAGACTCAACTGGGATGAAATTCACAATATTTATTGCACTTGTAATACCTCTAAGCATGGAAAACCCTCCTAAATTATAATGGCCTTGCAACAGGCAGTTTGATGATGTAACCATTTGAAACACGCTCAGTATAAGCATCTTTCAAATTCGTCCAACCATAGTTCTGGTCTACGCCACTTGTCTCAAGACCTGACAATTCACGATAATCAGCTACAGAAGCTAATCCATAATCTATCGTGAGATCGACTAAATGAGACAATACTTCTTCGGCCTCACCCCTGCTTGAGTAAACTATCTCAGAAAAGTCGTGGCGAGCCCTCGCCGAGCGCTCTTCTCTTGATGAGATGTGAGCTTGAGCATTTGCCGTGCTTATGTTGCTGTAGCCAACGTACGTTCTACTACCAGCTCTAGTAATCATACTTGCAATGCCTTGCCCAGGTCTGGTTACGCGTCTTCCATAAAATGCAGTCTCAACACTCCCTTGCAACGCATCACATACGGCGCGAACCATGTCCAAACCAACGTTCTTCATCGAAGGTATCAGAACATCTTGAACAATGTAGTCCTTAATATCACCTACTTCCTCACTCAGGAAATTATCTGCTGCTCTTCGTAATAGTCCTTTCTTTTTCGTTACAACAGGTTTCGTTACAACAGACTCAAGTTTTGGTCTAGACTTAGATTCCTCCTTTACAGTCTTACGCTTAGCTAGCTTTTCCGTCTCACTGTTGCCAGGAAACTCATCTCCTAAGGCCATGATTTGCCTCCGTCCTATCGCTTCTCAACCTGGTTTATAAAATCTCCTATACACTTAATCAAAACTCGAGTTTTCTCGTTCTCACCATCCTCCTTTTCTAAGTATTTAAGAAAAATAAGGTAATTGTCCAGATACTCTCCTCTGGCAGGCATGACCCAAGGCTCGACAGTGCCAGCATGATCGAAATCTACTTTAAACGAACTGCCATCATCGACAACAATATACAATACTCCATCTACAACAGAGAACTCAGATATCTTAGTCACGGCTTACCCTCATACTTGGATACATAACGTCTCTCCTCTCTTCAGAAAAGCCAACATATCCTTGAAAAGTTTCTACAACACTCAAATACTCTAGTATATCCTGGCCAATCTTAGGTAGTTCAGATTCTTTAGGTTCTCTATCAAAGATAAAACAAACCAGCCCTTTATCGCAAGTAACGCGTAAGGTATAGACAGGAATCTCTTTGGAATCTAGAGTAAAGCTTTTTTCCAAATACAGCTCATTAACCTTAGTCAAGATAAAACCTCCCAATAATTCAAATAAAAAGAGACTAAGCTTTCGCTTAATCTCTCATCTCTGAGCCTACTTATTGTCCGTCCCATTTCCAAAGTCATCAACTTCAGGTAAGTCCTCATGAATATCAAACTCGTCCTCATCAAGTACAATCGGTTCATCCTTATTCACCGCTTTTTTGTTCTTGATATGGCTTCGTACCTTTTTTACTACTAAGCCTATACCAATCGCCAACAAAGCGCCGCCTATGATTAACCGACCGACTCCACCAGTCTTCTGTTCTTCTTCCACGATCATCTTATCTTCGTTCTCCAACATAGTCAGAAACCTCCTAAAATATAGTTCTCATTATAGCCCTGGTTATTTGTGCGAATCTTACGCATAAAGAAAAGAGGCCGAGTGGCCTCTAGACTTACTCCATGATGTCGAAGTTATCTTCACTTTTCCTGTAGATAACTTTCTCCTCATCTGGGTGCTCATCTAAATACGCTTCCAGCTCTTCCCTCGAGTACCCTCCTTCTCTCAATGGTACGCCCATAGCAAAAGCTTTTCCAGCTATCTCTCTTGGTATAGGATAATATTTATGATTGTCTATCGCCATTGCGACAATGCCTATTACAGCAATTCCGCCAGCAACAACCCAACCTTTATTATCCTTAACCCAATCCAAGATTTTTCCAGCTTTACTCATGAAACAAAACCTCCTAAAATTTATTGGTTCTCATTATAACCCGTGTATTTTTACCAGACAAAAATATCTAGCAATCGAAACAATAAAGCAACCCCAAGAACGAAAAAGAGACTCTTATAAGCCTTTAGCCATCCTAAGATCTTATCCTTCTTATCCATGCTATTTCCACCCACTTGACACAAGATAGTATGATAAAAATAACATTGTTGCGATCACTCCTATGCGTAAGAGTATAGTCAAACAGCCGACCTCTTTTCTTCGGTTCCTACACTGAATAGGACGTAAATATACTAGCAGAGGCTTGGTCAGCAAGCGTTTTCTACGATATCTACGTCCTCCCGATCTCATGCTATCTCCTCCACATTCAACGACGTCTACGCATTTCTCGAATAAATATCCATATAAGCCAGAGAAACCCTGTGATGACACACATAAAAGCGTCGAATACGAAGCTCATGCAGCCGTAATTCTTACTCAAGGTCGTCCTCCCGAATTAAATATCAATCCAATAAATAAGGACGTGGTAAGTCAATATAGTAAACGCCCCTTTTGTAGTTAAATCCGATACGGGCGTTGTCTAGATCTTTTCCTTTCCAACCTATGAAGTGGTCATTCTCATGCGGAGCACAATAAGCAAGAGTACGAACGTTGCTTAAAGTGACATATTTAAAATCGGAAAGCAGTCTTTTTAAGGAAGCCAGAGCTAGGCGGGCCTCGTATTCACTCTCGTAACATGGGTTGTAACGAATCATCAAAGTTCAGAATCACCCCAATTTCTTAAGATAGTCTCTATCTCTATCTCTATATCAAATTATTCGGTTGAATGAGTACGATCCGTCTTCGAGTAGTTTTACTTCGACCACTCGACCGATTAGATTGCCGCTCTTATACGCTTGCAATAATGACTGTGCTTCAACTGTCTCTGTCACAAGGATGGAAACAGCATCATCTGACTTGAAATCAGTACAAATTAAACTTACAAAGTTGTTGTCAGGCTCAAAATCCACAACGGTTAATGCTAACCCAAGACGTTTTAACATGCTCATCACCTCACATAGAAAGTTCAGAATCACCCTATCTCAAAGTCCGTGGTTTAAATCGAGATGTATCAACGCAGAACGACCTTCTATTCGCTTAAACCACACGTTCTAAATGCTCAGAGTCGATTCGCTCTCCAATTAAACAACCCGTAATGTGTCTTACTGTTAGAATACGCTTAATCGAATCGTCCCTAATCCTATACCAGGAACTAAACCCAACTTCGTTTTCTTCACGACATCGAACAGATTGTACCATTCCTGAAATATGCTCGGCACGAAACTCTAAAATAGTCAATAGTTTACTACTCATTTAACTCATCGCCTCACATACAAAGTCGTTTGAATACCGGCATACTAAGACTTCTATTGCCTGAAATATCAGTAGTTACACAAAATGCCTCGATTTCCACCTTCTTACCTATCAAATCGCCCGTCTCATAAAGCCCAGCCATGGCTTTTCTCATCAAAAATGTCATTCCTGTACCAACTCTGACAGGAACGGTGCATTCTGTCACCAAACATATGACGGCAGCTACTCCGCCACCTATCTTTGAGTCTTCTCGACCCATCTCGATATCGACAATTTCGCCAATAAACTCCTCAGAGCGCTTAATTTTTATCAAAGTAGCGCTTCTTCCTTGAATATAAGGCGAAGAAAGGTCCATAAGCATGATTCCTTCGCCTTTGTTGGCATAAACCTGGTCTAAAAATGAGTTAATTGCTGCAGAATCCTCTCCTTCGATCACACCAAGTGTCCTAATCATTATAATCGGGTCACTAACAGGACTTCTAGCGAACAAATCGTACAGCAAATCCGTTCGATCGTCTCCAGAATTTGCCATTTTTAATGAAATCACATCAAAACAAAGAGCCATAAGGCTCTGTTTGTCCTTATGACTCTTCTGATTTAACTTCCCAGTAGTCACCGTTCGGATGACAAAGCTCTCTGTGTGAGAAAAATATGCCTCACGATCAACAATTTCACAATCATACACTGTCTCAACTGGAAACCATGGGGATTCTAAGAATTCCGTTATGTGTCCTAAGTAAATATCCTCTTTTCCGGAACGAGAGTAAGCTATTATTGGGCCATTCTGAGGCTTGTAGAACAGTCTACGAACCCCGTCGACCTTTTCGCTTACTCTCCATCGTTTTCCTGCTAATATGTGGGCGCCACAATCCTTAATGTTGACTCCCAGAGCTGGATTTAATATCATGAGAGCTCAACTCCTCGTCCACAAACCGAATATCTACGTCGTCCAGAATCGTCCGTTTCCGTGAGCCATACAGACGATTAAACACGGTTGCTCTACTTACATATAGCGCATCAGCACATGCCTGAATCGATGGGTAAATGGTTTCGCCAACCATAACACGTTTAGACTTAGCTTCTACGGCTTTTTCGCTAGCACGTTGAGTTCTAGGAACTATTTGCAAGTTACTTGGTGCGCAGTTAAACGGGTCTCCATCTATGTGTTTTAGATGATCCGTTCTAGAGTCAAATTCAGGAATAAACGCCCTGGCCATTAAGACATCTAACGCAACTGTCCCATGATTAAGCGTCACACAAGCCTTCCCCCTCTTTAGGAACAAGGTTGCAGAGAATTCTTCGTACGTATCCTTTTTAGTAATCATGAAAACGCCATCATCACGAACCCCGTATATACAACGAGGAGATTCAAATACGTGCTTATAAACAACGTCATCCTTAGGAACATGTAGTCTAGGCTTTTTAGTCACTAAAATCAACTCCTAAATATCAATTAAACCAAGGACAAGAAAATGCACAAACACAAATCATTTAGTAGCTCTGTAAGCGTTCTGGAACTTCTCTATGGTAGAAAACGCTTCCTCAACAGTCTCATTCATATAGGAAACTGCGGCTGATGCAACAAGACCCTCAACCGCAATTAGTCCTATTTTTGCGCAAACGTCAACGATAAAACTCTTGTTTCCGGACGTATAGGGGCGTAAAGCCGCCCCTACAAGTGCTCCAGTTCCTATACTTACTACTACCGCCGCTACTAATTTGATCTTGTCCTTGGCTGTCATGGGAATCGCTCCTTCTACAAAATAGTTACGATATATCTACGAATACCCCACGTGGTCTCAACTTCGCATCGATAAACTGTATTTTTACCAAAGGACGTTGGCATACGCTCCTCAAGCTCCTTCTGAATCGATGTGCGCACATGTATACGCTGCTTGTGATTAGGATAGAAATATCTTCCTGTAGTAGTATCTAGACAAACTCGTGTTGTCGTTCCATAGCTGGCTTTCTTGGTCTTAACACGCTTCATGAGTTTGAGATCAATGCGTGAGCCAAGATTCTGTTCATGTATGTCTACTATTCCACCTATGATAGCAGCTGTTGATTGTGGACTACAAGCAAACCCTTTAGAGTTAATTTCGCGCTGGTTTTCGATTTGCTGGATGATTTCGGCAGTTGACTTAAGAGTAGACATTACAAGACCTCCTAACGCTTAATTAAGAATGCTAACTACATCGGTCTCGGCCCAAAGTTTCTTAGCCTGGTCTAAAGCAGTCTCTATAATTGCACTTAGTTGTTCGGTAGTGACAAACTTCTTAAGTTCCTCAGGAATACGTTTGTACAACTCATCCATGACCATAGACTTCTTGAACGGTCCTGAACCCGATGAATAGGTAATCTCTGCATCAAGGACTAGAGTCAACGCAGATTGTAAAAGCTGTTTAAACACCTGATTGAGGAACTCGTTACGTTCCTCTGCCGTCATGTTACGTACTCTCCAAACTATCAATCCGGCTGCTGCCAACATGCATGCTATGCCGCCCATGAATTTCCAGTCAATCATTGAAGAACTCAACCTCCTTATCAGTCTCTTTGAACTTGTCAAAATTAATATTGCCAACACCTTTAGTTAGTTCGTCCGAAAATTTACTAGCCGCGTCAGCTAAAAGCTTGAACTGAGCTGCGAACTTTTCAAACGCATCGTTCGCGGCTTTCATTCGCTCCTCATAACGGCCGTCTCCTTTCGAAGAAGCAAGCTCGCTTTCACATATAATTACGTTGACCTTGTCTTTCTCCAAAGTTTCCGAATACGAACGCTCCTTTAGCAGTTTATCTATGAGCCTATAGTGTTCAATTTCGTCATCATACACGGCCTCACCAACAGTCAACTCTGTTAAAGCTTTAAAATCTCCAACGGATATAGGCACTTCAGGAACAGGCGTAGTGAAATGACAGCCCATACCGCAGGCGCAGGTAACGTGATCTCTGTCGTATCTGATAACATCACTATCCGGATGCTTTAGGTGGAACGCCATTCTGCGATCGTTCTCTACAGTACAGCAGCCGTCCGTCTCCTTTGCTTCGACTACGGCCTTAACGATGATCATCTTGTCGTTAACTTCGTTGGGATTAACATAATTCGTGTGGGCCATTGTAAAACCTCCTAAATTTTCTGAACGCGATGCGCCATAATCGCTTTGCTCCAACTGTCTCTGATCCTCAGTATTGAAAAACATATATAGTACCTCCTAAAATTTATAGTTCTCTAATAACTCCCTGAGCAGTGTTTCACTAACAGCTCTATTTATAAATTCGGGATCTTCTGGCACAGAGTCGAGACCTTCTAATAGGTGGACCCCCACAGAGGTTATGACCATCTGTGTAAACGGATCTTTACGAACCTCCTTTACTAAAATATCGAAATTATAATAAGCAGTGTCGTCTCGATCAACAACTCGAAGCATCTGGCTAAGAACATACTTAATCATGGACTTTAAAAGTAACTCCTTATGCGAAATATAAAGCCCGTCCGTTGTTTTTGACTCCTGTTTAGGATTTAGACTCAATTCAGTATCATCCAAAGAAAGGAACTTCATCATAAACTAAACCCCCTCAATATCTGTGCCAGAGATTGTCTCGACTAGTGAACTAGACTCTAAACCTTGAGTGCGCTTTGCAATCTTTACAAGATTCTCGGCCTTAGACTTCCAAGCGTAGAAAGCTATTGCGATGACAGCCGGCGTTCCTAGATATGCCGCATACGCTATAAACATACCTGAGTCAATCTGAAAACCTAATGTCGTGTCATTCTTAGCCGACCATATTACTAAGATTCCGCCAAGTACAGCTCCTAAGATAAATATCAACCCTATGGACATGAGCATGAGTTTCGAGAATTCCTTGCGATGGAAACCGCTCTTCTCAGACAGAATTAAGCCTCCTTTAATCCACAGACATGGGTATTATCTCAATAAATTCGATTTGAGATACTGGGATACAGATATGGTGTTGTATTCCAACAAGCTCCTGATCGAGAGTTATCGAAAATTTATCTCCATCAAAAACGCTGGCAAACTGATTTATTAATTCAGAATAAGTTTTCTCCTGATCTGAAAACGTTAGTTGAAAGGTCTTTTCTGAAATCATGTGGAAGATTACGTATGTCATAGTTTTTCCTCCCATTATCGAACAAATCTATGCTCTGGTATTCCCGTAGCATGAGCTATACAAGCCAACATGTCTATAGGCATTTCCTCCTTAGTTATCCACTTATAGATCTGATTTGGAGACCACCCAATCAAGGGTCCTAGTTTCTGTACAGATAAGTCGACGCTCTTTAGTAAGCTATAGAACTCGTTCGTCGAAACTAATGAGGCTTTGTCGAGCGTTGGAGCAGCCATTCCAAACCTCCTAAAAATATCAAGACTCGCTTTGCCATAGTTCTTCACTAACGTTTAGAAATAAAAAGAGAGAAGGGCTGTTACGCCCTTCCCTTGAATACGAAATTTGTTGCTTTAGATACTACAATCCCAGCCTTCTCAAAGTTAAGTATAGCCAACACTTGCAATACACCGGCTGCAGCTACGAGTACAGTATTCATGTCTATCTTCCGTTCGCTTTTCAGCACTTCAGTATAGACAGTCAACCGTTCGTTCCATTTAAGCCAATCCTCTTGCGAGATTGTCGGATCACTCATCTTGAGTAGTAGCTTTTCACGCTCCTCCTTCACAATTCGTTTGGTACTCTTAGAAAGCTTCATAATTAAACCTCCTCTCTAGTCTCCATTATACCACGTGTTATTTTTGCGAATACGAGATCTACCTAATATGTTTCGGAAAGACACTGAACGTAATAACTAGACACGGCGCATTATTCTGAGTCAACTGAGAGCTGAAAAACACATCAATCTTGCCGTTATCGCTATCCCATCCCAACATATCGGACAAGGTAGTCGGTGCCAAACCAAGGAGGTCATATGCATCAGTCAAAGTAACGAAGCCATCCTTATAAAGAAGAACGTTCAGCTCAGCTATGGCCTGCTTGATCTTTTCATAGTCTGACTTGAAATATCTATCAGTTAACTTGTCGTAACACAAACTCTCACCTTTGCCTGTCAAGATTATCTCGTTTATCCCAGCAGGATGAGACTTGACAGATGTGGCGTCCGTATTATCTCGAATCTCACGCTCCTTACGATCCCCTAAGGCCTTAGAGACTTCGTCCTTATACTCAGTAAACGCTTTCTCCGTTAAGGCGAATGCACTAGCCACCGCAGCCGTTCTTCTGAATTGAGTTTTAGTCGAAGCAATCATAAGCGCAATACTCGCTCCGCCCACAACCACTGTCGGAATATACTCTTTCCAACAGAGTTTAACTACGTCTTTCTTCGTGAGAGGTTCTTTAGACTCCTTCGTAGCCTTATTCAAAATATCAACACACTTAGGCGTGGCCTTAATCGCCAAGACAACAGTTGTTATTAAACCTCCTGCTGCTCCGGACATTAGCAATGTTGGACTATTGTCCGAAGCAATTTTCAACATTTGTTTGAGCATATTACTCATTATGCTCCTCCTAAAACAAATTATAGGCAAAGAAAAGCGTGCGGTAGAAGATAAAATATGTGGTAAAAGAAAGCACGCTGTTCGCCTAATCCTTATCAAACTTAACAGAAACATGATCGCAGTGGATATGAAGTTTTCTACTATACGTGTCTATAAGTTCATCAGATTCAAGAGGAAGGTCTAGGTCGACATTACGAGCCTCAAACATAATCCCCTTTTTAACTAAAGCCGAGATAACGAAATCCGCCAAAGTTGCCTTGATGGGGTTGTTGGACATATTACCAACTCCTGACTAAATTTATAATGCTTAGAATAAGATTTCCTACACTACCTATCGCAATAATCAGGGATAAATACTGAACAGGAACATTCTTTAGCTTTTTCAAAATAGCCTCCTAAAAATATAATGAGAAGTTCCAATAATTTCTAGCCAGTCGTCTCCCACGACCTAGTTACCAGTTTCCTCAAGTATAACTAACACCATTAGTCCTTCTCATTATATGCCTTGTAATTTTAACGAGGTACATATAAAAAAGAGAGGCCGAGAGCCTCAAGTTTTACTTGCAACGGTTCTTTATCTTAATCGCCATCAGATATATAAACCAATTCGTCCACAACACAGTTCTGCACACTGCTGCAACGAATTTATCCTTAATCGTTCTGTTACGATTATGATAAACACTTATTATCAGTAAAACTTTAACCTCAGTCTCCATTTGCTTCAAAGTCATCCCTAAGTTCTGGAATCTGTTAAAAATACTAAACATTTCAAAACCTCCTAAGACTTCTTCTCAATATATGCCGTGTTATTCCTGCGACTCCTCGCTCACCATTGCCCAAAGAAGCAGAAGATAATTAATATGATCTGTGATCTTCTCTTTCCACTTATCCAACTCGAACTCTTTCGAACTATACGCCATATCATAAACGCTCACGGTATGCTTTATCATCATACCAGCAAGACATTCCTTCATGCTCTTCCCACTTAGGCCAGCGGCCGTGCGAAAATTATGAAGACGATCTTCTGAACTAGCATACTCCCCAGCTTTTAACCCTAAGAATTCGCTGCAATTATCAAACTCTTCTCGAACCAACTTAGCCAAGGTCTCGCTACTCATCATGTTTCTCAGACTCCTTTTCTACTCCTAACTTGTAGAAATGTTGCCACTTAGCAGCTTTAGCCCAACCATAGGACATCACCACAGATATCAATACAGCCAACATCGGTTGGTCTCTTAAGAACCATATAGACTCACCTATACCATTAACAAACCAACCTATGCAGAGAAACGTACCATAGGACATGAGAATGCACCCAACGGCGCCTAAATGGAAGGCATATTGAGACTTGTACTGCCACTTTCCTACCATGAATGTCAGCATGGCTAAGATAGTGTAAGAGTTGACAGACGTCAGAAAGCTTATAAGGACTAAGGGGAGATATAAAACGATCTCCCCTATGCCTTGCTCGACTAGAGCGCGTGATGGTTTACGCATGCTTGTGAGGGATGAGTTTCATGATGAACTTGCCGATAGCACGAGCCGCGCGATCGAATGGGCCCCAAAGCCATATACAACCGACTCCATCCCAGCTTTTCATAATACGTACCTCCTTTGCAATAATTATTGCTATAAGGAACATCTTATAATCTACTAGACTCAATAGCATCCACAAACCAGATGGTTTACCAACTATTGGAGAAGGATATCCTCGACCAATCATCATGATTAATTGATATGCTATAATTCCTGCATTGAATAATATGACATTCCCTAATGCTAGTGCTTTGTCCTTGTTCAGTATAACTGGAAGTATTAGATATAGAAACACGTCTAAAAATAAAACATGCGTATGAGGTATATACCCTTGAATAAAGCTTATTATAAAGGCAAAACCCGACGCTACTCCAAAACTCATAGGTATAAGAAACTTGATCGCAACAAAGCAATCTATAGCATAACAAAAGAACCGAATCGCAATATCGGCTATTTTGGAAATTTCAACAGTTGTGTAGCTCGCGCTAAACCACAAAGCTCCTGTGGCCCTGACGATTGCGAAGAATATCATGGCGAATCCGTACGCCACAATTACTAACGTCAGAGCAACTTGTTTATATGAAGGAGGTTTGGATACCACGTTGCTCATTTATCTCGTCTCCACCAAATACTTCTCTATCGAGTCGGCCGCTTCGTCCATCTTACCAGTACAATTGCCTGTCCTTAAGTGCTTGATTATTGCCAGTAGTGAGCACAACGTGATTTTTCGATCACTTGTGTTTATCTTAACATCATCTTTCAAATCGTCCAACTCCTTAGAATGTTCAGTTTGTTTTTTCTCGATGTCAACGATTCGCTTCTCTATAGCTGCAATATGTTTCTGTGTGGCACTCTCTGTACGAAACTTACGAAGTGCTCCTATACCATTTACGATAGCAACTATGGCGGCAAAAATAAGCAAACCACTTTGTATCCATGCCGCAACATTGATCTCTTCCATTTTGAGCACAACTCCTAACCTTAGACTTCGGTTCAAACTACTTCCCTGCTCTGGCTTCGTACGGACACTCTTTTGTGCCTGTTACATGGGTACCAAAGTAAAATCCTATAACAGTACCTAAGACTCGTTCAAAAGATTCCATGGTAACGTCGCTAACCACGGTTTCTGGTAAGAAGATGGAGATGCAATATGTGACAGCAAGGGATATCGCAACGATGTCCTTAACATTCCATTTACGATCGAATACTCGTAACATATTGCATCTCCTTTCCAAAATCGATAAGGAAACTATTGCTTACATTGGAACGACCTCAATAAAGGCAATATTAGACGTAGGAATGTGATAAGTATGAGTAAGTCCAAGTATCTCTGTATTAAAAGAAATTACTTGGTCACTTTTTAGTGTATTAGGAACTTGAGAAGAGACGTCTTCCGGTAGCATTCTCTCGACGATCTCGCCAGAAACCATATGAAATATAACGTTTACCATGAATAAAAACCTCCTATAAATTACATAGCTCAAATAAACTTCAGATACTTATCACTCATCCAACCAACAACGTTTCCTTTAGCAACTTCATGCCATCCGTCTGCCTTGTTCCCTGTAACCTCGACAACGTTGCCTCGCCTGAAGATAGCTATGATCTCGTCATCCGTTGAAGGGCCTGTACGGACGTTTACAGATGAGCCGGACACCTCAGCTTTGCCTTTGAAGGATGCTGGTGAGCCATTCTCGACAACTATAACTGTATGACCTTTAGTCTTTGTCACGAGAATGTCGCCTATATTCAAGAAGTCTGGCTTAGTGGTATACTTAGGATCGATATGTTTCGTAAAATACCCACTTGAAGTCAATGCTGTAACCATAGTAGAAGTGTTAAAGTCTGGAAGAGTTATACCAGCATAGGCCGCACAAACTCGAATAAATGCGCTACAATCGGTCTCACATTTAACGTCCACTTTACTCAGCTCAAAGTTGACCTTCTTAGCTTGTTCGTAAAGTGTGTTTCGCTGATTCTGATCATAACCGATATTAGGGTTATTACATCCAGCGATAGCGGCATTGGCCATTAACTGGCCCTTAAACGCATCGGCAGGGCGAATCATAACCCACCCCTTATCATGAAGATACCATTCACGCGTTGTGACTTCCTTGGCAGTCTGATCGCCAGATGCTCCGCCTGTAATCTTACCACGTTCATCTATTGAGGCGTTTGCCAATATAACTTTAGAGTTAATAGCCATAGGTTTGGACTCCTTTTCTACAGGTATTTGTCCCAGCGTTGCTCCTGGATAATAGAAAGCTAGAATATCTTTGTAAGAATCGCCCTTATCAGCTCTAGCCCTAGCTCCATACTGGCTTAACCCGACACCATGTCCAGACTTCTTGTGTTTATCCATAGGATCAGGTTTAGCAATGAGGTAGGGAATATCATTTCCCCACCTCTGCTTGGCCGATACAACATTTCCACCATTTGAAGCAGTGAATACCGAATCTATTGGTTTCCTGTTGTAAGTCAGGATTTCACCAGAAGTTGCTTTAACTGCTGCATCGGTAAAATCAGATATCTTAGCTGGGACGTACGCCTGCGTATTTGTGGTATCGTCAACATCAAAGGCCTTAGATTTCTCGCTGAGGATACGCTTGTACGCATACGTCCGAGCTGCGACAGCTTGAGATTTTAAGGCTTCCGTATGCCAACTAGAATACATCTCGGCAGGAACAACGCCTCGCAAATACTCCTCAAGCGTAAGAACCTTAATCTGATTAGACTTGTCTCGAGTTATCTTGACGCGAATCTTAACGTCGGCCATTAAGCTACCTCAGGTTGAAGCCATCCTTGGTCAATCATATATTGACGTACGTCTGCTCTAAGAACCTCCGGAATCTCATCAAGCGTAAGTTTACCAAGATATACCTGCATTGCGAAATAAGCGACTAAAGCTGGCATTATTGAATCCTCCCCATAACCATTTCAGTAAACGCGTTTTCTAGAGTATCAAGACGCTGAGAGAATGTTGCGGCTTGTGATGTGGTAGGCGTTATAACTTCTTTAACTAGAAGCTGGAACGAAACCTCATTAAACGCCGCTTCAAGATTGTTAAGCCTCTCATGATCACTCGGAGGCGGAGGAGGTACTGCGTCTCTATCAGCTTGAATCTCCTGTGGAGTACGCTCTACTATGGCGCCATTAATCCACTTGTAGAGGCTAAAGCCGTCGATAGTAAAAATAACGTTCTCTTGAGCAGTTGGCGTTGCTTTGAAATTACGTTCAAGAGATCTGTCTGTAACTAGCTGCCAATTTGAACCATCGTCCGGCAAAGGCCCATAACCTGTAGACCAGCTTCTCGTAATCCGATCTTGATCATCCGCCACAATATACCAAGAATAATACATGGGCGATTCTATGTTCAACGTGTACACATGGCTATTAGATCCTGCAGAATTTGTTGCCATTATCGTAGCCTGATAGGATCCAGCTGTTAAACCTGTTGCGACTTCTAAAACATAAAACGTGTTATCCCACGAAAAGTGACTGTCTCCAGTAACGGATACTTGTATTGGCTGCGTACCGTGAATTGTAAAACCACTTATGCGGATCGTGTCCGCATATCCCTCTGTTGCGCCTGTCTCGTACTGAGGCGGACTGATATAGGGTGGTTCGACATATACGGCTACGTTCAAAGTATCCGTCCATTGTGTACTACCGCCAACGTTTGTGGCAATAAGCGTTATAAGATACTCACCATCGGATAGACCAGTGTTAACATATATGTTCTGAACCCCATCCCAATATATAATGTCCGATCTAGATGAGACGATCTCAACAGAGTCGGCACCTACTATGGAGAACGGGCCTATTGTGACCGGATCATAGTAGTTTGCTGTAACTTCAGGCATCGTTCCGGTGAAGGTTATCGTTGGCGCCGCAACGTCTTCTATTACCAAGTCATGAGTCCAGGTTGCGGTTTCTTCTAAGTAATTGGTGGCTATTAGAGTTATAGCATATGTTCCTGCTGAAAGACCTGGTGCGATCACTATTCCATTATAGCCATCCCAGTATATTAAGCCGTTTGCTGTTGGTGCTGAGACTGAGACGGACGATGCGTCAGTTATAGTGAACGGGCCTATATAAGAGCCTGTATATCCTATTTTGATCTCTGGTATGGATGACGGTGGAACGATCGTAGGAACTGTGGTCGATTGCTCGCTCATTTCAAACCTCCTTATAGGTTGGCGTCAAGAATCAATCCTGATGGCAAAACAATGGAAGCATCGGCTAGTCCGTGGTTGCTCTTTGTAATTAAAACATCAAGACCATTGCCCGTATTGGAAATGCTTGTCGTTGTAAATCCATCGTACGTTACTCCACCCGTATTTACCACTTGGAACGGCGTTCCTGCAAACGTTGGCGGTCCATTAAAAGTGACTGGCGTTGGAATAAAAAATCTAAGCACGTTGGTACTGATTGTAGACGCTCGTATATACGTCCACGCTGTCATAACCAATTGATACCTTTGACACTTAGCCAGCTCCATACCGTAGTCAACAGGACCATCATTGGCGAGAGTGGAAACGCTTCCTATTTCTAGCTTAAACACTCTACCAGATGATGTATCCAAATCTACAAAGTCGCCATTAGCGCCGGCTCGTTCACTTATAATTCTGGCTCGTAACCGTTCTCCAGTTCCCCTGTAAAAACCTATTCGATAGCGAGAGCTAGGAAATGGTAGGCTACTGATATTTATTGCAGCGTTGGAATCTGTCGGCATAGTGTACGTGAACGACTGTATACCATCAAGCACGGTCTTTACACTAATGGTAACCGTTTTACCAAGCAGTGCCAGTCTATCAGATTCTTCAAATCTTTGTGTAAATTCAGTCCACACAGATGTGGTCGCGTTCGAAGCTATACGCACCGAATTGGCAGATATAGTCAAGTCAACGTACCTAATTTCCCAACGATCAAACGTAATAGCTAATGCATCCGCAGACGAGTAACTGCTTTCCCCTTTTTGGTTAACGACCAACCCACCGTTGTCGAATAGATCGACGTTAGATTGTGTAGGGGTTTGACCTATTGCGCGAAGATATTCGGAGTTGTAGTCAGGCGGCGAATCGTTGCTTAATGTCTCAGATTCTCCAACCTCAAGTTTGTAAGCCTCGATTGTTACCTGGCTTGAGGCGTTAACGTTGAATTGTGGGTATAGTCGATCGGTAGGTAAGAGCGTTGGCAAAGTTGCTGTAGCAGAGAAAACCCCTACTTGACCAGGTTTTAGTTCAGTAGTAGCAAGGGATGTTTCCACCCAACTCTCAGTTGCTTTAATAATGCGAAAATTAAAAGTGTTTCCTTGTCCATTGCCTGTTCCAGTATTTGCCGAAACGAGTATAGAAATAGTTACTCGCTTTCCGGATAAATACTGTCTCATCGTATCGTTCATGTATTCTCTTACAAAAATTACCGACGACAAGCTACTTGCCGCATTAGCAACGGAAACACCACCATTGCTGTTTAGTGTAACGCTGCCTGTAGCGCTGTTAGCAGATCCAACGTACCAATTTGGTGTAAAGTATCCCTGTGTAACGGTAAATGGTCCGTTACCATACGACCTCAATGAAAATGTTGGGTCGATGATAAGGTTCTTATTCGTTTGGGTTGGGATTAGGCCAGTTGTGTGTAGGTATTCGGAATTGTAGTCTGGGGATACATCGTTTTTTAGAGTTGATTGTACCCCCAATTCCAGTTTAACTGCACGAATCTGACGAGTATCCGTCCCGGTCAAATAAACTTGAAAAAACGGTGAAGTTGTCGCGTTCGGTGCATATAGTTGTAATCTGCCTGGCGTTTTTGTAAGCGCAATGCCTACATTCATCGCCCCTCTTACTGCTGGTACGCTTACTGTACCAGCATCTATTGCGCCATCAGCATACAGCACCGATAAAGCCGTTTGTTTCCCTAAATAATTGTCCATAATATTCCAAGGAATGAGATTACCGATTGCTCCTGCGCCAGTTGCTGCAATTTCAATTCCACCACTTGACATACGAGTAACTATCAAGGCCGAAGACTGTAAAAACCAGTTGTTTGCAAATGAGCCATTGTTAGTGTTATAAGGCGTATCTCCTGCCGTCCATAACTGGAACCAGGCATTTTTAAGTAGCTGCTCATTCGTAAACGTCGGATGCTGCGTCTGGGCGAGGGTTGAAACTGCTTTGTTCGGCCAATTTGAAGGCTCTGCCTGACCCGTAGGATTGTTGTACAAAGTAAATGCTTGAGAATCTCCGTCTTGATACCCTTCCCACAGAACTGTAAATGTCCACCTATTATATATCCCCTCTGCCCGTGTCCACAATTCAACATCATTTGGATTAGTATTGTTCCCTCTAAGCTCAAAGTTTTCAAGCGGGAATCCCGCGTTGTACTCCCATACAAGCCTTAATCCCAATTTAGTAACCGCCTCTTCAGTCCACGCAATTACGTTTAGGATTCCTGATCTAAAGGGGAGCTGATCTGCCATGCCATTTGAAACGTGCAATATCATACTATGGCGTATCCATATGCCACCCATAGTTAAACGGCCAACCATATACCACGAGTTCGTCATATCTTGTGTGTTATGCTGCACTATCGCCCATTTTTTAGGCACCATCCCAATATCAGCACGCGTAGAAATGACTTGCGTATAGCCTGTTGGCAAAGTAGCGAGACCAGTAGGCCGTTCATTAATAGTCCATGAAGGCCCATTAACATTTCTGGTGTGGCTGTTTCGGCTGTAAAACCAAACCTGCCCATATAGCCTTGAAGCTGGTATGCGTACAAAAAACCGAAATGTCACGGGCAACGCCGTCGTTTCACTTATCAGCACTGTAAAATCTGATAACTGCAAATCTCCTGACAGTGTAGACCACGTTGCCAAAGCACTATGAGGCACACTTGTCCCATTGCCAGCTTGAGCTTGAAGATTAACACATCCTAAAGGAGCAATGCGGTTTTCGGGATAATAACCAGTATCCATTTCCAATGTAATGCATGCATCTGTGTTTAGCAAAGTAAGGGTTGCATTGCCTACCTCAAACCATTGCTCGGTATTCAGGGTTTGATTATTGAAGTTATACTGCAGCGGCACCATGCCGATATCAGCTCGCGTTGAAACGACTTGAGTATAGCCAGCAGGGAGCGCCGCAACTCCAACAGGCGATGCCATAGTAAACTTCGTTGTAACATTTTGCCTGGAAACAAGCTCTTGAACATACCAATTATCATACTGTTGTCTAATTCGCGCAAATAGCTTAACGGTTACGGACGTTGCATCAACAGAATACAGCATAACAAAATCATCTTTGGTAAAATTGGCTGATTCCGTCAATGTGAGCCATTTCAGGTCAAATAAATTGTTAGAGTTCGTACCGTTTGTGCCAACATGGGCAGACAGAATTCCTTCACCCAGCAACGGAGAACTATTTACGGCATATCTGTCTTTTACGTAATATGTAGATTCGAGTGTTACTCCTGTCGTTCCGGTGAAAGACGCAAACTCGTACCACGACGCGCTTGATGTCGAGTTGTTTAGAACACTGAAGTTTAGCGGCGTCATCCCTATGTCAGCGCGTGTGGACACTACCTGTGTGAAGTTTGATGGAATTGCTGCAACAGCTGTTGCGGTAGGATACATAGTCCACGTTCCAACTACTCTGGTGGAGTTGTCTGCCGAAGAAAGGTCTTCGACTATTAATTTTTCATTCTGCGCAGATAGTTTTCCGTAAAGCTCCATGGTTAAAATGCCGTTAATACGCTCATAAGCGAGTATAAAATCGCCAAGTTTTAGCCCATACATATATTCCCACGCAATTGTAGGATTAATGGCCGTGTTCGCACCAAATATATGTAAAACGCCGCTGCCTATCTGTTGAGTAGAATTACTCTTGTAAACGCGAAAAATTGCCTCATCTCGAAAATAAGCTAATGATTCTGATATTGACGCCATCTTATACCAGGGTATTGTTGGCACTATGCTTGTATATGCGACGCTGTATCTAAGAGGCATAGCGTTATTAGCCAAATCTATTACGTTATGCAAATTCTCTTGAACCGCGTCCAGATCCGAGGAGTTGAACATCCTAGCACAGAGAGTACCAGACTCCCAAGCCATAGGAGCTGATCCTCGTTCGATAGTCAGAATATTAGCATCATGATCGATCGCTGTGACCAAAACAACCTCGGTCACATTTTCTTCATACCCTAAAGTTAGTGGGTATGGCACTTCTTGCGGCAATATCCCAACTGATCCAACTGCTATTTTAGTGTCTGTCGTACTAACGTTCTCAAGTATCGTTGTAGAAGGAGAATCCTTTTGCGCTGGATACATGGTGATTTCAGTCATAGCCATGTATAATACCTCCCATTTTGATTGTCCAGTTCCAGTTTATTCCTTTGTCATCGGTCAGTATTGACCACCGCCTCGAGCATTAGTGAATAGTCTTATCTGAAAATGCCCTTCGATCCTAGTAAGACCGCTGGGCACTATTCTTATCGTATGTTCGCCTCTGAGAATTTGTCCGTTCGCATTCTTACTCATATACGATATGAGATTAAGATCACGAACTGAACTGCTGTATTGTCCTATATAAACATTATCAAGATAGACCTGCATGTAAGATGCTGATGGGCCTTGATAGATGCCGTATAAGATGTCGTGATAGTGATTAGGTAGAGTAAAATCGTGAGCGTGAGCCGGAAGCTCAACCTCATGATCGTGATTACCGAGGTCAATTCTATGAGTATGCGCAAGATTCGATGAAATATAGAAGTCCGGAGGATTTGGCCCCTCAGTTGCGCCATATAATCCCGTATAACTCGAAGCAGTTGCAACATACCCAGAATATTCAGAAGTCGTAGAAGTCTGTCCGCCAGCTTCTGTGCTCCTTGAGTAAGCTCGGAACTGAGTCAAGCTCGCAGAGAATCGAATCTCATTTACATGCACAGCATTATCTGGAACGAAGAACTTAATGTTGGCCGGATAAGACGAATCCGCATTATCATAAAAGCTGTCCATGAAAATACTTTCAGAGCCTTGGGCATAGGTCTCACTTATACGCTGCCTTTCAGCCAGATCAGCAACACTAGTTCCGAGATCAACCGTACCCTGCCCGAGCACAATACTTCCATTTTGAGGTCGTCCTGACACGTCCTGCTTCGTGAGTTTCTTAACCACCATAGTTTGGTCAAGATCCTCATAAGCTACTCTCACAGCATCACCAGGCATAAGACTTCCAGCTTCGTTAATTGTCTCGATCTCTATCTCGTATGTGACAAGCGGATCTTGAAGCTGCGTTAGCATTTTACGCCCTGTCGCTAGCAGAGTATCTGCTATAGTTATGCTTTCGTCCGTCCAAACCTGAGTAATTACACCGTATTTGCTCGTATTTGGTGAATCGATGTAAAGTTGGCCATTATTAACACTCTCAAGTGTGAGCTTGTTGTCACCTTCGGCATAACCATAGCAATATAGTCTAGTTGTTAGGTTTGTAGGATCGGACGTTCTAGTGATGCCTCGCAAATTCTTACGATATCGAATGTCCGCCTTAGGGGTCATGTTCGCTCGTCTCAAGTTAAGGGTCCAGGGAAACGTTTTTGTATCAAAGTCCCAATAATAATCTGTATCGATAAAAGGTTTGGCAACACCAAACAAAGCCGAAAGCAAATTCTCATCCTGCCAACCGTACAGATACTGATAGGAATAGTCGCAAACACCCAAACGCCATCTTTGAGTTGTTTGGCGTTGAAGAATATAGTTAAGAACCGTTGTTGTATAAACTCCAGTATTCCCAATCTCGTGCCAGCCTACTAAAATATCGTCTAGTAAAGTATTCAGAACATGTTCGAGTTGATAGTCGACTGAAGCCTCAACTCCGGTTAACGTCTCAACCTTTGGCATTATCCTAAACAGGCCAATGTATCGATCTCCACCAGAACCGTCAACATCCCAAATCTCAATAAGATTGAACGGTTGACAGTAGTCGTTCTTAGGATCATTCTTAGGAAGTGAAAATCCTCCTGTCCATAAGGCATTTATTGGAAGATCGTAGCTTATGTTATATGCGTTTTCAAGATATGCTAGACGCCATCTATTAGATCCATCATATACCGCGAGAGGACGCAGGGAACTCAACTCCTTTCTACAAATATCTAGGACGATATTTTAAATTTACAACGAACGTATATTCAGGATTTACGGTTTTTGAGAAAACATTTATAATGTTTCGACCTGGTTTTATTGGTGGAAATCTACTAGTTACGTCTAGGAAACGAACAAATTTACTATTTACAGGATCTGGCTGATAATAGAAATCCAAAGTTTTAGCATCAAATACCATATGAAACGTAAATATATTGTAAATACGCATTACGTCTGTCATTAACCCTATACCGGAACTTATAGGATCGTCCTTACTATTTACAAACTTTACTCCAAACGTGCTTTCTACAGTAACTACATCAAACCCTCGTAATCCGTACACTTCCAAAGTCCACTCGGTATCATCTGTGGTTCCAGGATTTATAAAATCTAATGTTGCCACAGCCGCCCCATTAAACGGTGGTCCAAATTCGGAGGTTTCTATATACGTAGTTCCTTGAATTATGGTAATTTCATTCTCGTAAGCAAACGGGGGATCACAAGTAAACTCAAGATCAAACGTAGCATACTCCAATTGCTTAACGACCGGTGGAGCAGAGCTTAGATAAGCTCTATAATGTTTGTTTGGTTCATAAGCATATGTCAATTCTCCTACTCCATCTAACCACTGGGCAATCTGACGTGCCTGAGTATAAACGTTCTCGCCTTCTCTTAAAGCATACGAACATGTAATGGTTTCAACCCTTGGCTCATAAGACCCGCTTGATTGAACGAACGCGGTTGAATTTCCCGGAATGTTGATAAGATTTCGTTCATATGTAGGCATTAAAATTCTGTCGCCAGGAGTTTGTCTTACACCATAAATTAGACTATGAACTCCTTTAAATAAAAAACCACCTAATGAGGCTGGAAGATTTACAGGGTGAGTCATAGGCATAAATTTACTCTCCTTTATAAGTATCTTGGAGAATAGTAAATATCCAAGGTAGGTGGCCAAGGATCTGCTTTTTCATCAGTGTAGTAAATATAAAATCTAAACGTGTTATAGCCTGTCGAACAATCAAAAAATTTAACTTCTGTTGTTGCTCTATTTATTATATTGTACTTATTTCCCGATTCTTCCAAGAAATATATTTCTTGTGTTGCAGAATCATATACGAAATCAGCCATATGCGATATCATCTCAGGACGTAGATCGAAATACATATCAGTGTAAACATCGTCTGGGCTGGTGTGTGTTATTCTACATTGATACGCATTGTTTATACAATTAGCAGCCACGATTTTTACAGGTGTCGTAATTGTTTCCGGAATTAAAAAATAGTCTCCTGCTGAGACTATTGTTCTATTTGAACTATTAACGGAGCATGGAACAGAAACGCGTATTTCAGTTCCCATTGCAAACGGTGGATTACACGTAAACTCAAGATCAAACGTTGCGTACTCCAAATCTTTTACTGTCGGTGGCGCATTGCTGACGTACGCATGATACCGAATATTTGGCTCATAATCATAAATCAAATCACCTTCGCCTTGTAACCATTGGGCAATCTTTCGAACTTGATCTTGTACATTCTGTCCCTCTTGCAAAGCATAGGAACATTCTATAGACTCAACTCTTGTTTCGTACGTCCCATCCTCTTGAATTACGGAAGTGGAGCGTCCAGGAATCCTGAACACTCCACGCCTCCTCATAGGGAGAAGGATTCTATCACCAGGAGTTTGTCTAACGCCGAAGGTGAAACTGTGAACGCCCTTAAAACTGAAACCTCCTAACGTTGCTGGAAGGTTTACTGGATGAACTTGAGGCATAGAATCTTTCTCCTTTCTGGCTATTGCGAATATGCTACTCGAACGCCTTTGCTTCTTTGAGCTTGTTGTTGTTTCTGGAATAGTTTACGTGAGATCATCTCGATATCCGCATCAGAACGAACAACCATTCCAGGCATGCTAAAGTTATTCACAATAGGCGACATACTTCCATTTTGAAGTCCAACTTCTTCGGCTCGATTCTGTGCGAACGCACGGTTAAGCGCGATTGCAGAATTGTAGCTGGCTCCATCTTGAAACATAGCAGAAGTCTCTTCAAAACCTGTTCTGAGATTATTCATGTCTAGTACTGGTGTAATAACTGGATTCTGGTCAAGATCTGCTTCAAAAGCGTGCTTTATCTCAGAGATGACTCCGTCGATTTTAGTAAGAGCTGAATTCTTCAACCCACCAATAGTGTCATCAACTAATCCGGAATACTCGGAGACACCTACGGCGAACCCCTCAGTACAGAATTGGCCGATCTGCTCAAATACTCGCGAAGGACTCTTAATGCCGAGATCAGACTTGGCCCTATCGAGAGCCTTTTTAACCAGGTTCTGTACGGCTCGCACAGCAGTATCTGCAGAATTGGTTATTCCCCGAGCCAAACCTTGAACTATGTCTTCACCTACGGTTACCCAATTGGATACTTGATCAGTGAGCATCTTTAGCATATCGATTGCGATTTGCTGAATATTCGACACGGCCGTAGGAGCAAGTTCGTCAATAGCAGTAATCATGCTCTGCAGAATAGTCTTTCCGTGTTCGTACATAACAGTGGAGTTAGACGAGAAACCGCCACCACCAAGACCGAATTTATCCCTGAATTTTGTCAAAAAAGCATCGGCCACAGTTGAAATGTTTGATTCAACCTTAGGCGTCGCTTCGCGAACACCGGAATTAAAGACTTCAAGAATATCCAGTGCGGCCTGACGAACACGAGGTGAAGCATCAGTAAAAGCTTTTATGAATGCGTCGATTCCAGACTTACCAATAGATTCAAAACCTTTAGCGAAATTACCCATCGCACTAGCATCTGTAGCAGCTAACGCTTCGGCTAATTTAACTATTCGACTCATTTGGTCTATTGCGTTGTTAAGTTTTCCCATTTCTACATTTTCTATTTCGAGATAGAATTTGTAGAACGCGGCCCCAAATTTAACAAGCTCTTCTCCAAATGCGGCTAGCCCATTGTCTCCGCTGAACCAAGAAGCCACACCGCCTTGATCTGGGAGAACAGCAGCAAAATCTGCAAGAACTTTTGCTGCGTTTGCAGATGCGGTTACCACTTCGGGTTTAACATCAGTAACGCTTGCTGAATATGCAGCCAAATGTGGACCAAATGCAGCAAGTTCGGCACCAAAGGTCGATAACGTATTGTCACCACTAAACCAACTTGCAAAGCCGCCTTGATTTGGAAGATTGTTAGCGAACTCGGCAATTGTTTTTGCGGCGTTTATGGAATTAACAACGACGTCAGATTCGAGGTTTGCAATGTTGTCGCCATAAAGCTTCAAAGAATATCCAAACGGAACTAAGTCTGCAGCAAATTGTGATAGGGTATTATCTCCAGTAAACTCTGATAATATGCCACCAGTATTAGGTATATTATTCGCAAACTCAGCAACTGCTTTAGCGGCCGTCATTGAATTAACAACAACCTCTGGTTTAAGATCAGCGACTTCATTGCTGTAAGTTACGATAGCTTTACCAAACGGAATCAATTCTTCAGCGAATTTTACAAGACTATTTTCTCCTAAGAACCACCCAACTACTCCACCATCTCTAGGAAGGTTTGCAGCCATCTCGCTAAGCGCCTTTGCCGCATTCGCCGATGCAGTAATCACAACGGGTTTAATATCTTTTACAGCTTCGTAGTAAGCCATAAAATATGGACCAAACTCGGCAAGTTCTTCTCCGAATTTGACCATAGATGTTCCGCCAGTAAGCCAGGAGGTTAAACCTTCTATAACGTTGGCAGCAGTCAACGCTAATATTGCACCAACTAAAGAGGATATACTTCCCAAAACATTTGAGTCAAGATTCTTTGCTCCTTCAATGAACGGTTGAATGTTGGTCATAAATTGTGATAAATCATTAGCAATAGTTGGAAAGCTACTGGTGACACCCTCCATTACTCCGCCAACAATTCCGCCAACAAATCGACCTAAAGCTCTTCCGACTTCTTCGAGAAGCCCGCCGCCTTCACCGACCAGCCATTTCAACCCTGGTATTTGAGCTATCGCACCGATAACAGCCAGGATTGCTGTAAGTTCCGCTAGCAGCGCACCTATTCCAAGAAGGCCTGCCATAGCTGGTCCTATCATTGGACCAACGGTTGTTAAGGGCGCAACCAACGAAGTTAATATTTTCACCATTATCACGCTTGTAAAAAGCGATTCAAGATTGGCTCCTTCGAGTGCTTTAGCTATTCCTTCGAATAATGCAGTAAAAAGTCTAGCTCCAGCATCTATAAGCTCGGGAAGACGGTCTGCTACAGCATTTATAAAACCTAATATAACGTCAAATACAGCGTCCGTAATAGGCCCAATATTCTCAGCCAAGTGTTGAAGCATTTCAAGTATAAATGTTGTAACAACTTGTACAAACTGTGGTATATGCTCGGTAAGCATCGTGGTTAAAGTTGTCAGCAACGTCACAAGAAACTCTGCAATCTTAGGTATACCAGCAGTGAGCGTTTCAAATAATGCTATTATGCCTTCTCCGATTTTGGTCATAACTGTTGGAATCGTTGCTGCCAAAACAGTTATTGCACCAGCTGCAGCCAATGCACCAACAGTTCCTACAGCAACCAAAGCGGCTAAACCTGCTGCAAATAAGGCCAACCCTGCTCCTATGGCAAGGACTGCTACGCCTAGAAGAGCTATTCCAGCACCTAAAGCTACTAGTGTAGGAGCCACAGGAGTTAACAACGCTGCAGCTGCTCCGAACACGATAAATATTCCAGCAATAGCGCCAAGGGCTATTGCTATGTTTTCAATTGGAAGAGCGCCAAGTAATGCGAATGCCGGCGCAATCAAAAGTAAACTTGCTGCAACAACTGCTATGGCCGCAGCTCCTGCCAACACCTTTGGATCAGCAAGGACTTTCAAAGTAACTGTCATCTCAAGCAGGGCAGCTCCCATGGCCGCCAAACCTTTTACTAAAGTTTCATTGCTAAGATTTCCAAGAATAGCGACCACACCAGTCAATTCTAGAAGCGTTAATCCCAATGCCCCAATAGCTATTGCTGAAGCGGCCATTGTTGCTGGATTTACACCTTTAGAAATTATCTGACTGAAAATACCAATCTCAAGCATTATGGCGCCAAGACCAACTAATCCTTGTATAAGCGTTTCTTTATTAATTGCGCCAAGAATAGCCACAACACCTGTTATTTCAAGTAGGGCTCCGCCTAGCAGAATTAGGGCTGCGCTGACACCAACAATGTTACCAACATCTTTAACATGAAGCATTTTCATGCCAAGCATAAGTTCTGTAAACAATACGCCCATTGCAATGGCACCATTTTGAAGTTTGTTAGGATCTATTAGAGACAGAGCTATCAATGAAGCAGCCAATATTGCGATAGAAACGGCAATCGTTTTTAAAACCTCAGCTTTAAGCGTATCCTGATAAGATTTAAGAACACCCTGCAATCCTGTAAATACTCCGGTGATGCCCTCGAGCATTCCGCTTGTTGAGCCTCCAATTTCTTTGAATGTATCGACGAGTTTCTTTATACCTACAAGGATTCCGCCTGTTAAAAAAGTATTTATAAGAGTGAGAATTCCTTCAAGACCTTCTGCTTCCCAAGTTCCAACTAATGAATCTTTCATAGTATTGAAAGCACCGACAATGATTCGCGTAACAGGTTCTAAGAAAGTTTTAAGTTTCTGAAAAGCTTCAATGACGAATTCGACTGCTGGTTGAAAAAACTCTTTTACATTTGTAGAGAAATTTCGAAAAGATTCTCCAATATTATCCAATGCGTTTCCATTAGTTGGAAGATCGTTAAATGCATTTTTAAGATTCGTAACAAAACTATCTAACCCCAAGGCATCTGAAATAGAGTTTCCAAATTCTTTTAACCTTGTAACGAAGTCCTGAATACCTGTTTGGATGTTTGTTAGTAGCGTTCCAAAGAAATCACTTTCTTCAGCGGCTTTTCTAAGATTTATAAAAAATTCTCCGATAGAGGATGTGACTCCTAAAATCTGTACACCAAGTGGAGCCAATAAAGACAACAGTGAACCAAGCGTTGATACTACAAATTTTAAAGCTTCCCATCCAAGTTTTATAACAGAGAAGAATCCTTCGAACGCGATTCTAATCCCATCAATAACATCTTGTGAAACATCGAAGTTCACGAAGAAGTCTCTGAACGCTTTTGTAAAGTCTGCAAGCATCTGAGCTGTCGCAGGTGGAAACACATTTCTGAAAGCTTCTTGCACTGGCTTAAGAACCGATAAAATATCTTCCCAAGCAGCTTTTATACCTTCAAATAAATTCGTTCTTCCACCAAGTTTAGCCCAATCTGAAAGCATAGCGTTTCTAGCTTGTGCGGAATCTTGTATTATTCCAGTAAGTAAATTTGAAAAACCTGTCCAAACGTTAGTGGCTTCGTTGAAATCTCCAAATATCAATTCGAACGTTGTAGCCCATCCAGATCCAGCAGCTTCTTTAGCCGTATCCATAGCTTGACTAAAAGTTCTAACTGTTTGAGCTGCTTCAAAAGCTCTTTTTCCTATTTCGGTTGTTTCGTCTGCATAATCCCCCAAAGTGTCTGTTAAAACTTCAGTTGTTAACCATTGAAATGCCAACGATTCGTTAAATCTAGTAGTTGTACTTATAACTTCATTAAGGCTTTCACCTTTACCATTTTTAGTTAAAACCATGTACATGCCTTCGGCATCTTTTCTCAAAGTACCTGCAGCAACGCCGGCGTCTAAAAGCTGTTCTTTAAATTCAACGGTTGCCATATTGGCAAGTTCTATAGATTTCCAGTCAATAAGTTTCACGAATCCAGAAGAAATCGCTTGACCAAAATTATACATTGCATGAGATGCTTGATTAGCGTTTGCACCAGATAATGCGGCAGCGTTACTTATGCCCTGAATCGCCGCAACTGCATCTGGTAAAGCCACCCCAGCGTTGGTAAATTTGCCAATGCTGCTCGTCATATCGGAAAAACTATAAATTGTTCGATCTGCATACTGATTCAAAGCTTCTAGCTCTTTATTAACCATTTCCAAAGTAACCGGAAGACCTTCGGAAGTTCTGCCAGAAGCTAAAATTGTACGAATCGAATTGACTTTAAGCTCATACTCGTCAAATCCTTGCGCTATAGGAGCAATAGCTAAAGACTCAACAAGTTGTTGTCCAACCTGTACTGCTTGCCTGCCTATCTCAAATAATGCTCCGGTAGCTATAGTTCCTAATGAAGAAAATTTATTAGCTATTCCTTCAACAGCACCACTCAATCCACTAAACGCAGTTCCTTTACCAGAACGCTCAAGCTCGGAATCAAACTTAGCCAAACTTTCAGAGGAGGTTTTTATGTTTTTCTCGAAATCCTTATTGTCGAATTGCAGCCTAGCAATTCGTTCGTCTATCTTGCTCAAAGGTTTCTTACCTCCTCGTCTATGTCTTCCAATAATTTGTCAAAGATTGGAGTTATGGCAGGATTAATGAAATCTCTTCCTACCACATACCCGCCATTCCTTGTGCCATGTCCATAATGTAATAGAACTACGATTGGTATATTATCTACAGTTGACCTGTTGTAGAAATATAAACCATCGTTTTGCACTTCATGGTACCAACTTTCAGCAGTAATTCCCGTGTCTCTAGGAGTAGCTGCTCTCAAAGCATTGATCGCTTGAGTCCCATACTTATCAAATATTTTCTTGAGCTTATTGGGCAGTTTCTTAGAATTGTCGAAGAAGGCGAACGTATTCTTAAAAGACCCTTGACTTGTTAAGCGTATCATTCGCCTTCTCCTTTCTAGCCGCTTGTATTCATCTGTGCCTTGCGTTGAGCATTCAAGTCGGCATATCGACGCGTTAAATCAGCCATCTCAGACTTAGTACGCTTCTTAGGTTTGCCATTGCGTGCAGCACACACTTTAAGCAAAGCCAGAAGTTTGCTTAAATGCCAATCTTGGCACTCAAATGGAATCTGGTTCGCAGCCATAAGATAGTATATCGTTTCGTTCGTCACAGTCTCATTACGGCTACGAGTGTTGCTCTTACTAGTATCAGTATAAACTGCCGTCTGTGGAGTCTCCATATACTCAGAAATTTTCTGTATTTGCTCGGTAGTAAGAGATTCATATATGAACCTAGGAAACTCTCCATTGATTGTCATACATCGAACATAGTCCATAAGCTGTATTGGCGTCTTAGATAACTTTCCCATGAAAGGAATTCGCCAAGTTTCCTCCCATTTTGAAATAGACCTAAGGCAGTGCTCTAATTTAAGTGTGGTTTCCTCAATCTTAAAGAATCGGTTCTTAGATTCATCATAATACTCGGATTCTGGAATTACTAAGATCAGCATTATTCATCACTGCTTTGTAATTCTCTGAACAAAATCAATCATCTTCTCAGGATTTCCAAGTAGATCGTCCAATAAGGCCTCGTATGAGAGACTATTCTTCCAAGCTTCAAGAACTGACGAAGACTTATCAAAACTCATACCGTCTTCTGAACGCTTTCCATAAGACAAATCTAGAATCCTATCAAGAAGTTGTGCCATTGTGCGGACACCTTGATTTACTGTAATTGCGTTCTCGTCAAACGGATTACTAACGTCCATCTTCTTCTGAGCTTCTTCAATCAACGCAGAATTTTCTTGTAACTCACGACCTAGTTTCATGATGGTTGAATAGACATCGTCCTTCGCCATCAGAACGCTCGACTTCGAGATATGAAACCACAAAGTTTCCTTACGAGGATTACCATTAAAATCTGTAAACGAAACATCATACTTATACATAAGATCCGCCTTTCTTAAATGAAGAAGGCCGAGAAGTCTATAAGACAGCTCGGCCTAACTAAAACGACTATTGATTCCCGATATTGTAACCTGAACGATTAAAAGATAGGGCACCAGTACCAGCGGCAAGGGTTATAAGCTCGTCGGGCAGAGGAAGCCTTGGAGTACCTGCACCAGAAGCGGACCCATAAAGAATATCCTCTATAGCCGCTAGGTTCGCAGGTTCGATCTTTGTACTATCTATAGTAATCAACGCCGTAGGTTTCAACCCAGCGACAGAGACAGCCTCAGGAGAGGTTGTGCAATCCCAACTGAAAGTGATCGCTTCAGGCGAGTCATTCTCGGTGGTATATGCGCGCTCACTAGGAGAAGCCAAACAGCCATATATCACATGTAGAATATAGCCATAACGATCAAGCAAGGCAGCATTACCTTTTATAGTCCTATAGCAGAAGCCGAAAGGTCTACGGGACTGCTGTCCTATAATTACGCCAGCAGCAACTTCGGCTTCTCCATTGCAAATTGCGAACTCGTCCGGATAAGTGTATGCCTCAATGGTGCAGCCAAACTCTTCGGCCGATATTATGCTCAAATACTTGATGTTATCAGCATACAAATCGGTTGGTTCTGCGCCAGTTGGTGACTCGGTAACAGCAGTTAGTCCATTCCAAGCCACGCCTTCAGGATATGTTCCTGTAGAATCGCGAACGTACAAAACGCCATGATCTACACCAGTCTCATAAATACGGGCTTCTGCCTGATCCCATATAAGTCTTGCCAACGATATCACTCCTTGTTAATAGTAGATCTCATAGACATCGTGGTTAAGGTTGTCTGTGACGAAATGTGTTCCAAAAGAGCTATGTTTAAGTATAGCCAGTCTTGACGGAACGTCCGCATCCGGGTCTCTGTCTATATAAGTAACCTCATATCGTAGTTGGCCGTGATACAAATAGTTATCTCCGTATTGTTCAGCTTTTGCATCACGCCGGTACACAATACACGGATACTCCATCACCAACGAAGCAGGTGGCTGAAAATATACAGACTCTGACCCTAGAACGTTAACCAGAATCTGGTGTAATTCCAGTCTCCTCTCCAGTTGGTCCATTATAAACACCTCGAATGCTCATTATAAGCCTTGGACGAAAAATCTCAACAAGATCCACTTCCCACAAAGTGCCCATCCATTCAACAAATTTGATGTTTTGGATGTGCTTTATAGCGAACGGATCTGATATGATGGAAAGTCGGTTACTAATTGTTTGTTCATCGTTGACTTTATCCGACTGATTCCATCTTTGTTGCTGTTGCAGTACGTCACCACGATATTTACGACGCACTATTGTGTCGTCCCATACACCAGGGCGTATCTCAGTAGGAATGGCGTAACCTATAAACCCGGAATACCTTGCCATAAATTACGCCCCCTTCCATTTTGAAATCACGGAGTTGGAGTCTTACCGATCACGATGGCAGACTTAGGTAGATTCAGTGCGCCAGAGATTCGAGTTTCAATCAAATAGATGTACTGGTTGAAATTAATGTCGAAATCATCGAACATAGTCAGAGCTCCGCCACGATCCGCACCGATGTCGTAATCGCGCATATTAACTATTATGCCGATAAGATCCATATCAGTGCTATTCGGTCCAGGTACCTGTACGTTCTCCATCACAGGAACTTCTACTATCCGTGATACGAGTAGTCCAGCAGCCAAATCGCTAACGGTATTATAAAGGCGACGCCCCATGCTATCTTTCAGAAGAAGCATTCCACCAAGCACCTTCTGACTCACAAACAACGTCGGAGTACCACTACCCTTATAATCGTCGCGAGCAATGATCATCGCGTCGATCTGATCGGCGATTGATGTGTCTGCCGGAAGTTCGACCTTTATCGTGTACAGATCTTCATCTTTAGCGATAGGACGAATCTTAGTCTCCTGAATTTTATCATTCGAGGCTGTAGAGCGACCATCGCCAACCAATATAGCACGTGCAAGTTCCTCTTCTAGCATCCACCGCATTTCAGCACGCATCCACGCAACAACGTCGAAATCCGTTATATCGACGATGTCGTCGCGATCGAGTTTCTGACGCTTATATACAGTCTGAGGCTCAGTGGTACGCTTCAAAAGCGTAATTACCTCATCAACCTTCTGGTTACCTTTGATATAACCTCTCGCACGAGCTTCATCGGCTGTAACATCTGCTACGAGAGACTTAATTCTGGCAAACGGAACGTGCCTAGCAGCGTTAAACACCAGAGGAACCCATCCTGTATCTCTCTTAAGAAATGTAGGAGATTGAGTAGTTAGCTTAGCATCCGGGAAAAGCATATCGATGTTAGTAATCCCATGAGCTAGCACAGCCTTCTTAAGCGAACCCATGTCTATTGCATCTGCAAATATGGCCTTCATCGCATCGTGGGAGAGCGTCTCGTTGTTATCCTCGGTGGTCATGGTTTTGTCAAACACGTTTTTCTTCATTTGGTCTTCTCCTTCCAAATCCGATTGAGCCATAGTCTTAGACTCGCCTAGAGCCTCGGCTAGCATAGCGTAAACGACGGTCTTCTGTTTCTCGTTAAGGGAGTTGAAAATATCGCCAAGGGTTTCGTCGTCTGGAGATATAGCATGCACGACAACTTCTTCGGGCTTTTGTGCTTCAGCTTCTCCAATTGTCAAAGGATCTCCTGCCCAAATTAGTGCCTCGGTAGAATCTACTACTTCGGAACCATCCGCATGAGCGAAAACCAAATTGTCTATGTGTGCACCAGGATTCGCACCAGCAACAACGAGACTAACCTCTCGGATAGCGCCATGGATAACATTCTTGCCCTTCTCGATTAGCGAATTAGCATAGATCGACAAAGATTTAATGTCACCATGTTTTACCGCTTCACGAGCATGTTGAGCGGCGGAACTATCGTTAAAACTGCAGTATGCATATACACCATCTTTACGATTCTCAAGCTTTGCGTGCCCAAGAATGTTAGATGGGTCGTTGTGCAGATGCTGCCATACTAAAGGAACTATCTGACCATCGTTCTCCTGAAAAGCATCCTGCATAATGGTTCTGCCATCGGTACATTTAAGACCGACTTTTGTTGCGTAACCACTAAAGTCATAAGCCATAGTCATTTCCTCCTATTTTGATTTAGAGCGAGCACGTTGTCGCTCCTCATACAGCTCAGCGCGCATCTTCTTACGCTCGGCTGCGGTGCGCTTAACTGTAGGTGTGGCATCAACTGGGGTTTCCTCAGAACTAGTTTTCTTAGCTGAGGATGACGACTTTTTCTTAGACGAAGACGAACTAGATTTTGTCTGTTTAGCATACAAAGCTTTGATGGCATTAAACTCTTCATCAAAGGTTGTTTCATAACCGTCTTTGATGGATTGTTTCAAGCTATCATATGCTGCTCTTGCCATATCTAGTGAATCTTTCAACTCTTCAGAAACGCGTTCTCGCTCAACTCTGGTTTCTTCTCGCTCTGAAGTTTTAGCAGTCTGGGATTTGGATCGAATCTGAGTTTTATCAGACGCGGTTTCTTCACGAATTCGATCAGTAACAGATTTCAAATCCCCACGAAGTCTAGCAACTTCTTCTGAACGCTCAGCTCGTTTATCCGCTTGCTGTTCCTTAGATAAATTAGAGTAATCCTCAGCCATAAGTCGATCTATTGCAGATTGAGTTTTGGCTTTTTCTTGCTCTAATTCTCGTTTAGTCTCTTCTTGTTCACGTTCCAAAGCTTCTGAGTTTCTCGCTGTTATGTCTGCTAAAACTGCTCTGAGTTCATCGGCGATACGCTTTCGAATCTCAGCAGCTTCAGTACGTTTTTGAGCAAGTGCTTCGTTGTGAGCAGTTCGAGCTTCTTCGAGAGTAGCATCTTTCTCGGACTGAATGTTCGCTTTAGTTTCTCGCCAAACCTCTTTACCTTCAGCGTTAAGTTCACTTGCCTGTCTACGACCTTTAAGCTCACGAGTACGCATGTAATATTCATGAGCTTTTACAGGATCGTAATACTTTGAAGCATATTTAGCGTGGATGAGTTTCAACACTGGATGATCATCAGACATTCATCTCACCACCAAGGATTGAAGAAATGTCGCTCTCGATCCCGTTCATTGTCTCCTCAAATATCAGATCGTAATCGGATTCTGCAGAACTACTCACTGTTCCGGACGATGTTCCTGCTTCGGCCGCTGTTTGATCCTGAATGGGCATATTCTTATTCCTAAGTTCATTGGCCTGAGGAGCTGAGGAAGGTTTAAGTCCTAGATTAGATCGAATATCGTTGGAAGTAAGAATTTCGTTTCGTGTAAAGCTGTCAGCCATGTTCGCCATTTCGTTAGCAGAAATGAGCCTAAACATATTGTGAAAGCTCATAATTGTTTGGCCTTGGGTTCTTGCAGTTTTAGTTAAAAACTTTCTACGAAACTCCTCAGTAATGGCCGTGACGACCGGTTCAACCGTTCGATTATAGTAATTATTCAGAGCATCTGGTGTAGCTGTACCATCAAACACTTCCTGCGTAAGGCCCAATTGATTGTATAGATTCTTAGTCAAATACTCAATCTGACCAAGTAGATTATTCTCAACGGCACGATTCAACTGGGTTATGCGCTCTGTACCATCGGTATAAGCTATACCATAATCAGAACTATTGAGTTGGTCTATAATAAGCTGTCTGCGCTTTTCCGCCTCAAGCCTTCGCTGCTCAGTACGGATAACATAGGGGAGCTGGATTATAATATCCAACTTCTTAGTATTAAGTTGTTCATCAGACGAATCTAACAAGGCTAGTTTTCTAAGCAAGCGTTGGAGTGTACCATTTGGTTCATTCATAGTCCCATACAAAGGATTAATGATAATCCCCACGCCAGACTTAGGAAGCATCAGTTCCTCATGCAGGCCTGTGCGGTCATTATATAGATCGACTCTTACTGCATCTGGAAACCACTCTAGGATCTTTCCTGTCCTCAGACTATGAATTTCATACGCACCAGTCAAATCAGGAAGCGAAGCATCGTAAACGATTCCGTCGGGAGCCAACTCAAGTCTAGGTTTAGTTGATCTTATTGGAGAAACATCAGTGTCAACTGGAACAACGGCAACGCTTCCTTCGTCAAATAAACTTGCTGCGACATCCTGAATAAAAGCACGGCCTGTTTGGTCTTTATTCGCTTCAAGAGTCAAACAGTTGTTTAACGGACCGTCTATTGTCTCTGTATATTGTCCATTCGCATCGATTCGAACATGCTGAACATCAAACGAAGCTACGTCTAATGCAATCCTGTTATAGATTGTAGAAATAATTGATCGATCATTGCGTATAGAGTGTCGTCCAAAATTTCGAAAAGGTACGTATGTAGCTCCAAAACTTCCATTTTGAACAGAGAGTCTGTCCTCTATCTCTTGTCGGCCCCAGAAAACATTCCACGCATTTTTCATACGAGAAACTAGCGTAGGTTTCTGATAACCTAGTTCATGCTGTTGCAGACCACATTCCTCCTTTCTATGAAAATATACTCGACTATTCGAAATCGTCCTTATTAGCCTTATAGGCTATGAACGCGTCAATCAACGCAGCAACAGCATCGATCTTCTGCTCTGCTCGTTTTTTGAGAAGTTTACGGTTACCATTCGTATCCTCAATTGTGACACAGTTTCCCATTGTAAACGAAAATAACTCCTGATCAAAGATAAGCATACGCTCTTCTGAGAGTTTCTTAATTTCGCCTAATGGGACGGACAGTGTTTTGGATCCCTGATGAACCATCAACATGCCAAATGGCGTATTCTCCTTCTCCCAACGAGCAACAAACTCTTTTGCATTATATGGATCGAATCCGAACGCTCGAACGTCGTATCGCGACTCAGAAATGTATGTGTCCAATTCCTCATAAACTTCGATCATATCTAGAATAGTGCACTCTAATACTATCAAAGATCCCTCGTTTATGAATTGGTCATACTTAACTCGCATTGCTCCTGGCAATTTCATCAATGTGAGACTAGAAATATAGCAACGAGTCTTGATCCCAAAAGTTCCGTTGCCCAATGGGAATAGAAACGTAAATGCACAAAAGTCGTCTCCTTGAGATAAGTCAGCCCCAAGAGAACAAGGCATAGACCAGAAGTCACCTCGACGATGCGGAAGAGTTTCCTCATAAGTGAAAAAGTACGTGTAACCAGCCATTGGAATTCCGAAACGTTTCGCAAGTATATCGTTTCGAGTTGAAGGTGCTTTCTCGGCTCTTTCAACATCTCTGTGATACGCTTCATACGTTACTGTCTTTCCAAGATTAGGATTTGCTTTCAACCACATTTCAGGTTTGCCAACTTCTGAAATATCGTCAAGACGATAGTACCAAATGGAGACATGCTTCGCAGGATAATCACCCTTAAGAATGTCCATTAATTCCATTTTGATAGTGTCGCCGACACTGTTTCGAATCGTACCTTCTGAACTGGTGGCAACAATGATGTAATCATCAAGTTTGCTGGCGCCCTGCTCTAATGCACCTACAACGTCTTCTCGAACGTCACCAGACAGCCACTCATCCACGGTACATACGACCGGCCGAAGACCTTGGAGCTTGTCGATGGACATTGCACGAACTTCAAGCAATGAACCTGTCATGAAGTTCTCAATACCATTCTTAGTTGAGGCCAATTTAGGACGCCTGGCTCGACTGCCTATGGTATTCTGCATGCTTCCTTCAGTTAAGAATTGGAAGTAAGGACCGGGAGCACGATTGATGGCCGTCTTAAATGGACTAACGACTCCATCGGCCTGCTTCATAGTTGGGGCAGTTGTTATCTGATGCGTTGTCTCTGGAAAGACAGTTAACCAATAAGCTTGGATACACTCATCATACATCGATTTAGCCGAGCCACGAGCAACGATTAGAAATTGCTTCTTAGTGAGTCGCTGTTTGACAAGTTTGTTAATATATCTTCCACCTTGGTTGTTTTCACCAGGTTGATAAATGGATCGCTCAACAAAATACCACCATCCGAAGATCTGTTCACCCCAAAGTTTGAACGAATCGAGAAGATGTAATGGAGACCCATCGGTCTTAGTCAATTCTGTTTCGCAGAATTTAACCCAACCTTCTACCAGAGCTTCGTCATAGTAAAACATTGGATCTGCAATAAGATCGTCAATACGATTCATCTCCATGCTAACTTCACGACATACTGGGATCTCGCCTCTTAGAACAGATTCTCGAAAAGCCCCATAATACTTGGGAACCGCAGTATTAGATAAAGTCATGAACAGTCATCCCTCTTATTTTTTCACAACTTTCTTAGCCAAGTCTTGAATTAGTTGACTCTGAGTAAGCTGATAAACCTTATTAGCTGTTTCAACTGTATTGATAACCTTCTTAGTAAAGTTCATAGCTTTCTCATAATTGGACGGTACTCGCGTAAGATCCTTGTAGTTCTTCTCTAAATTCATTCTACGAACAACATCCGACAATTCATCATTTGTTAGATTGTCAAGACCTTTTGATCTTAATTGAACTGCTCGTTGCGAGTCTATACTAGAAGTTTTGGTCTGAGTTCCAGTGTCAGAATTTGGATCTCCGACATCATATCGCCTACGCCCAGCTGGTGTTAATGATCCATCTGGATTTTGATAACGCCTAACGCCCCATCTCATACCTAGGATTCCAAAGTGTTGCAACGTATTTGCTTCCATACAAATCAACTCCTTCCATTTTGAATTACGGAGTAGCGATAGGAACCGGAGAAACTTCCGGCAACTCGTATTCGGCTTCTACATTTAACCGCCACTCAAACTCTGAGCAAAGTTTTTCAATGTTGCTCACTAAGAATGAGTTTTGAGGAGGATCGAATAGTAAACGAACCTTAGCATAGACGTATGATTTAATCAAAGCCAAATCATTCCGATCCGGAACGAAATCTCTCCAAAGTTCAGTTCCATACTCGACCAAAAAACCTTCCTTTGGTCCGATCCCTAACTGATTCAGAATCATAAAAACTGAATTTATATGGAGTAGAATCTCAGGATCAAAAGAAACGTCTTCTTCTTCGATTCCAAGCATACGCTTCACAGAGGCTAAAATCACGTCCATAACAAAGTGTCTCCTTTTCTACGCTCTGTCGGAAGCGTGATTAAATTGTCCTTGTTTCCGAAATGAATTGCATTATGTGTTGATAATGAAACACAGACAACATAATCTGGATTCAATAGCAAATCCACATTGTCTTTTATGTCATCTACCGATAGTGGATTCATATGATGAACTCGAACATTTGCAAAGATGCTTCTATCGGGCATTGCCAAATCACAAGAGTTGTCTCGCACGATTACGTGATTTCTAAGGAGCTTCCATTCACGAGATGTATAGAAAGCTTGATTCAGTGCACGATCGAAACCGAAAGTAGCAACACCAAGTTTCCCAGGAACTCTAAGATACTCATAACGCTCCTCAAATGTTGGGAGCATTATCATCTCACCATAAGTTCTAAGTTTCTTCTGCACGCTCTTGATCTCCCGAATAAGATTTAAATGCAGACATAGCTTTCAAATACATTTCTTCAACTCTCTGCGCTGATTCAAGCGACTTCTTTTGAGCTTCGAGAAGATCTCTCTTTTTCTTAAGAATTTCTTTTTGAAGTTGTCCTTCGATAGAACCCTGTTTAAGGTAGTGCACCAGTACATTAGCAGAAACAGTTCCATCTCGGATCTGACGCTCAGCCAATTCCATGGAATAAGCATACATTCGAGCTTCTTGGCCTTCGTCTGTCCTAGCAGGAGGCCGCTCTTTGATTGGTACATCGAACTTTGGCCTTCTACCTACGTTTGCCATTTGACAGCCTCCTTCCATTTTGAAATGCTGGATTACAATTTGGTTGGATAGAAAGTCACGTTAAACGACGAGCCTAAACCAAGAATTCCGGATGCCGAAATCTGATCTCCTACTTGAACTGGTATTGGATCTGATGGGGCCCCGCTGCCTAGAAGGGAGATTCCGCCATACGAAACGGTTTCGTCATTTATTGTTAATATTGGCGCAACTCCAAGTATAGCAGAATAAACAACTATTATTACACCATTACTTGTCGCGGACCAAGATTGCCCTCCGCCCAAATCTAAAAGTCCTGCTGCTCCAAAGATCATAATGCCGTTAGTTGTATCATATGGCATTATTCGGCCTTCTATCATTGCTTGAACATCGGCCATAACTTTTGCGTATAATGCTTGGTTGGAGTCGCCTATCTGTTGCCATCTAAGCTCATCACCTGTTATGTGGCTGCTTAGGTTAGTAGTATTAGACGCGATAGAACTCGTATGTTGACTTACAGCAGACTCAAGAGTTGAGATCTTTTCGTTTGCCGAATTAATCGAAGCTGCGTTATCTGAGATCAACGAGGAATTTGTAGAAACTTTAGCGTTTATATCTTGTGTTTCTTCCTCAAATTCTTGTTTTGTCACAAGACCTGAACTATCGAAGTCAGCAGAGATTCGATTGCTAGAATCTATAGCAATATTATCACCAGCGATCAGCTGCTTCTGATAACCGGATACGAATTCCACCCATACCGATTCCCTAAGAATATATGGAACTCCTGTAACAGTAACGATATCCCCGACTATAAAATCGTCTGTCGGAGGTAAAGATGCAAAAACACCTTTATCCAACAATACGCCAGGAGCACCTTCCAAAGGAATCTTAACTGGGGCTTTATCAGGCATCTTTTACACCTCCTTGGATGTATAGTTGATTTTGATCTGCATTCTGTCAGTCAACGTTGGATTGTTAATAGTAACAGACTTACTCGAGATAGAATAATTACTCGGAAGCAGATAAAACATACCTACTTGTGTTTCTCCCGATTCATCAAACTCCAAAATCCAGACATCAAATATAACGTCTGGCGTCTTTGGAAGCTCAAACACGTTAGATCCTGAATTAGCTGTAACTGTCATACGAAACGAAGGCTGAACGATCGATTGAGAAGAGCTACTTGCCTCAAGCGATGACAATCTAGAGTTAATTTGAGGTTCGGCCTGCTTCCAAACAGGATCTGTCTCGACTCCTCCCCCGCCTTCATCCAAAGTCTCTTGTATCGATTTACCGCTTGTGGTTAGGATATCATTTGCGGTTAGATTAACATTTCCGTCGACGGGTTGAACGGAGTTGACGGATGTTGAACCATCTCTTCCAGGAATTCCTTGAGGACCTTGAATTACTGGCGACATATCAACCCATTGGCCATTCTTGTATTGCTGCAAAATTCCATTCACAACAACATAAAGACCATCAACAAGTTCTTCCCGATGCTCAGCAAAATGTGCATCTCGCGATGTTGCATCGGTAAACACATGCTGAGTCAAAACAGAGATTGCTCCACCCGATAAATCGGAGAGTTCGTGTTCAACTCCGTCTTTATCATAGAAGACTCCATAAAATGGTTGCCAATAAGTAGACAAATCTGCTGTTAAAACTTCAGATCCATCCAAAAGTTGCAAATACTTGCCCGCTTTGTTTCGATACACGCCATAGAAGGGTAGATTGATCATACTTTCACCGCCCTTTGGTTGTTAATCGAAGCAGATAGGAACTAGATATGTATTAGTTATGTGTGGAATTGTTTGAATTTAAGTATGGTTTTAAATGCATAAATATCAATGGCAAACATTCCACCACCGCCAGGTTTTTCCAAAAGCCCCCCGCTTTTGAAACATAAACAATAACCTAAGAAGTATTTAAAGTTGCTTTGTGTTAAGCCTTCAGGTCTGTGGAATGC
>QMCD01000205.1_pt1 | contig 45981 bp, 36 predicted proteins | sample 1821841 | NCBI WGS metagenome assembly QMCD01 (sample SAMN01991225, study PRJNA193472) | Termite gut metagenome, whole genome shotgun sequencing project. | isolation source: worker | host: Macrotermes natalensis
ACGCTTACCCTCACCTATTCAAACGCCGATGAATAAAGGGATACAGAGAAAAAAGTGAGGGGTGAGGGTAGAATCGCTCGAAACCCTGGGAGGGAGAAATAGTCTCGTGGGACGAGAAATTTCATCTCATGGGATGAATGAATCCGTCTCACGAGACAAAAAAATCCGTCTCGTGAGACGAATGAAACCGTCCCGTGAGACAAAAGAATTCGTCCCACGGGATGAATGAATGTATTTGCCTTGTTTTTTTTATAAAAAAAATCAAAATCATTCGATAAACGATATATTTTTGTAGTTTTGTCTTTTGAACGAATAGCGCCAATCCCTAACTATCATGAGATATACACTACTCTTTTTATTTGTTCTTCTATCAAATGCGCTTCTTGCAGATAATATATCAGCAGAGCAGGCACATGCTGTGGCTACAAATTTCTTTAAAAAAGGTATTCAGACTCGTGGTATTACGTCAGCGTATTTGCAGTTGGTGTGGAACGGTGAAGATGCACAGACCCGCAGTATCGGGAATACTCCGGCTTTCTATGTCTTTAATAACATTGAGGGTGGGGGATTTGTAATCATTGCCGGAGATGATGCGGTGATGCCTGTATTAGGCTATTCTTTTACGAACCATTTTGCTGTTGATGGAATGCCGTCCAATCTGAAAGGATGGATGAATGGATTAAAGGAACAAATTAATGAAGCCAGGAGGGTTGGCCTGATTGCTTCTGATGCCGTATCCGATGCTTGGAGAAGCATATCGGAAACTGTTGACGAAACAATGGTGGAACAGCAATATGAAACAGCTGAATGGAATCAACTATCCCCTTATAATACTCTTTGTCCTGAAATCAGGAGTGTACGCACTGTTACCGGATGCGTTGCGACGGCTGTGGCAATACTTATGAGGTATCACGAATGGCCGGAAACTGGTAAGGGAACTCTTCCTGCCTACAATTATGTGGCAAACATTAGAGGGACTGAAATATCACAGGCTATTCCGGAAAGAACTTTGGGAAATGTCTACAACTGGAATAATATGCCGCTTGAATATGATGGAAAATCATCAGAAGCAGCCAAGGCGGAAGTTGCAAGTTTGATGTACGATTGCGGGGTTATGGCTCAGTCGGAGTTTAACATAGCTTCGGCCGGCGGAACCAGCGCCTCAACACTCGCAGCGCTTCAAGGTCTGGCTGAATACATGGGGTATAATAAAGGAATGGTGTGTCTTTTTCGCGATTGGTATTCGGAAGAAGAGTGGATACGGATGTTGAAAGATGAAATAAGAACAGTCGGCCCGGTGCTATATGGTGGTGCGACTCTTAAAAATGAAGGACATCAGTTCATTCTGGATGGTTATACTACCGATGATTATTTTAGTGTCAATTGGGGATGGAGTGGCGTTAGCAATGGCTTTTTCCTGATTTCGGCTTTAAATCCGGATGAACAGGGAGTGGGAGGTAGTTCGGACAGTGGTTTTGTTGCAAACCAGGATGCTGTGTTTGGCATGAAGAAGATGGAAAATAATTCGGATTACCAGTCACTACTGGGAATGTTTGGCGATGGTCCTTATGTGGGATTAAAGACTGCGGAGATCGAGTTTAAAGTAAACACAACTTTTCGTATAGGAGTAGGGCTAATCAGGAACTGCGGGCTGACAGCGTATAATGGAGTTGTGGCGTTAGCTTTAGTAGGTGAGAACCTGAATGTGAGGGAAGTTATTTCTGAAGAAAAAAGTATAAACTTGGAAGTATATGCTGTTACGGTATCTAACTTTACTTGCAGGATTTCATCGACTCCACAGCCGGGCGACCGTATTATGGCGGTTTATAAAGGAATGAATGATGCTGATTGGAAACTTGTTCGAGGCGGTTCGGGTACTACGAATGAAATCATAGTGAAAGATAAACCTACGTCAATTACAGAAGTGGAGGAGGATGGAAAGTTTATTGCTTTCTGTGACAGGCAACGGGGAATCGTAACCGTTAGCTTGCCTGAGAATACATGTAGCTTGAATGTATATGATGCGAACGGTCGTTTGCTGAAACAGATACCGACAGAAGAAAATACGAATATAACTTTCTCTTGCCGGGAATATCCTGCCGGAGTCTACATCTTGCAGGCCGTTACAGACAAGGGAACTCAACAACATAAATTCTTAAAATGAACAGAAAAATAAATATTGGAATAATGGCACTACTTGTATTACTATCAGGTTGCCGTTCTGCTAAAAAAGAAACTACAATGACATCTGACAAACTGAATGTGGAGATGAACTTCGTGGCAAAGCTTCCGTCTATTACAGGTGGTAAGCCGGCATCTACTTCGCCGGTGGTATATGTGTATAAGACAAAGGCGGACTATTTGCATCAGGTTCCGGTTATTATGGATGAAGCGCGTACCCGTATCTTGTCTTATCCCGCACCCGGTGATTTAAAGATGGGAGAAGGACTGCGCCTGCCTACCCCTCTGGACAATGGCTATCTGTTGGACAATAAGGGAATAGGGCCTAATGTGGCCTTCCTGACTTATACTTATGAAGAATATAGCCAGCTTCTTGCAGTACCTTCCATAGACGATTTAATGTCGCATATCCTTGAAAAATATCCTTTATTGGAAATCCATGCATGTGGGCGTCGTGCAGATTATAAAGACATTGTTGTAGAAATAAATAGAAAGATAGCAGAAGGATTTCTGCAAAAATAATTATATTTGTCGCCGGAAGTTGATTTAAAAGATAATAAATGAAAGAATTTGTAATCTCCGAAGTACAGGCGGAAACGGCGGTATTAGTTGCTCTTATTACAAAAACCCAGGATGAACGCAGGACGAATGAGTACCTCGATGAACTGGAATTCCTCGCTGAGACAGCCGGGGCAAGAGTCGTGAAACGGTTCACCCAGAAGATGGAACAAGCCCATTCAGTGACTTATGTCGGTAAAGGTAAACTCGAAGAAATAAAGGCGTATATCCGCAATGAAGAAGAGGAAGAGCGTGAAGTCGGAATGGTGATTTTCGACGATGAGCTTTCAGCCAAGCAAATCCGTAATATAGAAGCCGAACTGAAAATTAAGATATTAGACCGTACGTCTCTGATACTTGATATCTTTGCCATGCGGGCACAGACTGCCAATGCGAAAACGCAGGTGGAACTGGCACAGTATAAGTATATGCTTCCTCGCCTGCAACGCCTGTGGACACACTTGGAACGCCAAGGTGGTGGCTCGGGCGCCGGTGGAGGTAAAGGCTCTGTGGGACTTCGCGGCCCGGGCGAAACGCAGTTGGAAATGGACCGCCGCATCATTTTAAACCGTATGTCGCTTTTAAAGGAACGTTTGGCGGAGATTGATAAACAGAAATCCACCCAGCGGAAGAACCGCGGACGTATGATCCGGGTGGCACTGGTAGGTTACACCAATGTCGGCAAATCCACCTTGATGAACTTGCTTGCCAAGAGTGAAGTCTTTGCAGAGAACAAATTGTTTGCAACGCTGGACACCACGGTGCGCAAGGTAATTATCGACAACCTGCCTTTCTTGCTCTCGGATACGGTTGGTTTTATCCGTAAATTGCCGACGGATTTGGTAGACTCTTTTAAATCTACTTTGGATGAGGTGCGCGAGGCGGATTTATTGCTTCATATTGTGGACATCTCACATCCTGATTTTGAAGAACAAATAGAAGTAGTCAACAGAACTTTGGCGGATATCGGCGCAGCCGGTAAGCCGACAGTACTTATCTTTAATAAAATAGACGCTTATACCTATATTGTAAAAGCGGCTGACGACCTTACCCCCAAAACAAAAGAAAACTTAACACTCGAAGAACTGATGAAGACGTGGATGGCGAAAATGGAGGATAATTGCCTCTTTATATCCGCCCGCGAAAAGATTAATTTGGAGGAACTGAAGAGTGTGGTTTACCAGCGTGTGAAAGAGTTGCACGTACAGAAGTATCCTTATAATGATTTTCTTTATCAGACCTACGAAGAAGAGGAGTAACTGAATTGACGAGGTATTCAACTCGAAAACCTTGTTAATTAATAAACCGATAAAGAATATGAATTACAGACATCTGACCGAGGACGAGCTACTTCGGTTGAAAAGCCAGTCGTGTCTGGCGGATGATTGGGGAAAAGTAGTGGTAGCGGAAAAATTCACTACCGAGTTTGTACATCACACTCGTTTTTCGGGAGATGTGCGTTTGGGAGTATTCCAATCTGAATTTACATTACCCGGCGGAATCAGGAAACACTCCGGTTTACGCCATGTAACTCTCCACAATGTCACGGTGGGAGACAACTGTTGCATTGAAAATATCCAGAATTACATAGCCAATTATGAAATCGGACATGATACTTTCATAGAGAATGTGGATATCATTCTGGTGGATGGTTTGAGTAAATTCGGTAACGGAGTAGAAGTATCCGTGCTGAATGAAACCGGTGGACGTGAAGTTCTCATCAATGATAAACTCTCTGCGCATCAGGCTTATATCCTGGCTCTTTACCGTCACCGTCCCGAACTGATTTGCCGGATGAAGGCTATTGCAGACTTTTATTCCAATAAACATGCTGCTACTGTTGGTAGTATCGGTAACCACGTAATGATACTTAACACGGGTTCCATTACGAATGTGCGTATCGGAGATTACTGCCATATTTGCGGAGCCAGCCGTTTGTCAAATGGAAGTGTTAACAGTAACAAAGTGGCTCCTGTATATATCGGGCACGGGGTTATCTGTGATGACTTTATCATTTCTTCCGGCTCGCACGTGAACGACGGTGCAATGTTGAGCCGTTGCTTCATAGGTCAGGCGTGTAAACTGGGACATAATTATTCGGCATCCGATTCGCTTTTCTTCAGCAATTGCCAGGGAGAGAACGGTGAAGCATGCGCCATTTTTGCCGGCCCGTTTACGGTGACGCACCATAAGTCTACTTTGTTGATTGCCGGTATGTTCTCATTCATGAATGCCGGTTCGGGTTCTAACCAGAGTAACCACATGTATAAGTTAGGTCCTATTCATCAGGGAACCATGGAGCGCGGCGCTAAGACCACTTCCGATTCTTATATTCTGTGGCCCGCACGCGTAGGAGCTTTCTCATTAGTAATGGGGCGTCATGTTAATCATTCCGATACATCCAATCTGCCGTTTTCTTATCTGATAGAACAGAACAATACCACTTACCTTGTGCCGGGCGTAAATCTCCGCAGTGTGGGAACCATACGTGATGCGCAGAAGTGGCCGAAACGTGACGGTCGTACGGATACAAACAAGCTCGATTTTATTAATTACAACCTGCTTAGTCCCTATACGGTACAGAAGATGTTCAAAGGAAGGGAGACTTTGAAGAATTTACGTCAGGCGTCGGGTGAGCTTTCCGACATTTATTCTTTTCATAGCGCAAAAATTCGTAACTCTGCGTTGGTAAAGGGTATTAAGTTCTACGAGATTGCTATTCATAAATTCCTGGGTAACTCCGTTATCAAGCGTTTGGAGGGTATGGACTTCAAGAGCAATGAAGAAATACGTGCCCGTTTGAAGCCCGATACTTCTGTGGGCAGTGGCGAGTGGGTGGATATTTCCGGTCTGATTGCTCCTAAGAGCGAAATAGATACGTTAATTAATGATATAGAATCCGGAAAAGTGAACCGGTTGAAGTGCATCAATGCCGAGTTTGAGAAGATGCATCTGAATTATTATACTTATGAATGGACCTGGGCTTATGAGAAACTGGAAGAATTCTATGGTATCCGCCCCGAGAAGATAACCGCGGATGATATTATCCATATAGTTGAGAAATGGAAAGAAGCGGTTGTAGGACTCGATCGCCTGATTTATGAGGATGCCAAGAAAGAATTTTCACTTGCTTCCATGACGGGGTTCGGTGTCGACGGGTCGCGTGCGGAAAAGGAAATGGACTTCGAACAAGTACGCGGTGACTTTGAAAGCAATCCGTTTGTTACTGCTGTGTTGAAGCACATTGAGGATAAGACGGCGCTGGGTGATGAGTTGATAGGGCGTATGCGGAAGATAGGATAGTGTCCGGTTTTCATTTTTACGCTAATTAAAGAAATAGTTCAATAATAGTTCTTACCTTTGCTTTGCGAAAGTAAGTGGTACTTTGGCATAAGGCAAATAAACTCGCTTCTGCTCTCAGTTTGCACTGCTTTAGCACAACATTCATTAATTTTAAATTACGAGTAATTATGGCAGCAACACCTCCGTTCAAGTATCAACCTATGTTTGAGCATGGGGAAGATAAAACTGAGTATTATCTGCTTACAAAAGACTATGTGTCCGTAAGCGAGTTTGAAGGAAACCCTATTCTGAAAATTGAGAAAGAAGGTCTTACGGCAATGGCTAATGCGGCTTTCCGTGATGTGTCGTTTCTGCTGCGCCGTTCGCACAATGAGCAAGTAGCCAAGATTCTAAGCGACCCCGAAGCAAGTGATAATGATAAATATGTGGCGCTGACTTTCCTTCGGAATGCTGAAGTGTCATCCAAGGGTGTACTACCTTTCTGTCAAGATACCGGTACGGCTATTGTTCACGGAGAAAAAGGACAACAGGTATGGACGGGTTACTCTGACGAAGAAGCCCTGTCATTGGGCGTGTACAAAACTTACACGGAAGAAAACCTGCGTTACTCTCAGAATGCTCCGTTGAATATGTACGACGAAGTGAATACGAAATGTAACTTGCCCGCACAGATTGATATTGAAGCTACCGAAGGTATGGAATATCGTTTCCTCTGCGTTACCAAAGGCGGCGGTTCGGCCAATAAGACTTATCTGTACCAGGAAACAAAGGCGATTTTGAATCCTGACACATTGGTTCCCTTTCTCGTTGAGAAAATGAAAACATTGGGTACGGCTGCTTGTCCTCCCTATCACATTGCTTTCGTTATCGGCGGTACTTCTGCCGAGAAGAACCTGCTGACCGTGAAGCTGGCTTCCACTCACTATTACGATGAGTTGCCCACTACAGGTAATGAATACGGACGTGCTTTCCGTGACGTTGAACTTGAAAAGAAGGTGTTGGAAGAGGCTCAGAAGATTGGCTTGGGTGCGCAATTCGGCGGCAAGTATCTGGCGCACGATATACGTATTATTCGTTTGCCTCGCCACGGCGCTTCTTGTCCGGTAGGTTTGGGTGTATCCTGTTCCGCTGACCGTAACATTAAGTGTAAAATCAATGAAGACGGTATCTGGATTGAGAAATTAGACAGCAATCCAAGCGAACTTATTCCGGAAGAAATGCGTCATGCAGGCGAAGGCGCTGTTGTGAAGATTGACTTGAACCGTCCGATGGCGGATATCCTCAAGGAGTTGACTAAATATCCGGTAGCTACCCGCCTGTCGTTGAATGGTACGATTATCGTAGGACGCGATATTGCGCATGCTAAACTGAAAGAACGTTTGGATCGTGGTGAAGACCTGCCGCAGTATATTAAAGATCATCCTATTTATTATGCCGGCCCTGCCAAGACTCCCAAAGGAATGGCTTGCGGTTCTATGGGTCCGACTACTGCGGGACGTATGGACTCGTACGTTGACCTGTTCCAAAGTCACGGTGGAAGTATGATTATGCTTGCTAAAGGTAACCGTAGCCAGCAGGTGACGGATGCGTGCAAGAAGTACGGTGGCTTCTACCTCGGTTCTATCGGCGGCCCTGCTGCTATCCTGGCACAGAATAATATCAAGAGTATTGAGTGTGTGGAATATCCCGAACTCGGTATGGAGGCTATCTGGAAGATTGAGGTGGAAGATTTCCCGGCATTCATTCTGGTGGATGACAAGGGCAATGACTTCTTCAAGCAACTGAAGCCGTGGAATTGCGCTAAGTAAGCAGCTCCGGCGAGGTACTTACGTTCTATTTTGAACAAAATTCATTTGAAAACACAATTTATTAACTTAGGTATCGCTATTTATCAGTAGTATCTCTATTCTCCTCCTCCTGGGAGGAGAATAGAGATACTACTGATAATCAGTGATACCAGTAACTTGCGAAACTTATTTTTTTAATCTTAATTAATCGTATGAAATTAACTACCCCCAACACTTTGCCGAAGGCGGATACCCGCATTGTATGGTTAGACGTCGTTCGACTGATAGCTATGTTCACCGTTGTTTGTTGTCATTGCGCAGACCCTTTTAACTTTTATCCGGGTACTGCCCTTAATATTGAAGATATAAAATTCTGGGGTGCTGCCTACGGTTCGATTCTGCGTCCGTGCGTACCTCTTTTTGTAATGATAACAGGCGCTTTGCTGCTTCCGGTGCAGGGAGACGCTTCTGTGTTCTATAAGAAACGCATTCCACGTGTATTCTTTCCGTTTCTTATCTGGTCGGTACTTTATAATCTTTTTCCGTGGATTACCGGACTACTGGGTGTGGAGCCGCGTGTCATCCTCGATTTCTTTCCTTATTCGGGAGAAGAAGTGATGCGTCAGTCCTTTGCGGTGAGTATGGACTATATTGCGCAGTTTCCTTTTAACTTTTCTATCCTTGCGGTTCACATGTGGTACATCTATTTGTTGATAGGCCTCTATCTGTACCTGCCGATATTCTCGGCTTGGGTGGAGAAAGCTTCGGAACGTGCTAAACTCTGGTTCCTGGCGGCTTGGGGCGTGACGTTGCTTCTACCTTATTATAATGAGTTTGTTGCGCAATATTTGTGGGGAACATGCTCGTGGAATGCATTCGGTACGCTTTATTACTTCGCGGGATTTAACGGTTACCTGCTTTTGGGACATTATCTGCGTAACCACGACTGGACGGGAAAGCAATTGGTTCTGATAGGTGTGCCTATGTTTATTATAGGATATGCAGTGACATTCTTCGGTTTCCGCTACATTACGGCATTGCCTGAATATAGCGAAGAAATGCTGGAATTGTTCTTTACTTATTGTTCGCTGAATGTAGTTATGATGACTATTCCTGTATTTATGTGGGCTAAAAAAGCGAATGTCCGTTCGGAACGCATACAAAAGGCGTTGTCTAACCTGACGCTTTGTGGCTTTGGAATCTATATGATACACTATTTCTTCACCGGTCCGTCAGTGGTATTGATGCGGGCAGCAGGTGTTCCATTGTACTTGCAGATACCCGCCGCCGCAGTGTTAGCGTTTGCTGTTTCCTGGTTTTTGGTAGCAATGGCTTATCGTTGCTTCGGGAAGAAAACGAAATGGGTAATGGGATAATGAGTTAATAGCGTTTCTTCCATTTCTCATATTTCTTCAAGAGGCTTAGGCCGGCATTGTTGTACCAACTGTAACCGGTACGGCGTTCGTGACCTATTTCAGAGAGGGAGAATTTCTTCACTCCATCCCGGTCACTGAAGAAAGGACGGTTGTCTTCCAGTGTATAGAAGCGTGCCCAAAGCGGTTCACAGTCTGTACAAGGTATCATACGATAGTCTTTCTTCCCTTCGGCGTTTGTGAAATATTCCCTTTTCAATCCTTCTATCTTGGAAGTTTTGAACCATTCAATGGCATTTTTAATACACGTAATGATTTCCGGCGAAGGATTGGGAAGGGACATCAGCAACTGTACTATATTGTCCGATTCAGCGCCGCTGAGGGAAGGCAGTTCATAAGCGCGCGCTTTGGCAGGAGCCAGAGTATGTTCGTCGTGCTGGGCGCACCAAACAGTCGGTTTGCCATTCTGCATAACCTGTGTCTTGAGGATACACTCTATACCTTTATTGAAAGCAATGCGTGCACGGTCGCAGATGCTATCGGGGATGAATGTATAAGGGGCTTTCTTTTCATATACTTCACGCAGCAGTTCCATAACATTTACCATTGCATTGTCGTTATAGGTAATATGCGTATAGTAGCCCGTGGAGCGAGGCCAGAATTGCGGCCATCCGCCATTGGGGTATTGCGCCTTAAGAAGATAACGAATACCCTCCAATGCGGCATCTTTGTATTTCTCAATGTTTGTAGCCTGATACAGACGGGATAGATAACGGATTTCCGTACTGGTTGCATTGTTATCTATGGTACTTTCGTTTACATCATTTTTGGAGGCAAACACATCTTTACATTCTTTCGGCGTCAGTTCTGCAGGTATATAAATGTTTTTTGGCCATCCGCCGGTGGTCTGCTGGTAAAGCAAAACGTTGTCTCCGATGCGGGTTGCTTCAGGTGTAGTAAAGAATGAATCGCCCAACTTGGGAGCCATGTTCACCCAGTTTTTATATGGCTTTTTCTCTTTGTAACTTACGGTTTCTTGTGCAGACACGCTTGTCAGGCTCATTAGCGCCAGACAATATAGATAAATCTTTCTCATGATCGTTATCTTTTTAAAGTTCTATAACGACAAAAGTAGAGGAAAAATAGACTCCGGATGGGTAATATTTGTTTTATTCCAAGTATTTTGTCACTTTACCACTGATTTGAAGCAGAGAGATTTCACATAACTTCGTGTCGTACTCCGCAGACAGGATTCTTTCTTCGGCATCCAAAAGACTCTTTTGCGCTTCACGCATTTCAATACCCGAAAGGTTTCCCAACATGTATCGTTCCATGGCAATTTCATGATTTTCTTTGGCTGCTACAAGATTCTGCCGTTCCAGATTTAGCATCTGGAGGTTGTTCTGGTAGGCTTGCCACAGATTGCTCAGGTCGGCGCGTAACGCTTGTTCCAATTGATCACGTTCCAGACGCGCATTTTTTATGGCAATACGTGCATTGTTGCGTTGGCGTTGACGGTTGCCGTCAAACAGATTGAAACCGACGGTCAGTCCGAAGTTCAGTCCGAGATTACCCCGATTACTCCGTTGGTCGTTGGAGGCAATATCATACTTATTAAACGTATAACCATAGCCGCCATTTAATTTCAGATAAGGATAGTCGCGCGAGCAAACTTTCTTGTAGTCCAACATGGCGAGTGTATTGTTTTGATGGGCTTTCAGTAAGCTGGCATTGGTTTGCAGGGTGGCATTCCATAACTCCTCAAAGTTCAGACTGTTGTTTACATTAATCAAGCTGTCCAGAATAACAATCGGTTGGTCAACGTTTTCATTTGCCATCAATTCATTTAATTGGATGCGGGAAGTATGTAGCAACTCCTGTTGTTTCATGCATTGGGCGCTATCGGCGTTGAAGTCCACTTTTGCCTGCTGGTAATCCAGACGCGAGAAGTTACCGATATGATAACGCTCTTCTACAATGCGTAACCGTTCTTTAGACAAGGTTACGGCATAGAAGAAGTTCTTTAAACGGATTTTATGTTGAACGTAGTTGTAGTATTCCGCGGCAATGCCGGCGATCAGGTCTTCTATGGCAATGCGGGTATTTGTTTCACCTTGCCGTTCCAGTTCCTTCAGTTGCTGGTAGTTAGCAGTAATATTGAAACCATCGAAAATAGTCCAGTTCAGATTTAGCCCTATATTCATGGTCTGGTCGAAGACACCGTTCTCCTTGTCGTGTTTTCCGGTGGCGCGCATTTTGCTGTCTGTATTATTAACAGAACCTGTATAGCCTGCCGAGAGGCCGAGGGTAGGGAGATAACCGGCGTTTCCCAATGTTGCATTGTTCTTGGTGACTTGTTCTTCGTTGCGGGTAATGCGCAATGAATAGTTATTCTGAAGTCCGTTTTCCAGGCAAGACTTCAATGTGTATGATTGCGGTGGTTGCGCTTGCAGGGTAAGCGTAGCGCAACCGACGGCTATGAGGAATAAAAAGGTACGTTTCATGATTTCTTAATCTTACTTCGGTTAGTGGATACATAACTGTATATGGCAGGTACGATGTACATAGTCAGGAGCGTGGATACCAACATCCCGCCTACAACAGCCGTACCCATGGCAATACGCTGGTTGGCACCTTCGCCGGCGGCAAACGCCAACGGTATCAATCCCAGGATGGTGGAAGCGCTTGTCATGAGAATAGGACGCAGACGTTGCAGGGATGCGCTTTTAATGGCTTCCATCTTATCTTCTCCCACCTCTTGTTTCTGATTGGCAAATTCCACGATAAGGATACCATTCTTTGCTACCAGGCCAATCAGCATAATAATACCGATTTGGCTGAAAATATTCATTGTGATATTACTGAAATACATGAAAACCAAAGCTCCGGTAATAGCAAGAGGTACGGTCAGCATGATGATTAGAGGGTCTTTGAAGCTTTCGAACTGAGCTGCCAGGATGAGGTATATCAGCACGATGGCGAGAATGAAAGCAAACATCAGGCTGGAAGAACTTTCCCGGTATTCTTTGGAGTCTCCTGCCAATGCGGTACGGAATGTATCGTCCAGGGTTTCTTGCGCTATCTTGTCCATTTCCTCCAAACCCTGTCCGATAGTCTTTCCATCGGCAAGTCCTGCAGAAACGGTAGCGGAAACAAAACGATTGTATCTGTATAACTGTGGTGGGGCAATTCCATTGGTCAGTTCAATCAGGTTATCCAACTGCACCATCTCGCCTTCTCCACTACGAATGTAGATACCTTTCAGGTCAGAAGGCTTGTTGCGTTGCTGGCGGTTGATTTCACCTAATATTTCATATTGCTTTCCGTTCATGTAGAAGTATCCCATACGCTGACCGCTTAAGCCATATTGCAAGGTCTGTGCAATGTTACGCGTACTTACTCCCATAATGCTCGCTTTATCGCGATTAATATTAATACGAGTTTCCGGTTTACTGAACTTCAGGTTTACATCAGCCATCTGGAATACGGGATTCTCATAGACTTTCGCCATAAATACCGGTAATATTTCCTGTAGCTTTTCAATGTTGGTAGCTTGAAGCACATATTGCACCGGCATACCTCCGCGACGTCCGCCGAATGAAGACGATTGCTGAACGAATGAACGCGCCTCCGTTTTTCTTTGTACCACTCTGGATAGTTGTTCGGCGACTTGCATTTGCGTATAGTCGCGCTCTTTCATGTTTCTCAACGTGATGCGAACATTACCGCTACCGCTTGATACGCGTGCGGTAACAGACTCGGCGTCGGGCACAATGGAGTCAACCAGTTGATTGATTTCTTCCGTATAATCCCGTATAAATTCATACGTCACACCTTCGGCGCCGCGTGTATTGATGGAGATTTGCGAACGGTCTTCCAAAGGAGCCATTTCGGCGGGAATAGCATTCCAGAGAAATAGGATCATGACTAATGTAGCCAATACAAAAGGCAGGGCTAACCAACGTTTATTGAGGAAGATTTCCAGCGAACGGCTGTAAAGGTGGTTCATCCCTTCAAAGAACGGTTCGGTTTTCAGGTAAAACCAGTTTTTCTTCTCCTGCTTTACCAATAGCTTGGTAGCAAGCATCGGCGTAAAGGTTAATGCGGCAAACGATGAGATGATTACTGAACCGGAAACTACAATACTGAATTCGCGGAACAGGCGTCCTGTCATACCATCCATAAATACGATAGGGAAGAATACGGCTACCAGTGTGATAGTGGTAGAAATTACGGCAAAGAAAATTTCTTTCGCTCCTTCGATGCCCGCCTCTTTGGGTGGCATTCCACGCTCTATACGCACATAAATATTTTCCGTCATTACGATAGCGTCGTCCACTACCAGTCCTACAGCCAATACAATTGCCAACATGGAGAGTACGTTGATGGAGAAGTCTGCCAGGTACATAACAAAGAATGCGCCGATAAGAGAAACCGGGATTACGATACATGGCACCAGCGTTACGCGCCAGTCGCGCAGGAAGAGGAAGATGATAATGATAACGAGGATAAATGCCACATATACCGTTTCTTCCACTTCAGCGATGGAGGAGCGGATAAACTTGGTATTATCGAAACCGTAAGAGTATTGCACATCTTCAGGCAGGTCTTTCTGCATTTGTTCCATACGGGCATACACGGCATCGGCTATCTGGATGTGGTTGGCTCCCGGTTGGGGTACTACAACGATACCAACCATAGGCACGCCATTCATCTTCATGTAGCTCTTGATGTCTGCCGGTCCCAATTCTGCCCGTCCGATATCTCTGAAACGAACAATACGGTTGTTATCTTCCCGAATAATAAGGTTGTTGAACTCTTCGGCCGTATGCATCAAGCCCAATGTACGGATAGTAAGCTCGATTGTATTTCCTTCAATACTTCCTGAGGGTAACTCTACGTTTTCCTGGTCAACAGCATTTCTTACGTCAATAGGCGTAATACCGTAACCTGCCATTTTAGCCGGGTCGAGCCATAAGCGCATAGAAAAACGTTTTTCTCCCCAGATACCGACGCTACTAACATCGGCGATGGTTTGTAGTTGCTCTTTCACGGTAAGGTCGGCAATCTCGCTTATTTCCAGCAACGAGCGTTTATCACTCTGCAAAGCTACCATTAAAATAGGCATAGCGTCAGCATCTGCTTTTGATACGGTAGGAGGGTCACAGTCACGGGGCAGGAAGCGTTGAGCACGCGAGACTTTGTCGCGCACGTCGTTTGCTGCAGTCTCCAGGTCTACAGATAGTTCAAACTCCACTGTGATGCGTGAAGATCCTTGCTGGCTGACACTGGACAGGGAACGAATACCCGGAATACCATTGATATTTTGTTCCAGCGGTTCGGTAATTTGGTTCTCAATTACATCGGCATTTGCACCCGGATAGGAACAAGATACCGAAATGATGGGGTTATCTACAGACGGATATTCGCGGACGCCGAGGTAACTATACCCGATCAATCCGAAAAGTAGGATGATAAGAGTAAGTACTGTAGAGAGTACAGGACGCCGTATACTGAGTTCGGATATATTCATGGTTCTATTTCTTAATTGATAACATCCAGAGTTACAGGCAATCCGGTACGAAGTTGCAATGTGCCCGAGGTAATAATGGTATCTCCGGCATTTATTCCCCGTAATACTTGCACTTCTGCTTCGGTACGGATGCCGGTTTGTATTTCTACAGGCTCAGCTTTCCCTGATTTATAAAGAAAGACCTTGTCTTTACCCATTTCAGGCACTATCGCTTCGGATGGTATGGCAATCGCATCGACAATTTCGGTTCTGTTCAGATGGATGGAGGCATAACGTCCCGGCATTACGCGACCATTTGTGTTGGGGTAGAGGGCGCGTACAGTCAACGTATGGGTATTTATGTCTATACTGGATTCACGGGCATATACCTTGGCTTGTAATCTGTCTAATCTGCCTTCTACTTCAAAGCTCACTCCTGCATCTATTTTAATATCGGAAGCAATGCGTTCGGGGACAGCAAACTCTATTTTCAGGGGGGTAATCTTTGTAAGCTTTGCAACGATTGTAGTAGGTGTGGCATAAAACCCTACACTGACCTGCCGCAAACCGATCATCCCGTCAAAAGGAGCACGGAGTTCGGTCTGTGCAATATTAGCTTGTATCAGGTCTATGTCGGCTTTGAGGGTGGCAAGTTCTGTTTTCACCTGCTCATAGGCTTCCTTACTGACCGCATCCCTTTCCAGCAATGCGTTTTGGCGGAACACACGGTCTTCTGCCAGTTTCAACTGAGAAACAAGGCGTTGAAGTTGGGCTTGCAAGGGGCGGTCATTTACTTTTGCCAGCAACTGACCTTTCTTTACCAGCGTGCCTTCCTCGAAATTAATCTCTATAATCTTTCCGGAAGCCTCAAACGACAAATCAACCTCTTCATCGGGAAGTGTGATGCCGGTGAGCGGAACATCATCTTTCAGCAATTGCGGCTTGATGATTTTTGCGTTTACATTTAAAATTCTCCTGGTATTGTGGTTACTACTCATTACTTTGTCGGCAGCAGCCAATTCTTTGTTTTCTTTGGGGAACTGAGAATAAACTCCCCACCCAATTAGTCCGGCACCAATAAAAATAACAATGCCCCATTTAACTTTCTTATTCATGTATTAGTATTAATATGTATGTCAGCATTAGTTTTGGATCTTTTGAGGGCTGAAAGGTTTAATATTGGAATCGTTAAAAAAGATAATAAAACGATAAGGTAATGCTTCACGAAGGATAACTCCTCTAACTCCTGAAGCATGAATTATTCGGGTTAGTGGTATTTATCCTGCATTATTCATAAGTGCCTTGTCATAAATGATAATTTAGCGAAGCTAATAGAGATACTCTTGTTAATCCGCGTACAGCTAAATTATTATTTAAGAAAAAAATCCGCGTTCGTCCGCTTAATCCGTGTCGTCCGCGTATCCATTCTTCGATAAATTCTCATTTGTAGTATAAGTAATTATTACGAAGTGCTTACGCTATGAATAATGTAGGTTATACGGATAATCATTAAAAAAGGTATCAGAATTTACGCCCCACAGGTGCTTTTGAATTTTAATGTGCTGCCCGGTATTTCCCTTCTTCCTTATCTTCCAGCATGTTAAGGTAGGAGGTGTAGCGTGATTCGCTGATGTAATGTTCTTCTACAGCTTTCCGTACGGCACAACCCGGTTCATGGCGATGCGTACAATTTCCATAGCGGCAGTCTGTGGAAAATTTGAATATTTCCGGAAAGTAATGCCCTATTTCTTCCTCTTCCATATCAAAAGTACCGAATCCTTTGATACCCGGAGTGTCAATAATATATCCGTTTTCTGAAACGGGGAACATTTCAGAAAACGTGGTAGTATGCATCCCTTTGTTGTGATAGGTGGAGATTTCTCCTGTTTTGATATCCATTTCAGGTAGAATGGAATTGATTAGTGTGGATTTTCCCACTCCGGAATGTCCGGAAAAAAGTGTTATCTGTTCTTTTAACTCTTCCCGGATACATTCTACGCCTTCACCTGTTTTGGCAGAAACTTTGAAACAGGGATAACCGATAGTGGTATAGAGATTGATAAGCCCGTCCAGATAGTGGAGTTCATCTTCGTTGTAGGTATCTGTCTTATTGAAAATTATCTTAACAGGTACCCGGTATGCTTCGGCGGATGCCAGAAAACGATCAATAAAAATAGTGGAAGTTTCCGGATAATTAACCGTAACAATGAGCATGCATTGATCAAGATTGGCGGCAAGTATATGCGATTGTTTCGATAAGTTGGAAGCACGGCGGATAATGTAGTTTTTCCGGTCTTCTATTTCACTGATAAAAGCGGTTCCTTCCGGATTTAGAATAATTTGCACACGATCTCCTACAGCAACTGGATTTGTACTGCGGATACCTTTAAGGCGGAAGTTGCCCTTAATCTTGCATTCCACACAATTCCCTTCGTTGGTCTTTACCAAATACCAACTTCCTGTATTCTTTATTACCAGACCTTTCAATTGAATTGAAAATTGAAGATTGAAAGTTGAAAATTAAAGTCGGAAATTAAAACAAGAGGTTGAAATGCCATACAACATATAAATACCAACGTACCATACAAATAATACCATGGCAAAACAATAACTTCTAATTTTCAACTTTCAATTTAATATATTATACAGTCATAATCTCCTTATCCTTCTTCGCAAGCATTTCATCAATCTGTTTGATGTACTTGTCGTGGATTTTTTGGAGTTTTTCTTCGCCGCCTTTTTGTGCATCTTCCGATAGTCCGTCTTTTACGGATTTCTTCAGGGCGTCGATACCATCACGACGTGCGTTGCGTACGCTTACTTTGGATGTTTCACCTTCATTTTTACATTGTTTGGCGAGTTGTTTACGGCGTTCTTCAGTCAGAGGAGGGATGCCGATGCGGATGATTTCACCATTATTTTCAGGCATGATACCAAGGCTGGAGTCAATAATGGCTTTTTCTATAACCCGGAACATGGTTTTTTCCCAAGGTTTGATAGCGATACTGCGAGCATCAGGAGTTGTTACGGCGGCTACATTGTTAATAGGAACCATGCTTCCGTAAGAGTTGACACGTATACCGTCCAGCAAACGTATATCTGCTTTTCCGGCACGGATGTGGGCTAATGCTTCTTCCAAGTAAATGACAGCCATATCCATTTGTTCTTGCGCTTCGTCTAAAATCTCTTTAACTTCTCTCATATTCTTTGGCTTTTAGATTTGTATTCTTCGGATTTATAATTGAGCAAAAGTAGTATAATCTTGTCAAACCTCCAAATTATGTACCAATGTTCCAATCTCTTCCCCTCGTATTACTTTCTTCAGATTTCCTACAGTGTCCATATCGAAAACGATAATGGGGAGGTTGTTTTCTTTACACATGCAAGTCGCTGTGAGGTCCATTACTTTCAATCCGCGTTTCAACACTTCATCATAAGTGATGTCATGGAATTTAGTGGCGGTCGGGTCTTTTTCGGGATCGGCCGTATAGATACCGTCTACGCGTGTGCCTTTCAGCATGACGTCGGCCTCAATCTCGATACCGCGCAGTGAAGAACCGGTATCGGTAGTGAAGAACGGATTGCCCGTACCCGCCGACATGATAACAACTTCGTCCGCTTCCAAACATTCTATGGCTTTCCATTTATTATAGAATTCTCCGATGGGTTCCATGCGTACGGCTGTTAGCACGCGTACCTTTACACCTGTTGCAACCAAGGCGGAACTCAATGCCAGGCTGTTGATAACTGTAGCGAGCATACCCATTTGGTCGCCTTTCACGCGGTCGAATCCTTTATTGGCGCCACTCAGTCCGCGGAAAATGTTACCACCGCCGATTACGATGCCTATTTGAACACCCAGTTCGTGGATTTCCTTGATTTGTGCAGCATATTCGGCAAGGCGCTTTTCGTCAATACCGTATTGTTTTTCACCCATCAGACTCTCACCGCTGAGCTTTAACAGAATTCTTTTATACTTTGTCATAAGATTATATTTAGTTTTTTGCAAATATACGCTTTCTGCCTGTATAGATTGACTTTGATGCGGAATTTTTCTATGGATTTTGAAATCATTTTGAAGTGTGTTTTTGTTCTATTAGTCAGTAAGAGTATTCTTTTGGTTGGATATGACCAGGAAACTCGGATAATAACATTTTTTAAAGTGCATAACGTTTTATAAAGAAGTATATTTGCAACAACAAAAACTGGATAATTTCACAAGGAAATGAGAACTTTAACTTTACTATTTTCGTTCATGACTGCGTTCCCCTTTGTGCTCTCTGCACAATCAGCTGGAGAACTGTTGCAAAAGGTATCTGCCGCATTGTCTGAAGAGCAAGACGATTATGCGGTGAGCCTGTTCCGTCAATCAATAGATGCTGAGGCTGATCAGGCCGAGATGTTTTACTGGACTCACATTGAAAAGAGCAGCCCCGTAGCTCCCCATTTGATAAATGAATTGGCAACCTATTATAAACGTAAGCGGAATTATGACAAGGCTTATTTGTTTTATAGGGAATACCTGCAATATCATTCCGAAGATATTGCTGCGCTTGTGTCGTGTGCCGAAATGGAGATGATGCGAGGAAAGGAAAAGGATGCTGTCGAAACTTATGAAAAAGTATTGATGCATGATGCCAATAATTTGCAAGCTAATATTTTCTTGGGAAATTATTTCTATCTGCAGGCTGAACAGGAAAAGAAGACGTTGGATTCTAATTATAAAAGAATAACTTCTCCTACGCGGATGCAACATGCCCGCTACCGTAACAGCCTTTCGGCGGTCTATTCCAATAGTTATTCCAAAGCTAAGGATTATTTGCAGCGGGTACTGCAATTGTTCCCTTCTACAGAGGCAGGAAATATTCTGGAGAAGATTAAGAAGTTAGAGACAGAGATGAAGTGATATTGGGTTAAAGCTATCATCGAAAAAGTGTATCTTCGCACTTGCTAACTTTGTTTCGGTATATAAATCAGCAGCAATATGGAAAGAAAAATCATAAAACAACTAAGGCAATGGAAAAATGAGCCTTGGCGGAAACCGCTGATTTTGTTAGGAGCGCGTCAAGTAGGAAAGACTTGGATTATGAAACGCTTTGGTGAACTTGAGTTCGAAAACGTGGCTTATTGATGCCGGCATCATTCATAAAGTATGTCGGGTAAAAGAATTGCAGATGCCCGTGAAGTTTTATGAGGACTTGGGCGCATTCAAGCTCTTCCTTCTCGATTGTGGTTTGTTGGGGTGTATGGTTGATGCACCAGCCAACCAAATGTTGGTGGGTGACAATGTGTTTAAAGAGTTCAAAGGCTCTTTTACTGAACAGTTTGTGCTCCAACAATTGGTATCAATGGGAATCTCTACCTGTTATTGGAGTAGTGAATCAACTCCGGCAGAGATAGATTTTGTTATCCAAACAGATAAGCGTGTAATTCCTATCGAAGTAAAAGCCGAAGAGAATGTCAGAGCCAAATCAATATCGGAATATGTTAAAAGTCACCCGCAATACTCATTGAAAGGGTTACGCATCTCGATGTTAGGGTATCAAGACCAGGATTGGATGGAAAATATTCCCTTATTTGGTATTCATAAATTCTTTTATAATGAAGTGCAGGAATAGATTCATTCCTGGTTGTTCGTTTATCTATTTATTGAGTTTGTAGTGGAGTATAAAGCTCTATCAGGTTTTCTTCCGGGTCGCGAAGGTGAACGACGCGCGCTCCCCAACCGGGCATGTCGGTCGGTTCATTGATGAACGAAACGCCTCTGCTCTGAAGTTCGCGCCAAGTTTCATCCACGTTTTCCACTTCGAACGAAATCATCGACTTTTCGCGGCATCCCACAGGCTGTGTCTTATCTGTATTGCCGACTACCGGAGCCATATAGTCGCTCAGGAATATGGCCAATCCCTCGATACCGTTGGCTACTTTGAATGCGCCGTAACAATTCTCTATATCCCATAGCGGTTCAAAGCCAAGCTTATTGGTGTAGAACTCGAAACATTTTCTGTAGTCTTTGACTAATAATCTTACATTGTTGAATTTCATAATCTATAATTTTTCAGTTTATTCCTGTATTCAGGAATAATGATTTGTATTCCATTGTTTTAATTTAGCGGTAAAGGTGCGATTTTTTTACGCAAAAGGCATGTATTCGGATAGAGATACCGTTTTCCTGTAATCTCCATCTTTTTTCTTTTTAAAACCATTGCTCAATAGCGCTTTTACAGAGAATGTATTTTCTTCGGAAGGGTCTGCTGCTATTTCACGTCCTCCCAAGGTTATGATTTTCTCTTCCAACTTCTGAATAACTATTTTACTGATACCTTTATTCAGATATTCTTCTTCGCCGATGAGGTAGCCGATTTCGTAGGTATGATTTTTCTCCGGTACATCTCCATATAAGCTCTCAAAGTCGTGCCCTTCTTCTTCTAAGCCTTTCAGGAAGAAGCAGTCGGCATGAAGGCAATAACCTATTTTCTTGTCGCCATAGTAAACAATGAAATGTTTTAGAAAACCATACTTGCCATCTTTATTGTTTATTTCATCCAACCAAGCTTCCCGCTGTTCTTCTCCGTCCGGGCATAAGCGTTTGTAGATATATTCTTTATTCAACCATTTCTCAAATAAAGGTATATCTTCATTGAGCAGAGGCTTTAATGTGATGTTGTTTATATTTGTATTTTTCATGGTGTTTGTGTAAACTTATTCTCCCTTTGTTACTGCATGGCAATTGTGATCAATAACTTCTCCATCAAAACGTATTTGGGCAAGGCGGAGGCAACCTTCATATTGGAATCCGCACTTTTCGAGTACCCTTTTCGACCTTTCGTTGAAGGGGTAACAATAAGCAGAAATCAGGTCAAGTTTTAATTCTTCAAAGCCAAAACGGAGTATGGCATGTACTGCTTCGGTTGTAAAACCTTTCCCCCAATAGTCCTCTCCGATAGCGTATCCAAGCATTCTGGTTTTATCGTTTTGCCTTTTGGGGTCGGGGATTATGCCGATTGTACCAAACAACTTGCCTGTTTCTTTCAGCACCATACCAAAAACATATTCCTGATTGAGGAAGACTATCGGCATGATTTCGTGTGTCTCTTCTATACTGTCATGAGGTTTCCATCCGGCATTAATACCTACGTTTTTATTTTGGCTATACTCATATATAGCTTCCGCATCGTTTTCTATTATCGGACGAAGTATCAACCGTTCTGTTTCTAATGTTTTCATTTTACTGTATCTTTATCAAATTTCCTTATTTGCTACCGGGGCAAAGGTAGCGTTTTGCACATCATACCATCATGTCCGGTGGTGTTTATTTTCAGGAACAAAGATACTTGTTTTATCGGCAGGAGCAAAAGAAAACGTTTCCAATTTCTTCACTACTGTCCGGTCGACGTGCTACCTTCGTGGCATTGAGATTGTGATAGTAATGAATGCTATTCTTATCCCGGTTACAGAACACAAGCGTTACATTTATGAAACACAAGCATTACATTTACAGAACACAAGCAATACATTTATGAAACACAAGTGTTCTGCACGAGCCACACAAGTGTCTTTCAGAAGGCACTTATAGCCTCATTAATACCCAAAGATGCACTCCACTAAATGGGCATTTCTGCAACCGCATATATGCGCACAGTGAGAGTAACTTCTACCCTCACTCTACCCTCACGCTTACCCTCACCTGTTCAAGCGCCGATGAATAAAGGAATACAGGAGAAAAAGTGAGGGGTGAGGGTAGAATCGCTCAAAACCATGGGAGGGAGTTTTGCGAGTTCAAGTTATGACTGCGACCTTTCCTCCGGGTAGTGTCTTTAAGTGGAAACCTTTTCAAAGGCATAAAGCAGACATATCCAATATAATTGTTACTTTTGCAGGGAAATTAACCCTAAAGGTACAATGGAATTAAATAAAGTATTTGCTGCCGTACAGGAAGCCGGTCGTGAACTGTTATCACTGGATGACCGGGAAATCAACCGGATTTTGCAGGCTGTAGCAGACGCTACCGTAGCAAAGGCGGACTTGATTCTTGCTGAAAACCGCAAGGACTTGGAACGGATGAATCCGAAAGACCCTAAGTACGACCGTCTGAAACTAACGGAAGCACGCCTGCAAGATATTGCGGCGGACACACGAAATGTAGCCAATCTGCCTTCTCCTCTGGGACGCATACTGAAAGAATATACGCATCCCAAAGGAATGAGACTCAAGAAAATGAGTGCTCCTTTCGGCGTAATCGGTATCATTTACGAAGCACGCCCCAACGTGAGTTTCGATGTATTCTCACTCTGCCTGAAAAGTGGAAACGCTTGTGTATTGAAAGGTGGTAGCGATGCGGATTACTCCAACCGGGCTATTGTCGGTGTGATACACGAAGTGCTGGAACGCTTTGGGGTGAATCCGCATATCGTAGAATTACTCCCTGCCGACCGGGAAGCAACTACCCAATTGCTCAATGCCGCAGGATATGTAGACTTGCTTATTCCCCGCGGAAGTAGCAACCTCATCAACTTTGTACGTCAGAATGCCACCATTCCGGTTATTGAAACAGGCGCCGGTATTTGCCACACTTTCTTTGACCGGTACGGCGATATTGAGAAAGGTACGGCGATAATTAACAATGCCAAGACACGTCGTGTCAGCGTATGTAATGCATTGGACTGTCTGCTGATAGACGAAAACCGCCTCAGCGATTTACCTGCGCTTTGCGAACCGTTACAAAAAAGCCATGTACTTATCTATGCGGATGTCCGTGCATATAAAGCGCTGAAAGACAGCTATCCGGCAGAATTGCTGGAAGAAGCTACGGAAGAGGCTTTCGGTACGGAATTCCTGGATTACAAGATGTCCGTCAAAACCGTTCAGTCCATCAACGAAGCGTTGGCTCATATCCAAAAATACAGTTCCAAGCATAGTGAATGTATCATAACCGAAGACAAGGCGCACGCCGACCGGTTCTGCCGCGATGTGGATGCTGCCTGCGTATATGTCAATGTGCCTACTTCCTTTACGGATGGAGCGCAGTTCGGACTGGGCGCCGAAATCGGTATCAGTACGCAGAAATTGCATGCGCGTGGTCCGATGGCGTTGGAGGAGCTTACGACTTACAAGTGGGTTATTGAGGGGGAAGGACAGGTGAGGGAGTGATTTTTGAGTAGTTAGTAGTAAGTAGTTGGTAGTAATACAGAATATATAATATATTAGGATGAAAAAGTTTACTTGTGTGCAGGATATCGGAGATCTGAAAGCTGCACTGAATGAAGCATTTGAGATAAAGAAAGACCGTTTTAAGTATGTAGAACTGGGTCGGAACAAGACGTTGATGATGATTTTCTTCAACTCCAGCCTGCGTACACGTCTCAGTACACAAAAAGCTGCGCTGAATCTGGGTATGAATGTTATTGTACTGGATATTAACCAGGGAGCGTGGAAGCTGGAAACGGAACGCGGCGTGATTATGGATGGAGACAAACCCGAGCATTTGTTGGAAGCTATCCCCGTAATGGGATGTTACTGCGACATTATCGGCGTACGTTCTTTTGCGCGGTTCGAGAATAAGGAAGATGATTATAACGAGGTTATCATCAACCAGTTCATTAAATATTCCGGTCGTCCGGTATTCTCTATGGAAGCGGCTACGCGTCATCCGCTGCAAAGCTTCGCCGACCTAATCACCATTGAAGAGTACAAAAAGACGGCACGTCCCAAAGTGGTTATGACTTGGGCACCGCATCCACGTCCATTGCCGCAGGCGGTACCAAACTCTTTTGCAGAATGGATGAATGCCACGGATTATGATTTCGTAATTACTCACCCCGAAGGTTATGAACTCGCCCCTCAGTTCGTAGGTAATGCCCGGGTGGAGTACAATCAGATGAAGGCATTTGAAGGCGCCGACTTCATCTACGCCAAGAACTGGGCAGCCTATGCAGGCGAGCATTACGGACAAATTTTAAGCAAAGACCGTGAATGGACTGTTGGCGACCGGCAGATGGCGGTGACCAATAATGCCTACTTCATGCACTGCCTGCCCGTAAGGCGTAACATGATTGTAACGGACGATGTAATTGAAAGTCCCCAATCTATTGTTATCCCCGAAGCGGCCAACCGTGAAATATCCGCTACGGTGGTATTAAAGAGGTTATTAGAGTCACTTTAACCTGCATTATTCATACTGTAGTTAAAGGAATTATCACTTCGTTAGTAGTTAAGGAGTTAACGCCAATACTCCGTGAATCGTAATAACCATACTATCGGCTTTAACTACTAAGCCAACTTGTTGGCTGATAACTACTTTAACTCCTCTAACTCCTGAAGCATGAATTATTCAGGTTAACTCCTAACGAAGTGATAACTCCTATAACTACAGTATAAATTTGTCCCAGTTTACTTATACTCTGAGGCGAAAACCGTATCTTTGTCTCAGATAACGCTAAGAATTATGACAATAAAGGAATTTTTCTCTTTCCGGCAGAATAGATTTTTGTGGGTAAACCTGATTGCAATGGTTGTTGTAGTCGTTTTGATAGTATTTGTAGTCTTGAAAGGACTGGATATATATACCCGTCACGGCGAAGCGGTGGTAGTGCCCGATGTAAAGGGGATGAGTGTAGCCGAAGCCGAAAAACTATTTCAGAACCGGGGATTAACCTGCATAGTTTCCGACTCCAGCTACGTGAAAAACTTACCTGCAGGTTGTATCCTCGATTATAATCCTGCCGCCGGACATAAGGTAAAAGAAGGACGTATCATCTACCTGACCATAAACACGTTGAATACGCCTTTACAAGTAGTCCCCGACATAGCAGACAATAGTTCCATGCGCCAGGCACAGGCGCGCTTGCTGGCTTCAGGATTCAAATTAGCCGAAAACGAATATGTATCCGGCGAGAAAGACTGGGTGTACGGCGTGAAATACAGAGGTCGCCGGCTTGCCAATGGGGAAAAAGTACCGGTAGGGGCTACACTGACACTCATGGTAGGTAATGGCAGCGGTATAATGGGAAGAGATTCTTTGGAAATAGAAATAGCGTCTGCAACAGAATCCAATACTTCCGGAAACTCTGCTGCGGACGAAACCTGGTTCTAAACATAATCATACCATAGATAGAGACAAGGAATGATGGAAGAATTGCCGGACGATATAACGAACGACGATCTGGACGATATAGAACCTGTCGGTAAGGAGGCGCAACTCTATGAACACTTCCGTGTGGTGGTGGACAAAGGGCAGGAGATGATGCGTGTAGATAAATACCTGTTCGACCGTCTGACAAACGCTTCCCGCAACCGTATTCAGAAAGCTGCCGAATCGGGCTTTGTAATGGCGAATGACAAACCGGTGAAGAGCAGCTACAAAGTGAAACCCGCGGACGTCATTACGATTATGATGGATCGTCCGCGCTACGAAAATGAAGTCATTCCCGAAGACATCCCGCTCAACATTGTCTACGAAGATAAATACCTTATGATAGTGAACAAGCCTGCCGGATTGGTTGTACATCCGGGGCATGGTAACTATCGAGGAACTTTAGTAAATGCCATCGCCTGGCACATGAAAGACAATCCGGATTACGATGCCAACGACCCACACGTCGGACTGGTGCACCGGATTGATAAAGATACTTCCGGCTTGCTCGTCATAGCCAAGACGCCGGATGCTAAAACCAATCTCGGAATACAATTCTACAATAAATCCACCAAACGCCGTTACCGCGCTTTGGTATGGGGAACTGTGGAACAGGACGAAGGTACGATTACCGGCAATATCGGCAGGAATCCCAAAGACCGTATGCAGATGACGGTTCTTCCCGATGACCAGGGTAAACATGCCGTTACTCACTACCGGGTATTGGAACGCTTGGGTTATGTTACTCTTGTGGAGTGTATTCTTGAAACAGGACGCACTCACCAGATACGCGTGCACATGAAACATATCGGGCATGTGCTGTTTAACGATGAACGCTACGGCGGTCATGAAATCCTGAAAGGTACCCATTTCGGTAAATACAAACAATTTGTAAACAATTGCTTCGACACTTGTCCGCGACAGGCGTTACACGCCATGACACTGGGCTTTGTGCATCCCGTCACTGGCGAGGAAATGTACTTCACCTCAGAATTGCCGGATGATATGACCCGGTTGATAGATAAATGGAGAGGCTACATCAGTAACAGAGATTTAGAATGAAACGTACGATTGCTATTGTCTGTGGAGGTGATACTTCCGAATTTCATGTTTCCTTGCGAAGCGCACAGGGAATCTACTCTTTTATCGACAAGGAGAGGTATACATTATATATTGTCGAAATGCACGGGCCGGACTGGCATGTGCAATTGGCCGACGGCAGTAAAGCTCCTATAGACCGGAACGATTTCAGCTTTCAGGCGAACGGCGGTAAAGTGACATTCGACTTTGCTTATATCACCATTCATGGTACTCCGGGTGAGGATGGGCGTCTGCAAGGCTATTTCGACCTGCTCCATATTCCTTATTCCTGTTGCGGCGTATTGGCTGCCGCACTTACTTACGATAAGTTTGCCTGCAACCAATATCTTAAAGCGTTCGGTATCCGTATTGCAGAATCCCTGCTTCTCCGTCAGGGACAAACCATTTCTGATGAAGACGTACTGGAGAAAATCGGTTTGCCCTGCTTCATCAAACCCAGTTTGGGAGGTTCCAGTTTTGGTGTTACAAAGGTGAAAACGAAAGACCAAATACAGCCTGCCATTGTTAAGGCATTTAAGGAGGCGCAAGAAGTAGTGGTCGAAGCCTTTATGGAAGGAACGGAAATAACCTGCGGTTGCTATAAGACTAAAGAGAAATCAGTAGTATTCCCTATAACGGAGGTGGTAACACAGAATGAGTTTTTCGATTACGATGCCAAGTACAACGGGCAGGTTTCCGAAATCACTCCCGCCCGTATTTCAGATGGGTTGACTCATCGGGTGCAGGCGATAACCTCCGCTATATATGATATCCTGGGAGCTTCGGGTATCATCCGTGTTGATTATATCATTACCGCCGGAGACAAGATTAACCTCCTGGAAGTGAACACTACACCGGGAATGACGGTTACCAGTTTCATACCCCAACAGGTTAAGGCTGCCGGACTGGATATAAAAGATGTAATGACTGACATAATAGAGAACCGGTTTTAGTATTAACATCCAAATATTTGAGAATATGGAATTTGATGAAATACGTCCCTATTACGACGATGAGCTTCCGCAGATTTATGAGGAACTGATTGCTGACCCGGCTTTCAAGCAAGCGGCGTCTACCGTTATGCCGGATATGCCTTTCGACAATCTTGCACAGAAAATGCGTGCTTGCAAGACGAAATTAGAGTTTCAGAAAGTATTCTGTTATTCCATTCTGAAGAGAATCGCCAAGAATGCCACTAAAGGGGTAACTTTGGATCGTACGGCTCTACAGGATAAGGCTTCCGCTTATACCTATATCTCCAATCACCGCGATATCATTCTTGATTCCGGTTTCCTGTCCGTTGAATTGATAGACGAAGGCGTGGATACGGTAGAAATCGCTATCGGAGACAATCTGCTGATTTATCCCTGGATTAAGAAATTCGTCCGTATCAACAAATCCTTCATTGTGCAACGCGCCTTGACCATGCGGCAGATGCTGGAGTCTTCTACCCGCATGTCGCGATACATGCACTATACAATCAAAGAAAAGAAACAGTCCATCTGGATAGCCCAACGCGAAGGGCGAGCCAAGGACGCCAATGACCGTACTCAGGACAGTGTGTTGAAAATGCTTGCGATGGCTGGAGAAGGCGATGTTGTGGAACGTCTGATGGAAATAAATATCGCTCCGCTGGCTATCTCGTACGAATACGACCCGTGCGATTTCCTGAAAGCGCAAGAGTTTCAGTTAAAGCGTGACGTACCGGATTACAAGAAGACGCAGGCCGATGATTTAAGGAATATGCAGACCGGTTTGTTCGGTTATAAAGGTTTGGTACACTTCCAGGTAGCGCCATGTATCAATGAAGAATTAGTTAAATTGAACCGCTCTCTTCCTAAGCAGGAGTTATTCTCGCAGATTTCCACTCTTTTAGACCGGGCTATCCATGCCAATTACTGCATCTATCCGGGCAATTACGTTGCTCATGATTGCCTGTCGGGTGACGAAACGTTTGCCGGACACTATACGGTAGAAGAGAAAGAAGTTTTCTTGAGTTATATCAATCAGCAACTGAACCGTATAGAACTTCCCGGCAAGGATGTTCCGTTCCTGCGCGAAAAACTGCTGTTGATGTATGCCAATCCGTTGACGAACTATTTAGCAGCAAAAAAACGATAATACAAAGTAGACTATGAAATTCAAGCAACAATTCCCTGTTCATTTACTTTGGCTTTTACCTGTATTGGTATTTCTGGTAGCCTCTTGCAAGGAGGACGATGATTATCATTATCCGCCCGTGAAACTGGAGTTCCTGACTGCGCAGTCGGGTACGGACGGTAGTTTAAAGTCCATATTAACGGATGAAGGTGAAACGCTCCCCGTACTGGCAGATGAATCCAACACCTATATAAAAGCTGATTCTTCCGTTCGTATTGTCAGCAACTATAGTAGGGAAGTAACAGCCGGCGGAACATCCGGAGTGAAACTGTATGCCTTGTTGAAAGCTATATCTCCTTTGCCCCAAGCTGCCGATAAGTTCGAAGATGGAGTAAAGCATGATCCGGTTGATGTCGTGAGTATCTGGATGGGAGTTGATTATCTGAATATGATATTAGGTATCAAAGCTCAGAATGTCGGACATTCATTCCACTTTGTAGAAGATGAAGTTGATACGGATGAAGAAACGGGTATCCGGAGTGTGCATCTGTCCCTCTATCATGATGATGGGAACGATGTACAGGCATATACCAAACGTGCGTATATATCGGTTCCTTTACAACAGTATGCGGAAGAAGGAATAGAACAGGTCATTGTCTATTTTACGGTTCAGACTTATTCAGGTGAGTCGAAGACTTATGAGTTTGAATTATGAATTTTGAATTCTGAGTGGCTGCGCAATCATTCTGTACAGTAATTCAAAATTGCGCAGCTAAGTACTCATGTTTAATTACCTTATAGTATCTGTCATTAGCTTCGCTCAGCATGACAGATTCTATCAAGGTATGAACTAATTATAATCATTTACTTAACAATTAATCTGCATGAAAATGAGTACCCTTTTTGCAAGCATTTGCTTACTTTTCTCTACTCTTTTTTCCTGTCAACAGAAGAAAGACTTTAATTCTGTCTCTGTGGATGAGTTCGCCACATTGATTGCCGACCCTAAGGTTCAGCTATTAGATGTGCGTACCACTACGGAATATTCCGAAGGTCATATCCCGGGTAGTATAAACATTAATATCCGGGATGGTAATTTTACGGCGATAGCGGATTCTGTCTTGCAAAAAAAGAAACCGGTAGCTCTTTATTGCCGGAGTGGTAAGCGCAGTAGGGAAGCGGCTACTGTTCTAAGCGGGAAAGGCTATATAGTCTACAACCTTGACACAGGTATCGAAGGCTGGAAGCAGGCGGGGAGAGAAGTCGAAGAATGAAAAGACATCCCTTTTGATGGTATCATACATATTTTTTAGTATGTTTGCATTTGACAACGACAGCTAAAATTAATAAAAGTAGAAGTACTATGAAATATCGCCTGCAAATATTGATTCTTTTCCTGCTTTGTTCAGTAGGTAAGATGAATGCATTTTCCTTTTTATACGATTACGGACTATATTTCAATGCCCACGAAGTATCGGTAAAGGAGAGAACATCTTTATACTTAGACGATGACCGACCCTTCTCCATAAAGAATGATTTCACAATCACTTTTCAGGTATATGTACGAGCCAACGAACCGGCATTTGGTTCCATACTGCATCTTCGTACGGATGCCAATCAATATCTCCGTTTCTCGTTCGTGGCAGGCGAACAGAACAACTCCCCGGCATTGGTGTTCAATGAAGGCATTGTTACCGTAGACGCCTCCGTGGAACGGGAAAAATGGCTGGATGTTTCCATTCACCTGCGCCTGGCAGACAATGTCGTTGAGGTAGATTACGACAATAAAAAGATATCGGCTATGGCTCCCTTGCAGGGAACGAAAAGTATTTCCGCCCAGTTTGGACACATAGAGCACTACCTGGCAGACGTGGCTCCCATCAACCTGAGAAACATAACCGTCACCCAGGACGGGAAGCAAACGCGTGAATGGAAACTCTGGAAACACAACGATGACATCTGCTATGATACCGAAGAAAAAGCGATAGCCCGTGCCGTCAATCCCTTCTGGCTGATAGACAACCATATTGAATGGAAGCCCATCTATGAATCAAAAGTCCCCGGAAGATTGGATGTAGCTTTCAATGCCCGTGAAGACCTTTTCTATCTGGTCAAATCACAGACGGTTGAAGTACTGGACGAAAACGGAGTTTCAGCGAAAGATATACCGGTACATGGCGGCTACCCTGCGATAGAATACCCCAATCATCTGCTATATGACACCCTAACCAATCATCTGGTGTCCTATCATTTTAAGAAAGGTTTAACCTCTTCTTTCTCATTCGACACCGGAAGATGGAGCAATGAGAAACGTAACACGGACGACTCCGGCAACTATAACCATTCCAAGGCGTTCAATCCGGCAGACTCTTCTTTCTACTTCTTCGGCGGCTATGGTTTCTATCAATACCGCAATGATTTGTTTCGGATGAAGTCGGGTACGTACGAAGTGGAGCAGATAAGTTACGAACCTCCCATCGACCCCCGTTATTCGCCCGCCATGACTGTGGTAGGCGACGAACTGTATATCTTCGGCGGCAGGGGAAACAAATATGGCAAGCAGGAGTTGAGTTCTTCCTACTATCTGAACCTGTGTGCCATCAACCTGAAAACCAACCGGTCACGTATCGTTTGGCAAAAGGAATTCCCGCAAACAGACGTCACACTGATGACTTCTTCCATGTGTTTCGAACCGTCGGATAGCTCTTTCTACGCCGTTTCGATGGATAAAGGATGTACGTTGTGGAAGATTTCGATGAAGGATTCCGTCTACACGGCAGTATCCAAGTCCATCCATATTGAGTTGAACTATAAGGACTACGATTTCAGTCTGTACACTTCTCCATCGCATGAAAAGTTATTTTTGGTGTTGGACAGGATACAGAATGACCATACGCACGATGTATCTATCTACTCTATCAATAAGCCCCTTTTGAATGAAGAGGATATCCGGCAGACGGTAACCGAAACTGCTGCTGCCAACCGGTGGTATGTCTATGTTGCCGGAGGCTTGCTGCTGCTCGTTGCCGGCGGTTTGATATTCCGTCGTTTAAGGTATGGCGAGAAGAAGAATGCGACACCTGCATCTCCAAAGCGTGTGGAAGAACCGGTTGTTGCGGATAGCCACAGTGTCCGGACTTCTACTGCTGGCTCTGCTACTGTCCATGAGTCTGTCCATGAGTCTGCCTCCGGGCTTGCTCGTGAGTCTGTTCATGAGTCTACCCATAGGTCTGCCTCCGGACTTATCCGTGAACTTGCCCCTGAGCTTGAGTCTGTGGAACCTGTCAACTACTATGACCGTAGCCGGGCGTCCATCTCCCTGTTCGGCTGTTTCAATGTGCGCGATAAGGATGGAAATGACATCACCTCCATTTTCACCCCTCGCTTGAAACACATGCTTATCCTGTTGATACTTTACACGGATAAGAATGCGAAAGGTGTTGTCTCTTCCAAGGCAACGGATTTGTTGTGGCCGGAGAAAGATGAAGGTTCTGCCCGCAATAACCGCAATGTGAGTATACGCAAGTTGCGGGTGTTGCTGGAAAGTATCGGAGATATCGAAGTAATGATGGAGAACAACTTCCTGCGAATCAAGTGGGGAACGAATGTCTTTTGCGATTATCATACATTGATGGGTTGCATCAGGCAGTTCGAACAGGAGAAGAGCGAAGAGTTGCTCAACCGGATATTGGAGTTGTTGCTGTACGGCCCTTTGTTGCCTAACACCATGCAGGATTGGTTAGACGATTTCAAGGATGCCTACTCCAGCCAGTCCATTGATTTACTGAAGAATATGCTGGATATCGAAGTCCAGCGAAATCATCAGGATATGATTCTCCGTCTTGCTGATATTATGTTCTTGCACGACCCGTTGAACGAAGAAGCGCTGGCAGGCAAGTGCGCCGTGCTCTCTGCACAAGGAAAGAAAGGTATTGCACGAAACGTGTACGACCGTTTCTGCAAGGAATATCGCAATTCGATGGGCGAAGACTATAAAGTTCCGTTTGCTGATTTGTAATTGCGTAGCCATTCATAATTCATAATTCATAATTGCGCAGCCCTGCTTCACTAAATTCTCATTTATCCTGCATTATTCATGCTTCAGGAGTTAGAGTAGTTATCAGCCAACAAGTTGGCTTTAACTCCTTAACTGCTAATGAAGTGATAACTCCTTTAACTACAGTATGAATAATGCAGGTTATATAATGCCGTAGAATAGCAACAAGCAATTGATTGGCAAAAAAGAATACAAATATAATGTTTGAACTGCGGCTCGTAATTTTGTTCCTAAACAGAATCAGATTTAAAATATTACCGAAAAGCATCCATTATATGGCTGAATAAGGTTCAGTCATAAATGTTGTACCCCTCTCAGAATGTGTTCCTGATGGGTTTTTGGACAAGCATGGAGTAACGTGAAAATTACCTATAAGTAGTTGCTCAACTACTTACTAGTAGTTGGATGATTACTACGTAGTAGTTGAGCAACTACTTATAGGTAATTTTATGACCATTCCATTTGTTTTGTTTCACTGTTATTATATAAGTTGTTATATATCTATTTAATTTGACAATAGGGTAAACACCACACGAAACCCGTAGCTGCGACTGCCGTAAACCGGGGGCGCTGCTAAACAATTTGCCAACTATCATTAATGACCTCACTAACTAATTAATTGGAAAAAGCAAATAATCTGCAAATTAATTGCTTTTTAATTCTCAATTAAGAGCAATTTCCACTTCTAATTAATTCAGTGGAGATACTTTTGCTCTCAATCTTTTAGATGTATATTACACATAATAATAACTTTAATATGAATGCTTTATGAGTCCATGAATGAATACTTAAAAAACGAATATCGTAAATGACAGTTTATTTTAACCTTTATTTAATGCATTATTTATTATGAACTTTTTACTAAAAAAACAAGTAGAAACAGGCAGAAAACTTAGCCAGTTATTTTGGATAATTCTGCCTCTGGTATTTCTTAGTTTTGTCCTGCAAGCGTGCGACGAAAATAAGTTTCCAGTGAGTCCGGTTCCGGATCAATTTGAGTTTATTCCACCTAATGATGTGAACATGTTGACGGCTATAGGAAGTGATCGGCAGGTTACATTGAAATGGGATGCAGCTTTGGAAAATACATTGAAAGCTGTTCATGTAATTAACCAGAATACTGGTGAAGAAAAAGTGTTAGCCGGTACTGCGAGTGAAATCGTCTTTACAGGCTTGACCAACTATACAAAATACACTTTTGGGGTGCGAACAGAAAGTTTGGAAGAGCAGTTGTCTTATGGTGTTACTATCAGTGCCAAACCTTTTGTGTTGGATAATGTAAAACCAGGTGCAGTTACTAACCTGATTGGTTATAAGCTTGGTGAAAATACAGCTTTTGCAGTATGGGAAAGCCCTGAAGATATTGATGTTGAAGGGTACATACTCACATTGGGTAATGAGTCCGTAACTATAGATGGCGAGACTACTTCCGGTAGTATAAATGGGGATATAAGTCAGCCATTGAAGGTTTATGCGGTAGATTATTCGGCAAATCAATCAGAAGCGGCAGAAACTATAGCCGATGCGCCTGTAGTGACAATCGACGGATTTGATGATGGCACAACTGAAACGGTTCAAATTCATAAAGTACCTATTATCAAGGCTATTGACGGATACGTCGTTACTTATTTTGACCAAGAATACAGAAGCGATGTTTCACCGCTTCCTGACACTTATGCTCAAACGATGCCGGTAAGTAATGGAAAACCACTTTGGGCAAATCCGGAGAAGACGGTAGGAACTTGGCTCGAACCTGTAAAAGTGACGCTTTTGTCTGCAGGGAAAGAGGTTTCTACTTATGAGTATCTTACCTATAATAATATTCCCGGAACATTGATGCTGACTCATGCTAAATTCCTTAACGGAGAGCCAAATGATGTACGCCGCAATAATGACGGTGACAGTTTCATGAGTGTTCTTGGAAACTTTGGCGGTATGCCTTATCCTGATGGTGTTTATGGATTATATGATATCAATGTGCTCGAGGATGGCGATTATGAAGTGGATATGCACTTCTCTAATGAAGCAGGAAGGAAATTCTCCCTTTCAGTAGACGGTGGACCTATGGTGGAGGGTTTAACAGGACCCGACCGTTCTGCTAACTGGGATACTTATATTCCGGCATCTCCTATTGTCATTTCCCTCACTAAAGGACAGCATGAGCTGAGAGTGAACTTGACTTCGGGTGGATGTAATTATCGAAAACTTGTCTTTAAGAAGAAATAAACTATGAGAACACTATCGTATTATATTACAGGAAATTTAATGCGGCTTGCGTGGATATGCGTATTGCTGCTTACTACTGGTATTGCCCAAGCACAGGTGAAAACGATTCAAGGGTTGGTGTTGGATGAAGCTGATCAGCCTTTAATAGGTGCCACAGTGTACACTTCGGATAAGAAATCTTCTTCTATAACTGATTATGACGGTTTATTTAAGCTGACTAATGTGAGTGCAGGAGATACATTGATTGTTTCTTATGTAAGTTATCAAACTTTCAAGCAGGTGATTCGGAGCAGTGATAATTTCTTTAGAGTTGCACTTGTGCCGGATGATGGAATGTTGGAAGAAGTTGTAATTGTTGGATATGGACAGCAGAAGAAAGCATCTGTGGTAGGCGCTATTGCACAAGTATCTACGAAAGAACTTGCACAAAGCCCGGTATCTAATGTCTCGAATGCACTTGCAGGAAGACTACCGGGTATGATTACAGTACAGCGCTCCGGTGAGCCTGGCAGTGATATGGCTGATATGTATATCCGTGGTATCAGCACTTTTGGAGATAATAAGAGACCGTTGATTCTGGTAGATGGTATTGACCGTGACATCCGTATGATGGATGTTTCGGAGATTGAATCAATCAGTATTTTGAAAGACGCCTCTGCCACAGCAGTATATGGTGTGCGTGGCGCCAACGGCGTGATACTTGTTACTACTAAGCGCGGTAAGGTGGGGAAAGCTACTGTTATGTTCTCGGCTGATGCCGGTTTACAGTCTCCGACTTCAATGCCTGAAATGGTAGATTCTTATAACATGGCAATATTGGTTAACGAAGCCTTGGTTAATGATGGTATGGCTCCTAAGTACTCACAAGATCAGGTTAATGCCTTCAAAAATGGTACTAATGAATTCTTATACCCTAATATTGATTGGGCTGAAGAGATCCTGAAAAAATCAGCTTTAATGCAGCAATACAATGTGAATATTTCAGGTGGTACGGAGAAAGTGAAGTACTTTGTAGGCGCCAATGTCATGATGCAGGGTGGTTTATTCAGGCATGCTAATTACAATGAGAATTACAGCACAAATGTGAAGTACACCAAGTATAATTTCAGAAGTAACCTCGATTTTCAGTTGAGCAGTATTGTCTCTGCAAAGCTGAACCTGGCTGGTGTAATAGGCGACAAACATCGTCCTTCTCCCGGTGGTGACGTGAATTTTATCTTCGACCGTATCAGAGTTGCCAACCCTGACATTGCTCCTATTCGCAATCCGGATGGTTCGTGGGGTGTTTTCGAGACAAACCATCACAATGTACTTGCCTACTTGACAGATACCGGATATGCTGATGAAAAGGAAACGGCGGTACAAGCCACAGTGGGTATGAAAGCTGACTTGTCTCAACTATTGAAGGGTCTTTCTATTAATGTTGACTTCTCATTCGACTTCAATAACCTGTACGCCAAGAACTATCAGAAGGAAAGCGATATGTTTATATTCGGTTCGGATGGTTCCTATTTACAGAAGTCCTTTACTACCCCATTGAACTTTAAAGATGATTTGAGCGCTTATAACAGCCAATACGTTTTCGAACCTTCTATCAACTATGTTAATGCATTCGGCGACCATGAGGTTACTGGCCTTGTGTTGTTCAATGCTCAAGAAAAAGTACAGAAAGGAAATGCACTGACTCGTCTGCCTTATCGCCGTTTGGGCATTGTGGGACGTGCTACCTACGCTTATAAGAACAAGTATCTGGCTGAAGTTAACATCGGTTACAATGGTTCCGAGAATTTCGCTCCCGGACATCGCTTCGGTCTATTCCCGGCTTTCTCTGTAGGTTGGGTTGCATCGGAAGAAAGTTTCTTTAATACCGATGTGATAGATTATCTGAAACTGAGAGCTTCTTATGGTCTTGTAGGCAACGACCAGATTGGTGGAGACCGCTTCCTTTACTTGAGTCTCTGGCAGAGTGCTGAAGACGCAAGTTTCGGTTATCCCAATCCAGCAGGCGCCGGTGGAGGTACTAATGAAAAGCGTACAGGTAACGAAACCCTGACTTGGGAAAAAGCTAAGAAGTTTAATTTTGGTTTTGATACTCGTCTGTTCAATAACAAACTGGAATTGACTGCTGATGTATTCTATGAAAAAAGGTCAAACATCCTCACCAATGTAGACATCGTTCCGGGCACCTATGGCGGCCCTGCTATTCAGGCTAATGCCGGAGTTGTGGAAAACAAAGGTCTTGAGTTTGATGCAACATGGCGTGGGAAAATAGGGAATAAATTCAACTATTTCGTAGGAGGTAACTATTCTTTTGCCCGTAATAAGATTCTTGAAAGGCCGGAATCCCCTAAAGCTTACGAGTATCTGTATGCTACAGGACGCCGCGTCGGACAACCTTTTGGATACGTGGCTCTGGGATTGTTCCAGTCTGAAGAGGAGATTCTGACAAGCCCAACTCAGTTTGGCGTATCTATTTATCCCGGTGATATAAAATATATGGACGTTAACGGTGATGGAACTGTTGATAGCAACGACCGCTATCCGATAGGATTCACTGACGTTCCTGAGATGTTCTACAGTTTCAAGTTTGGTTTCGATTACAAGCGTTTTGATTTCAGTTGCCTGTTCCAGGGAGCAGCCAATGTAACTTACAATTTCCGCACTGCAACCAATATCCCTTTCAACAACGAGCGAAGTACTCCTATCGTTCAATGGTTGGATCGCTGGACTCCGGAGAACCGCGATGCAAGCTTGCCGCGCATTTCCTATTCCCGACCGGGTAATAATAACTATCAGGATAATACTTTCTGGCAGAAGAATGGTAATTATCTACGTCTGAAAAATGTGGAAATAGGCTACATGCTTCCGGAAAAATGGGTGCGTGTCATAGGGGCGGAAAATACCCGTTTCTATGTCAATGGAACTAACTTGTTTACTTGGGATCGTGTTCCGGTATATGATCCTGAAAATATCAATGCCAGATATCCTCTGATGCGAGTTGTTAATTTGGGAGTTAAAGTAACATTCTAAAAATAGAGTCAAAATGAAAAAGATAAATTACATACTGTTAAGCCTCATATTGCCATTCCTGTGGTCATGTGAAGGATATCTGGATAAACCGGATAGTGATGACATCACTGTAGATGTAGCTTTTGAAACCGTGAGAGCAGCACAAAAGGTTTTGAACAATGTTTATTACGAGGTGCGTGGTGGCGCTTACAATATTAGTACACGCAATATTCCTTATGCCATGGCATGTGATGACGGTATTGCCGGTTACAATGTATGGACTCAAAAGATGCAAAATGGTTCTTGGACGGCAGATGATAATAGAGGTGCTGCGGATAATGCTGAAGGCGATCCTCCTACGGTTAGCTTCTGGAACAATACGTATAAGAGAATCAGAAAGGTGAACTTGTTTATGGAAAACCTGCACCTTGCCCAAGGAGACGTTGCCGACAAGACTCAAATGATGGCAGAAGCCAGATTCTTGCGCGCTTTCTTCTATTCAGAGCTTATCAGGCGTTTTGGTGGTGTTATTATATTGGATCACTCTGTAGACCCCAATGACTACTCTGCATTGACCAATCAACCGCGAAATACATTTGAAGAGTGTGTAGAATGGGTTTGTAACGAATTGGCTACGGCTGCGACAGACCTTCCGCCGATTGCTTCGGCTGCCAACGTAGGCCGTGCTACCGATGCGGCTTGCTATGCTGCGATTGCACGCTTGCGTCTGACTGCCGCCAGTCCTCTGTTTAATACAGACAACCCGGTGTTGCCCGATTATACCGATATCCAGTATTATGGAAATTATAATAAGGAAAGATGGAAACAGGCTGCTGATGCTTGTCGTTTCATTATGGAACAAAGAAGCCAATACTATGGCTTGGATATGACAAATCAGGATAATATAGATCCGGCAAGTTGGGAAAACTATTACCGTCGTTTCATAAACAGATTCTTCATCGTAGGTAGAGAATCCATTTGGATCTCTTATGAGAATGAGAACTGGGGTGGTGTGAAGATTCCCTGGAATAATCGTCAATCAGGTGGATGGAACTGGGTGAATCCCAGCTATCAGCTTGCCATGGAATTCGAGATGTATCCCAGCGGTAAAATGCCGGCGGATGAAGAGAGCGGTTATGATATGCAGAATCTGGCTAATGGTAACGATAGGGACCCACGTTTCAAAGCTACCATCCAGGCACCCGGCGCTACGTATGATGCCTATGGATTTGAACCATGGGCAGGTGGTAGAGCTTCCGAACTACAAAGCCAGCGTACGGGAATGTGCATACAAAAGTTCATCGACCCTACATATAATGATGTGACGGCAGAAACGCGTAACGTACGTAAGAATATTGTGCGTGTGTTCAGTTTCAATGAGGTTCTTTTGACTTATGCCGAAGCCATGAATGAATATAGTGGTCCTACAGCCGATGTATACGCAGCTATCAATGCCATACGTGCCCGCGTTGGTATGCCTGAACTGCCTGCTAACCTCACCCAGGAACAGATGCGCGTGAAGATTCAACACGAACGCCGTGTAGAATTAGCGTTCGAAGACTTCCGCTTCTTTGATATCCGCCGCTGGAGAATTGCCGAGAATGTATGCAACGGATATATTCAGGGATACGATGTAACCAAAGCTAAGGATGGAGGTTTCTTCACTGTTGTCAACGTAGGCGACCGTATGGTATTCGAAAAGAGACACTACCTGTATCCGCTTGCTACGGCAGAAATTCTGATGAACCCGGCGCTTCAGCAGAATCCGGGATGGCCTAAATTATCAACTGCTACGAATTAATAAATCGAATGAGAGTCATATGAAAAAGTATATCTATTTATTGTTTATGCTAATGTGCATAGTAAGTTGTGAGAAACCCGAAGACGGTTTGATAGCTGAGAAGAGCATGAATGTCGATATTGTCCGTTTCCGGATTTACCAGAACCAGAATATATTCTTCGACGGTACAATCGACCAGGAAGGAAGTACCATACGGGTTACTATCCCCGGAGGTATTGATAAAGCTACTATCCGCCCGGAAGTTCTGGTTTCAACAGGAGCCGTGGTAACCCCCAAATCGGGAGAGTTGCAGGATTTCACTAATCCGGTGGAATATAGAGTACTTTCCGAAGACGGAAAGAATACAAAGACCTATACAATTACAGTTAATTATTAAAAAGCAAGCGATATGAAACGATATTTTAAAGCACTGCTCATTTTGCCATTGTTGCTGGTTGCGTGCGACGAAGATAAGCTTGAAATGATGCCGCCATACATTTTCTTTACTTACGATGTCGATACGTATGTGATGGATCTTGATAATCCTAATCCGGCGGACTTTATCATCAAAGGGAGTATCTCTGCCGAGGGATCTTTCGGCGCGTTCCGTATGGACGACTTGACGGTACCGAGAGAAGAGTTGGGCGATAGTCTTAACCGGCCGTTTGAGTATGCTGTGCCGCTTCGGGGCAGGACGGCAGATTTCGATGTGGTGTTCGAGTTAACGGATAGAATGAGTAATACGGTGGTCAAACCTTTCCACTTTGTTGCTTCCAAGCCTATTGAAACTTTTCAGGTTACCTTGGGAGCGCAGTACAATCCTTATGCAGGGTTCTTCTTCTCCTTTGAGGATAAGAAAGTTTATTCTGTGCCCGAGATGATGAAGTTATCCAACCCTGTTGGGTTCTGCTTTGGTTACAATATTAACAAACGGCAGCCCATGTTTATTTCTCCGACGGAGATCATTAATCAGACAGTTCTGCCCGATTATAAAGGAACCCGTATTACCAGCTTTGTAGAGGTGGTGGCTGTTAAAGGAGTGAACTTTACCAAAGAAGTATTTGATAATATGAAGAACGACGCTTTGATGCGTAATCTGAATCCTATCGAATATGGCACATATACGTATGTCTCAATAGCGGGTGCAGGCAGGTCTTATATGTTTAAGACAGAAGATGACTCGCTCAGAGGTATTATATATGTTCGTTCTTTGGAATCGGGAGTTGGAGGACAAGTGCAATTGACGATAAAGATGCAGGCAAATTGATAATTCATCATTATTATTGATGCGTTAATATTTTAAGTAGCTGTTCATAATTAGTTTATACTATCATTTTTTAGACGCGGATAACGCGGATGACGCGGATCTCTTTTTATCTTTCGGGTGGGCTAACGTAGCGCAGCATTTAAAAATCTGCGTCATCCGCGTTATCCACGTCTAAAGAATTGCTTGTATTGCGCAGCAACCTGATTGAGATTCCGTTTCGCTATATTATCATTCATAGTATAAACTAATTATGAACAGCTACTTATTTATGAATGTAATGCATTGGTATTAATATACTTATGCACACTCTTAGTTTCCTTTGATTTGAATCAGAAATCATAATAAAAGCCATGTCAGAATAGTATAATTCAATGATTCAAAATTTTAACGCATCAGTACTAATTCATCATTGGCAATGTATACAAGCAAAGAAACCCGGTTTAATCGGGCTTCTTTGCTTGTATACATTCAGGGCAACCGCACTAAATCTTATATACTTATCACTAATTGCTGCGAAACTCCGCTTTGCTAATTTCTTATTTAGTAGTAAGAATCCTTTCAGCAAATACATTCATAAATCCCGTGGGATGGTTTCTTTCATCTCGCGGGACGATTTCTTTCGTCCCACGGGACGGATTTTTTTGTCTCGTGAGACGATTTTATTCATCTCGTGAGACGATTTTTCTCGTCCCACGAGACGAATTCTCCCTCCCAGGGTTTCGAGCGATTCTACCCTCACCCCTCACTTTTTTCTCTGTATCCCTTTATTCATCGGCGTTTCGGCGTTTGAATAGGTGAGGGTAAGCGTGAGGGTAGAGTGAGGGTAGAAGTTACCCTCACTCTGTTTATTGCTGAAAATTTGGTCGTAACACACTGATATACAGTACTTAAACGGGATATATATGGTTCTTAAACGGGATATATGCGGTTCTTGAACGGGATATATGCGGTGCGCGAACCATCTATATCCCGTCCAAGAACCGCATATATGTGGTGTAAACACCATCTATATCCGGTGAAAACATGAGATTTTGCCTTTATTAATCATGCACTGAGCACAAAAAAAGAAGGCTACCCCAGATATTTGAGATAGCCTTGCACTTTTTTTGATTCTATTATTTCATCGCTTTATAAATTTACTCCGGTATATTTTGCCGTCAGTTGTCTGCAAAACAACAATATAATAACCTGCCGGTAATCCTTCTACCGGAACAGAGTATTCTTTATCCATTTTATCTTCGGATTCCTGTTGCTGTATCACCTTCTGTCCGGCTAAGTTATAGATAGCGATGGATTGAGCGATATTACCGGTATGGATACGCAATATCCCATCTACCGGTTGTTGATAGATAATAATTTCATCATCAGCTACCCCGGTGTCAGCAATACCGGTGGTTGGCCCTACGGAGAAGTTAAGACTACATACCCAAACGTTTTCATACCCTTCTGACAATGCCTGCTGCTTATATAAGTCAATAAAATAATTGCCTTCGCCAACATTCGGCTCAATTTCCATTTCAAAATTTAGGGATTGTTCTTTTTCAAGAAAGACATCCGCATAATGCAGATTGGATGTTGTTCTCTGTCCGACTGCAAAAATAGCTGCCATCAAAAACTTATCATATACATTACCTGTACCGCTTAATGACAGATTAGCTTGTAGTTTAAGTTTTTCTCCTACCTGAATTTGCTCTTTCTCCAAATGTGGTTGACTTACCACTAATTCCACCGTTCCAGCCGATTCTTTCACGCTAACCGGGATAGGATTCTTACCAATGGGATATACGTATTCTCCCCAGCTTAACCCCGGAATAATATAATAATCTCCCGCCGGAAGATCTGTCATAACCTGTCCACCGGAAACAGTGACCAAATCATCGGAAATTAACAATTCCTTATTGGTTACACCTGGCTTCATTTCCATCTGAGCTCCACCGATAAAAGTTTTAAAAACAGGATTTTCTTCTGCTGTATAAAACATTACACCAGCCAAACCATAATATTCACCAGTTGTGCTCCTGTTGGAAAATAATATTTTAAAATCTCCTTTATGACCACCATATAAATTATGTAATACTTCCAAGTCGGCATCCATTTCTTCCCTTATATTCAAATTGCCGGTAAACGGGGTCATGACACACTTGTTGTCACTAATAACGAGCGTAAACTGCGTCTCAGTACCTAAAGCCCCACGCACACGACTCCAAGCAGTCTCCCGTACATCTTTAGTTGCTAAATACAAGGCATACGTTCCATCAATGAAAGTTCTAGGAATTGATATATTGGAATATATCCGATTATCGTACCCTAAGTAGGTTCCTACCGTACCCAAAGTCGTATTCCATAATACAGATTGTTCCCCATCTTTTTCCGCTATAAGACCTAATTTTCCATCCCTGAATTCACTACTCATATTATATATCCCGGTAACTGTCAGCTCAAATCTTTCACCCTTAATTACCTCTTTTTTACTAACCTCTAACTTTGAAAGTTGAAAATAAGAAGTATAACTTGATGATGTAGCAGGAGGTTGGAATCCAACAAGCATTCCTTGTTGATAGGCATACCCACCTCCAAGATTCGTTCCTCCGCCAATTCCCGGAGAAGAGGGGTCAAGAGAAGCAACTTCAAAATAACCATTGTTAGCTCCACCCCATCCCCAATTAACATGAACCATATCTTGACCGTCGTAACCATCAAAAACAAATGCATGACCTACATCCTTGGATGCGCCGTTATAAAGTATCGGTCTCCCTGCGCTGAGTTCTGTTTTAATCATATTCATCCATTCGGCAGAAGTGAAAAACTCGCGGTAGACATACCCCATATTTGCATCGTAGTTGAAATAATCAATTAATGCCTGTGCCACTTTATAGGAATATGCTCCGGAACCCGTGGGGGAGTACTCCATATCGATGGCAACACCACATGCATACATTAGTCGTGAAACGGCATTGGCTTGCTCCACTGTATAGTTACCGCTAGTGTATTGTGGCAGCATATTGTTCCAATCAAAAGTCGTATTTCCATAATCGAAAGAACATTCTATTCCATCGGACGTCTCATACGAATATGAGCCTTTACCCTTTTCAGGATAATTGTAATACTTTAAAATCATTGCCATAGCTGTAGCTACACAACCAGTATAAGTGCGCTCTCTCCCCACCAACGGGCAAGCATTGTTATAAGGTTCATCTTGATTCCAATTGACATTTAACAAAGGGGATACAGATGTGGCAAAGTCAGCCTTCGTAAGCAACCTCGGTTCTGTAACTGCTTTTTTGCCATTATTTAAGCCTTCGTAAGTAGCTTTGTAAAACTCCAGCCAACTAATAAGATTTGCAGGCAAATTCTCAGTTATAAAGCTACCCTTGTCCGAGTAGGCAAGAACCGGCTTCATGCGGTCGTCACCGGATACTATGACATAAGCAGTCTGGGCATTATTATAAATGTAAAAAGCTGCTCCATCCTGAGCTTTACGAGTGGACGCAGAGCCTAACAAATCACCGGAAGCAGCCACCAACCGGATATCTGTAACATTACGAGTCGTTATATCGGATGATTGCATAAAAAAAGATTGCGCAATAGTTAGCGCTTCTTCAGGAGAACGTTGTGCTGCTCTTATGGCAACAGTACATAACAATACCAGAAATAAAAGTAGTATTTTCTTCATAAGCAATGATTTTATAAATATCTAATCTTCAAAAGTAGTAAAAAAAGCCAGAATAAATAATATCCGGATATAGAAAAGTGATAAATTGAATCTTATAGCCTTATATACCATCATGCGGTATATAAAATTTCCCTATTTGAGTTTCCGTTATAGATATCAAAGCACTCTTTCTTAATATAAAGAATATAGATACGCTTATCATAGTTACTTTATATATCATTTAGAATTCATGTTACATAACATATTACAAACTAAATAAATATCAAATAAAATTCTCTATTTTTACATTGGTTATTAACTTTTAAAAAATATTCGTATGAAAACTAAAATTTTATTCGTGTTTTTTATGTTCTTCTTAGGAACATTGGCGTCACAGTCAAAGAGTATGCAAATAGGTCCTCCAACTTCTGCGTTTGTAACTTGGAATGGTGACGTTGGCACATGTTCATTAAATTTCTCCTCAGCACCTGTAGCTGCGATTATTCCTCACACAGGAGTATCCTATCAGATCAGTGGGCAAACAAACACATTTACAGTAACAAGAGAAGCTTTTCAACTTTTCGGATCATCATTGCGAACGTATATAGTTCTTGGATCTGGTATTCCTCACCATCCATTTGACATACTTTGTGATGGTTTTATTAACTAAGTGCTGGTTGAAAATTAGTTTATATTATTTCTTTGTATCCCATTATGGGACGAGTAAATACACCTAATCTAACCTGAATAATTCATGTTTCAGGAATTAGAGTGGTTAACGTAGTTATCAGCCAACAAGTTGGCTTAGGAGTTAAAGCCGATACTCATGTTATATGATTCACGGAGTATCGGCTTTAACTCCTTAACTGGCTCACCCGATATTTCATGGGGGTAGTTTATTCTTCTTATGGCAAAAAGTTTTTATTTTTGCAGAATGAACGACTCCAATTTATTGTCTTTAGCCC
>QMCD01000180.1_pt1 | contig 45951 bp, 33 predicted proteins | sample 1821841 | NCBI WGS metagenome assembly QMCD01 (sample SAMN01991225, study PRJNA193472) | Termite gut metagenome, whole genome shotgun sequencing project. | isolation source: worker | host: Macrotermes natalensis
AGAATCTCCCATAACTCCGTGTCGTCAAACAGTTTCATAGGCGATGAGTATTACATATTAAGCAACAAAGGGTACGCCGCCCTTGAGCGGATACCCTTTACAGTTAATTAGTTATTAAACAGATTTGAACTACCCCCAATCCATTTAGCTATGGGTTATCATTATTTCTTTACAGTGTCGCATTAACATTCGAACTTTTCCACGGCCATCTGTTCCTGCGTAGCCACCATATTGACAAGCCCAGCATTACGAGGACATACAGTTGCTCGGCAGTCCAATAGAGCGCCAGAGGGATGTCGGGCAGGCGGGTCAGGGCGAACAGATAGACGAGATAAACGGCGATAGTCACCATTTGAATGATGAACGCCGCCCGCGTCTTGCCCGTGCCAATCACGGTGTTGCACCAAGTGTAGGCCGGTACTGAAATGAGGAAGGTCGAGAGCATTACACACATCGGAACGAATGCGGTTTCAACGACCGCCGCGTCGCCCGTGAAGAGGCGTAGCAACGAGCCGGAGAGTGCCAAAGCCAGCCCGATAAGAGGCAGTCCCACCGCATAGTTAAGTGTAATTACCCGCCGCGACGTCGTCATTACCTCTGCCGCTCGCCCTGCGCCGATGAGATTGCCTGTCAGCGAGATCATAGTTGCGGCAAAGGAGTTGACAATCACGAAAAAGATCATTGAGATGCTGCGCACGACGTTGGCGGCGGCAAGTTGGACTTCTCCCAAATGCTCGATCGCTACGAAGAACAGAAACCACGGCACTATGGCGAAAAATTGCCGTACCATTGTCCACACCGACACGCCCAGCAGATGCAGCGACAGCCGCAGATCGAAAACCGGCCTGGGCAGTTCCACTCGCCTGCGCATATAAACGACCATAAAGATCAGTCCTATGAGTCCCGCCAGAGACGATCCGAGGGCTGCGCCGCCGATGCCCATCCGTGGAAATACGCCGTGGCCGAAGATCAGCAGATAGTTGAATACCACGTTGCACACCACCATCACGATGGCGTTGGTTGTGAGGATTTTGGTGCGTGTCGTCCCGACGAACAGCGCGCGTATCGCCAGCAGAGGAAATGCAAACAGGAAACTGTAATCCCTCCACCGGATATATTCGACCGTTGCCTGCCACACTTCGTCCGACGAGACCGCCAGCCGCAGGATCGCAGGCGAAAACAGCCGCGACAGCACGAAAACGACCACCGAAAATGCGGTCAAAAAGTAAAGTCCCTGCCAAAAAACGCGCCCGACTTCTTCTTGCCGTCCCTCTCCGTTGCGCCGGGCGATGACCACTTGCGCTCCGAGCGAGAACCCGACCCCGTGGGAATTGTATATGAAATTGCTCATCGACTTTTTCGGCGAACAAGCAGAGGACGACTTTATGCTCGAAGTTCCTGATGGGTTTATGGAGTTGAAATACCAAAAGGATGCTGTCGGGCAGGGTTATCAGATGCTCAAGAAATACAACGGCTTTTTCCTTGCCGACGTGGTGGGTCTTGGCAAGACGGTTATCGCCACGATGATCGCCAAGCAATTTATCGAGGCGAACGGGGTGCGCAACAGCCGGATATTGGTAGTGTTCCCACCAGCGTTGGAGTATAACTGGCGCGATACGTTCCGGCGTTTCAAAATCGAGCGGTATGCAGACTTTATCTCCTGTGGAAGTCTCGACAAGATTTTGGAAGAGACGGGCGGCTATCGCTCCGCCGATGAGTACGACATGGTGTTGGTCGATGAGGCGCACCGTTTCCGTAGCGATAACTCGAATATGTACGATTCGCTCCAGCGTATCTGTAGAACGGATAGGGCTTTCGTGGGACACGTCGGCGACCACCGCAAAAAAGTAATGCTGATTTCTGCAACACCGCTCAATAACCGTCCCGATGATCTATACAACCTGTTGAGGCTTTTCCAAGACCAGCGTAAATGCAACATCGACGGCATTCCGAACCTGCAAAACTATTTCGCCCCTAAAATTGCCGAATACAAAGAAATAATGAGTAGGAATTATGTTGGTAATGATGTGGCGCAAAGAGTTGACAGCATTTATGATGCTATCCGGAGCGATGTTATAGACAAGGTGACTGTGCGTCGCACCCGAGAGAACATCGAGAAATACGCGCCTTATATGGAAGATCTCGAGAAGCAGGGTATCAAGTTCCCTAAGATCGATAAGCCTCGCAAGGTTGAGTATATTTTACCACCTGATTTGAAATTATTGTTTGAAAAAACCATAGTTATCCTTGCTCCAGACAAAGATAAGGGACAGATGGGATTACAGTATGCTCGATATAGAGCGATTGAGAAGCTAACTGGAGAATATAAAGAACGCTATATAAATGCCGAGGCAACATCTCGCTCATTGGCAACAATTTACAAAACACACATGATCAAGCGTTTGGAGAGTAGCTTCTATGCGTTCCGAAAGTCGTTGGGTAATCTGCGCCGAGCAACACAGGGTATGGTCGATATGTTTGCCGCCGACAAGGTTATCATCGCACCTGACCTTAAAGTGAAGGAGTTGCAGGATAAAGGTATGGAACTGGACGAGATCATCGAAAGAGGTATTGATAAATTGGGAGCTTCGAAAGATGACTTCGTTTACAAAGCCTCTGCGTTCGAACCTGAATTTTTGGATAGCCTGAACGATGACATTACTCTGTTGGATGGTTTGATTGCTGAGTGGGGCGAAGTTATGATTGACCCCAAACTCGACCGTTTTATCGAATATCTCGAAACCAAACTGTTCGACAGGGGCGAAAACCCGACAGGCAAGTTGGTTGTCTTTTCAGAGAGCAAGGATACGATTTCTTATCTGTCAGACCAGTTAGAGAAACGGCTTGGACGTAAGGATATAATGAGTGTATCGTCAGAAGATCGCAAGGGACAATTCACAAGGATTCAGGCGAACTTCGATGCTAACTTCTCTGGCATACGCAAAGATGACGTCAATATTATCATCGCTACCGACGTGTTGGCCGAAGGTGTGAACTTGCATCGGGCGAATGTAATCGTTAATTACGATACACCGTGGAATGCTTCGCGCCTTATGCAGCGCATAGGTCGTGTGAACCGTATCGGTAGCGTCGCGGGAGTGATAGTGAACTATATGTTCTACCCGTCGGCAGAGGGTGATGCGCAAATCCGACTCTATAAAAATGCGCTTGCCAAGTTGCAGGGTTTCCACTCCGCTCTCGGCGAAGACTCCCAAATCTTCTCCCGTGAGGAAATTGTCGGCCAGTTCGAGTTGTTTAATCCGAAGTTGGGCGACTACGAGGATAAAATCCGTCTGCTGTTGGACGAGGCGCGAAAACTCTATGCGGGCGACCCTGAAGCATACGAGCGCATCAAGAACCTACCTGTTAAGTCGCGCACTGCTCGTAATATTGCTGAATCGGGCAAAGATGTTAAGGCAGGAACGACGCTTGTTTACATCTCATCCTCATTCAAGCAGGAGTTTTATAAAGTCAATAACGGTGTCGTTACCGATATTGGCTTCATTGAGGCCGTAGGGCTGTTCCAAGCAAAACCTGAAGAAAAACCTTACGAAATCCCATCCAGTCACTTCAAGGACGTTGCAGCTGGTCAGAGTAAGTTCGATACTGATGTGACTCGTATGCTCGATGACTCAATGCCTTCGCCGACCGACAAGGACAATTATACCGAAAAAGCAAAGTGGTTGCTTTGGGAGATCAAACGTCGCATTCCCGATGTACGAACCCGTCATAGCTGTGAGACACTACTCAAATATGTCGAGTTGGGCACCTACACACGTCTGTCTCGTGATATTGCCAGACTGGAGCGTAAGTATCGGATCGGCGAGGGGAAGGATAAAGTTAAAATGACTCCGGAAGCCATCGAGGCACAATTGCGGGCCTTGGTAGTTAAATACCACAATGCCCGAAAAACATATACAAAAGATTCGGAAGACATCTCCACACAGATTATACTCTCAGAAACATTTATTTAGTATGGAAAAATCACAACTCCAAGAGCTATTCCGCCGACCTTTCGACCACGATTTGTGGCAGGAGATTTTGAAAGAAGTCTTTGGCGTGACCGAGATACGCAGGGAACCGCGTCAGTTGGAAAACGAATCCAATGATAAAGTGGACGGCTACGAAGTAGCACGACTTAACACGAAGGACGACTATCGTATAGGCATCTACGAGTTCGAGATAAAGTCCGGCCACAATATTCAGATGAACCGCGTAGGACTCCGGGGATTCGTGAAGGGACTGGTTAAGTATAAGGATGATGCAGCTCTGGTGGTGTTTTATGATAAGCAACAATGGCGACTGTCGTTTATTTGCGATTTGATAGGCGAAAAAACCGCACCAAAGCGATTTACATATGTGTTTGGTAGTGCCAGCGAGAGTTATCGTACTCCGTCAGAACGATTGGCGGCTTTGATCGCACCTACCTTCGAGAACATTCGCAATGCTTTCTCGGTCGAGCAACTTAATAAGGATTTTTTCAAAGGGTACAAAGATCTGTTCCGCAAGTTTACCGCCGAGTTGTCGAAAGGACGTGAGGAAACCAAGCAAGACCGCGATTATGTGAAAAAGTTGTTGGGGCGATTGGCATTCCTGCAATTCCTGCAAAAGAAGGGTTGGATGGGCGTTCCGGCGGCCAACAAAGAGTGGACGGGCGGCGACCTAAATTACCTGAAAAACTTGATTGCCAACAACAAGACGGATAGCCTATTGACGGATGTGTTGGAACCGCTTTTTTTCGCAACCCTGAACGAAAAACGTGATGGAGATGTGGCAGGCCCGAAACTCGGTGCGAACATCAAAATTCCTTATCTGAATGGGGGGTTATTCGATAAGGATAATCTTGACAAGGCTAAAATAGATTTCCCATACAGTCTATTCAAAGAATTGGCCGACTTTTTCGCGGCATACAACTTCACCATTGATGAGAACGATCCTGACGACAGCGAAGTGGGTATTGATCCTGAAATGCTGGGGCATATATTTGAAAACCTACTCGAAGACAACAAGGACAAAGGGGCATTCTATACCCCAAAAGAGATTGTGCATTATATGTGTCGCGAGTCGCTGGTTCAGTATCTGCGCAGTCACACCGGCGAAGAGTTGCATAAAACGATTGACGAATTGGTACGAGAGGGTAAATTCACCGGAAACGCCTCAGAAGCCACGAAACTCAACGATCTGTTGCGCAAGGTGAAGATTTGCGATCCGGCCATCGGTTCTGGTGCATTCCCGATGGGGCTGCTTTCTGAGATTTTTCATTGCCGCCGCATATTGGTTGCTGGGCAAAAGAATTTTCCATCTTCTGCCGCTATCAAACGCGAAATCATACAGAACAATATTTATGGAGTTGATATCGAACAAGGTGCAGTCGATATCGCCCGTCTGCGTTTTTGGCTGTCGTTGGTGGTAGATGAACCATATCCGGAACCTCTACCCAATCTTGATTACAAGATCATGCAGGGCAACTCACTGTTGGAGAGTTTCGAGGGCGAAGATTTAAGCGTGCTGTATAAAGAGGATGATGCCGCGACCGACCTGTTTTTCGTGCCCAAGAAACGACAGGACATAATCGAATTGCAGAACCGCTATTTCGGCACGACCGACCACACCGAAAAGAGCCGCATCAAGAGCGAGATCGATGAGATTATCGTAGGGCATCTCGAAAACTCGCTCCGCCAAAACAAGAAGTTGCTAAACAAGCAGTTGGAGCAAACGCGCACCACAATAGCCAACTTTCAGGCGGGTATCGACGGCGGAGGCGTACCGAAGGGGCGCATTGCCGAATATCAAAAGCGCATTTACAAGGAGTCTAAAACGCTTGCGCAACTGGAAGCGGCAAAGGCGAGTCTGGATGAGAAATCAGGGCGTCTGAAGGCCATCGCCAAAGACCACAATAACCGCCCGTTCTTCCTGTGGCACCTGTTTTTCAAGGATGTATTCGACAGAGGCGGCTTCGACATCATCATCGCCAATCCGCCTTATGTGAGTACAAAAGGAGTAAGCGATGCGGATAAAAAACTCTTCGAAGAGGCGTATGGCTTTGCCGACGACACATACAATCATTTTTTCTTTCAAGGTTTCAATCTGTTAGCACCTAATGGCACACTAACGTACATTTGCCCAAAAACGTTTTGGACAACGCAAACTAAACGGAATTTGCGGGATTTACTGTTGTCGAAAACTATTAGGTATATTTTCGATACGGCAAATCCTTTCCAAAATGCAATGGTGGATACTTGCATAATATCCGCCTCTAATAGCACACCTTCGGATAACACAATTTTATTTCTCGACGGCAAAGAAAGTTTATCCGAACCACGCTCATATACCATTGAGCAAGACATTTATAGGGATACGCAAAGTTCCGTTATTTTCAAGCCAACCCCAGAGAACTTAAAAATCCATACATTGTATGGAGAAAAAGTGAAACAGCTTCACAATGCATGGTGGGAGAAGATATCTACCAGCAAGAATATCGAGAAGAATAAAGTTGAGTTAGAGATATATCGGGAAAGCCTAAAGCCGGGAGACATTGCCTTGCTTGGCTGTCTTACTGAGGGTGGACAGGGATTGGCTACTGCTAATAACGGTAAATATATTGCGGTACGAAAATCCACGAAATGGGCAAAAAATATCTTGGAATCACGACCTAAAAAATTGGCGGAAGCTATTAGAGATAAGAAAATTAGGGTTGAAGAAATGACGAGCTTCGGTAGTGCCTCCAATTTTCTGGCCAGCTTGAACGAGAAAGAGATCGCCAATCTATTCGACAGGCTCAAAGAGCAATACGGACGAGATATTTTCGGTCAGGGCTACATCTATCGCTTGATCGACGATAGCGAGCTGGCTGACGTGGATACGCTCAATGAGGATGAGAAGCAGAACGGTATTTCGGAGGCAAAGCCGCATTATGTGCCTTACGACAAGGGAGATAAGGATGGGAATCGGTGGTATTTGGAGACCCCGTTTGCCATCGCATGGACGCAAAAAAACGTCGGGTTTCTTAAAGCAAATTCGGGAAAGAAAGGTGAAGGTATGCCAGTAGTGAGAAATCCGCAGTTCTATTTTAAGGAGGGGTTTTGTTGGTCGGACATAAACACCACATTTTTGAAATGTCGAAAAAAGCAAAAAAGCATCAACGACGTGAAAAGCATGAGCCTATATTCGATAACCGACACTGTCCCTGAGTATTACATTGTGTGCTTAATCAACTCTAACTTCATGAGCTATTATGTGGACGACTTCGTGAACAACACTCAAACATTTCAAATTAACGATGCCCGACAGTTGCCGATTATCATTCCGACCGACGAGCAACTCAAACATTTTAAGTCGCTGTACGACAGGGCGATTGAGCTAAAATCAAATCGAATCAATCTGTCGGACACACTTACACAGATAGAGCAATCGTTGAACAAACTCGTCGAGCAGCTATATTATTCCGTATAGCTTTTTAACAAGATTATCGAGATTGATTTCTGTTTTTGCCAAACCAACTTCATCGACGATGGCCGTTTGCTTTAGTGCCACTGCTTTGTCGTACAGTAATTTAATATCGGATAATTGTTCGGTCGTTGGTATTAAAACGGGGAGTTGCCGAATGTCGTTGATTTGAATATTTACCGTGCAGTTCACATACTCTCGGTAGTAATTAAACAGTAACTCAGAATTCAGCAGGCTGACAAAGTAGAAGTTTGGGACACCATCGACACAAGAAGAGAGCGACATCGAACCGACATCGTTAACAGACTTGACCTTCATTTTCGCCTTTAGCAACCGAGCCTGCGGATTCAAAACATTTGTCCAACAAAACCCCTCCTTAAAGTAGAACGTATAACCCTGATATCTTGCCTTAGGGTCTGTCTTAAGAAACCCGACCGTAAATTGAAGCGTTTTTAGTATCATTAGATTAAAAACGACACTATGATTTACGGATATATTAGAGTGAGTACCGACAGGCAAACAGTGGAAAATCAACGCTTTGAAATCGTCGAATTCTGCAAGAAGCACAACATTGAAGTGGAACGATGGATTGACGAGACCATCTCCGGTACGAAAGAAATAGATAAGCGGAAGTTGGGCATCTTGTTGGACAATCTACAAAAAGGCGACATCCTCATTTGTTCTGAGTTATCAAGGCTGGGACGTAATCTTCTTATGATTATGTCTATATTAAATGTCTGTATGATAAAAGAGGTCGAGGTTTGGACAATTAAAGACAATTACCGATTGGGTAGCGATATCAGCTCCAAAGTTTTGGCATTTGCCTTCGGACTATCAGCCGAAATTGAACGCAATCTGATCTCCCAGCGCACGAAAGAAGCCTTAGCGCGTATGAAATCTGAGGGAATTCATATCGGCAGACCGTTTGGCGCAAAATCGCAAGTGGTTAAATTGTCAGGCAAAGAAAAACAAATCGAATCTCTACTGATGCAACAGGTGCCGAAGATCAAAATCGCCCAAATACTCGGCGTGCATCGCTCAACGTTAAGGCGATTTATGTTGAGCCTTCATCTCCTATCCACACCGCAAATCTAAGATACAGAGGAGGTAATAATTTCATCTACTGGCGAGAGGCTTAAAACAGCGAGGAAGTTTTGAGAGGGTGAACTTAACCTTAGCTTTGGTGAGCATTTGATAGTAGAAGAAATCTTGATTGTCTCTCTCGAAAAAGTCAGGTTTATCAATGATGTCTCGATATTGCACATCATAGCAGCCACTAAAATTATGCAATCCGATGTATCCGCGTCCTGACTGGAGGTTTGCATTTACTTTTTCCACATCCAGTCCTATACAAACTCCGGTATGGTCTTTCGCATAAAACGTCCACATAGGTAAAGAGTGATTGACTTTAGAGAGACAGCATATCCACGCTTCATTTCTATTTCTCTCGTAAGGGTTCGATTTCAAAAGGATGGTATCCTGAACACCCCACGGCTTCGCTTGTTCCTGCGAGATTTTCGAGAAGTCAATCAGCCCCGGATGACAGTCGAAAGGGTCGTTAAATTTCGTCGCGTTGGTAAACTGGAGATTACCATTATATAGCATTCCTGCCGCGCCTTGAGCGTCGAGGTATTTGAATAATAACGCTGGTCTTTGAGGTTCGGCATCAACTGTTGTTGATGGATTCTCAGATGCTAATGTCTCGTTCATTCCCTCAATTGTCAATATGTATCTCCCTGATCCTGCTGGTCAATTCCTGCAACCGGTCGGATAGTTCGTCGAAAGTTTTCGGGTCTGTCTCGTAGATAAAACTCTCCCGCAAATCATCATAATCTTTTCGCCATGCCGTCACGAGGTTGTCCGGCGGACAGATCAGGATGGATGTCGGGCGGTGTGTGTCGTAATCGATGCTCGGAATGCTGTTGAATTTACGGCGGTGGGCGACAATGGTTTGATACAAGCCCGCGTTTGCCAACGCCGACCGAGCGAACCCTGTATCCATCATTTTCTCCAGATCGTACAGATGCCGCGACATTCGTGTCGTGCGAGGGTTATCTTTCTGATATTCTTCGTGTAGCAGAAATATCTTCTCAAGGAATGTGCGCTCCGGCAGAACGGTTTTGAATGAGCAGTTGATTTCGGTGTCTATTTCGGGATAGACGGAACTAATGAGGGAAGACATCTCCCTGGCCTCATAAGGTTCGTCAAGAGACATCGCACTGAACTCGATTTTCACGACCGGCAAAACATAGTCGATAATCGTGTCGAGAACGCTCTTGTACCTAACTTCAACAGTTACGGCCATCGCGCTGCTGTTCTCGGCAATGAACTCCACTTCAAAATCAGTTATTCCATGTTCACGCAATATCGCTCTCAACTCATCGACCAACGTTTCCTTGATGTAGTGAAACGCTTTTCGGCGTATTGCCGTCAACTGCTGGGGTGTATTGTCGGGCAAGTTGAAAAATGAACGACTCACAGCCAGGTCGATATCTTCCGAAAACCTACTTATCAAGCCCCACGCCTTGCTGAGCGATGTGCCGCCTTTGAACTGCAAGTAATCCGCCCACGAGGTCTTGGTCAGAGCGGAGAGAATAACGCTTACCCACCAATCCTTCTCGACTGCCTGCTCCACGATTCTCTTCGCCTCGGCAGTCTGCTGAAGCATAACCAATTTTTCGTCTTTGGTATAATGTTGCCAGATGCTCACTCCGTTACGGTTTTTATTATGGGTAGTAGCAGCTCCTTTATCCACACGGGCGACAGATACAGGTCGTGCATCATCGTTGCCCTCTCTTCGGCATCGCTTTCCGAGATGAGTTTAACGATACGATCCTTAACTTCGTCCGAGACGCGACTTTCGCCGAGTTCTTTCAGGGCAATGATTATAAGGGGTAGGAGCTTGCCTTTGTATTGGAAGTTCTTTTGAACCGCGCTTTTGAAAATGATGTTCCGGTTACCAACCTTGACTTGTCGTTTAGTGCCGTTGGTTATGTATATGGCGTTCATCGGAACCTGAGTTGAAAGGCCAAGAATATTTAACGCCGTATCGCCAGTTGGCATAATCTGCGCCTTATCTCGCTCGGCAATCTTTTGAGCGATCTGGTCGATGGTCGGTTGGAGTACCCCAAATCGAGTCTTCTTCGGGTTGACGTATATTCCGGTTGCCACGCGAAGAACCATTCCCTCTTTTTGCAGGCGAGATAGTGTTCGAGTCACGAGGCTATCGTTGTTCAAATCTTCAAAATCACTAATTGCAAATAGTCGACCTTCATCTGCACGACCGATCCTATCCTTAATGATTTGAGCTATATTGTCCTCTGTTTTCATTTCCTGTATCAGTTTGTCCGAAATCCGCAGGTAATTTCGGACAAAGATAGGCTATTTTATGAAACAATGCAAGGATATTGGCGTCCGAAATCCGCAGGTAATTTCGGACAAGAGCGTGACCAGAACGAGGCACTTTGACATTTCATCCGAAATAATTGATTCTTTCAGGTATTAATGCGGTCGCAATGTAGCCAAGATAAACTCAAACGGTTAGTATCGCTAACCACATGATAAAAAAAGGACTACGATTATTTGCGATGTTAAGATTCTATGTATCTTTGCCCTCAGCAGTCCCGGTCGTTCCTCTCCCAGATATTTAGATGCTGGTGATGAATCCGGGTTTTTGCTTTTATCACCTTTTCTATTTCGAAGGAGTCATTATTATTTTTGGCAAACGCATCCTGTCAACAGCAATGGATCGGGATAAAGAGAAGGGATTTATTCAATCCCTTACCCTTAGACACTAACTATTGCCGCCCTCCTAAATTTGGATACCGTCGCTGCTCTATCCGGCGATAGATGTCATCGACCGTCTGAATCTGCGGCTCCAAAAGCCGACCGTCGGGTCTAACTTCGAGGAACCTATCCCTAATTCGGTAAATTTCGGAATAGGGGATGTAAACCCGTCCGCCGAGCCGGATTTGGCAGATGTAGCTGGATGCCAACCACCTCTCGATTGTGCGGTAACAAACGCCGAGTTCGGCTGCCGCCTGCTTCTTTGAAAAAAGTCTCACATCCTGCCCTTGCAGGTGCTTGTCGCGGATAACTGAATGCATAATGATTGATTTTTAGTTATCCGGGCAAAGCTATGGGATTGTCGCATATTTCGCATAAATTTGCGACAAAGTTTGAGGCGAGACTCACTTGCAGGAACTTCGGTTGAAGGGGATTGAATAAGGGGTCGTAACCCGTTTGCAAATAGGCACGACAGGAAGCGACAAAACCGACCAAGTGTGTTGGAACCTACCTAAATAATGTTCGGGAGATAATCGGTGATTATCAGATGGTTAGTCAGAACAAGCCCCATCCCGTCCATACCGCCAAGGGGCCGGAAATTAGAGGCCACGGATTAAACAATTACAGATAAACCTCAGAAGTTAGCAGATTTCTGAGGTTTTTCTTTTGCCCTAAAACGCATCCGGAGGCACTTTGAAACATCTAAAAAGTGGCGCAGGAGGCGGAGCAAATTCTCGGTCCCCATTCTCCACCTTTTACTCCGCTTCGAAGTTTATTCCCGCTTTTCGGGCCTGAACGTGTTGCAGGCGGCGAGGGATTGTGTAGAGGTGACCGTCGCGGACGAACTTCGCACCGGTCTGCTTGAACCAAAACGAAACACCCTGCCGAACGCACTCTTCGCGCAGCGCCATCACCCAGTCGAAATCGCACGGCCTCGCCCCGTAGCCCGATTCGCCTCCGGCAAGCACCTGCTCGACCCACTTTCCGATGTTGTAGGGTCCAAAGTCGACAGGCCCCAGAAGCGGCTCGCAGATGATGCGTTTGTGCTTAATCGGAGCTGCCCGGTAAATCGGTAGGCGGTAATCGGCGCGGTCTTGATTCTCGACTGTGCAACAGATCGTTACGTGCTCCCAACCGTCACCCCAATCTTCCGGCACACACTCCGCAAGCCTGTCGATACGCTTGGTTATCATCAGGAACCGCAGATCGCTGCGTTCGCGGATCATATCCCACGCCTCGGCGCGCCACGGGTCGGCGTCTTCGAGAAAGAAATCGGAGGTGAAACAGATGTAGACCAGTGTTCCGGAAGGGATTTTGTACTCCCCGTCGCGCTTTTTGCGGGCAATCGGCGCATCGAAACTCGCGGTTTTCGTGACTGTGGCGCTGTCGATGCCCCTCTTCTCGTCACCTCGATAGACATAGCAGTGCGCACACCCGGCACTCAACTTGCGGCACCCGTGCCACAAGTTCCACATCACGGAGCGGGGTTCGAGATAGTTGAGGGTCATTGTTCTAATGTTTCCCCTTGACGCAGTTCATTAACATAGCAACCCAAATTGCTTGAAACCTTGTCAAAAATACTACGCAAATAAGGCGTGATAGTTTCCATATTAAGGTCGCTTTCTATCGGAAACTGATGGTATTGATTCAGAAAACGCTTAATATCCCCAATCTCTGAGGGAGGCAGAAGCAGGAATGGATTGCTTTCTCTATAATAAGTCATCGCAGATAGATGTATAAAGGCGCAACCCAGCTTATACACATAGTTCGCCCATCCATGTAATCGTTTTGCGAGGCGTACCAATGAGTTGTCTGTTATAGGTGCACCGGTATGGGATTAATCCATCTTTCTCCATCCAAGGTTTGGTTGATATAGTGCTCTCGGAGTTCCATATCGTTTATGGACAATAGGTACATAACCCTGACCATAGAGTCTAATTCTTGTCGTAATATGGACATAACTTGTCCGTATAAACGAGCAGGCATTAGCAATTGAACCGCTTGTGAGTGTTCGGCTGATCTCTGCGAAACGATGTCGCAAAACCGAGTAATATTATCAGAATTCATATTTTAGAATTTATCGATTAACTGTTTGACAAGCTAAGGCACGCTCTCGCGACTGATGCCAGCGCCTGTAAATAGACGATCTTCATAATCTCTACCTCAAAAAAATCTCGCCAAACCTAAAACTTAAGAACCGCCCTCTCTCCCTTTTTCATTGCCAGGCGCAGCAGGCCGTCAGACCAAGACCAAGACAACTGCGACGATGTGGCGCTCGTGACTGCGGCGGGTTCAGCATCGCATTTCAGAACGAAAAGTCCATCCCGCGTAGCCTCGACCGAAACATCCTTAACCCGCCGAACGCATCCGTCGCACCCAACGTCCTCGCCACACCCGCCACTCCACGCAAACCCCACCGTGAAGCCTCCGCGAGCCCTCAGACCGCTCACCCGGCCCTCACTCCACGAATCGGGGGCGGCCGCAAGAAGCCTCACGAAACCCTCGTGGCTTTGCATAAGCATTTCGCCGACCGCTGCCGAGCCGCCGAAATTACCGTCGATCTGCATCGGTGGATGGGCGCTGAAAAGGTTAGGGTAGGTGCCCCGACCCCGGCCGGCGGGACGCAGCAAGTCGCCGAAAAGCTTCCAAGCCCTGTCGCCATCGTGTAGTCGCGCCCAGAAGCCGATCTTCCACGCCATCGACCATCCGGTGGAGTCGTCGCCCCGCCTTTCGAGAGTCACCCGCGCAGCATCCATCAACTCCGGCGTACGGCCCCAGGTCATCTCTGCACCCGGATAGAGACCATACAGTTGCGAAACGTGTCGGTGACGCGGTTCAGCCTCATCCCAATCGAATGGCCACTCCATCACCTGCCCGTGGCGTCCGATCGAGGTGGGTTTCAGGCGCGGCAACTTCGACTCCAAGCCCGCCACCCACTCGACATCTACACCGAGCAGACGCGCCGCAGCGATGCAGTTCGAAAAGATCTCGCGCACGATCTGGTCGTCCATTGTCGAGCCGGGCGAAATGCTCACCCTGTCGCCGTTCTCCATTACGTAGGTATTCTCGGGCGAGGTCGTGGGCGCCGTCACGAGCCATCCGGTACGCGGATCCTCCACCAAGTTGTCCTCGAAAAACAGCGCCGCGCCCTTCATCACCGGATAGACCTCGCGCAGATAATCCTCGTCGGGAGCGAAGGCGTAGTACTCCCATAGATGTTGGCATAGCCACGCTCCGGCGGTGTTGGTCGCGCCCCACGAGGGATGTTCTCCGGGCGAGGTGAAGCCCCACACGTTGCCCAAAATGTGGGTCACCCAGCCGCGGCTGCCATAGTAGATGCGCGCCGTACGCTCGCCGGGCACCACCAACGACGCCGTGTAGTCGATGAGCGGTCTGTGCAACTCGGGCAGGCCCAGCGTTTCGGCTCCCCAGAGATTCATCTGGAGATTGATGTTGAGATGGTAATCGCCGTTCCACGGGGTTTTGATCTGTGGCGCCCACAGCCCCTGGAGATTCGGCGGAAGACCGCCCGGCCGCGTCGACGAGATGAGCAGATAGCGCCCGAACTGCATATAGAGATTCGCCAGGTCGGCATCCGTTCGATCAGTTGCGAAGGCGTCGAGGCGTCGGTCGGTCGGCAGGTTCGAGTTCGGGTTTCGGGGAAGTTCCAACGCCACCCGGCCGAACATCTCACCATAGCGCGCGACGTGCTCTTTGAGCAAAGTTTTGTAGTCGGGTAGATTTTCGAGCAGTACCGCTGTTTTTTCGGCAGGATTTCCGCCGTCGTAGTCCGCAAGAGGGGGGTATTCGGGCAAACCAGAGTAGTTTGTCTCCAACGCTACCAAAAGCAGAACCTCGTCGGCTCCCGAGACTACGATCCTGTCGCCCGCAGCCTTCAGTGTGCCGCCTGTGGGGATCACCTTCACCCGTCCGTGGTAGCGCATTCCCTTGTGACCAACGCCCGCGGCAAGTTCGCCGAAGAACGAGAGCTGATCGCCCGCTGCCGTTGCAGTGAATCTTTCGTCGCGCTCGAAACGGGTCGCGAAAGCTATCTTGCCGCGCTCAGACGCCGAGAGTCGCACCACCCCCACGTCGCGGGCGAACGAGACAAAGTATTCGCGCACGTACTTCACTCCGTCGAGCGTGAACGAGGTACACGAAACGGCACGCCCCAGATCGAGTTCGCGTCTGTATTCGGTCGCCTCACCACCGCCTGTTCCGGCCACTGCCTCGCCCTCCGTCCCGAAGTCGAGATACAAATTCCCGAAGTTCTGGAACGCCCCGTAGTCGGGCCCGGCGCTGCCTTCGCCCAGACAGGTGAATGTTCTGTACATCAGCTTTTGCGCCTCCTTGTTGCGCCCCTCGAAGAGCAGGCGACGTATCTCGGGCAGGTATTGCAGGGCCTCGGGGTCGTCGGCATCCCAGCGGTTGCCCGACCAGAGCGAGATTTCGTTCAGCACGATGCGTTCGCTCTCCACGCCGCCCCACGGCATCATTCCCACACGCCCGTTACCCAGCGGAACAGACTCTTCCCAGATCTGTGCCGGGCGGTCGAACCAGTATTCGGGAGTGCTACCACCCCCCGTAGACATAGCAGCTGTCGGCAGTGCCACTGTGGCCGCCAACACGATTAACAGTTTTTTCATTTCTCAGTCAGTGCTTTCAGGAACGCATCGCGATAGAGGTTGCCGAGGCCGATCTCGTACGGGCCGATGAAGACGTCGCTGGTGCTGAAACTCTCCACCCGGTCTTTGTTCACGATGTAGGAGCGGTTGGCGCGCAGGAACACACCCGCGGGCAGCAGTTCGTGGATCGCCTTGAGGGTCAGATGGGTAATCAGGCGTCGCGTGTCGGTCTGGATTATCACGTAGTCCTTCAGCCCCTCGATGAATAGTATCTCCTTGAAGGCGACTTTGAAGAATCGGCGGTCGGACTTGATGAAGATGAAGTCGTTCTCGACCCGGCTGCTCTCTCCGCTGTGCTCCTCGGCCAGTAGTAGTGCGTGGTAGCTCGCCGCCTTCTCGACCGCGCGGCGAAACCGCTCCGGCTCGATGGGTTTCAACAGATAGTCCACCGCGTCGACCTCGTAGCTCTCAACGGCGTACTGCGAAAAGGCCGTCGTAAAGATCACGAGCGTTGTCCGTGGGATGGTTGCGGCAAACTCGACCCCGCTCACTCCGGGCATCTGGATATCCAGAAACACCAGGTCGACCTCGTGATCGGCCATAAAACGTCCGGCGGCATCGGCGCTCTCGAAACTGCCCACGACCTCCAGCGATGGCACAGCTGCGGCCAGTTTTTCTATTCCGCGTCGAGCGATCGGCTCGTCGTCCACAATGATGCACCTCATAGTCGTATCTCCATTTCAACTCTGTATATTCCGCCTTCGTCCCTCAGCACGAGACTGTAATTCTCTCCGAACAGCAGATCCAGTCGCCGCCGGATGTTCACCAGCCCTATTCCTCCCGGGCCCGTACGGGGCGAGCGTGCCTTGGGGTTTTCGCACTCGAAATGCAGCCGGCCGTTCGCGACACGGAATGTGAGGGCAACGTAGGAGTCGTTGCCCGGATTGTGCTTCACGGCGTTCTCCACAAAGGGAATGAACAGCAGCGGCGGCACCTCCACACCGTCGCACCCCGAAGCACCGATCGAGTAGTCGAACCGGTCGCGGCGCAGTTTTTCGAGCGCAAGGTAGTCGTCCAAAAAGGCTATGTCGTCCTCCAAACGGATCGTCTTCCGGGAGCCTTTTTCGATCTGGTAGTGCAACAAGTCGTTCAGTTTGGTAAGTATGAACGACGACTTGTCCACATCCTCGCCAGCCATAATGTTTGCGTTGTTGAGCATATTGAACAGAAAGTGAGGGTTGATCTGATTTTGCAGATTCGCCAGCTCAACCTTCATCGTTGCGTTCTTCAGCCCCTCGATCCGCCGGATGTTCTCCTGCCGATGCCTCAACAACTGAACCGCAGTCAGACCCATAATGAACATATAGAACGCAATGAGCCCCGACACGGCTCCGGCTATCGAAGGAATCTCCCCGGCATTTCCCACGGCAGGGTTGTCCGAGGGCGGTTGGAACGCTCCGACGGTCAGGATCGAGCCCAGTACCAGTCCCAGTAGCGAGAAATAGTAGGCCATGGTTCGTCCCCGGAGCAACAACCGCGGAACCAACACGTACATATTTCCGTACACCGCGATGTTGACCTGCAGGAAGTACAACAGCCAGCCCACCAGCCGCTCGGTCAGAATCGCATCGGGTTCGTCCCACAGCATCGTGATCGTGATCAGCATCACCACCGCCTGTATTGCAACCTGCCGCATCATCTTTCGTACAGTTCGCGCCTCAGCCGTTCGCTCAATCGGAAGATCACCTCCGAGGCCTTTCCCGGGTCGGTTTTCACCTTTCGGGCCGCGTAGTCGAGCGTGCGGTACAGCACTCGGGTGTCGATCCGGTTTTTTATCTTCTCCACGCTGCTTTGCAGCCGGGCATTCTCCATCTCGTTTATCTTTTGCGTATCCTCGACCAGTTGCCTGAACAGTATCACTGCCGAGGTACTCATCAGACACACCGCGCACATCGTCAGAGTGGACATCCAGTCGAGCACCGTCACAGCATTGAACTTTCGCTCGATCCCTACCCGCGCCAGCAGCCACTCCTCAGCAACCCACCTCAGCAAGATGTACCCCGCCAGCACCACGAGCACCGTTCCAAGATACTTCCGATATCGGCCGTTCATCAGCAGTCGCGGCGCAAACACATAGAGGTTCAGGTAGCACAGACCGACGAGTACTGCCGCATTAGCCGCCACGAAGACCCGGAAGGCGTTCCCAAGAGCCTCGGCGTGCGTGCCCACTCCGAAGAGCGACTGCCCCAGGGAGATGAGGGCGAACGCCGCCACGACAAGTATGTGTTTCCACAGAGCCATACCTTGCGCAAAGATACGACTTAAAACTCGATCTTGTAGCTCACATTCACCATTCTGGTAGCAAACATTCTCGGCTCGATCACGCCGGTTCTCAGATTATACTTGTGACCCATATATCGTTCGGTGCCCGTGAGGTTGACAGTCTTGACCGCAAATTCGTGCGCCACGCGGCGGCGATTGACCTTGTAGCTGATCGACGCGTCGCCGAACACTTGGGGCGAGAACTGCCGGGCGTACATCCGCGCCTGGTCGTATTGCACCTCCTTGTCGGGGTGGGCGAGGGTAGCGGATTCGTCCACGGGGGTGTAACGTTGGCCGCCCATAACGCTCATCTTCACGTTCACGCCCAACACGTCGTTACCCAGCGTCCACTCTTTTCCGATGAGTACGTTCACGGCGAAGTTTCGGTTGTAGCGCGTGTCGTGCCACACGCCGTCGCCCCCACGGTACTTAGACTCGTAGACCGAGCCCGTCACCATCCAGTAGAGCCCCCGGTCCAGGTAGCGCTCCAGTGTCAGATCCACACCGTAGTTCCGCCCCAGCCCCCGACCGACCAGTATCTCCGTTATGTAGTACATCTCGCGGTTGAGTATCGAGTATGCTCCGTCCGCCGTCACCGGTACGTCGTACAGATACTGGTAGTAGGGCTCCACTCGCAAGCTGAGGTTTTCCGACGGACGCCAAGCCCAGGTCAACATAAGGTGGTGGCTCTTTGTGAAACCGAGGGAGCTGTTGGGCTTGCCGCCTGCGGAGTCTTCCACGAAATATACATCGGGCTTCTCCATTCTCCCGTACAATCCGTAGCCGACTGCAAAGGAGCTCTTGGGCGTTGCCTGCCACCTCAGCGCCGCTCTCGGCTCGATAGTCGCTTTCCGGCTCAGAGCGAGATATTGCGCACTCACTCCCGCTGTCAGTGTCAGGGTGCGGGCTATACTGATTTTCGAGCTCGTGTAGGCCGACAGCAGGTTTGTGCTCCCATCCGCGTCGATGTATCGTTGGAGCGGCGCACCGAACAACTCCGCGTAGTCGAAGGTCATATCGTAACGGATGTTGGTCAGCGTAATGCCCGTTTTGTTCGTGTGCCGCGGACCGAACTTGTGGTTCAGCGCCGTGGTGAGAATGAAGTTAGAAGTGTCGGAGGCCATATCCGACATCGGACTGCCGACCGAGTTCAGATCGTAGATCTCCTCGTCGATGCTGGTGTTCTGGATGGTCGCAGCGAGGGTGGTGTTGAGCGTGCTTTTTCCGTCGGCGAACAGATACCTGTGTGACAGGCCCGTAGCACCCGAGGTCAGCTTGGCCGCACTCACAAGGCCGTCGTCCAGATACTTCCACTCGGCCGGATCCTCCAGTATCGCCCCCACACTGTCTATCAACCCCACTCCCCACAGGGAGAACGTTCCGGCCCGCCGCGTAGGGAAGTTCAGCTTGAAGTTCAAATCCTGATAGCCCATAGACTCAGTCATATCGGCCAGCTTCTCTATGAGCGCGAGGGTGGAGTAGCGGTAATTTACAATGTAGGATGAGTTATGCTTGCGCGAGATGGGGCCTTCTGAGGCGAGGTCGATGCCCTGCACGCCCAGTTGGAACGTATGCTGGTAGTTGCGTGTGTTGCCATTTCGCAGCCTCATATCGAGCACCCCCGCCACTGCGTTGGTGTACTCGGCCGGGAACGCCCCTACGAAGAAGTCGGAATTGCCCACCACATTGCTACTCAGCGCCGACAGGAACCCGCCGCCCGCCTGCGTGATGTCGGCAAAGTGGTTCACGTTGGGCACCTCCACACCCTCGATGCGCCATTGCAGCAGGCTGGGAGAGTTGCCGTGGACCGAGATTGCGTTGTTGTTGGAGGCTTCGGCGGTCACTCCCGCAAACGAGGTCGCCAGACGTGCCGGGTCGTCCATCCCGCCTGCGTAGCGGCTCGCCTCTTCGGTGCTGAACACCCTCGCCCCCAACACCGCCATCGGATTGAGTGCCTCGGCCTTGTTGATCGTGGGTCGCACTACTATCTCGTCCATCTCCATCGGCTTCTCTGTGAGCTTCACTTCGAGATATGTTTCGCGGGCCGAGCCGACCAGCACCTCTTTCACCACAGCCGTTTCGTAGCCCAAAAAACTCGCCTGCACCGTGTGGCGACCCAACGACACTCCCTCCAGTATGAATGTTCCATCGACGGCAGTAGTCGTTCCGGTCGGCGAGTCGTCCAGTGTTATCGTCGCGTAGGGCAGTGGTTGTGCCGAAGCCGCGTCGGTCACCACACCACGAATGTTCTGCTTCAGTCCGAGCCCACCGTTTTGCGCGACCGCCACCAGCGGCAAGATCACTAACAGGGCGATCACAAATAATTTTCTCACGTTCATAGTCTTTCTTTTTGGTTTCGGCGACAAAAGTAATCCGCCCATCGACTCTCGCTCAGATTTATAGACCAACCGCGCGGAATATTAGACCAAATGCACTATCTTTGAAACCGTATGCAGAACGAACGTGTTATGACAGCTACCGTTTACCGGACCGTTTATGTGGCGTTGGTCGCCGCGGCGGTCGCCATTAATTTCGGATTTTTTCGTGGACGCGCCTACTGGCACATCCTCAACTACTACACCCTGTTGAGCAACATCGCGTGCCTTGTGTTCTTTGCGGCGATGCTGGTTCGGCGTCGACCGGCTCCGCGGGCCGAGGGTGCGATCGCGTACTGTATCGCCATCACGGGGATAATCTACGCCACGATGCTCGCTCCGGCGGACTTCGCCGAGGGGAACTTCTTCACGTTCCAGAATATCGTGCTGCACTACGTCGGGCCCGTGATGGTTATCGTAGACTGGTTGTTGTTCTGCCCCCGGCGGCGCATTCGCACTACCGACCCGCTGTTGTGGCTGCTGATTCCGCTGGGTTACTTCGGTTATATTCTCGTGCGCTCGACCTTTGCAGGCAACATCGGCACCACCGACAGTCCCTTCCCCTACGACTTCATCGACCCTGCGGTTCAGGGCGGCTGGGGCCCGATGCTCGGCGGCGTGGGGTTCATCGCCTTGGGGATGCTGGCCTTGGGTTACCTTATATTATTACTCGACCGAAAGCTATGATACTCCAAACCCCAAGATTGATCCTGCGCCCGTGGCGAGAGGAGGATGCGAAGAGTCTCTACGAATATGCCCGCGACCCCCGGGTGGGGCCCATCTGCGGATGGCCGGTGCACACGAGCGTGGAGAACAGCCGCCAGATAATTCGCGACGTGCTCGCGCTTCCGGAAATTTATGCGATCACAATCAAGCCGGACGACGCGGCGGTCGGAAGTATAGGGTTGGCGATCGGTGCGGCAAGCAACCTCGGGTTGCCGCCCGACGAAGCCGAGATAGGGTATTGGATAGGGGTTCCGTTCTGGGGCCGGGGCTACACGCCCGAAGCCACGCGCGAGGTGATGCGCCACGCCTTCGACGATCTGGGCATTACGACGCTTTGGTGCGGCTACTTCGACGGCAACGACCAGTCGCGCCGCGTCGGGGAGAAGTGCGGCTTCAGGCACCATCGCACCGAACAGAAGCACTGGCCACTGATCGGGCAAACCGTCACACAACACATCACCCGCCTCCCGAAAGAGGAGTGGGAATTCTGAGTTCCGTGCAGCAGACCCTCTATTTTTTGTTCTTGCCCCTCGGCCGGGCGGGGTGGTTCGCTGCCCACTCGCGCAGTTCGTCCACGTAGAAGTAGACCTTCTTGCCCTCCTTGTGAAACGGCACGCGACCTCCCGCGGTGAGCTGATAGACCGCGGCTGCCGAACGATTCAGGATTTCACTTGCCGCATCCACTCCGATACGTCTGCGCCCATCGCCCGATTCATCGCCAGTCGCTTCTCCCGCGGCGGGTTTCGACACATTGGCGCTCCAGGCCGGTTGGGTCATAAAGTATCTCACCACCGCATCCTCATAGAACACCGTCTTGCGTCCCTGTTCGCGTGAGGGCAACACTCCTTTCGCAGCCAGTTCGCTCACGGCTTTGGGCCTTAGTTTCAGAGCCCTGCACACCGCCTGCATATCCATCACGGGGCGGTCTGGCGTCAGGGTTCGTTGCAGATAGTCGATCTTGGCTTCGATTTGTGCCAGTCGGGCTGCGAGTTCTGGTTGGGCCGTTGTTTGTGTGCCGTCGTATTGTGCACCGTGTTGCGTCCCCTCTGCCGATAGCAGCCTCAGAATCTTCTCCACCGCTGCGGGAAGATTGTCGAACGTTAGTTTTTTTGCCATACGGTTGCAAAAATAGTAAAAAAATTTAATAAATCCGTGTTACGAAAATATTGCACCGGCATATTGCTGGAAACGAAAAATGCAGTATCTTCGCGCCGTTAAACTAACTCGAAACTGAATGACAATTTCTTCTAACTTTATTTTATTAACCCTTAATTTTTCTTAGCTTATGGACCAACTGTACAGGCAGACATCCGGGATAACCGGTTGGCTGAAAAATCGTTGCGGTTTGCTCGTGGCGATGTTGCTCATTAGTGCAACGTCGTTCGCTCAGCAGCCGGAAGGAGCTGCAACCGGAACCGTTTTGGACGAAAACGGCGCACCCGTGATCGGGGTAGTTGTAACTTCCGCTACAAATCAGACCGCTGTTACCGACGGTGAAGGTTATTTCCGCCTTAGCCCCGTCGCTGTCGGCGAAACTCTCCACTTCAGCACACTGGGTATGACCCCGCAGGACGTTGTTTTCCGCGGACAGCCCCTCGTAGTGACGATGGTTGTCGACGCAACCAGCATCGAAGACGTGATCGTGGTCGGTTACGGTACCGTTCGTAAGAGCGATATGACGGGTGCTGTTGCCGTTCTTGGCGACACCAAGTTGAAAACCGTTACCACTCCTCGCGTCGAAGATATGCTCAACGGTAAAGTTCCGGGGGTATTCGTAGGGTCGGGTACTTCGCAGCCTGGTAGTACCGGTGTTATCATCATCCGTGGTAAGACCTCCATCAACGCCAGCACCAACCCTCTGTGGGTTATCGATGGTGTTATTATGGGTACCGCGGCCGGTGACATTAACCCCGCCGATATCGAGTCGATGACCGTCCTGAAGGACGCCGCTTCGACCGCTATCTACGGCTCTCAGGGTTCAAACGGTGTTATCATCGTGACTACCAAGAAGGGTCGCGCAGGTAAAGCTACCGTTAGTCTCTCTGCAAAGGCTGGTATGAACTATATGAACGAGGGCAACCTCAAGATGATGAATGGGGCTCAGCTCTATGACCTGTTCAACGCTTTCCCTAACAGGGAGGCTATCGGCGGTTGGTTTACGCCCGATGTCAGAAACAGAAACTTCAGTTGGAAAGACGCGATCTCTCAAACCGGTGTCACTCAGGACTACAACATCTCTATTCGTGGTGGTACCGACAAACTCACGGCATACGCCTCCTTGGGTTATTATGATGAAACCGGTACTGTTAAGGGCTTCGATTATTCTCGTTACTCGGGTCGTTTAAACGTGGACTGGAAAGTCTTCGATTGGTTGACTGTAAAACCGTCCGTAAGCATCGCTCGTCGTGATCTCGACAACCAACAGCTGGATCCTTCTGTTATGTATAATTACCTGCCTTGGAACAGCGCATATAATGAAGATGGAACCCTCGTAGGCAGGGGTAATGAGGCTACTCCCGCTTGGGTTGGTTCTAACGGCTCGAGTAGTTTGTATAACCGTCAGTGGAATTATAGTTGGGACAGGTTCCACGAAGCTATCGCCAGCTTCGACTTCACTGTCAAAATCACCGACTGGCTGGCTTTCGAGTCTGTAAACAACTACCGTATGAATACGTTCAGAGGATTCGCGTATACAGACCCCCGCACGCTCGACAATACACAGGGTGGCAGTATTTATAATGCCACAAACGAAGCGAGCCGTTATTACTTCAACCACTTGTTGCGCTTCAACAAGACCTTCAACGAGGATCACCACGTGACGGCGATTGCTGCTTATGAGTGGAACTCCTATTATTACGATGCCTTCAATACCACCAAGTTGGGTATTCCTGTGGGAGCAGACAACCTTGCGCTTGCTGCTACTCCCAGTACAACATCCGGTAGTGTTTCGGACTGGGCGATGCAGTCGTACTTCCTTAACGCGACTTACGCCTACCAGAATCGCTTCTTCGCTCAGGCTTCTGTCCGTCGCGACGGTTCTTCGAGGTTCGGTGAAGACAATCGTTACGGTACTTTCTTCTCTGTTTCCGGTTCTTGGAACATTCACGAGGAGAATTTCTTCGAAAATGCCCGTAATACTGTCAACCAGTTGAAGCTTCGTGCCAGCTACGGTTCAACCGGTAACCTTCCCGGCGAACTTTATGGTAACTACGACACCTATTCGTTGAGCGCCTCTTATGCTTACAATGGTGAAAATGGCGCCTTAATGTCAGGATTGGCCGGCAACAAAGAAATGACCTGGGAAACAACCTACACGACGAACGTTGGTATCGACTTGTCGATGTGGAACTCTCGCTTGAATGTTACACTCGATGTCTATGACAAGGCTACTTCGGGTTTGTTGTGGAGCACTCCTCTTCCTTCTGTTTGGGGTGTAACGAGCGTATGGCGCAACGTGGGTAACGTAAATAATAAAGGTATCGAAATCTCTATCGACGGCGATGTAATCCGTAACGAAAACTGGCGTTGGAACATCGGTGCTAACTTCGGATCCAACAAGAACAAAGTCGTGGAGTTGTTCGGAGGTATGACCGAGAGGATCGCTAGCGGTGACTCTAACATTGCAGGATCTGCCGACAAGCTTTGGAAGGTCGGTTACGATATGGACACATGGTATCTTCCTGAGTGGGCTGGTGTCGATCCGACTGATGGTACTCCTCAGTGGTATACCAACGACGAAAACGGTCGTGAGATCACTAAAAGTATGAATAATGCGAAGCCGGTGATGCTGGGTAAATACACTCCCAAGTTCTATGGTGGTTTCAACACCACTCTTAATTGGAAGTTCCTCGACCTGAACGCAGTGTTCTCATACTCCTATGGTGGTAAGATCTTCAACTACGCACGTGTACAGAATGACTCTGATGGTGTTTATTTGGACACTAACCAGATGGCGTTGCAGAAGGGTTGGAGTCGTTGGGAAAAACCCGGAGACATCGCAACTCACCCCGAGCCTCGCCTCGGCGGTAACAACGGTTCAAACGGTACTTCTTCTCGTTTTCTTGAAAACGCCTCTTACCTGAAATTGAAGAACCTTACGCTCGGTGCTAACATTCCTCTCGAGAGTAAGGTGATTTCCGCCCTCAGGGTTTATGTATCGGGTGAAAACCTGTTCACTATCACTAAGTACTCCGGTACCGACCCTGAAATTCCCGTTGATGACCAAGGCACTGGCAACTATAAAATTTCCGGTACCGGTAGGGCCCTTTATCCCGGCGTTACACGAGTTATGTTCGGTGTTAATCTCACATTCTAAACCATAATAAAGATGAAAAAAATAACATATATTTTAGTAGCAGCCTGCCTTGTGTTGTCGTCCTGCGAGCTCGAAAGGACTCCCCACGGCGGCTACACGGGTGAGGAAATGGCGGTGAATCCGACCGCTTTCGAGAGTATGATAACCGGCCTGTACGGTCAGATGAAGGGTATGGCCGACGCAACTCACCGCGCTGGTGACTATCCCGGTGACAACTCTTCCAAGCATAGTAGCACCACAGACGCTATGGCTGATTATATGACCTATAATCACCGTAAAATATCCAACTGGAGAACAGAGACCATCTGGAATAACAGCTACAAAATCATTGCTCAATCGAGTGAAGCTATCGGTATGGTAGACGAAACTGATACCTCGAACGAGATTCTTCACCAGGTTGGGGAGGCTTACTATTTGAGAGGATTGAGTTACTTCTTCCTTGCTCGTATTTTTGGTATGCCTTACTATCAGAGTCCTGAAACCAACATGGCCGTTCCCATTATCAACGGTAAACCGGAAGACATTCTTGGTGACAACATTCAGTTGAAAGACAGGGATAGTGTCAAGGATGTCTATGAGCAGGTGATTTCCGACTTGAAGAAGGCAGATGAATTGATGGCTAAATCGGGTGTTAAGAAAACTAACATCTATGCCTCCAAGGAGGCTGCTTGGGCGTTGTTGTCTCGTGTATACCTCTATATGAGCGGTACGTACGCCAATCCCAACAATCAGTATTCTGACCTGGCTATCGAGTACGCCAATAAAGTGATCTCTTCCAACAGTTTCTCTATGCTTAGCAGGGATGATTTTAAGAAGTACAACACAACTCTTCCAACCAGCAACAAAGAAACAATCTTTGCTGTAAAGCGTAGTGATACGGACATACGTAACTCTCCGGGGCACTCTGACACTTACGGTGGTTTTTACTGTGAAGTAGGTGGTTCGGGTTGGAATGAGATGTATGCCAGTGCCAAGTATCTGGACAGGCTTCGTCACTCCGGTAACGATGCCAAGAATGTCTATGGTCCTAACGCTGCAGACGCACGTGGTAGCTTCATTCACCCGTTCTATGAAAATGTTTCTCCTGTAGACATAGCGAATGGTATCACGCCTGCTGTCGGAACCAATGGTCAGCCTTTGAAGGATAAATTTATGGTTATTACCGACTCCTACAACGATGCTGGTGTCCTTACCAACTTCATCTGGCAGAAATGGGATGTCAGTGGTACTCCGGGTGCTTTGATTGCCACAGACCAGAATGGCGTAGATCGTCCCTTGACCGAAGTCAACGGACGTTACAAGGTAACTTACTCGCCCGTTAACGGTCCCGGCGCAGTAGAATACATTGGGGACATCGACAAAGACATTATTCTTAACGGTGTTTCGCTTATGTTTTCTATCTTCAAGTGTTCTATGGAAGGTGGCGCAAATAACCTGCATACACACTCGCCGGTTATTTCGCGCCTGGCTGAAATGTACTTGAACCTTGCCGAGGCTTACGTCAAAAAAGGTAACTATTCTCAGGCTTTGGAAGCGATCAATGTTGTCCGTAACCGTGCGGTGATCGGTAACCCCATCACGCTCGAACAGATTACCAACAACGGTCCCGCTGTTGTGGACAACGAACGTACGCTCGAACTGGCTTGGGAAGCTCATCGTGGTTTCGATGCTTTCCGCGTAGGTTTCCCAATGAAGAGACGCTACCCGGGTTGGATGTACACCACCGCCAACGTTGCGCATAACCTGATTACTGTTGCTCCTGATAGCGATTTGGTAGTTCAGCTTATTGAGAACAATACTCTGAATGCGTACGCTCCTTACGGAGGTTTGACTCAGAATCCCGGTCCCACCATTCCGGCAGGTACCTATGAACCTTATACTACGTTTATTCCGTATTAATCTGCGGTAGTATCAAGTAAAAGCGAGCGGGCCCTCATCTGGGGGCCCGCTTCTTTGTGGATGGGTGGTGGGGGAGGGTAGAGAAAATCAGAGCCCGACCAGTTCACCGAAATCGACTTCCGGCGGCGTTCCCTTCCCGTTAGTCCTCTCCATCCTCGTCCCGAAGGCTGTGTTGTCGTCAAAGAAGCCGCAGTTTTGTAGCCAGAAGCCCTTCCCGTCTCCCCAGCCTGCATAATCGAGCCTGATTCCTTCTCGCGCCGTTGCATCGTTCGTGAAAACCGCTTCGGTTACTTCTCGCCACTGCCCATCCGCGGTGCAGACCCATTGATTGTCGAAGTTGGCTTGTTGTTGCTTCCAGCCCTCTTCCGGTAGGAAATTTTCCAGAAACGAGTGCGCATTCCGATAGCTTTTCGCTTCCGGGTGCGGTTGCTTCAGCGCCGCCACCAGTCGCCACTCCCCATCGTGTCCTCGAAAATATCCCGTAAAGGTGGTGCTGTTCGTTTTGGCATCGTATACCGCTTCCGTAAGAAAACCGTACCTCTTTCCCGCTTCCCACTCGTATGGTAAAAAGCTCTGTCCTCCCGAGCCTTCGTTGCCGAACTCCTGTACGGTAACCCCTTCTCCTTGACGCACTTTTCTCACCTGATACTCTGCCGGTATTTCGCTCGGCCGATCTGTTACGTATGTGCTCCACACCGAAAACAGTACTCTCCGCTCGCCATTTGCCGCGACCTGAATTCCCATATACCCGCCATCGAACCCGTTCGCCATCGCATAGATTCCCGGCGGATCCTGCCCTTCGGGTATGGTCAGTTCGTTGTAGAACCAGCGTATGTTTTCCGCGCCGCCGACGTCGTACTTGCAGTGTACCGACGGGCCTCGCCGCCCCCAGTAGGGCCAGTTCGCAGAGGCCGGTTCTGTCGGTACGAACGTCACTTTTCCTCCCGCCGCCTCGCCTCCGAGCCGTAGGGCCAGCCCCTCGCCAATGTTCCTTCCGCCGGTCGGCAAACCCACCAGATCTACCTTCACATAACCCGGTTTCTCGATCTCAACCTTGCCTCCCGCCTCTGCATCGAAAGTTCGCCCGCCAACTCTTGCCTCGACACCCGAGCCCGCCGAGCCCCCCTGAGCCGAGCCTCCCTCCAGTGCCACCGACAGCTCTCCCGCCACCGCAAGATGGAAATAGACGCTCACCACTCCCGGGGCCGTTCTGTACGCATTCCCATAGAGCGGTACCGTCTTCGCGACCGGTTGTTCTTTTTCCTGCGCGCTGCATTGCACTCCCACGGCCAGCGCTGCCGCCAGTGCCGTGATTAAAAATTTTCTCTTCATTTTGGTTTTTTAAGTTTGGTTTTCGCGTTTCCACAAAGATACTCTTTTTTGGCTACCTTTGTCCGCAAATCCAGATCCCTGTGAAATCGAAAACCTCCTCCACGATGAAACACCTCCTCCTGTTGCTCGGCATCGCGCTGTGCCTCTCCGTGTCGTGCGACCACAAAACCTCCGATCACCTCCTCGACGAGGGCGTCAGCCTTGAGCTCGCACAATTCCGCGCCGCCCACTACTCCGACCCTCACTACGACCTGTCGTTCGACCTGCCCGAGGATCCGACTCTTCCCGTCGAGGCGACCATCTCACTCGCTTTCAGCACCCCTCGGCCTGTTCCCGTGATTCTCGACTGGACCGGTGACGCCCCCAAAGAACTCACCATCAACGGCCAACCCGCCCCCTTCAATCTCATCAACCAGCACATCGTCATCCCAAAACGATTCGTCCTCCCCGGCACTAACCGCATATCGGCACAGTTCACCGCCGGCGACACCTCGCTCAACCGCCGCGACGAGTTTCTTTACACTCTTCTGGTTCCCGACCGCGCCCGCACGCTATTTCCCTGCTTCGACCAACCCGACCTCAAAGGCCGTTTCACGCTGACTCTCACTGTTCCCGACAACTGGCAAGCCATCGGTAACGGCAGCGTCGAAACCTCCTCCGGCAGCAGCCCCGAGAGCCCGGCCAACCCCGCAACGCCGCCCGCTAACCCCGCAACCCGCACCATCCGTTTCACCGAAACCGACCCCATTCCCACATACTTGTTTTCTTTTGTGGCCGGACGTTTCGAACGCATCACCCGTAGCCTCGACGGCCGCTCGGTTTCGCTCTTCCACCGCGAGACCGACCCCGCCAAGATCGCCCAGTGCGACACCATCCTCGATGAGGTTTTCCACTCGCTCCGTTGGATGGAACAGTACACCGGCGTCCCGTATCCATTTGAGAAATACGACCTAGTGATTCTCCCCGGGTTCCAGTACGGCGGTATGGAGCACACCGGCGCCACGCTCTATAACGACTCGCGTATGTTTGTCGAACCCAACGCCACGACCACCGAACTGCTCGGCCGCAGTAGCCTCATAGCTCACGAGACTGCCCATATGTGGTTCGGCGATTACGTGACGATGCGTTGGTTCGACGACGTTTGGAACAAGGAGGTTTTCGCCAACTGGTTTGCTGCGCGGATTGTCGAGCCGATGTATCCCGCAGTCAATCACCGCCTGAATTTCATCCTCAGTTACTTTCCGCCCGCCTACTCCGAGGACCGCACTGCCGGGGCTATGCCCATTCGTCAACACCTGCCAAACCTTCGGGATGCGGGCCTGATTTACAGCAACATAGTCTACAACAAGAGCCCCATCGTGATGGATATGCTGGTTCGCAGGGTGGGTGAGGAAGCGTTCCGGGATGCTGTCCGCGAGTACCTACACGCGTTTGCTTACGGTAACGCCACCTGGGACGACCTTGTCGGGATACTCGACCGCCGCTCCGACGATGATCTGCGCGCCTGGAGCGACACCTGGGTCAAACAGCGCGGTATGCCGACCATAACCCTTCGCCGCGACGGGGGCAAAGAGGGCACCGAGGAAGTCGAAGCCCTCCAGTCTGATCCGTGGGGTAGGGCGGATGTAGTCTGGCAGCAAGATGTCGCCAGCCTCGAGTTCGATGGCCACCTGATTCCTAATAGCGACGGGCGCGCTTACGGTTACTTCACGATGGATGGCTCGACGGTGGATTGGGCGCTTGCGAACCTCGGCTTGGTCGAGGATGAGGTCGTTCGCCTTGTGCTCACGATGAACCTCTACGAGGGTTTGTTGAATCGCGCCGTCGACCCTGCTCGCTTTCTCGACTGCATTACCTCGGCGCTCCGGCAAGAGCGCAACATCCATATTTACAACCGTATGCTCTCCTGCGCCGAGCAATGCGTCCACCTTTTTCTTCGAGATCTCGCAGTCGATATCCCGGCTTTGAACCCGACCTCAGTTCTCGCTCCAGCCCCTGCCATCGACGCAGCCAACACGTCCGCCGCAGCAAGAACGCCCTCCCGCACCGTGACTGCCGCCCTCGCGCTCGAGCGCTTCGAGATCGCGCTTCTCTCGTTGGCCGACTCGGCCCCGACTGCGTTCGGCGTTCCTGCTTTGCGCGCTTTTTGCCGCGTGGCCACAACCCCTCAAAACATCGCCACCCTCCACAATATCTGGGCCGACCCCACGCAGGCCGCCCGTTATTCTCTCAGCGAGCGCGACCTGACCGACATCTCCTTCGAACTCGCCATCCGCCTGCCCGAGGAAGCGCCCCGGATCATCGCCACCCAACTCGGGCGCATCTCCAATCCCGACCGCCGAGCCGAGTATGAGTTTGTTTCTCAGGCCGTTGCGCCGACCCAAAGCGATCGCGACGCGTTTTTCGAAAGCCTTCTTCTCGCCGAAAACCGCGCCGTGGAGCCGTGGACGATAGCGGCCCTGCGCTTGTTGAACCATCCCGCTCGCCAGCACGAGGCACTGAAATACATCCGCCCGGGGCTCGACGCGCTCGCCGAAATCCAGCGTACGGGCGACATTTTTCTACCCTCCAACTGGTGTTCGGCGCTCCTCGCAGGCCACACTTCTCCCGAGGCCCTTGCCGCCGTCGAAAAATTCCTCGTCGACAACCCCGACTACCCTGAATTGCTGGCCAGCAAGATCCTCATCCACGCCGACCACCTCTACCGCGCGGGCACGAACCCGTCGGCCCCGGCTTTATAGCCGTTTTATCATCTCGAATTGCTTGCCGGCCAAGGTGATACCTCTCGCCGTAAGGAATGCGGCAAGTGCCTCATCGCGACCGATTTCGGTGTTTATGCACTTGACGCCCGGCGCGCGATTCCGCTGCATCATCTCGCCCAGCAACGCTGTACCGATGCCCCGCCGCCTGTGTGTTTTCGCAACCGCGATCTGGGTTATGTCGCCCGTCGCAGGCTCGAAAATGCCGTAGCCCACAAGATCGCCACCCGAAGCATCGCCGGAAGACCCATCATAGGCGCCAAAGATCACAAAATCGTCCGCCGCCCTCTCCACTGCCTCGAAACTGTTCTGCCACGACGGTTCGAAGTCCCAAAACTCCGCCGCCAGCCTCTGCACATCGGCAACCCCCACACACTGCACCTGACACAAACTGTTGCCGACCCGCACATCCCCTGCCACGGCCCTGTAGTACCCAAACTCGCGACTCACCTCGAACCCCAGTCGCCTGTACACTCCCGCCGCCACCGTGTTGTGTTGTAGTACTTCCAGTAGATATTGCTTCACCCCCGCTGACCTCAACGCCGGTAGGGACTCCTCGAAAATCCGCGTTGCAAGTCCCTGCCCGCGGTACTCCGGTAGCGTTCCGGTCCCAGTGTCATACGCCGTCCGCACCCCGCTAAAAGTCCCGATCCCATTCAAAGTAAAACCCGCAATCCGCCCTCCGGAAGCCGAACCTGCACCAGAACAGCCGCCGCTTCCCCCGTCGAACGCCGCAAACGACAACCCCGCATCGAAACCCCTCCGCCTTAGCATCGCCCTCAGCTCATCCGGCGTGATCTGTACCTCATACTCCGCAAACGCCTCCCCGAACGCGCCCGCCAGCTCCTCGAAACTCGTTCCCGAAAGTGATTTGATCTCCATAGTACGACAAAGGTAGCCGAAATTTGCCTACCTTGCAAGCACGACTTCCGAAGAATTCTCCGTCACGATCGCACTCGAGACGCTTTCCGCCGCCGAAACGATATCATCGTAGCCCGGTTGCATCACTCTTGTGATGTTGAAAACGTAGTGATAGTTTCGCAGTATCTGGCCATACGGGTGCCCTGCCTCCTGGGAGTTGAAATCTATGCGATAGTACGTTATCGGACCTCCTTCAAACCTGCCTCCGACCACGATCACGGTCGACGCCATCCGTTCGTCGGGGGTTGTTGCCTGTCTGTTTTCGGTCACTGTGAAGATCGAGAACGAGCCCGATTCCGGATCGCGCGTATATGTTGCGGTGTAGTAACTTTGCTTCTGTGTTGCATCCGGCACGGTGGGGGCGACCACTTTCGATGGTTCGACCGGATCGTCGAACGTTTCGAGCCCGGGTAGTATCTGTAAGATTTTGTTGACCCGATACGTCGTCACGGTCGTCGGTACGAAGTCCGGGCTGCCCGGTTCGAGATTTAGCAGCAACTCCACCTTTGCCACACATCGTATCAGCGGTACCGTTACGACGGACACATTATCCTTGTCGATTCCTCCAAGTGTTACTTCGCCCGTCATCGTCATTGTCATCACCGGCGCGTTGTCTGTCAGTGTTGTGCGTAGTTCCTCTTCCGTGATTCCCAGATCGCCGAAATCATCCGCGTGTGCTTCGAAGTAGTCACTCACCGAGGCTGGTTTGTTTGCCACAAAGAGTAGTTTGACCTCTGTTTCGCTCGGCTCCATCGTTGCGACGAATACGTATGTTGCGGGTCCCGATGGTGCGAATGCCGTGATGGGCATTATATAGTCTCCGACGAATCCTCCCTTGCCGTCCGACTTCATCATTATGAGCGTCAGGTCGTTGACTATGCTTTCGACATACGTGTCTTCGGCCCTCGTATTTCGGCTCGCCAGGGAGTTGGTTTTTACCTCGAACTTCACTTCGACCTTTCCTTCCGGTGCTTCCGGCGTTGTGACTTTCCCTGCCTCGCTCTCTATATCGACCGTACACGCCACTGCGGCCAGCCAGACCGTCAGTGCGATTAGTGCTTTCTTTGCCCTCCCCATATACAAACAAGTTATTTCCTGCCTGTATTCTTCGCAATTCCCGTGCCGAAAACGTTATTCCGCCCACCAGCGCCGAACTGCTTTCGTTGCAAATATAGCGGTTTTTTCCTACATTTGCATTGTTCTGAATTGCTAATCGTTATGCTCGAACTTCCCGAAACCACCACCATCGCGCGACAGATTACCGATACTCTGTCCGGTCGCACCGTCACGGCTGTTTTCAACGCCACCCATCCTCACAAGTTCACCTGGTTCACGGGCGATCCGGCCTCCTACCCGGATCTTTTGACCGGCCACAAAATAGTTCGGGCGGAGGGTCGCGGAGCCTACGTCGACATACTGTTCGGCGACGATATCCACCTCGCCCTATCGGACGGAGTTATGCTTCGGCTCTATGCTCCCGGGGCTAAGATTCCGCCTAAGTACCAGTTGCTTTTGGCTTTCGACGACGAGAGTTTTCTGGTGTTCTCTGTTCAGATGTACGGTGGTATCCAGGCGTTCCGCGGGACGCTCGACAATCCCTACTACGTCTCCGCCTCGACCAAACCGTCGCCTCTTTCCGAGGCTTTCGACGAACCCTACTTCGACAGCCTGTTCACCGCGACCCTCGCCAGTAAGCCCACCTCCTCGGCCAAGGCGTTCCTTGCGACCGAACAGCGTATTCCCGGCCTTGGTAACGGCGTTCTGCAGGATATTTTGTTCCGTTCCCGCATCAATCCCAAGCGTAAGATCGCCACTTTGAGCTCCGCCGAGCGCCACACTCTTTTCGTAACCGTTCGCGACACCCTTCGCGAGATGACTGACCTCGGTGGACGCGACACCGACCGCGACCTGTTCGGTTCCCCCGGCGGTTACCGCACCATACTATCCAAGAATACGCTCGACGATCCTTGCCCCGTTTGCGGCGGGCCTGTCGTCAAGGAGCCTTACCTCGGCGGCGCTATCTACTACTGCCCTTCCTGCCAGCCGATTTGATCCTACGGTATGTGATCGACATCAGCAACGCAACGTATGGCAAGACCGCTGGACATCGACGGATATCCGACAAAACTCCAAGCAGCACCGTCGTGTTGTGCGGTGGATGTCCAATAATATTCATCGTCCACATTTGGATTCACAAGCAAGCCATACGGGGCTTCGTCTTCAAATAACACTATATCCCCTTCGCGCCGTGCCACCTTGGGAAAGAATAGCGATGCTCCCGTGACCTGATTGTAGAATATCCCGCCGACATTGGCAATATTGCGATTGCCTTTCGAAACGCCGTCGATCAATGTATTGTCCCACGTAACGGCTCTGCGGTCGAAGAAGCCGTCGGCGTAGTAACCGTGGACGTAATTGGTGTTTTTCACAAAAGCCAACCAATTCTCCGAAGTCGGAACGGCGAATAACGATTGCCTTATCTCCGATTGTAGCAGGGCCTCGGCAGTATACGTTAAACCGGTTTCTACATCTATCGACCCATCCGAGGGACGGCGATAGCCTTCGGGGCAAGTTTCGTGTTCCATCTTCAAATTTGACCAAACATCATTTTCGCTTTCGTAGGACCAACCTGGTGCCGAAAGGGAGAACGGATCCCACGCGTAACGGGGATTGTCAGCGCTTGCCCATTGCCAATATGCTCCCACCTGGCTTGGATAGTCGGTAAACATACCTGGGTTGGGACCCTGGCCGTTTACTCCGGCTTGTGCATTGAGCGTTTGTGCCGTCAGATTGTATGGTGATATGGGTACCGCAGCCATCCTTTGGCTGATCTCGCCACTGACAGGATCGTTTTTGTCGAACAGATAGTCGGCGCCATCGCCCTGACGTATCCAGATTCGCTGCAGTTTCGTGTAATTGTTGTATGCCAAAAGGATTATGCCGTAACGGACTGGTTTATCCGTGGTAACTCTGTGTGGCCCGTTCAGTCCGACGCGGAAATATATCTGCGGATCGACCTCATCGAGTGTTCCCGTAACATAACGTAAATCGCCCATAATTTGATGCCGGTTATCGAATCCCGGATCGTTTCCATTTTCCACATTTTCTTCGATGGGCGTGATGTCGGTACGCCAGCCGACATTCGGATCGGCGGTCATCTGAGTATCGAGCACAATCCAATCCCTTCCTTCGATGACGGCTGCAAGCCAGGCGCCGTCGGACTCTGTAATATCCTCGGCGTGCCCGATACGTATCAGACGTTCACCCGTTTGCGATGCTTTCCAAAAAGCGCCGACATAGGACATAAAACCTTGGGGTATTACAGTATCGACGATATTGTCCGTGGGCGGTAGCTGAACTATGCTGATCGTCTTTCGGAGCAGCCCCGCGGTAATTATCATAGAGCCTGTGCGCACCGTAGTTCCTGTATATGGGTCGCAGATGATTTTTGTCGCAATGGTTTGTCCGCCCTGTCCTTCCGATTCGGACATCGAGATCCAGTTGCCGTCGATCGACTCGACTTCCCATCCTTCAAAGTTGTCGGTGAATATTTTAAGTTCCTGCTCCGCTCCGTCATCATAGAACAGAAAATCAGACTTATTTACCGTCAGTTGGTTGTGTTTGTCGAACGTAATGTCGTTCATATCGGAACCGTCAATGGCTAAGAGTTCGACCTCGACGCCATCGGCCGGAGCATCGAAAGCCTCCTCGGGTGTTTCATATCCTTCACCCGAAACATTAGTGATACTCACAGAATACCGGAAATTTCGCCTGATATTGACCGGCTCGACATTGCCGCTATTGGGATTGGTCATCGTCAGGTCGATGCGGAACCAGCGTTCCTGTCCGATCGACGGGACATAGATCCCGACAAGAATACACGCACCGCTCTGAGGATTTGCTGACCCTGCCATCTCGGGCAGAAATATCTCATCAATGCTCGCGTAATTGAACGTCGTTCCGTCGGATCCCTTGATTTCTTTGCCTGGAAACACGAGCGCATCGTCTACACTCGAAACGCGACCGGACGCCGAAGGTATATTCAACTGTGCCGGTTCGAATACCGAAAGTGCGGTCCCTTGGGCCAATTCACGCGGGATCAGGTTGCCGGTCGTATTGAAATTCGGAACAAGTATCTCGTCCAGACGGTATATGGCATTGCGATCGGCATCGAGGGAGTAATCTGTCGCAAGTTCGATGTTGATCTTTGCGAGCATCCGCGTCATAAATATCGAGTTCATCTCCTGACTCCTGTCGGCGGGTATTACTACTCGTCCGGACATAGGAAATGGCTTGAAATCCTCGGAACCCGGGTCGGCGTTCCACGGGACAAAACCGCCCGAGCCGTCATCTTCGATCAGCCTGTCCGACAAGTTAGATTCGAAAAAGTCCATATCCTTGCCCTCGAAGTCGGGATCGAGGTCAGAGAGTGCATCGAGCATCCTGTCGGCATTTGCCAGAACCAACATATTGAACTCTCCATCGGGAATGATGGCGGTGAATGTCTTGCTGTTGGAATCGTTGGGGTCTGTGGTTATCGAAGTCGCTTCCACGGTGGTGTTGTAGCTCCCGTCCGTGTCGAACAGAAGGACGGTTATCTCGTCGATAATGTCTTCGTCCAGGCCGCCTTCGACAATCGCCCGAGTCTCGGGCAGCATTGCGCGCGGAATATTTATATGAAAAGTCATCATCCTCTCCTCGGGGGTAGGAGGGAGATACCGGTCTTGCTCCGTCTCTACGGCGCAAGACCCCAGCATTGCAACGAACAGGAGCGCCACCGAACCTGATACGCTATTTATACGGTGTGCCATCGTCATTCATTCTTATTCGTCCTCACCCTGCCTTATCGAGATGAGTTGTATTTTCGTGTGATCAGCATAGGAAAGCAACACGACGCCTTCGCGGAGAGAGGCTTCTGCGGTTGGCGTATAGCAGCTGTTGAGCCCTATCCGGAAATAGATGCCGGGACTGGCGGTGCTTACCGTCCCTCCGACAGATTTGAGGTTGCCCGTAACGATATGACTTTCGTCGAAGCCAGGATCGTCGACATCCACACCATCCGGCGCTGTGCTCGCCCGCGTGTCGAGGTGTATCCACTCTTCGCCCTCGACCACTATCGCAACCCAGTCGCCGTTATCGGCGCCTGAGGTGATGTCTACCAGACGTTCTCCCGTCTGATCAGCTTTCCAGACCGCAGCTATATCCGAGTCGTTGATTGCATCCTGGTCAACGTCATCCACGGGTGGGAATTGGATGATATGGATAGTTTTTGTCATATTTCCCGCTCGGACGACGAACGTCCCCGTGCGCGGTGTAGTGCCGGCGGTATATTCGGGTGTGGTAAAATTGTTATCTCCCGCGGTCGGTAATGTATAACCACTCCACAAAATCGCATCGGACTCTATCGTCCATCCCTCGGGATGGTCTGTCGTGATATCTACGGACTGCGTACCTCCATATGCGTTGAAGAAATATTCGGTTTTGTCAACCCTCAGCTCATATTGTTCGTCTGGGTCGCCTATAGTTTTATCTCCGAGCGGCGCATCTTCCCAAGCGAGTATTGACCCGATGATATCGAGAATATCGCCCTGGATGTCGATCTTCATATCGAGAAACATATTCCGCGCCAGGCGGTAGCCGTAACCATACAATGTAGGTGCAGAGATTTGTCCCGATTTGATCTTGTCGCCGAAATCGATCGAGGCTGTTAGGCCGTTGGCTGCAGTGTTGTGCAATAGCGAGAGGTATAACTCGGGCAGTATCAGGCGGTCGTAGGTGACAGTAACGTTGCCGTCGTCATCCGTTTCCGATATAAAACCTGGGGTGGTGCCGAGGATGGTGGAAGCAGCGAATGTCTCTCCCGGCACGATGCGGCTTTCGCTGTTGTCGTATCCGGATAACAGATACGCCCTGTCGGGAATACCCGATATAACTATGCCCCGCGGCTGAACCCACTTTTCGAATTGCTTCTCCGGAGTCGTAATCGTCAGTCTCAGGCGAATGGCAAGCCTCTCGACATCGACTTCCCACATATCTGTAATAGGATCCATACCCGGAACGATGACAGTATTCCCGCGTCTTATTTCGACATTTTCGAAGAGCCCGACCATCGGAATATCTTTGTCCGGATCGAAAGCCGATCGGGCAAACGACAGCGTGCCAATCTCCATCATATTGTCGAAGTCGGAATCGTCCGTCGATGCCAGTTGTTCCCTCAGCGCATCGTCGGAATTCTCGTTGGCGATAAATACGAAGTCGTATGTTCCGATTGGAATTTCGAGCTCGGCAGTCTTGCCATCCGTAGGAATTTGATCGAATGAATTGTTGAATTTCAAATCCCCGTCTGAGTCGTAGATAAGTACTCTGAGCGAACTGATATTATTGTCGACTGGATCACCGGTTGTCGCACGGGTAGCAGCTATATTGAATCTTATGACTGCCGAGTTATCCCCAGGATGGTTATGGCGAGCGACCTCCTTCACACAGGAGGGGAAAATGGAAGAGCATAACACCAACAGCATTAACCACGGCTCCGAAAACACACTCCCTTTTCTCTTTATTCTTGACATCATCGCCATCGTGATATCGCAATTTATATGCCAAAAGCGAAATGCCTCTGCCGTTTCGGATTTTGCTTCTTCCCAGATGTAAATCCGCCTCCGTTAAATGTGCCATAGCCCCTATATAACCTGCTCTCAATCGCCCAAAACCGCTCCACTCCAAAAAAACAAAAACGCCGTATTCTCGTAAATACAGCGCCTTTCATTTATTTTCGTCTCCAAAAGTGATCCAGCTGGAATCTTTTGTGATTCGTCTGGAATCCCCGAACCCCAAGTGGGACTTGATATGAAATCTCCGCAGAATGCGGGTTTTGTTGCGTTCTGTACGGCTCTGGGGCGGGGTAGCCTCCCCCTCGTCCATCTGTCGCTACCTCTTTGTTTCGCGCTTTAAATTGCCGTAGGTTACGAATAGGTTACATAACTTTGTCGTACCCTGACGCAATGTCGCAATTGTTGGTTACGCGAAACTTCAAAGACCTTTTATTCAGGTTATTACGTTTTCCCAACTGCAACAACCTGCGACAAAGATAAGGGTAATTTTCCTATCTGCCAAATGTCACCCCTCTCCAACTTGGAGCCTGGCCTTATATAGCGTTTTTTAAATATCAGATGGCTACTTGATAGAATCAAGGCTGTTTTCTATTGTAGCTATCATTGCCATGAATGGACTCGCTTTATGTCCATTAAGGGCCACAGATGGATCTTTCCCTACCGTTTGAGCGACAACACCTTTGACTTCCGCCTCAATGTTATCGTTCCATCTTTTGCCTTGATTTTGAAAAACATTTTTCATCCTATCGGACCACTTGGAGTTATTTCTGAAATCGCCAACATTTATATCGACCCTAAATTGATCCAATATTTCTTTTTCATATATCTCTTTGTTTAACCAATCTTCAAATTCAGATTGCCGCATCCCACGACAATTAACAAGAGTAAGTTCTTTCGATTTGAGATACGAATCTTTCTCTGCCTTTTCATAAGCTGTTATGCCAGCATCATCATTGTCCAACAAAACATGAAAAGAACATAATGAATGGCTAAGCAAGGACAACTTGTAGGACAGATTAGATGCTCCTCCTAATTTGTCAATCACCATTATGTTGCTCTTTAAGGCTTTTGCAATTTTTGGACTGAAATGAGGTAATAGTGATTTTAAAGCGATAGCATCTTCTTCTCCCTCAACAACTAAAACAAAATTTGCATTCATCAAATTATCTGAAGCCTTAACCCCTATCAACTCTCGTAATTCAGAAATATCTTTTGCAGGGCGAGCCTGTCCACGGTCGATTATTATGTTATTCTTTATATTTATTCTGTTTACAAACAAAGGGTTATGTGTTGAAATAATTACCTGATTGTCTTTTGATAAATCATAGATAGTGTCTTTCAATCTATGGATGGCCCCTGGGTGCAAATGTGATTCAGGCTCCTCAATAGCGATTAGGGAAAATGCAGAGCCTGATTTGGATATATCTTTTAAGAGTCCTATCGCCGCCAAACTCTTAACCCCATCACCCTTGTATTCTAAACTGGTTTTACTCCCATCATCAATCGATATATCATACTGTTGTCTAATTCCAAATCTGCGTCGCTCCTCTTGAAGTTCAATAAAAACATCTTTAATGTTTGGCAAAAAATCTGATAGAACTTGTTTTATCGTTTTCGAGACTTCTTCAATAATTGGTTGCTGGAGCTCACTTATGGCCTTTAGTGCCGCAGTATATTTGGGATCATCTTCTATGATAGCCAATTTTTCCTGAAGCATTTGGTTCACAACACTTAACGACTCTTTATCGGTTCTAATGGCCGGAATATATGTGAACTTTATTCTTTTCCCAATAAAATCTGCTATTTCCTTCGATTTTTCATTAAGGGGTTTAGAGTCTTTACCCTTCTTCACTACCTTGATTGTTGGAATGCGATTATCTTTCCCAATTTTTATCTCTATTGGCAAATTGCCATTGAGGTTGCTTTTGATAGCACTCTTGAACTCGTTGAGTTCAGCTTCATTCAATTTGAATTCTAACCTAAAAATGGAGTCAGTATCTTTGCCCTCTTGGAGTGATATCGGGAAATCCCGCTCCCAATGATAATTATTGTCATTATTTCTATAAATGGAACTTCCATATCGCGTTACCTTCTTTGCATGATGATCAAGAATACTCATACTTATATTTAAGGCTTTCAGCATATTAGATTTCCCCTCATTGTTGCGACCAATTAAGATGCTAATATCCTTAAAAGGAATTTTATAAGCATTCGTGATGCTTCTGAAATTTTTTACTGTAAAACTTAATAGTTCCATATTTCTTATTGGGCTGATTTTATTACGAATCTATCTTGCCGCTTTGCGGCAACGGTTTGCAATAAGTTTTATTGACAACTATATCACGCAGGGATTTTTTGTTGTTGAAGTTGCGGGTGATGTTTTTGTACACGCTCGAGAAATCGTCGCTCCCATCCCCTCGGTCGTGGTAGAATAACTTTACGGAAGCACAATTCGGATGCTCAAAAATCTCGTTCAACAAGGTTCTGTCAGAATTCCCGCAAGAATGACCCATAACAAAAACCTGATATGCGCCCAATTGCAGAAACTCCAAAAGCCGTCTGTAATTATCAGTATTACCATATGCGACTGATTTGATGTTGTCCAAAAAATCATTGTCGTTGGTCTTCTCGATTTCCTTATAGCCGTCATCCAGCTCATCACCGTAACCAAAAACTATCGGGTTGTCAGGATTGTTCAGTTCCCCGTGAATATTCACGATCTCCAGTTCAGCCAGCGGGGCATATAATTTTTCGAATGTTGGGGTGTAATTAAAATTGAGCACCAACATACCTTCGGGATCAATTCCCGTCCTCTCTATACTCTGTTCTGCTTCACTATCCAACTCCTCTTCGCTCATATCGCATAATGGGCTACGCCTGTACGGTGTTCCGGTAAGCATAGCTTGGATTTCTTTCTGCTCACTCTGCTCATTTTCTTTCTTAACGAAGTCTTGAGTCAACTCCAACAGCTTCTTTTTGTATTTGGGAGCCGACTCTGCAAAGGCCGGTTGCTTGGAGAGGGCTACACTTTTACGCTTGATGCCGTTTTTGAGAAACAAAATTTCATTTATCAAATGGTTCGGCTTAATGCGGGACAACTCTGCCACACACACCTCAGACAGATATCTCTCGAGAAGACCTTTTACCTCGCAAAGCTCCTTATTCAGCCGCTGAACGTAATTGTTTCGATCAACTGTATTCAAATAGCTCTTTAGGCGATCATAGTATTCATTTTCTATATCGAGCCAAGTCGTTAGGGAAGACTTTTCGCAAATGTGTCTCCAAAAGTTATTGGAAAAGGTCACCATAACTTTGTCGGCATTGGAGTATGTGCTTTGGATAAATGGCTTAACCTCTTCATATGAAGTGCATTCTGTCAGCTTCTTAAAAGGCACTGATAATTCGCCTGTGGATTCGTCATGTAATTCTCCATTCAACGATACCCTAACAAATTTGTCTTCTTTTTTATGCGAATTCTTGGTACTTATTTCGGCGCGTAGTTCTTCGATAAACTTTCTCCAATACCAATTCAAAAAATCGATATATCGAGTTTTTAGTCCATGCGCAAGGTCGAAGCCGTTACCTATGAGTATAATCCGGTTCATAATTAATATACCTATTCATCTTTGCTTTCCACGAACAAGTGGGTTAGTTCCTCTTCCACTTCCTCAATGGTCGGCAACGCCGATTTCAGTTCGTCCGGTATCGCCGTGCTTAGCTGATAGTCGCTCACGCCTATCGGCTGAGCATAGCCGGACAAGGCATATTGGGCCATCACTTCGTCTTTGCCCTTGCAGAGTAAAAGACCGATAGTTTTGTTATCGTTCGCGCCCCGCATCTTGTCGTCCACGACGTTGATGTAAAAATTGAGCTGTCCTGCATACTCCGCTTTGAATGGAGTCGCCTTAAGTTCAACTACCACATAGGCGTGAAGTTTAATGTTGTATAGGATCAGGTCGGCGAAAAAATCACTGTCCCCAATTTGGAAATGCTTTTGCCTGGCCACGAAAGCGAAGCCGCTCCCCATCTCCAACAAGTATTTGGTAACGTGTCCCACCAACTGATCCTCAATGTCCCGTTCATCGGCACGCTCTTTTACTCCGGCCAGATCGAAAATGTAGGGGTCTTTCAACAGATAATTAGCTAAATCGCTTTGTGGTTGCGGAAGTGTGGCCGTGAAATTATTGATTTTTCGTTTCTCCACCTGTCGTTGAAACAAGCCTGTTTCAATCTGCATTTTTAGGATCGTACTGCTCCATCCATTTTCAACGGATTGTTTCATGTACCAATATCTGACACCCAACGGCTGTTTGCTGTCCATCAATACTATATGGCTTGCCCAGTTTGTTTTGGAAAGAGGCGAATTGACGAATGCATTTTCTATATTAGGCATCGGATTTCGGGTAATGGCAACTAAAGCCTGACTTACGTTCTCTAATTGCGCAAGAGGTTCTTGCGTAATTGTATTATGCTCAGTATTAGCGGGCTGAATTTGCGCAAGAGGCTCTTGCGCAAATTGGAGGTTATTCAAACCGCTAACGACAGAGGATATCTTTTCCAGCGTCGGCTCCGACAGTTCCTGATCTGCCCTTATCAGTTGTTCGACTGCCCCGACCGGATACAGTCTCGCAAACTGACACATATAAGTCAGGTTTCGCGGGGAATAGCCTTTCTTTTCGGGGTGCAGTTTTCGCAGGGCCTCCGAAGTCCGTTCGATAAATTTACTGCCCCAGCCTAAGCGTTGTTGGTTGTACAGGATAAAATGGCCTAACTTCCAATAGTGCAACAACATCTGAACATTAGCGGCAGAGATAAGTTTCACCTGCGCTTGTTCAATCTCCGCGCTGATTGCGTGGATGTATTTATCAAATTCTTTCCTGTCCGGCGTACCCATAATATCTAAAACGTATTGTTATGACAAAAGTAGCTAATTATTTTAATTCTCATTTGCGGATTAGTATTTTCGCGTTTTTACATTCAAACTTAAAAAATATGGGCAGTTTTGGATTTAGTTTCCGGGCATCGCACCGGAAGGGAGGACATCCGGGCAGGTTGTACCTGCGGGTTGTTCACGGCAGCCGGTCGCGGAGCGTTACGACCGATTATCGTGTTTGGCCGGATGAATGGGACGCCGGAGCGCGACGACTGCGGATGCCTTACGGGAGGAGCAACCCCCGGCGCGGAGAGTTGTCGGAGTACGAGAACAGCATGGAGTGCGATGCCAAGCGCATGGAGGGTGTGATCCGTGAGTTGGAACGCACGGGCGACTACACGGTCGACGAAATTATGTCGCGCTACCGCAGCGTGATGACGGGCAACAGCGTGGGGGTCTATGCCGAGATGCTGGCACGGGGTTTGGAACGCAGCGGACACGAGCGCACGGCGAGTGCCTACCGCAGCGCGGCCAAGAGGCTCATTGGCTTCAACGGCGGGCGCGACCTGCAACTGGAACATATCACCGCCGGACTGGTGGGCGATTTCCAGCAGTCGCTCAAAGCCGAGGAGAAGAGCATGAACACCATCTCGTTCTATATGCGCACGCTGCGGGCTATCTACAACAAGGCGGTTGCGGATGGGCGTATTCCCCGCCGTATGGACAGCCCCTTTGCCGGAGTCACACGGGTGTGTCGCCGACACGGAAGCTGGCCCTCACGCCCGACGAGTTGGCGCGGCTCTCGGAGTTCGACCCGACTGTTGCGGCCACGGCGAAGGGGCCGCAGCTTCCCGGCCACCTGCATAAGGCATTGACGCTGTTTCTGTTCTGCTACCACGCCCGCGGGATGTGCTTCGTGGATATGGCCAACCTGAAAAAGAGCGACCTGCGGGGCGACACCATCCGTTACCGCCGCCGGAAGACGGGACAGTTGATCGAGATCAAAGTCCTGCCCACGATGCGGCGCATAATCGACCACTTCGCGCCGCTGACAGCCGGGAGCGACTATCTGTTCCCCATTATCACCGACCAACATAAGAATGCCCGTCAGCAATACGAGAGCGGTCTGCGTATGCAAAACGAACGGTTGAAGAAGATTGCAACCCTCACGGGGATAGAGAAACGGCTCTCGACCCACTGCGCCCGCCATAGTTGGGCTACCGTGGCGCGGAACGAGGGGCTGCCGTTGGCGGTGATAAGCGAAGGTCTGGGCCACGCGAACCAGAAGACCACCGAGATTTACCTTGCCTCGTTGGGGCGGTCTGTTCTCGACCACGCGAGCCGGGTGGTTTCGGAGGCGATAAACAGGGAGCGAAAGCCCCGCAAGAATAGTGGCTATGGAGGCTACGGTGCGCTGCCGGCCTATCGGGACTACGCATTCAGGTACGGGATGCGATAGGAATTTCGAGGGTTATAGCCACAGGCAGCCGCTATGGTCGCCCGAACTATTATTCCCTCCGTCCAGAAAATCGGAGCAAAAAACGCCCGAAACCGGCCAAAAATAAAAAACGTGCCGAAAAAAGGCACGAACATATAAAAACCGACTCATAAATCGCCCCGAAAATCAAAATCTTACGGGGGTAAGGGGGAATCTCCCCTGCTAAAAATCCCTCGCTTCATAAGTGAGGGACTTTCCGGGTGCAAAGTACGATACAAATTCTTACATAAAAAAGTTTTTTCGCCACTTTATTATCGTTCAGCAACTTATCGGCGCGTGACCGCCATGTGCCGCCATTGTCGCCGCAGCCGGTCGGCGCGATATTGCGCTAAATCTTGTCCCGATCTTGTCTTAGCCTTGTTCCGCCCGGCTCTAAATCGCTGTTTCATAACATTCTGCCCGTGATTTCCCGTCGCCTCCGTCAATTATGAAGCGATGGATGACTACCGACCCTCGCCGGAGC
>QMCD01000650.1_pt1 | contig 45633 bp, 40 predicted proteins | sample 1821841 | NCBI WGS metagenome assembly QMCD01 (sample SAMN01991225, study PRJNA193472) | Termite gut metagenome, whole genome shotgun sequencing project. | isolation source: worker | host: Macrotermes natalensis
ACGGGGAAACCTCTTGATAAGGACGAGCGGTCTGACCGCCCTGCGTGGGCATAGTTACTCCTCCAAACATCGCGTACTGACCAAAATAATAGCCGGGAGAGGGCTCGGTTTCATTTTTTTTTGTATCTTTGCATATCAAATAGACAATATGTCCGAAACAAAAAATATCATACAAGATTTCGCAGAAAGCGACTATAAGTGGGGGTTTACGACCCATATTGCAACGGAAACCCTGAAAAAAGGACTGAATGAAGACGTTATTCGATTTATTTCGGCAAAGAAAAACGAGCCGGAATTTATGCTTGAATTTCGCTTGAAAGCCTTTGCCAAATGGAAGTCTATGACCGAACCCCATTGGGCACATTTAGACTATCCTCCTGTGGATTATCAGGACATCGTGTATTGGGCTGCTCCGAAAACCGCCGAAAAATCTGCGGAAATAGACCCCGAATTGCTTGAAACATTCAAAAAATTGGGTATCTCTTTAGATGATGATCCGAAACTTTCGAAAGTTGCTGTAGATGCAGTAATGGATAGTGTTTCCGTGAAGACCACACACCGTGATGAATTGTCGAAACACGGCATTATTTTTTGTTCTATCAGCGAGGCTATTCGTGAACATCCCAACCTCATCAAACAGTATTTAGGTTCTGTTGTTCCAACGGGCGATAATTTTTTCGCAGCATTAAATTCTGCTGTGTTCAGCGATGGTTCTTTTGTGTATATCCCGAAAGGGGTGCGTTGTCCGATGGATTTGAGCACGTATTTTCGTATCAACGCAAAGGATTCCGGACAGTTTGAACGCACGCTGATTGTTGCGGATGAAGGCTCTTTTGTGAGTTATATGGAAGGTTGCACAGCACCTCAACGCGACGAAAACCAACTGCACGCTGCCATCGTGGAAATCGTAGTGATGAAAGATGCAGAAGTGAAGTATTCCACCGTTCAGAATTGGTATCCCGGAAATAAAAACGGCGAAGGCGGCATTTATAATTTTGTTACAAAACGCGGAATCTGCAAGGGACACAACGCAAAACTCTCGTGGACACAAGTGGAAACAGGTTCTTCCATCACGTGGAAATATCCGAGTGTGATTCTCAAAGGCGACAACAGTGTTGGCGAGTTTCATTCCGTTGCTCTGACGAACAACTACCAGCAAGCCGACACCGGAACGAAGATGATACATATCGGCAAAAACAGCCGTAGTACGATTATTTCCAAAGGTATTTCGGCAGGACAAAGTTCCAATGCGTATCGCGGTTTGGTAAAGGTGCTTTCCGGTGCAGAAAAAGCACGGAATTTCTCGCAATGCGATTCGTTGCTACTCGGCGACAGGTGCGGTGCTCACACGTTTCCGTATATTGATTGCAGCAACCAATCCGCCATCGTTGAACACGAAGCAACCACTTCCAAAATTTCGGAAGACCAATTGTTTTATTGCCAACAGCGAGGCATCACGACAGAATCGGCTGTAAGCCTTATTGTGAACGGTTTTGCGAAAGAAGTGATGGACAAACTCCCGATGGAATTTGCCGTTGAAGCACAAAAATTGTTAGGTATCAGTTTAGAGGGCAGTGTCGGGTAATGTGTCATTCGCAGTTTCACCACTCCGTACCCTTTACCTTTTACCAGCCACGCAGTGGCGTTTACCCTTTTACCTGCAACGATTACTTGCGTATGGCATACCTCCCTACGAAATCACCGCCATCCCATTCATATACCCTCTCAAAACCTCAGGAATAACGATACCTTCGGGCGTTTGATTGTTTTCTAAAAGGGCGGCAACGATGCGCGGAAGTGCCATCGCAGAGCCGTTCAGCGTGTGAACGAGTTGCGTTTTGCCCTCTTCATCCTTGAAACGGCATTTCATACGGTTGGATTGGAAAGTTTCAAAATTCGACACCGAACTCACTTCAAGCCAGCGTTCTTGTGCAGCACTCCAAACCTCAAAATCGTAGGTCAGTGCAGAGGCAAAACTCATATCTCCACCACAGAGGCGCAGAATCCGGAAAGGCAAGCCCAGAGAGCGAATCAGCGTGGAAACATAGTCTTTCATTTCTTCCAAAGCAGTGTAGGAATTTTCCGGACGTTCAACACGCACAATCTCGATTTTATCAAACTGATGCAAACGATTCAAACCTCGAACATCTTTTCCGTAAGAGCCTGCTTCCCTACGGAAACAAGAGGAATAAGCGGCGTTCTTGATAGGCAGGTTTTTCGCAGGAATAATCGTATCACGATAAAGATTTGTTACCGGAACTTCGGCAGTAGGAATCATATACAAATCGTCCAGCGGCATATAATACATCTGCCCGTCTTTGTCGGGCAATTGTCCTGTTCCGAAACCCGAATCGGCATTGACCATCAGTGGAGGTTGTATTTCTGTGTAACCCGCATCTATGGCTCGTTCCAGGAAGAAGTTGATGAGCGCACGTTGCAATCTTGCACCCGCACCTTTGTACACAGGGAAACCGGCACCTGTGATTTTGTTGCCCAATTCAAAGTCAACAATGTCATATTTCGTACACAAATCCCAATGCGGAACCGCATCCGAAGCCAATTTCGGAAGTTCACCCTCTTGATGAATAACTTCATTCTCTTCAGCCCCAAAACCCTTGGGAACAGAGGTATGCGGAAGATTTGGCAAAAGCACAATCTTCGCTTCAAGTTGTTTTTCGATTTCTGAAAGTTTCTCTGCAAAAGCCTTACTTTCCTGTTTCAACTCGGCAGTTTTCGCCTTGATTTTTTCCGCCTCTTCCTTCAAACCCTTTGCCATCAATGCGCCTACTTCCTTAGCGATTTTGTTGCCTTCTGCCAACAGTTCATCGGCTTTTTGTTGCGTTTCTCGACGCAGTTTGTCGATGTCGAGAATCTCTTTCACGTGCTCCTCGGCATTCTTGAAATTTTTGATACTTAAGCGCTCAATCACGCGCTCTGTCTGCTCTTTAAGTGTGTTTATTCGTAACATTTTGTGCTGATTATTTGAAGTCCGTCATTGCGGGTTAAACCCGCAATCTCCTCGCTATTCTTTTACCCAAACATTCAAAATCTTTCCCACATACATTTTATGGAAATCCTTGTGAGGATAGATTTTTTCAGCGATGGACTTGTCGATAAACGCCTCTTCTTTGAAGAAATCGGCATAGATTTTTTCGCACTCAATCACCACTCGAGCTTGTTCGTAGTAAACGTTTCCAAGTTCGGTATAGAGCGGTTTCAAGCCCGTTTCTTTAACTTTGTCGAACTCGCGTCCCGATTTCGTTCCGCAGAATTGCAGGATGTCGCGATCTTTTTCCTCAAACACGGTAAGCGTGAAATACTTGCTGTCTTCCGTGAATTGGTAGGTATAGCGTTGCGGACGCACATAGACGATGGCAACCGGTTCTCCCCAAAGATTTCCGATGGTTCCCCAGCTTAAGGTCATCATATTGAAACTGTCGCTGTCGCTTTTTTTGGCAGAGAGCAGCAACCAATCGTCGGCAACCATTTTTACAGGATTGTCTTGCAATTCTTTAAGAGAGATTTTTTGAAATGTTTTCACGGTTTCTTCCGTTTTTTGTTCGTTGTTATTCGCGCATTGGCAGAATAGGATGCAGGTAGCGAGAGCTATTGCGGGTAGGAAAAGGGATTTCATTATGCTGTTGATTTGCTTATTTGTTTTTATTTTAATAATTTCATCAACATCGGCTCCAATTCCGGAGAAGAGGGCTCGGGAGCGTTGATAGAAACGATATTGCCGGCTTTATCGAAGAGCAAAAAGCGTGGAATACCACTGATTTGATAAAGTTTCATAATATCATCGTCGGCACCGTTGTTCGTGTGCAATTGAACGCCTGTGAGCTTTTCTTTGGCAACAAAATCTTTCCATTTTTGAATGTCGCTCGCTTTATCTGTCGAAACAGACACAAATGCAATGTCTTTGTTGTTGTGAAACTTTTCCTCCATCGCTTTCATGTGAGGAAGTTGCTTGCGACAGGGACCACACCAGGTTGCCCAAACGTCCACATACACCACCTTGCCTTTGAAATCAGCAAAAGACACATCTTTTCCGTCAATATCCTTGTAGGTGAAATTGTGTCCGGGTTTTCCAAGACCTTGTGCAATATAGAGTTTATTGAGTCTTTCGTCTTCTTTTTGCAGGCGGTTCTTTTGGTCGGGTGTAATCACATACGCACTGTATTTTACATCCAAATCGTTTTTTACCGGCAGATCTTTTTCTGTTGAGAGAAGAGCCAAATAAAGTTCGCCCTTAACTGTATCGTTTTCAGCGAAATCAATCAATGCTTGTGGCGACTGCATTTTTTCTCCGGACATTTTGCAATCTATGAAGTACACGTTTTTGAAAATGGAGTAGGGATAGTATTTCAAAACATCTGTATTATTGGTTATATCGCTGAATTTGATAGTTCTGTAATAGTCCGGAAAATCTTCGCCTTCGGGTTGCGCAGAACGTGGTGTCAGTATGAAATTAGTAGCGCAATGCATCAGTTCAAACTTGCGGTATTTCGCGAAAGCATTGTCGAAAACAGGATTGTCGGTACTTTCCGGAACGTAGGGCGTTGCTGTTTTTTCTTCAAGGATGGGAAAATAGTCCACATAGGTTTGACTATAATTCGTGAAAACGCCATTAGTCAAGGGAAGTGCATAGTTATACCATTCTGTCATAGCGATATTTTCCACTGTATTTTCGCCATCAAGAGTGTATGTTCCGTTAGCGTTTACGGTCAGATTCAGTTTGTCGCCCGGTTTGAAGTAGAATGTAAATTTTTCTGCTTTTGTTTCAGGTCTTCCTGTTCCGATCACGTAGAAACCTTCGTCGTTATGAGCGAAAGCAAATGTAAAAGCTTTGTCGGCTTTAAGGTTGTAGGTTGCAAGTTTCTCAAGTCTTCCGTTGATGGTGTAGAACAGAGAAACTTCGTTTGAACCCGGGCGGTTCCAAACACCCGAGATCATAGAGGGCGCAGCATTTTGCGCAACAATTCCGGCAAAAGCCGAGAACACGAACATAGATAAAAAAAGGATCTTTTTCATTTTATTTGTTTTTGAATTTATTTACTTTGTAATTGAATTAACTTACAAAGATACGAAAAAATAAAATTATTTCCAAAAAAAAGGTTCGCCTTTTGCTTATTTCTTTTTTTTTTGTATCTTTGCAGGCTTTTTTACGCTATGCAAAATTTAGACACATACAAAACCAAAGGACTTCGGAAAGCGCTTGTCGAAGAGATGAAAACCAAAGGAATAACCTCATCACAGGTACTTTCGGCAATTGAAAAAATTCCTCGACATCTGTTCATTGATTCGTCGTTTTTAGAATTCGCCTATCAAGACAAAGCCTTTCCTATCGGGGAAGGACAAACCATTTCGCAACCCTACACTGTTGCCACTCAATCGGAACTTTTGCAAATCAAAGCGAAAGAAAAAGTATTGGAAATCGGCACTGGTTCGGGCTATCAAACCTGCGTGTTACTTGAACTTGGAGCGAAAGTTTTCACGGTCGAACGTCAACGCAATTTATATCTAAAAACGAAAACCCTGTTGACTAAACTAAACTATCACGCCAACTGTTTTTACGGCGATGGCTATGCGGGTTTACCGAATTTTGCACCTTTCGATAAAATCATCGTTACTTGCGGTGCTCCGTTTGTTCCCGAACCGCTGAAACAACAACTGAAAATCGGCGGAATTATGGTTATCCCCGTTGGCGAAAACGCCCAACAGATGCAGGTTTACACAAAACTATCGGAAACGGAATTCAGCTGCGAAGAGTTCGGAAACTTTCGATTTGTTCCGATGCTGGAATCTCGAAAATAACAAAAAAATTTGCACATATCATTTTTTTTTCGTATCTTTGCAGGGATGCCGTGCATAAGGCATTAAGAAAATTAAATTATAATCTTAAATTTATTTACGTATGAAAAAACATATCATCTTCGGAATTGCTGTATTGGCAGTGATTTTGAGTGGTTGCAATCAAGACAAGATTGAGCAGTTAGAATTGGAAAATCAAACCTTGCGTAGCGATAAACACGTTGCGGATTCCTTGCAAAATAAATTCTATGATTATCTGAATGAGATTGAATCAAACCTCGCAGAAATCAAGGACAAGGAAAAAATTATTTCTCAAGCAACCGGCGAAAAACCGCAAAATGTGCAAGAGAAAATCATTCAAGATTTAGCAGACATCAGCACCTTGATGGATAAGAACCGCAATCGTTTAGCAGAACTCTCAACTTTGCGTAAACAAATGAAAGATGCGAAGATGGAAACCGAAAAATTGCAAGAAATGATTACAGCTCTTGAAGCTCGTATCGCTCAACAAGAAGAAGAAATCAAAAATCTGCAAGAACAGTTGCGTGTAGCCAACGAAAAAATCGACGCTTTGAAAGTGGAAAACCAACAAATCGCCGAAGAAAATGCGAAAAAACAAGCCACTATCGAAGAGCAAACCATTGCTCTGAACACGGCATATTACACCACCGGAACCTCACAAACGTTGAGAGAATCGGGCGTAATCACGCAAAAGGGCGGTTTTGTAGGTATCGGTAAAACGAAAACCATCAATCAGGAAGTTGATTTGAAAAACTTTACAAAGGTGGATATTCGTGAATTTAAGAAGTTGGAAACCAACTCCGACAAAATTGAGATTATCACTCCTCATCCTGCGGAATCCTACAAGATAGATAAAACTACAAATCCAAAGAACATTGTGATTGAAATTACCAATCATGAGGAATTTTGGAAATCTTCAAAATATTTAGTTGTTCGAGTTCGGTAAACAGCGGTTGGAGGTAATAACGCCACCCGCAGGTTTTTTGTTTTCATGAAAAAGATTGCCGCAGTGTTTATTCATTGCGGCGATCTTTTTTTATAGTGCATCGATCAAACGACTTGCTCCTATTCGGAAGAGTTCCGGAGTGAGCCATTCTTCGCCCAAAATTTCTCTCACAAGTTGAATATACACTTCCGCATCTTCGGGTTTGGAAATACCTCCTGCCGCCTTGAAACCAACTTTTTTCCCTGTTTTTTCGTAGTGTTCACGAATAGCCTGTAACATTACGAAAGCCGCTTCGGGCGTAGCAGAAACAGGAATTTTTCCGGTGGAAGTCTTGATGAAATCCGCACCGGAAGCAATGGCTATATCGCTTGCAAGCCTAATGTTTTCGGGAGTTTGCAACTCTCCTGTTTCGAGAATAACTTTGAGATGTACTTTTCCGCAAGCCGTTTTTATTTCCCGTATTTCCGCAGCAACCGTGTCGTAGTCGCCTTCCAAAAATGTTCCTCGTGAGATAACCATATCTATTTCTTCCGCACCTTCATTCACAGCATAGAGCACTTCCATAACCTTAACGTGAATGGGAGATTGTCCCGACGGGAAAGCTCCTGCAACGCAGGCTGTTCGGATGTTTGTTCCCGATAATTGTTCGCGCACCAACTTTGCAAATGTGGGATAAACACACACAGCAGCAACCTTGTGATGTATGGCTTTTTCGCAAAGAGCAAGGACTTTTGTGCGAGTGTCTGCACCTTCGAGGGTGGTTAGGTCTATTAGGTGTTTCATTTTTTTTGTTGATTTGGTTATTTGTAGGAATTTTTTGCAAATATACGAAAAAAAACAAAACGAAGTTTCATTTTTTTTCATTTGCTTTATTCAGATTATTTTTGTATCTTTGCGGAGAAAAAAACGAATAATATGCCACGAATAAGCGAATTTTACGGACTTTTGATTTTGATGAATTTCAAAGATCATAATCCTCCACACTTTCACGTGTGGTATGGTGGCTACAAGATGTTGGTGCATATCGAAAATGGTGTGGTAGAAGGCGAAATGCCACAAAGAGCATTAAAAATGGTTTTTGATTGGTTGGAAATTCATCGAGCGGAGTTGTTGGAAATGTGGAATAAAGCCAAAAATGGCGAACCTATCGGAAAAATCGAACCCTTGGTATAACACAACAAAAACAATGCAGTTTATAGAAGTTTCACAAGTTAAATATCTCAACGAATACAAATTGCAGTTGCAATTTAATACAGGAGAGAGCAAAGTCGTTGATTTGAAAGACGAACTGAAGGGCGAAGTATTTTTACCCTTAAAAAATGTTGATTTTTTCAAGCAATGTAAAATCGCATACAACACTGTGGAGTGGCCTAATGGTGCGGATTTTGCGCCTGAATATCTATATGGCTTAATGGACTTAAAGTGAATAATTCTTTAAAATGTATCGCAATCCTACCTAATATTATTCTGTTCCCTATACCGCACGTTGAAACTGCGTTGTGTGAGATCGGGGAAAATCTTTTGATTGCCGAAGAGTTTTTTATAGTTCATCTTCAACATATAATTGGGCAAAAATGAATCCATCGCAGCACGTTTGATCATCATCTTGCGAAGCTGCTTGATGCTTGATTTATCTAAGGTTACATAAAATTCTCGCTTAACAGATTCTTTGCGATTTTCCAAAATCAATTCGTGAATCGGAATCTTCATCGGACACACTTCCGAACAACGTTTGCAGAGCGTGCAAGCGTAGGATTGGTGCGCTGCGTAGTAGAAATCCCGCATAAAGGGATTCACCACAGAACCAACCGGACCTACATAAGCACCGCCGTAAGCCTCGCCACCAATGAGTTTGTAAACCGGACAAACACTTGAACAGGCACCGCAATGAATACAGTTGAAAATTTCACGCTGTTTCACCTGTTTCATCACTTCGGTGCGCTTGTTGTCGATAAGTACCAAATACAATTCCCTCGGACCATCAACTTCGTCTTCCTGACGTGGTCCTGTAAGGATTTGCGTATGCCAAGGCAGCATTTCGTTCGAGGTATGTGTTGCCAACAAATGCAGGAATTTCTCCAAATCGGCAATGCTTGGAATCATCTTTTCGATGCCGCAAAGAGCAATGTGAATCTCCGGAAACGACGTACTCATCGCAATATTCCCTTGATTTTCGCAAATAACCAAACCTCCGATGTCGCTCACCAAAAAGTTCACACCGGTAATACCCACGCGGGTTTGCGAACATTGATTAACTAAATACTTCTTAACAAATTCAATCGTTTGAACGATACTTTTTTCACTAAAATTCAGCGATTTTTGAATGTTTTGAGAGATGTGTGCGAAATCCGCATCAACGATAGGGTAGGAGGTGCTTTCCGCTTCTGCCTTTTGAAGTTGTTTGCAAAAAGCGTTAAATTCGGTTTCTATACAGTCGATGTCGGCATCTTTGAGGTTGCGACTTAGTTCGAGTTCGTTCGCTGTTTTAGAGTTCGTTTTAACGGCTTTTTTGATGCCTTTTTCACGCAAGAGTTTGATGATTTCTTTCATCGCTTCTTCGCGATCGGCAGCCCAAATAATTCGTCCTCCACGACGCGTAAACAAAAATTCAAACTCCACCAAATACTTCTCCAATTCATTTATCGCCTTATACTTACTAAATATAGCACGTTCTTTCAACAAACTTGGAATCTTGAAAAAACTGTCGGCGTTTTCCAACACTTTTTGGTAGTGTTCCAAAATTCCTTCAGCATACACACGATGAGCCTTGTTGTTGATGCCTTGTTGTGCTTCGGATAGGTATGTTGAGAGTGTAGTCATTTATAGTTGTTGATTTGCTTATTTGTAGGGCGAACCTACGTGTTCGCCCGTACATTGTTCGCTGTTGTTATCTATTAATTGTTAATTAATGCTACCCTTTTCGCATGTCGTCCGCCTTCAAAATCGGTAGAAAAGAATGTGTTTACACATTTTTTTGCTTCTTCAAAATCAATGAATCTTCCGGGCAAAACAAGGATGTTCGCATCGTTGTGAAGCCGCGCCAATTGAGCGATTTCAGCGTTCCAACAGAGGGCTGCACGAACGTCTGCGTGTTTGTTTGCACTCATCGCAATACCGTTTCCACTTCCGCAAATAAGAATACCTTTTTCGTAGGTTTTATTTGCGATTAGATTTGCTTCTTTGTGAGCAAAATCAGGGTAATCCACAGATTCTTCGGAGTATGCTCCGAGGTCGTCAAATGTAAATTCGCCTTGAAAAGCGTTGATTAAAAACTGTTTAAGTTTGTATCCGGCATGATCGGATGCGATAGGGATTTTCATTGCGATGGTTATTAAATACAACTTAATCTGCAAAGATACAAAAAAAATTGAAATGTGCATACATTTCAATTTTTTTGTTTAACTGTTGAGTTGTTGAATTGTTTATTTGTTGTCTATTATTAACAATTTGACTCACAACTTCTTTACTATTATTCTTTTTTTACTCTCAAGAAATTGTTAACAACTCACAAAAAACTGTTCATAACTACAAAAAAAATCCGTACAGATTTACAAGAAAAAAAAGTTATCAGAATTTATCCTTTTTTTTACACGGGTTTTTAACATAAAAAATACCGATGTTCATATCTTTTTTATTCACAAAAAGAGTTATTAACAAGGTGTTAAAAAATCATATAAATAATTGATAAATAACTTATATAATACTTAATAACATGTTCATAAAAAAGGGTAAAAATCCATTTTTTAGAAAAGCAAATTTTTGAAAAAAAGTTATTCAGATATGAACAGTGCTTATTACTATTATTATATTTTTTTTTATTATAATATATATTATGACGATTGTTAATAACGGTATTTTTTTTGAAAAAAAAATAATTTATTGTCCAATATCAATTTTTTTCGTATCTTTGTAGTATCAATCAAAATTTGCATGAAAATAGGAGAAGAAATTGTAAAGTGGCTTATGGACGTTTCTAAATACGTCATGACTGCAATAGTCATAAGTTCCTTTTTAACAGACCTTGGTGAAACATGGATGGTGTATGTATTTGGTTCTCTTGTTTCCGGTGTTTGTTTTGGTGGTGGGATTTGGCTGGCAAAAAAACAGAAACAGGCAAATGATAATAACAATAAAAACGAAAAGTGATGAATGCGTTTATTCCTCTTACCGCACTTTTGATTATGGCAGTAGCTGCGATTATTTACGTAAAAGTTACGGAAATAGACAAGCGGCATCAGCCTGCGTAGTAAATTGCGCAGAAATATGAAATCCGAAATATTTGAACAACTCGACCTCTACATTCAAAAATATTACAAAGATATTTTGCTGAAACGAGCGTGCATTTTTTTTGCGGTCGTTGGAATTTTATTTTTGTTGCTCACCTGGACCGAATCCAAACTGTTTTTGGGAACAACTTCGCGTTCAATTTTGTTTGTTTCGTTTGTAATTACACTATTATCAATCACTTATTGGGCTTTCGCCGTTCCTTTTTCTAAAATTTTCGGATTGTCGAAAACAATGTCCTATAAAGATGCTGAAACCCTTATCAAATCAACACTTCCCGAACTCAAAGACCACTTGCGAAACCTCTTAGAATTGCACGAAAAAAATCAGAGTGGGGGAGAGAACGAAATTTTAATCCTACAAGCGGCTATCGAACAAAAAATTTCCGGACTGAAATTTTACAATTTTGTTTCGACCATCGATTTTCGGAAAAACATCAAGTATCTTCGCGTGGCGATTTTGCCTGTTGCGGTCATCTTAGCTTTGCTTATTTTCCGTCCGCAGAGTTTATCCCTACCCACCCAACGTTTGATTCATTTCCAGACCCATTTCGAAAAACCTTCGCCTTTTACTTTAATTGTTTTGAACCCGGATTTGGAAGTTTTACAAAATACAGACTTTGAATTGAGAATCAAATCCGTAGGAGATGAAATTCCGGATGAAGTAGAACTTCAAGTGGGAGAAAATATACTTAAAATGACGAAAGTGAATAAGTTGGAGTTTAAGTATTTGTTTAAGAATGTTAATCAAAGTTTTGCTTTTTCTTTTAAGATTGGTGATTTTCAAACTGTTAATTATGAATTAAAAGTTCTTCCTCAACCGGTAATTTTCGATTTTCGTGCGTTTTTAAGCTATCCGAAATACACCGGACTAAACAACGAAACCATTGAAAACAATGGTGTTTTCAAGGTTCCGGAGGGTACGCATATTCGTTTTCAAATTCGGATGAAGGATGTGGATACCTTAGATTTTTATGTGAATGAAACTTTGCTTAAACCTGTTTCAAACGATAGAAATACAGCGATTTATACTGTTCGTGCGATGAAATCTTTTGATTATGTGATTGTTCCAAAAAACAGATACGCAAAAGAATCCGACACGATGCGTTATGCCGTAACAGTTGTTCCGGATCAGTTTCCGGTGATAACCGTGATGGAATATCGGGATTCAACAATGCCGATGATGGTCTATTTCAAAGGTGCTATCGCCGATGATTATGGTTTTTCGAGTTTCAAAATGGTGATTGCAAAATCTTCCGAAACGCAGGACACACTTACGCAGGAATTATTTTTCACACCTCAACAAAGTCAGCAGGATTTTATGCACTATGTGAATTTTGAAGAATTACTCACAAATTTTGGAGATAAGGCAGAATACTATTTTGAGGTGTGGGATAATGATGAAGTGAATGGTGCGAAATCGGCACGTTCGGTAACCTTTGTTTATTCCACAAAAACACAGGAAGAGCTTGCGGAGGAATTAAGTCAGCAAGGAGAAAATATAGAGAACAGTTTGCGTGAGAATATGCGTTTGTTGAAAAAAAATCAGCGAGATTTGGATCAGCTCACGAAAAAACTTTTGGAAAAACCCACCATTTCGTGGGAAGAGAAGAAGTTGTTTGAAGAGATTATGAAGGATCAAAATCGTTTGAAACAGGAATCGGAAAAGTTGAAAAACGAGTTGGAAAATATGTTTCAAAACGAGCAGAAACTCACTCCGGACGAGGAACGTTTGTTGCAAAAACAAAAGGAGTTGAACGAACTTTTTGATCAACTTTTTTCAGAAGAGATGAAGAAAACATTGGAAGAGATTCGGAAAATGATGGAGGAGCAGATGCCGAAAGACCGCTTGGAGAAAGCGATGGAGCAAATCAAGATGAACAATCAAGAGATGGAGAAAGCCTTGGATCAAAATCTTGAAATTTTCAAACAGATGGAATTTGAACGTGAGTATAATGCGGTTTTGGATAAACTTCAAGAACTTCGTGAGGAACAAAAGGAACTCCGCGAGGATATTGCGTCGGGAGAGATTCCACAAGAAGAAAAAGAGCAACGTCAGAATGAAATCAACGAGCAGTTTAAGGATATTCAGAAAGCATTGGATGAAGTTCAGAAAAAAAATGAGGAATTGCAAGACCCAACAACGATAGAACGCGATGCAGATTTGGAGAAGAATATCTCCGAGCAGTTGGAAAAAGCATCAGAATCGTTGTCGCAACAGCAGGATAAGCAAGCAAATTCCAATCAATCTGAGGCGGAGAAAGGGATGCAGAAGATGCAGGAAGAGTTGGAAAAGCAGTGGGATGAGAGTTTTCAAGAAGACAATGCGGAAGATGCTGCAATGATATTGCGTTTATTAAAAAACATAGTAAAAACCTCAGTGAATCAAGAAGAGGTGATGAATACTTTGAAATCCATTCGTGTTGCGGATCCGAAATATCAGGAAGTTATTCGTCGGCAATCGGAATTAAAAAATGACATTTCGATGATTTCGGATTCTTTGTATGCGCTGGGCAAACGTCAGCCACAGGTTGCGATTTTGATCAATAAGGAGTTGAAATCAATGAATAATTATTCAGAATTATCGTTGAAAGATTTATTAGGGATGAATGATGTGATGTATCATCGAGGCACGCACAAGAATAATCAGGCGGCTTCTCGTCAGCAATACACCATGTCAAGTTTGAACACAATGGGTTTATTGCTTGCTGAATCGTTGAGTGCTATGAGGGAACAGATGCAGCAACAAGGTGGTGGAAGTTGCAGAAGACCGAACAACAATCAGAGCAGTAGTTCTCAATCGTCGAGTTCCAAGGGTAAGAAACCCAAGGCGCAGTCGGCACGAGAGATGCAAGAGAAGTTGAATCAGCAGTTGCAACGTATGCGTGAGCAGCAAGGTAAGGAAAAGAAAGGTCAGCTTGGAGAGCAACGTCAAGCCGGTCAGCCTTCGATGAGTGAGCAGTTTGCACGTTCTGCGGCACAACAAGAGGCAATCCGTCGTTTGATGCAGCAGGCTGCGGACGAGTTGAAGAAGTCGGATGGTCGTTCTGCCGGACAGCTTCAAAGTTTGATAGATGAGATGGAGAAGGCGGAGCGAGATTTGGTGAACAAGTTTTTAGATGATAACACTCTTCGTCGTCAGGAGCAGATACTAACTCGTCTTTTAGAAGCAGAGCAAGCCGAGCTCAAACGAGAGCAAGAGGAGCGAAGAAAATCAACAGAAGCCAAACAGAAGGATATTAAAATCCCCGCAGAGATTTTAGAGGAGCAAAAAAAGCAATCACAAGAATCCGAACTCTTACAAAAATACCACCCCATACTACGTCCATACTATCAACAAAAGACACAAGAATATTTCCGTAAGAACACCTCGAATGTTCCACGTGAAACAAAATAATTTTGCATACACAAAATTATTAAGGTCAAAGGTAAACGGTAAAAGGTAAACGGTGCTGCGCCCAATCGTAAAATGTAGGGGTGTATTGCATACACCTGAAACCAAACGATGGCGAATAGGAATATGTAGGGGCGAACCTGTGTGTTCGCCCGAAACCAAATGGTGGTGAATAGGAATATGTAGGGATGGGTTTGGTTTCGCTGTGGTAAAAGGGTGAAAAGATAAATGGGTTAATGGGATTCAATTACAAAGATGTGCACGTAGAAATAAGGCGTAGCGTAAAACAAAACGAGCGAAGCGAGTACCTTATCGCCAAAAAGGTCGGAGCGTAGCGGAGACGTGTTTTTTGGCAGGCATTTTTCTTTTGGTTCGTTTTCTTTTTTTGCGAAAAAAGAAAATGAACAAATGAAGAAAAAATAATAAATAGCAAGGAGATTCCACGTCAAGCTCGGGATGACGACAAATAAGCAAATCAACAAATAACCAAATAACAAAAAAATGAAATCAATCTCTTTTTTTGTAGAAGAAACATCTTTTACAATTCAAAAAAAAACAATTATTCGCAAATGGCTAACAGAAATTATTTCTAAGAAAAAAAAGGTGTTGGGCGAAATTAATATCATTTTTTGTTCAGATGATTATCTTCTTAAATTGAATGAGCAATATCTGAATCACGACACACTAACCGACATTCTCACTTTTGATTTTGTAGAGGGAAAAACAATTAGTGGAGATATTTTTATTTCTATCGACAGAATGAAAGAAAACGCAAAATTGTTTCACGTGAAACAATCTACAGAAATGTATCGTTTGATGGCGCACGGAGTGTTGCATTTGTTGGGATACGAAGATAAGACAAAAAAACAAAAAGAAATGATGACAGCGCAGGAGGACACTGCGTTGCGGAAAATTTTGTAGGGATGTATTGCATACGCCCAATGGTTCGGGATTAGCACGCTGCGCGTGCGGGTAAAAGGTTAAATGCCACTGCGTGGCGGGTAAAAGGTAAAGGGTGAAAGGTGTTGACCCTATAGTAATCAATTTACAATTTAACGATTTACTATTTAGTTGCACCTCTTTGCTAAGGGCTACGCTAAATAGTAAATAGTAAATAGTAAATAGTAAATAGTAAATAACAAAATAGTACATTAATCGCTAATCACTAATCACTACTTTACAAACTCCAAATAAGCAAATCAACAAATAATCAAATAACAAAAAAAATGAATATCCATTTCAAAAAGTATCAATGTTTAGGTCGCGATTTTATCTTGATTGATAACAGAGACGGCTCTTTGAGCGAATTTCGACCCGCCGAATGGGGACGAATGTGCGAGCGAAAATTCGGCGTCGGAGCATCCGGAATCCTGCGAATAGAGGCTGTTTCGCAAGATTTAGTCGAGGTTACAGCCTTCAACTCCAACGGATTTTTGGCAGAATTAAACCTGATTGATGCTGCCTGTGTTGCTGTGTTTGTAAGGGATTTGGGAGTTTCAGAAGATACTCTGAACGTGCGAATCAATAAACAAACCGTGATATGCAAACGGGGTTCAAACCACGAAACAATGCACTTTGTAAGCGTTCTTATCTCCGAAACCATCGCCATAAAAAAATTATTTCAAAATTTTGTTATGGAATTTGGAACAACGTTTTGTATGATTCCAACCGATAATGTTGGGATTCTAAACATTGAAGAAAAGGGTAGGGAAGTGTCTCGCAACAAACGTTTCCCAAAAGGAACAAATGTTGTGTTTTATCAACCGCACGAATCGTTTTTGGAAGTTCGACACTACGAATATCAAACCGATGAAGAAACTTTTATCAACGGACTTTGCGTTGTTGGTGCAGCTTTGAGCCACGCACAAAACAATCCAAACACCAAAAGTTTCATCCGTACGAAAGGTGGCGAATTGCAGGTTTCGTTTGACTATATGGAAAACGAGTTTCATCACGTGGAATTGCAGGTTTTGGTGAATGAGGTGTATTCAGGAGCGTATAAATTTAATAAACAGTATTAGAAAAAATGGAAATTACACTAAAAGCACTTGAGCCGGAAGATGTTGGAACTCTTTTGGAATGGGAAAACGACAGATCCATTTGGGGAATCAGCGAAACCGTTGAACCTCTGTCGAAGTATAAATTGGATACGTATATCCAACAAACACTGACACTTGATGTGTTTGCTCTTCGCCAACAACGCTTGATGATACACCAAGTTATCAATCCGGAATTTAACGCCACAGAACCTGTGGGAACAGTTGATTTGTTCGATTTCGACCCCATTCACAAACACGCCGGAATCGGGATTTTAATTCATAAAAATTATCGAAATCAAGGCATTGGAAAAATAGCGTTAGACCAATTTTTGTCTTATCTATTTGATACTTTGCAACTTCATTCGGTGTATGCCAATGTGTCGGAATTGAATACGGGAAGTATGAAATTCTTTGAGAATTATGGTTTTCGGAAAGTTGCGGAATACAAAGAGTTTTTGTATGAAGACAACCTGTTTGTATCGCAGATTACGTATCAGTATTTGCGTTCTTTCAAGACTACTACATAGAATAGGTGCCAAAAAATTTGGTTAATTCAAAAAAATGTTGTATCTTTTTTATTTTTTTCGTATCTTTGTACCTAATAACAAATAAAAATCCTATTTTATGATTCGCGTAAGATTCGCCCCAAGCCCTACGGGACCGCTGCATATCGGCGGAGTTCGAACGGCTCTTTTCAATTATCTCTTTGCTAAAAAACACGGCGGAGAATTTATCCTTCGCATCGAAGACACCGACAGCTCTCGCTTTGTTCCGGGTGCGGAAGAGTATATCGTTGATGCCTTTAAGTGGATGGGAATCAAGTTCGACGAGGGTGTTCACGTCGGAGGAAAATACGGTCCGTATCGCCAGTCGGAACGCAGAGAAGTCTATCGAAAATACGTTGATGAACTCATCGACAAAGGTCTTGCGTATTACGCTTTCGACACTCCCGAAGAGCTGGAAGCCTTGCGTGCAAAGGCAGAGGGCGCACAGTATGATTCCTCAACACGGATGTCGATGCGAAATTCGCTCACCATGTCGCACGATGAGGTTAAACACCGCTTGGATGGAGGAGAACAGTTTGTTGTACGCATCAAAATCGAGCCCGACCAAACCGTTGTTGTGAACGACTTGATTCGTGGCGAAGTGTCCGTAAATTCAAGCCTTTTAGACGATAAAGTGTTGTGGAAATCCGCCGACGGTTTGCCCACCTATCATTTAGCAAACATTGTTGACGACCATAAAATGCTGATTTCTCACGTGATACGTGGAGAAGAATGGCTTCCTTCCGCACCTCTGCACGTGTTGCTCTACCGCTATTTGGGATGGGAAGACACTATGCCGAAATTCGCACACCTTCCGCTTTTGCTGAAACCCGAAGGAAACGGAAAACTCAGCAAACGTGATGGCGACCGCTTGGGATTCCCTGTGTTTCCGCTGGAATGGACAGACCCCAAAACGCTCGAAGTTTCGTCGGGTTATAGAGAAATGGGATATTTTCCTGATGCTGTGATAAATATACTTGCTCTTCTGGGTTGGAACGACGGAACAGAACAGGAAGTTTTCTCTCTCGAAGAGCTGGTTGAAAAATTTGCTCTCGACCGTGTAAGTAAGCACGGAGCGAAGTTTGACGTGCAAAAAGCGGTTTGGTTTAATCATCAATACTTGATGAAAAAAACCAACGAAGAACTAACCGATTTGTTCATTCCTTTCTTGAATGCGCAAGCCGGAGTGCCTATCATTGAGCGAAAAAAACTCGAATATATTGTGGGATTGGTGAAAGAACGTGTGAATTTCGTTCACGAACTTTGGGAACAGTCGCATTTCTTTTTCATTGCGCCTCAAAGCTACGACGAAAGCGTTGTGAAAAAACGTTGGACTCCCGAAATGCCCGCCATTCTTGGCGATTTCGTGAAGATATTGGAAAAAGAATCGGATTTTTCTTCCGAAAATTTGGAAAAAATCACCACCGATTTCATCAAGTCGAACAATCACAATATGGGACAAGTGATGAATTGCCTACGCCTCTGCCTTGTTGGTGCCGCAATGGGTCCGCATTTGAATGATATTATGGCGATTATCGGACAAGAAGAAACCATTGCACGGATTTCACAAACAATAAAAATAATTAACAATTAACAATTAACAATTAAGAGATAGCAACAGCAGACAATGTACGGGCGAACCTACGTGTTCGCCCTATAAATAACCAAATCAACATTAAGCAATTAAACAACATATTAACCACTTTCCTAATCTGGCGCACACGCCACCTCTCTCAACACAATTTTATGTTGATACTTGCGGTGTTTGTGGGCGTTTTGGCGGCGCTTGCAGCCGTTTTGTTGAAGAATTTGGTGCATTTCGTGGAGATATTCGTCCGTTCTTGGGTAACGGCGGGAGATTCCAATTTTGCATACTTGATTTTGCCTCTGATAGGGATTTTGCTTTCCGTTTTTTACGTGAAAAAAATCGCAAAAGACGACATCGGACACGGTGTGAGCAAGGTTCTACGCTCCATTTCCGTAGGGAAAGGAATCATCAGTCGAGGGAAAACCTATTCCTCGATGATTGCCTCTTCGCTCACGGTTGGTTTCGGAGGTTCGGTGGGATTGGAGGCGCCTGTTGTGATGACAGGTTCGGCTTTGGGCTCAAATGTTGGACAACTTTTTAGATTGGATTACAAATCTTTAGTGTTGCTTATCGGCTGCGGTGCAACAGGTGCTGTGGCAGGAATTTTCAAAGCTCCCATTGCAGGAGTCGTGTTTACGCTCGAAGTGTTGATGCTCGATTTAACGATGGCTTCGCTCTTGCCTTTGCTCGTTTCCGCAGTAACTGCAGCACTTCTGTCCTCTTTTCTGCTCGGAGAAAGCGTGATTTTTTCGTTCGATATTATGCAAAAAGTTACGCTTACGAATTTTCCGTATTATATGATGCTCGGACTTCTCGCAGGCGGAATTTCAATTTATTTCACACGGATGAATCTGTTCATCGAAAAGAAATTGCGGAATTGGAAAAAAACTTGGCATAAGGCAATTATTGGAGGATTGATAGTCAGTGCTTTAATCTTCCTTTTCCCGCCCTTGTTCGGAGAAGGATTTTTATTCCTCACCGAAATCATTCAGGGCAGAGGAGATGCGCTTGCGAACAATAGTTTTTTCTATAACTATATGGATAACACGGGATTATTTCTATTGTTTCTGTTGTTGATTTTGTTTTTTAAGGTTGTTGCAATGTCGTTCACCACCGGAAGTGGCGGTGTGGGCGGAGTTTTCGCACCGTCGTTGTTTATGGGCGGTGTGGCAGGATTTTTCCTTGCTCGATTGCTCAATGCGCTTTTCGGCTTGGAACTGCCGGAGAACAATTTTGCCCTTGCAGGAATGGCAGGAATGATGGGAGGTGTGATGCACGCACCGCTTACGGCAATCTTCCTTATCGCAGAAATCACAGGAGGCTATAAACTGTTCATTCCGCTGATGATTACAGCAACATTGGCGTATTTGCTGAATAAGTATTTTCAGCAGCATTCTATTTATACTCAATCTCTTGCGGAAAAAGGAGAGTTGTTCACTCATCATAAAGACAAGGTTGCTTTGGCGCAATTGGATATCGAAAGTTTGATCGAAACCAACTTTGTAACAGTCCCACAAACAGGCACTTTACGCAATTTGATTGAGGCGGTTACGAAGTCGAACAGAAACTTCTTTCCTGTTGTAAATCAACAAAATGAATATCTTGGTGTGGTATTTTTGGATGATATTCGAGAGATGATTTTCAAGCCGGAATTGTATGATGAGGTTCGAATTTCGAATTTGATGTGTCATCCGCAAGTGGAGGTGCAAATCACAGATTCTATGGAGATTGTTGCGCAAAAATTTCGTCTTTCCGAGCATTATAACATTGTGGTTTTGGATGGAGAAAAGTATGTGGGATTTCTTTCACGAGCGAATGTTTTTTCTGCATACCGAAAAGTCCTGAAAGAGATGTCTGAAGAATAAAAAAAAGAACCCTGCAATGAATAAAAATTTTGCAGGTTTCATACGATTTACTTAATAAAATCATATACTATGAAGTCCCTCTATAAAATAGTATTTGTTCTTTCTATCGCAGTGTGTTCCTGCGTTAGCGAACTTCCCGATCATTCCTTAAAAGTCATTCGAGAACGCAAACAGTTGCGGGTTTTGATTCGCGCAAACAGTTCGGATTATTTTCTGTATAATGGAAATCCGATGGGTTTTCAGTTGGAGTTGGCGCAACATTTTGCCGACTATCTCGGAGTGGATCTCTACGCAGTACCCGTGCGAAATTCCGAAGAAACCTATTCTCGTTTCCGGAACGGATCTGTGGATATGATTGTGTCGAATATTGAGATTACAGGCATACATAGCGGAGAATCCTTCTGTTATTTCCCTTTCGATTCCGTGAAAAACATTGCTTGGGAAATTCGTTGCAGCGCAGACAGTTTGTGCGCTACAGTAAGATATTGGATCGACAGCATTACGCAAACACGCACCTTTTCCGACCTGTTCTACAAGTATCATCTCAAGCCCCGTAGGGATTACGTGAAATCCGATACGGTTTCCTTAAAGCAAAACAAAATCTCTCCCTACGATGATGCCATAAAGTCCTACTCCTCACAATTGAACTGGGATTGGCGTTTGTTGGCATCTTTGATTTATCAGGAGTCGAAATTCCATACAAACGACACCAGTCGCAAGGGAGCCATGGGAATTATGCAGTTGATGCCGGATGTTGCAGAGAAGTATGGCATTACTGCGGAATCTGCGCCCGAAGAGCACATTTTGGCAGGAGTGAAACATCTTCAAGAGATCGATCGAATGTTGCCTGCGGATATTCCGAAATCGCATCGTTTGCCCTTTGTTATTGCTTCGTACAATGTAGGTGTAGGGCATATTTTGGATGCTCGTCGTTTGGCAGAAGTTCACGGGAAAGATCCGAATCTTTGGTTTTATAATGTGGAGGTGGAATTGTTAAAGAAATCCGACCCTTATATTGTACGCGACAGCATCGTTCGCCACGGCTACGCTCGTGCCGACGAAACCTACAATTTCGTTCGAGATATTTTCTCGAGGTGGCATCATTATCGGAATTTGGTGAAATCGTAGGGATGGGTTTCAAACCCGCCCCTACGAATATATCGTTGCGATGGTTAACCATTAATTCCCAATCGTTCGTTAATTTTCTCTATCATTTTTTCCAATTTATCGAATTTGTCATCGTAAGGAATAGGTTTTTCGTTTTTTACTACACGCTTTGCTTTAAGCGCACACCGAGATTGACTTCAAAAGAGGTTTCCGCCGATGCAGCAGGAAGTCTTGAAAACAGTAAATCCGAAATAATGTTTCCTGTGCGTTCAATAACTTCAGGTTCAATCTCTTCAATTTCCTCAATGGAATTTAGTACCGCCAAATTACTCGCAATCTCACGCAGTTTGGCAAATGCCTCTACAATTTCGATGGTTGTTTTTTCCGCTTGTGGACTTTTGAGAATAGTGGCAAGCATATACAAGCCCTTTTCAGTGAAGGCTTTGGGCAGATTTGGCGAAAATCTGAGTTTCTCAAGGTGGTCAAAATTTTTGACCACCTCTTGTTTCTCATTGGTTTCCAAATCGAAAATATAACCTTGAGGAAATTTTCCCGGATTGTTTTTCACTGCTTGGTTTACTTCTTTGGTTTGCACGCCATAAAGCGCAGCCACATCGCTATCCAAGATAACGTTTTGATTTCGAACAACAATAATTTTGTCGTTTACATTTTCAAATTTCATTAGGTTTTTCATAATTGTTTAATTGTTTAATTGTTTAATTGTTGATTTGCTTATTGTCTATATCTCTTAATTCTTAATTGTTAATTGTTAATTGCCGTCGTATATATAACGGAAAAAATGCCATTTTCGTATATTTTTTAAGTTAAAGTTTTTTAACATTTTGTAACAATGCGAATATCAATACGTTTCGGGCGTTTTTTAGAGATCGGGCGTTTGCCGATTTCTTAAAATTTTCTGTAATAGCAAGGGGATTCCGCGTCAAGCGCGGGATGATGGACAACAATTCAACGATTAAACAACTAAACAAATCAACAAAAAAATGAAACAAAATTTCATTTTTCCCCCTGTTTGGCACAATTTTTGCGGCATTCCCCAAACAAAAAATAAAACTGTCATAAACCCCGAATAAAAATTATTTACAATGAACAAAAAAAATTTTATCCTAAGCTTAGGAATCACGCTTATCAGCGTTTCCGCATCATTGGCATCTGTTGCTCTCTTCACGAATGTGAACGATCAAACCCCGCAAATCATCGCAGAAGAACCTCCTGCACAACAAACCTTCACTCCTACTCAAACCGAACTGCCAAGCTTTGAAGACGTGGCTGAATATGCCGTACACGCCGTTGTTCACGTGAAATCCGAGTTTCTGGTGAAAACCGGTTTCTACGATGATTATTTCGGACTGAACCCTTTCTTCGGACGTCCGAGCACCCGAAAAATGCAAGGATACGGCTCCGGAGTGATTATCTCCTCCGACGGATACATCATCACCAATAATCACGTTGTGCAAAATGCTGAAACAGTAGAAATTACACTGAATAACAGAAAAGTATATTCCGCCGAAATCGTTGGAACAGACCCCTCTTCCGATTTGGCTCTACTGAAGATTCAAGCTGAGAATCTGCCCGTTCTGAAATTCGGAAACTCGGATTTGGTGCGTATCGGCGAATGGATGCTTGCGGTGGGAAATCCGTTTAATCTGACATCCACCGTTACTGCCGGAATTGTGAGTGCTAAAGCGCGTAATGCCAATATCTTATCGCAGAAAATGAGCGGAGGAGAACGTCCGATAGAATCGTTTATCCAAACGGATGCGGCTGTGAACAGCGGAAACAGCGGTGGTGCTTTGGTCAATCTGCGTGGAGAATTGATAGGTATAAACACAGCAATTGCCTCTAATAACGGTGCTTTCACAGGATACTCCTTTGCTATTCCTGCCAATATCGCAAAAAAAGTGAGTGAGGATTTACTCACGTTCGGAAAGGTGCAACGTGCCTATCTGGGAATTGCCTTTGCTCCTATGGATCAAAGCCTTGCAACGGCTTATCACACCGAAGATATTGACGGACTCTATATCGGTCGTGTACTGAAAAACAGCGCAGCCGATAAGGCAGGTCTTCAAGTAGATGATATTCTGCTGAAAATTAACAATAGACCTGTGAATACGGAGGGCGAATTGTTTGAAATCCTTGGTCAGTATCGTCCGGGGGAAACTGTCGAATTGACATATTCCCGAAAGGGCAAAATTTCAAATGCCAAAACGACATTGCAAGACGGCGAAGGAGGAACGAAAATGCCCGTCGTTAAAGGTTGGTAGAGGATATTCCGAATTCTCCCAAACTCTGCGTTGTACTCAATCGATAAAATGCTCATTTACTAATGTAAACTGCGCTTTTATCTCAATCGTACGCCTTGATTTTGAAAGAATTAGAAACATCTCTTAAAAAAAAATAAAAAAAATATCAAAAAAATGTAACAAAAATTGTTTTTTTACGTTAAATAATGTATCTTTGCACTGCGAAAAAGAAAAGTGCGTAACCTATAAAATTACATATTAAAGAATATGAGGCAGTTAAAAATTTCCAAATCCATTACCAATCGCGAAACCGCGTCGTTAGACAAGTATTTGCAAGATATTGGTAAAGAAGAACTTATAAGTGCAGAAGAAGAAGTTCTTTTGGCACAACGCATTCGCAATGGCGATCAGCGTGCGCTTGAAAAACTGACACGTGCCAACTTGCGTTTTGTGGTTTCTGTTGCAAAACAGTATCAAAATCAAGGGCTTAGTCTTCCGGATTTAATCAACGAGGGCAATCTGGGTTTGATTAAAGCCGCACGTCGTTTCGATGAAACACGTGGATTTAAGTTCATTTCGTATGCTGTTTGGTGGATTCGTCAGTCCATTTTACAGGCTTTGGCAGAACAGTCGCGGATTGTACGCTTGCCTCTAAATCAAGTGGGTTCGCTGAATAAAATCAAAAAAGAAACGTCGAAACTCGAACAGAAGTTTGAACGTGCTCCGTCGATTGATGAAATTGCGGAATCTTTGGATTTGTCGAAAGATAAAATTTCGGAGGTAATGAACATTACCACTCGCTATGTGTCTATGGATGCGCCTTTGGTGCAAGATGAGGAAACGAGTTTTATTGATGTGTATATCAACGAAGACAATCCAAGCACCGACCAATTGCTGATTCGCGAGTCGCTTGCACGTGAAATCGAACGCTCTTTGTCCACGCTTACGGAGAAAGAACGTGATGTGCTTTATCTGTTCTACGGAATTGGGCACGGGCACGGCTATACGCTGGATGAAATCGCTATCAAATTCGACCTCACTCGTGAGCGCGTTCGCCAAATCAAAGAAAAAGCAATACGTCGCTTGAAATCTTCTTCACGAAGCAAGCATCTGAAATCGTTTTTGGGGGAATAATCTTTTTGGATTCAATCCGAATGATTTACGATTTAACTATTTACAATTTACGCTACGCCACATTGCTAATGGTGAAGGCAATAGTCAATCGTAAATAATAAAATTGGTCTTTGCAAAAGTTTTGTAAAGAAAAGTATCTGTCATCATTCAAATAACCAAAAAATATGAAAAAAATTCTTGCAACATTTTTCGCTCTTGCTCTATCTTTTGGGGCATTCGCACAAACCGGCAACGACACGATGTATGTTGTGAAAAAAGGTAAAATCGTTTACGGATTTGCCACCAAAGATGTGGATAGTATTATTTTTTATCGCGCATCGGGTTTGCTTAACCCGCCAAAAGACACTGTTAGAATCACGGATACCGTGTGGATTACTGAAGCATCTTCTGTTTTGGGAACGGTAAGTTTCGCCACCAATACCACGTGGGTTGTTGGTTCTCAAACTTGGTCGGATGCTGTTCAAACCACTGTTTGCAGTGGAAAAACAAGTTTTGATGGAGGCACATCAGACGATTGCAAAATAGATTGCCGTTCCAATCCGGGTCGAAGGGGTGATTTATTTTCCGGAGAGATGGTAAACAAGTATAAGGATTCTCTTTGCCCTGCACCGTGGCGTGTTCCAACCAGAATGGATTTTGTGCATTTAGATCAAGCCTTGGGAGGAACAGGAGGTTCCCAATATAGTTCAACCGTGCGAGATGCGTATTTGAACACTTGGGGTGGCGACTATTTCGGCGAATGCGATCAATATGGCTCCTTGAGTGGTCAGGGTTCATACGTGTACTTTTGGTCGCAGTCTGAAAACGGTTCATGCTACGCACATCGTTTGCATTTCAAAACAAACAATTTCATCTGTCCACAGGGTTATGAAAGCAATCGCTTTGGCTTTCCTGTGCGTTGTGTTCGGTAGAATGGTGTTAAACGCTCTGCATTTTGCAAAGTTTGGCATAAAGCCCATCCAGCGCAAGCAACTCGGCGTGTGTGCCGCTTTCTACGATTCTTCCGGAATCCATCACGAAGATTCTATCGGCGTGTTGAATGGTGCTTAAACGATGCGCAATCGCAATAGTAGTGTGGTTTTTCGACAATGCGGAAATAGCCTCTTGTACCAATTTCTCGGATTCAGTGTCCAAAGCTGAGGTTGCTTCGTCTAAAATGAGGATGGGCGCGCGTTTCAGAATAGCACGTGCAATGCTCAAACGCTGCCTTTGTCCTCCGGAAAGTTTCATTCCGCTATCGCCGATAACAGTGTCGTAACCATTTTCGGTTTCCATTATAAATTCGTGAGCGTGAGCAGCTTTCGCAGCCTCTATCATTTCCTCGTAAGGAACATCCGGTCGACCAAACGTGATATTGTTCGCAATGCTGTCGTTGAAGAGAATCGTATCTTGCGAAACGTAGGCGGAGAGTGTGCGAACATCGGAAATAACCAAATCTCGAATGTCGATACCGTCAATTAAAATTTGTCCGGAAGTGCAATCGTAGAAACGTCCCAAAAGGTCGGCAATGGTGGTTTTTCCTGCACCCGACGGTCCAACAATCGCATAATATCTATTCTTTTCGAACGTAAGCGAAACCTTGTTCAAAACATTTTTATCACTGTTTGAAACAGACGAATCTTCTTCTTTATCAATAGATTCATAACTAAACGAAACATCTTGAAAAACAATATCTTGTTTAAATGTGTTTGTGTGAATAGCATTGGGTTTTTGAACAATTTTTTCGTCGGCATACAAAATCGTTTTGATACGTTTCACAGATATTTTGCCTTTTCTCAACGAGTAGAAAGCAGTGGAAATCGTTTTTGCAGGGTTCAAAATCTGTGTTAGAAAGACCAGAAACGTGATTAAAATTTCCGGAGAAAGTCCTCGGTCTTCTTTCAAAATCAGCCATCCTCCGAAGATGAGAATGCCCATAATGGTAATTGTTCCGAAAAACTCGCTCATCGGCGAAGCGAGGTCTATTCTGCGCGACGTGGCATTTGCCACCTTGTAGAACGATGCGTTGCGTTGCTCAAATTTGCTCCGAAAATAGTCTTGCGCTTGATAGCCTTTGATGGCTTTCAGTCCTCCGATGGTTTCTTCGGTTTGTGAAATCAATTGCCCCAAATCGTGCTGCATCTGCGTGGATGAACGCTTGAGTTTGCGTGAAAACAGTCCGATGCCCCAAATGGTAAACGGAAGGAGCAGGAACGTGAAAATTGCCAGCTGAACGTTCAAGAAAAACAATCCCGCTAACATCATAATAACCAAAATAATATCAACAAAAACCTGTTCCATCGGAACCAAGATTTCTTCATCGATAACTTTCACATCGTTGGTTACACGTGCGAGCAAATCCCCTTTTTGCTGTCTGGAAAAGAACGAAAGAGGGAGTATTAACAATCTGTTATATAAATCTTTACGAACATCTTGCACCACACCGTTTTTAATCGGAACAAAAGTGTATAAGGCGAGATAGGCGAATACATTTTTGAAGATGTAGAGCAAGCCTATTGCAATAACAATCAAGGTTAAAGTCATCTCTTTTCCGTGTGCAAGCATAAACTGCGACAATCCATATTTCAGATATTCCAACAGAGATTCCGATGAAAATCCTTGAACGGCGGGTTTTTCCATAACGGCATCAACTTGTCCGAACAAGATACTTAAAAAAGGCACAATACCAAACAGTAAACCCATATTGAACAATACGGACAACACGCGCAGCACAACGTTTAGTGTGAGTTTTCCTGAGAAAGGCGAGAGATAGCGATAGAAAAAACTGTTTTTGAACAAGATAGTATGAGTTTTAAGTGGTTTTACGTTGCAACATTCCACGAATGCTGTGGATTTTCATTAGAGCCTCAACAGGCGTAAGCGTGTCGATATTGGTATTCAGAATGTCGGTTTTGATTTCTTCCAACAGAGGGTCGTCCAATTGGATAAAAGAAAGTTGATAGTCGGGTTGTGTATTTTTCGGATTACTTTGTAACGCAGTACGGTTTTGCGTTTTCAATGTTTTTGGTTGGGCAATATCTTTGTTTTGTTCGGAGTTTTCGTGCATTGTTTCCAGCGTGTTCAAAATTTCTTCTGCGCGTGTGAGCACACGTTGAGGCATTCCTGCCATACGAGCCACGTGGATTCCAAAACTGTGTTCACTTCCGCCCGGCTTCAGTTTTCGCAGAAAAATCACTTGATTATCAATTTCTTTCACAGACACGTGGAAATTTTTGATGCGATGCAATTGTTCCGCCATATCGTTCAGTTCGTGATAGTGTGTGGCGAAAAGTACTTTGGCTTTGTGTGGATGTTCGTGCAGATATTCGGCTATTGCCCAAGCAATTGAGATACCATCGTAGGTTGAGGTTCCACGTCCGATTTCATCGAGCAGAATCAAACTGCGATTGGAGATATTGTTGAGAATGCTTGCCGTTTCGTTCATCTCGACCATAAAGGTAGATTCTCCCGAAGAGATATTATCGCTTGCGCCTACACGCGTGAAAACACGGTCAACAAGCCCGATTTCAGCGTCTTTCGCAGGAACGAAACAGCCCATTTGCGCCATCAGAACGATAAGTGCGGTTTGTCGCAACAGAGCCGATTTTCCGGACATATTCGGACCGGTAATAATCATCATTTGCTGCGTTTCGGTATCTAAAAAAATGTCGTTCGAAATATACTTTTCCCCAATAGGGAGCTGCGTTTCAATAACCGGATGTCGTCCGCCTTTGATACGTAAATCGTAGTTTGAAGTGAGTTTCGGACGAGTGTATTTGTTGCTCTTTGAAATATGCGCAAATGAAAGCAGGCAATCTAAATGTGCCAAGAGTTGCGCATTGTATTGAATGGGCTTAACGTGTTCGCATACAAGGAGTACTAAATCTCGGAAAAGTTGAGTTTCCAATTCCAAAATTTTTTCTTCGGCAGTGAGGATTTTTTGCTCGTATTCTTTCAGTTCCTCGGTAATGTAACGCTCGCCTGTGGTAAGCGTTTGCTTGCGTGTCCAGGTGTTCGGAACTTTGTGCTGATGCGATTTGCTCACTTCCAAATAATAGCCGTAAACGCTGTTGAAAGCAACTTTCAGATTGGGAATACCTGTTTTTTCGCTTTCACGTTGTTGCATCTGTGTAAGGAAATCCTTACCGGAGTAGGCAATGCTGCGAAGTTCGTCCAATTCGGCATTCACACCTTCTTTGATCACATTTCCCTTGTTCACGGCAATAGGCGCATCATCGCAAAGGGTTTTGTCGATTTTTGAACGGATGGTTTTGCAAAGATCGAAATGCTCAACAATAGGATTTAACGCAGTAGAATTGTGCGTTTCACACAACTTAACAAGTTCTTCGAGGTCGTAGAGCGATTGTTTCACTTTGACCATTTCGCGAGGCATAATTCTTCCGATGGCAACTTTGGAAATCAAACGTTCCAAATCTCCGATACGCTTGATAATCGTTCGGAGTCCGTTTGAAAAATCGGTGTTATGTATCAGAAATTCAACGCTATCTAAACGTTCCTCAACAGGTTGCTGATCACGCAGAGGCAGAACAATCCAACGTTTCAAAAGGCGAGAACCCATCGGAGAAACGGTTTGATCCAACACGTCGATCAAGGTTGTTGCGTGTTCGTTGGACGACTGTAGCAATTCCAAATTTCGGATCGTAAATTTATCCAACCAAACGTAGTGGTCTTCTACGATTCGAGATATTTTGCAGATGTGTGAAGTTTGGAGATGTTGTGTTTCTGCCAAATAGTGCAAAGCTGCACCTGCGGCAATCAAACCCTCTGTCATTTCATGCACACCAAATCCTTTCAACGACCTAACATTGAATTGTTTGCGAAGAATATCCCGTGCAAAATCAGATTGAAAAACCCAATCGTCGAAGGTGTTTATGTAAAATTTGTCGCCAAAAAGTTCTTCAAAACGGTTGCGTTTATTGCGTTGCACAATTACTTCGGAGGGCTTGAAACTTTGCAGGAGCTTATCCAAATACTCAGTACTGCCCTGCGCAAGATAAAATTCGCCTGTTGAAATATCTAAAAACGATATGCCCGAATCTTGTTCGTTCAGATGCACTCCTGCGAGGAAGTTATTTTGGTTATGTTCCAAGATTTTATGGTCGTAGGAAACGCCGGGCGTTACGAGTTCTGTAATGCCTCGTTTCACTATTCCCTTTGCAAGCTTCGGATTTTCAAGCTGTTCGCAAATAGCAATGCGTTTTCCGGCTTTCACCAATTTAGGCAAATAGGTGTCCACAGCGTGAAAAGGAAATCCTGCCAATTCAACTTCTTGAGCGGAGCCGTTGGCACGTTTGGTCAGTGTGATACCTAAAATTTTCGCAGTTTCAATAGCATCGTCGCCGAAAGTTTCGTAGAAATCGCCCACACGAAACAGCAGCAAAGCATCGGGATACTTTGCCTTGATTTCATAATACTGCTTCATCAGCGGCGTTTCAGCATATTTTTTCGGGACACTCATATATTCGCAGAATGTTTTTTTGTTTTATATTTCATTTCTGGTTCAGCTGCAATATCCGGTTCTGTTTCAAATGCGTATGTATTAACACTTTGTCTTAAAAAAACGGGACAAAAATCAAAGCCATTATCCCAAGTAATACCACCTGTTTCATCAATTTTGACAGTCCTAAAAAATGCTTCATCATTGAGTTTTTGAGAAAGTCCTTTAGATTTAATAAACGGAGAGATGTCTATCTTCGCACGAATACCATCGCTGAAAACGACATCTATTTTTTTGTCTTTAAGAGGTTTCACACTGACAATAGTTTCCATTATGCTAAAGGTTTAATCTTTTTGATATTTTTTTGATTTTGCGCCAAATTCCAGTTATTCATCAATTCATCACGATGTTCGATTGCCCATTCAAGCACTAATGAATACGCACGTTTGGGAAGACTTCCATTGATAATATCCAAAGTTCGTATATCCACCTCCGCTAAATATTCTGCATATCTTACGTGAAAATGAGGCGGATTATGTTCATTAACATAAAGCATAATTATGATTCCATAAAATCTTGAAACTTCAGGCATGTCTTATGAATATTTTCTGCAAAGATACAAAAATAATCCGAATAAACCAAATGAAAAAACATCTGTGCTACATCCCCCGCAAAGACACAATCAACACCGAAATATCCGAAGGACTAACCCCCGGAATACGAGAGGCTTGCCCAACTGTGTGCGGACGGATTCTCGAAAGTTTTTCGCGTGCCTCAAACGAAAGCGACTGCAGTTTTTGATAGTCGAAATCCTCTTTCAAAATGGTATTTTCGTATTTGGAGAGTCTTTCGGCAATGTCTTTTTCCTTTTGGATATAACTTTCGTATTTGATTGTAATCTCAGATTGCTCCTGCGATTCAGCGATGAGGTCGGGAGCGTTTTCGCCAAAATCGAAGTCTAAAAGCGACTGTAAGTTTTGCAGTTCGATTTGCGGACGCCCCAAGATTTGTGCAAGACTTGTTTTCTGCGAAACTCCGCTTGTTTCGCAGGATTCCAAAATAGGATTGAGCGTTTCCGGAGCAACTTTGGTTTGTTTGAGATACTGAGTGAATGCGTGTGTTATTTCTTGTTTTTTCTCTAATCTTCGCATACGTTCAGAACTTGCCAAACCCACTCTGTAACTGAGTGGAGTGAGTCTTTGGTCGGCATTGTCCTGACGTAAAAGAATGCGATATTCGGCACGTGAAGTGAACATTCTGTAGGGTTCGTCCACACCTTTGGTAACCAAATCATCAATGAGAACACCGATATACGCCTCATCACGTTTCAGTGTTAAGGGTTCTTTCTCAAAGACTTTCGCAACTGCATTGATACCTGCCATCAAACCTTGCGCAGCAGCCTCTTCATAGCCGGTTGTTCCGTTGATTTGCCCTGCGTGGAAAAGTCCGTGAATACGTTTCGTTTCCAAGGTAGATTTGAGTTGTGTTGGAGGGAAATAGTCATATTCAATGGCGTATCCCGGACGGAAGATTTTAGCGTGTTCAAAACCTTTGATTTGACGCAAAGCAGCCACTTGAACATCTTCCGGAAGGGAAGAAGAAAAACCGTTGATATAATACTCATTCGTAGTCCAGCCCTGCGGTTCAACAAAAAGCTGATGTTGTGTTTTGTCGGCAAAACGGTTGATTTTATCCTCAATGGAGGGGCAGTATCGTGGACCAACACCTTGAATTCGTCCTTGAAACATTGGCGATTTCTCAAATCCTGTTCGCAGTATATCGTGCACAATTTCACTTGTATAGGCGATATGACACGAACGTTGATGTGTGAGCACAGGCGTGTTGCTAAATGAAAATTTCGCCGGATTTTCATCGCCGGCTTGCTCTTCCAATTTAGAAAAATCAATGGTTCTGCCATCCACCCGAACGGGCGTACCGGTTTTTAGCCTTGCACTCTCGAAACCGAGTGTGGTTAAGCGTTCCGTAAGACCTCTACTTGCTTTTTCGCCCAAACGTCCGCCCCCGAAATGATGTTCTCCAATGTGAATGATTCCATTCAGAAATGTGCCGTTGGTAAGAACCACAGCATTGGCGGAATAGTTTTGTCCGAGTGCGGTAATTACTCCTGTAACACTTTCGTTTTCAATCTGCAAATCAATAACCTCATCTTGTCGTAAATCCAAGTTTGGTGTATTTTCTAACCGTTCTCTCCATTTCAGCGAAAAGAGTTCCATATCGCATTGCGCACGAGGACTCCACATTGCAGGACCTTTGGAACGATTGAGCATCCGAAACTGAATAGCAGCGTGGTCTGTAACGATTCCGGACAGTCCGCCCATAGCATCAATTTCTCGCACAATCTGCCCTTTTGCAACGCCTCCCATAGCCGGATTGCACGACATTTGAGCAAAACGGTCGATGTTCATACTGATTAGCAAAGTCTTCGCACCCAGCAGAGATGCAGCGTGCGCAGCCTCGCAACCGGCGTGTCCTCCGCCTACAACGATAATATCATACTTATTTGTATTCAACAGTGTCGATGGTTTCTTCCAATATTATTTTTCCTTCTCGCAATTCTCTGAAACGCGGGCGAATCGTGGGGATATACAGACTTGAAGGATATTCCAAAATCAATTTCTCATAAAGTGCGAGGGCTTTGATGGGCAGGTTCAGATTTTCATCGTAGATACGTGCTGCGAGGAACAAAGCGTCGTCTGCCAAAAGTTCATCGGCATACGTTGTGTAAACCTCTTCCAAATAGCGTGTTGCTTCTTCCGGATTTTCCTTTTTCAGAGCGATTTCCGCACGTCGCATCAAAATATCGTCGTAGAGCGGGTGGTCGAACTGACGTCTGCGAATGCTGTCGAAAAACGTCAGAGCCTCATCGTATTTCTTTTGATAAATCAGCAAATCTGCGTGAGAAAACAATCGTAAATTGGTGAAACTGCTGTCAATATCATTGTTCTCTCGAATCAGCAAACTCAGTTCCATCGCATCGTTGGCGATGAGTTTGGAGGTTGCTGCACGCAGAACATCCAACTGTGCAAGCGACCATTCAAATTCGCCGATATAGTAGGATAGGCGTGCGTTACGTAACTTTGCATCAAAGCCGATTTCATCGTACTTAAATTCTTTTTCAACCTGCGAATAGAGCAAAGTAGATTCCCACACTTCCCCTGTAAATAGGTAAATATCAGCCAAATCCAACTTGCATTCGGCAATCACACTGCGAGGTAAATTCGGAATAAACAGTGTTCTTTGAAGCAGGGAATCGGCTTTCACAAAATCGCCTTTATAGAACGCTGAAATCCTCGCCCAATCTCGGAGAAGCTGTATAGACAAAGTCGAAATCGGATACTTCTCCAACAGTTCCGCATATTCCTTTTCAAGAGCAGCCAATGCTTTTTCGTCCATCACCAACGCCGTCGTGATTTTCGTGTAGTAGTAGGAAAGTAGCCCAATCCGAGCCTCCATATAGTGGGGCGATTCTTCGCCTTTGGCAATCACGTATTGGTAGGCTTGTTCAGACGTTTTTGCCATCGAATTTTTCGCAATATCAGCAACATCAAGAGCTTTCTCGCCATTGTCGTTGAACCGTTTATCGTAGGCTTTTGCAAAATTCAGTGCCATATCGAAATTCTCAACAGAAAGGAGCAAACCAATCCAAAAGTCTTGTGCAATGCGACTTTCCGGATTTTTCTGAATATATTCCAAAATGGTTTTTCGAATTTCTTCCGTTTTTTTCTTATCGCTGTCGTTTGTCAGAATTGCCTGAACCCTTTGCTGCACGTGCGGAAGCATAGTTGGTTCATTATTCAGCATCGTCAGATATTCACGAGTCATTTCCGACATTCGGTTGGTTTGTTCGTAGAGTGTTGCCATATCGAGCGAAAAAGCATTCGGAGCATTCAGGATTTCTCGACCTTTGGAAAAAGCCTGAATCGCATACTCCACCTGCGATCGGTTGAATAATGCGAAAGCGATTTCCACAATCTGATTGTAGTTTTTAGGCAGTTTTTCGATGAGGTTTGAGAACTCTTTGTCGGCTTTGGATTTTTCTCCGGAAACGAGATAGATATAGCCTAAATCCACTGCGGTTGTAGGGATATTGGGAAAATTCCGAAGGTGTTTTTTTGCCAATTTTTCGGCATCTTTGGTTTTATTTTCTTGCAAAAGGGCTTCCAAATAAATGCCGTAGAGATGTTGTGAAGGTGCTTTGGAATAGGCATCCTCAAAGAGTTTCAGAGCTTTTTCGGTTTCTCCGTTTTTCAGAAATTCGATCGCCAATTGCTCGTTGCTGCCCTGTTGAGCGAGGCAGAGGTTTCCGCAAAGGAACAGGAGCATCGCTATTGCGATGCGGTAAACGGTAAACGGTGAACGGTAAACGGTGTTGAACATAACTGCAAAGATACAAAAAAAATACGAATTTAAGAAAAAATTAACAATTTTTAACATTTTTTAAGTTTTTTTATTGAGATTTTTTTCGTAATTTTGCAAAAAAATATACCAACTATGTCAAAGCAAGAACAAGAAAATCTTCGAGAGAAGTATTACAATGAGGCGATGCGCTATATGAGCAACGCAAAAGAAAACCTGCAAAAAGCGGGAAAAGAACACAATTCATACTTAGACGACAAGTATGTGAAAACAGGCTGTGGAGTGGCTTACAACGGTGTTTTGAAGGCTCTCGATGGCTATCTCATTCTCAAAGAAGTTCGGTTTCCACGAGGAAGACGCTCTATTGAGTTTTATCAAATGCATTTGGCTAAACTCAATCGAAAATTGCTGGCACACCTGCACAATGTTTATGAAGTACTCCATTTGTCGGGATATTACGATGGTCTGACAAGTGTGAAAATTGTTCAAGCAGGATTGGAGGAGGCATATTCCATTATTGATGCGATCAAGCCGTCGAAATAATTCTTATGGCTTCATTATTTTTCGCATTCTCGATTGAATACCATCAAAATACACGCAAACATATATCCCTTGCGGAAGATTCGATAGGTTGCAATAGAAATCGTTGTGTCCGGCGTTTACATTGCTGTTGGAAGCAATCATCGACACCGGTTGTCCGAGCAGATTAAAGAGCCGAATCGTGGCTTTTCCGGGCTTTTCGGCGTATATGCGAGCGTGGAGCTGTCCGTTGTTTACCATCACATCGAAAGTTTTATCATCAAGACGTGTCGGATTGTTTGCACTAACAGGTTTTGGATCCGTGAAATACGGAACGTAGGACGGATCGCCCAAAATGTGATAAATCTCCCAATAATAACGACTTATCTCATCGGAAGTGCCCATATCTTCCGAGTTTGCCGTGCTTAACTGCACCGACATATTTCCGGCAAATAGAATCTCTCCGGCAGTACTTGCCCAATCGCTACGAGGCTCTCCGTGTGTGTGAAAAATGCGGTCAAATACGCCAAATCCCGAATTTTCATACGTGATGGAACCCGGAACATTCAAATCGCTCACACTGCCCACCGACCAAGCAAAATCTTCATACCAATAGGTATAATTCGTTCCGCCAATATAGGTTACAGCCCCCTTCTTCTCGCCACGAACAAGTGCCTCGCCAAAACATTCTTTTTTCTCGAATTTATTTGATAAACAGCAATTTCCAATAATAAAAGGATACTTATTCTCATTTTGAAGATTATTTACCATCCCGATAGTTACTTGCGGATATGACCATTCATTCCAATCGCAATGCGCGGTATAATTCACGAAACCCGCACCATCACTGATATAACTCTGAACAACTCCGCCTTTATTTCTCGAATCCGGACTTCGCAAAATGGTGCTTTCGATGCCGTTTGCCTCGTTGAAATAATACGTTGAACCATACGTTACCGTTGCATTCACAACAGCCCTCCAATCCGAATCACTGTCGTAGCCTGCAATCAGCATACTTTTCTTCAAAAAATCGGTTTTGGGAATGTCTAATTTCTCCATTGCCAGAATTTTTTCGATTTGATGATCCAATTGTTCCGGAGTGTTTGCCGAAAGCCGTCCGTAGTACACATCCGGAAGATAATCGCCTGTGTATTCAGCATAATACAAATCCGTAACGTGCCGATCCGCATCCTCAAGCAAAGGATGACCGTCTGCAATGCGTGTCGTGAACGGAGGAATTTCTTCCACATCCCCAACAAATACAAGGTAATCAGCAGGTTCTGAACTTTCGTAAATGCTTTTCAGATAGGCGTAAATGCTATCTCTCGTTTTGCCCACTTCCGCTTGATCCGTGTAGGCAATGCGAACATCAAAACCTTTTTCGGTTTTCCATTCGATGAATGGCGTTAGAGAATTTTCAAATTTTCGGTCTGAAATAAGTTGATATACAAGAGGTTTCGCAGTATCTTCGGTTTCGGTTTTTGCAAAGAATACTCCGTCTTGCGTAATAATCTCAAAATCAATAGAATAATATACGCGAATAACATTCTGTGACGGAAGATATTGAATTGGGCGTATATTGAGTTGCGCCCACTGTTTATCTTTCGCTATGCCCAGATTTTTCACGTCCACCAAAGCATCGGTGTTGAACGATGCTCGTTGATACGCCGATTTTTCCTGCACAAAAACAGGCTCTTTTTCCTCGCTTTTGCGCATACGGGGCTGAACAGGGAATATCGGGTTTACAAAACCTTTTTCCGCAAGCGGGATGTCGGTATATTCGCTCGAAAGGATTTTTACCTCAACATTTGCGCCCGGTGGAACACTCAAAAGCTGTGTCTTTGCAGGCAATTGAGGATGTCCGACCGCTCCGTGATGCACGTAGCCATCGAGGTTCAAGGCAGAAAAATTTTGTCCTTGATACGTTCTGTTTTCTACATCAATTTCTGCGATAACATTGGAGTAAACACGTGTGTTTTCGGTAGTTTCGTGCACTTTCACACCCGCTTGTGCCACGCTTTGCAGAACGATTTTTTCAGCAAACGCAACATTCGCTATCCAAATGCAGAAAATAAAAATTCCTTGTTTCATTTTTTTGTTGATTTGCTTTTTTGATTGGGCAAGGCACGCCTTGCCCAATCAAAAACAACTATTTAAACGGCATCTTCACAACCTTGGCTTTCAGTAATTTTTCGCGAACTTTCACGAAAATTTCTGTATCCACCTTGGCAAAAGACGTTTGCACGTAGCCTGTTCCAATGGCTTTGTTCAGCGATGGAGCTTGTGTTCCGGAGCAAACCACGCCGATTGCATTTCCGTTTGCATCGCAAAGTTCGTAGCCCTGACGCGGGATTCCACGATCCAGCAACTCGAAACCTACAAGTTTTTTCTTCACGCCTTCGGCTTTGAGTTGTTCCATTTTCTCGCGGTCGATAAAAGGCTTATTTTCAACAAATTTCGTAATCCAACCCAATCCGGCTTCGATAGGCGACGTTGTTTCGTCGATTTCGTGTCCATAGAGGCAGAATCCCATTTCGAGGCGGAGCGTGTCTCTTGCGCCTAATCCGGCGGGTTTAATGCCAAATTCAGCACCGGCTTCATACACGGCTTTCCATATCGTTTGTGCATCTTTCACATCGCAGTAGATTTCACAACCGCCCGATCCGGTGTAGCCGGTAATCGAGAAAATAACATCCTTAATCCCTGCAAAATCAAGTACTTTGAAGGTATAGTACTTCATATCAACGACATTCTCCGAAGTCAGTTTTTGCATCGCTTGCAGTGCCAAAGGACCTTGAACAGCGAGTTGTGCGTAGGATTCGGAGGCATTGTAGAACTCTTTTCCGATTTCCATACCCATCTCTTTCGCAATAGCACTCATGTGTGCGAAATCCTTGTCGATGTTCGCAGCGTTAGGAACCATAAAGTACTCATCGGCTTTGAAACGATACACGAGCATATCATCGACAATACCGCCTTTTCCATTGGGCAGACAGGTGTATTGCACTTGTCCGTCGGTGAGAGCAGCCACGTCGTTGGTCGTTACACGTTGCATAAATTCGAGTGCTTTCGGACCTTTTGCCCAGAACTCGCCCATGTGCGACACGTCGAACACACCGATAGCATTGCGCACGGCAAGATGCTCGTCGATCAATCCGGAATACTGCACAGGCATATTATAGCCCGCAAATTCGACCATTTTTGCACCAAGGTCGATGTGGTTTTGTGTGAATGGTGTGATTTTCATTCTTCTGTTTATTTGATTATTTGTTTAATCGTTTATTTGTAGGGGCGAGGCATGCCTCGCCCCTACAATCCATAGCCGATATAATTCCGAGGGGTGATGGCTTTCAATTCTTTCTTGATGGCTGCGCTGACTTTGAGCGTATCAATAAATTTCGAGATGGCTACAGCATCAATTTTTTTGTTTCCACGTGTGAGGGCTTTCAGGGTTTCGTAGGGGTTTGGATAGTTTTCCCGACGAAGAATCGTCTGTATAGCCTCCGCAACAACCGCCCAGTTTTCGTCGAGGTCGTTGTCTATCGCTTGCGTGTTTAACTGCAACTTACTGATACCTTTTCGCAAAGAATCGAAAGCAATCATCGTGTGAGCAACAGGCACACCCATATTCCGCAGAACGGTTGAATCCGTAAGGTCACGTTGCAATCGAGAAATCGGAAGTTTCGCCGAAAGATGCTCAAACAGGGCGTTTGCGATGCCCAAATTGCCTTCTGCATTCTCAAAGTCGATGGGATTCACTTTGTGTGGCATCGCAGAAGAGCCGACTTCATTAGCTTTAATCGCTTGTTTGAAGTAATCCATCGAGATATACGTCCACATATCTCTACTGAAATCCAAGAGAATGGTGTTGATGCGTTTGAGATTGTCGAACATAGCCGCAAGATGGTCGTAATGCTCGATTTGCGTAGTGGTTTGCGAACGATGCAATTCGAGAATATCATTCACAAAATGATCGGCGAATTTTTTCCAGTCGATTTTCGGGAAAGCCACACGATGAGCGTTGAAATTTCCGGTTGCACCGCCGAATTTAGCGGAGTATGGAAGTGTTCCGAACAATGCGATTTGGTTTTCCAAACGCTCCACAAACACATAGATTTCTTTTCCGAGAGATGTTGGAGATGCGGGTTGTCCGTGTGTTCTTGCCAGCATAGGGATATCTTTCCAGCGCAAGGCGATGGTTTTTACATCCAACAGCAAGGAAAACAGCGTTGGGAAAATCACTTCTTCCAAAGCACCGCGCAGCATCATGGGTTGTGCGGTGTTGTTAATGTCTTGGGAGGTTAATCCGAAGTGAACAAACTCTTTAAACTCGCTCAAACCGATGCGGTCGAAGGCGTTTTTGATGAAATACTCGACGGCTTTCACGTCGTGATTGGTTGTTTTTTCGAGGTCTTTCACGGCTTGCGCATCTTCTTCGGAGAACTCTTCGTAGAGTTTACGCAGTTTGTTTTTTGCCTTACTTCCCTTTGGGAATGCTGTTTTCAGCTGAGGTAGGGGCATTTCCGCAAGAGCGATGAAATACTCGATTTCGACCATAATCCGAAAGCGAATCAGTGCATTTTCGGAGAAGAATGGAGCCAGAAGCTCGGTTTTGGGACGGTAGCGACCGTCGATAGGAGAAATTGCTTGCAACATATACAAATTTTTTGCAAAGATACGAAAAAAATCGAAACATTGTTTCGATTTTTTATTTGTTTCACTTCGTTTCGCAGGTCATACTTGCTTCGCAAGGGGTTAATAGGGACGTATCAAATACGCCCCCAACAATTATTCCAACGCAATTTCTTCGCCATCACTATTCAAAAACTTATACTGCAAATAGTGCATTTCTGTGGAAGAAACAACCTTCACACAACGCTTGTATTTCCAATACCAACGCCGAGGAAAATTCCAAAAACCCTTTTTCAAAAACGCATATACAAACGGATTCACAACAAGAGATAACTTCTTATGGTTCTGCTCTTTGATTAGATATGCCAAATATGCTTCAATGTCGTCCATCAGCAACAAATTCGACTTTACTTGACCTGTTCCATCACACACCGGACATTTCTCTAAAACCTGAATACTCGTTTGCGGACGAACCCTCTGCCGCGTGATTTGCACCAATCCGAACTTGCTCGGAGGCAAAACATTATGCTTGGCAGAATCTTTCTCCATAAACTCATTCATCTTTTGATAAAGGATTTTACGGTTTTTGGCATCACGCAAGTCGATGAAATCCACAACAATAATACCTCCCATATCGCGAAGGCGCAACTGTCGTGCAACTTCTTCGGCAGCCTCCAAGTTTGCTCTCAAAGCATTTTGTTCCTGTGAAATCTCTGCATTCATCTTATGTCCGCTGTTCACGTCGATCACGTGTAGAGCCTCCGTGTGCTCAATCACCAAATACGTACCCGTCCGTTTTATCGGAATCACACGTCCGAAGCCGGATTTAATCTGTTTGGTTATACCAAAAACATCAAAAATCGGATCGCTTCCTTTGTAGTGTTTCACAATATCGACCTTATCCTTCGCAATAGAGCCCAAATAGGTCTTAATCTCGCGATATACCGCCTCATCGTTCACCACAATACTGTTGAAGTCGCTGTTCAGCAAATCGCGCAGAACCGTCATCGTTTTGCCTTGTTCGCTCAGTATCAATTTGGGTGGTTTTTGTCCTACCATTTGCGGTGCGATGCTTTCCCATTTGGCAAGCAAATCACGCAAATCGCCATCCAAGTCGGCAACGGATTTTTGTTCTGCAACTGTTCGGATAATCACTCCGAAATTTTTCGGAAGAATGCTCTTAATCGTATATCTTAGGCGGTTTCTCTCCGCTGCGGATTTGATTTTGGAAGATACGGAAATTTTGTCTGAAAAGGGAATCAAAACCAAATAGCGTCCTGCGAAAGAGAGCTCGCAACATGCACGCGGACCTTTGGTAGAGATGGATTCTTTGGAAATTTGAACCAAGATATTTTGGTTCTGTTTTATAAACGAAGACAGTTGTTCGTGTTTACCCACATCTCCGGGAAGTTCCCAAGTGGAAATATCTTTTGCATCCGAATGTCCGGATAGCGCACGTTCTGTGAATTTTTGTACGGATTTGATTTGTGGTCCGAGGTCTAAATAGTGCAAAAAAGCATCTTTTTCGTCTCCTACGTCCACAAAAGCAGCATTTAGGCCCGGCATAATCTTACGAACCCGACCTAAATACACATCGCCGACAGCATATTTGTTGTCGTGCTTTTCGCGATGGATTTCCACAAGCACTTTTTCCTCTAAAAGAGCAATGATAGACTCTTTTGATGATGTGCTTATAACTAATTCTTTATTCAATGTTAAATGTTTTACATTCGTTGCAAAACACCTCGAGAAACATTGTGCATTTTTTAATATGTAGGGGCGAGGCATGCCTCGCCCCTACATATTATTTCTTCTTGTGACGATTCTTACGCAAACGTTTTTTACGTTTGTGCGTAGCCATTTTATGGCGTTTACGTTTTTTTCCGCTTGGCATAACTTACGCTTTTACTTTGTTTTTAACTACTGTGGAAAACGGCTTAGCCGGTTTGAACGCCGGAATGTAATGTGCCGGAATTTTGATAGATACGTTTTTCGTAATGTTACGTCCAACTTTTTCTGCGCGACGTTTCAAGATGAAACTTCCGAAACCACGGAGATAAACGTTTTCTCCTTTGCTCATAGTGTCTTTCACAACTTCCATGTAGGTTTCCACAACATTCAACACCGTAACTTTTTCAACGCCGGTGCGGTGTGCAATTGACGATACCAATTCTGCTTTTGTCATAATTTAATGATTTTTATGTGTTTATAATGTTTTTTTGATATTTCGATTAGAAATAAGATTGCAAAGATACGAAAATTTTTTTATTTTGCAAACTTTTTTTTGATGAAAAACTTGTTTTTTACCTTTTTATCTCTAATTTCCCTATTTCCGCCCCCTCGAACCCCCTCGAAACGACATTTTCACCTGATGTGCGGAATACGCATTGGGCAAATGTTTCACGAGTGGTTGTTCGCCTTCAAGAACAACGGAAACAATATCGAAACGTGCGTCTTTCGGACATTGGGCTTTGAGCATATACGCATTCGCAGCCCGAATGATTTTACTTTGTTTCTCATGGGTAACAAACACTTCTGGCTCTCCGAAAAGCGTGCGAATACGGGTTTTGACCTCCACGAAAACCATATACACATCATCGCAAACGATCAAATCGATTTCGTGATGATGCCAACGCCAATTCCTCTCCACCAGCTTGTAACCGTTAGCCAGAAGATAGTCTTGCGCAAGATCTTCGCCTTGTTTTCCTAAATCTAAATTGTACGACATTGTTAGTGAATAGTGATTAGTGAATAGTGATTAGTGAATAGGGAATAGGGAATAGTGAATAGTGAATAATGTACTATTTAACGATTTACTATTTAATATTTTGCGTAGCCTTTAGCAAATGGGCGCAGCGTAAATTGTACATTTGTAAATTGTACATTGTTTGCTAATGTTTCTACCGTTGGGCGATGCACGCATCGCCCCTACTATTCACTATTCCCTAATCACTATTCACTAATTAAAATGGAAGATCATCCGCCGGAGGGTCAAATGCCGGCTGCAATTCTGAGGATTCCTGCGCCATTTGCGGAGTTGCAGATGCAGGTGCAGCTTGAGGGGCATCGCCCTCAGCTTTCTTGCCACCGAGCATAGTCATCGAACTGCCCTCGATTTCGGTTACATACACCTTGCGACCTTCGCTGTTGTCGTAAGAACGTGTGCGAATACTGCCTTCCAAATAAATGGTTTGACCTTTCTTCAAAAACTGTGCCGCCACATCGCCCAAACCTCTGTAAAGAACGATGTTGTGCCACTCCGTGCGCTCCACACGCGCGCCTTCTTTGTTCTTGAAAGATTCTGTCGTTGCTAAAGAAAACGACACTTTCTTGTTCCCGTTTTCAAACGTGAAAACTTCCGGATCTTTGCCTAAGTTCCCGATAAGGATTACTTTGTTGATTCCTGCCATGATTTGTTGTTTAATTGTTTAGTTGTTTAATCGTTTAATTGTTGAGTTGTTTTACTTCGTTCAGCGGTTAAAGGTTAAAGGTTAAGGGTTAAGGGTGCTTCGCCTTATTTCTACGTGCGTACTTTACCATTAGGCGCAGCACCGTTTACCTTTCACCGTTCACCTTTTGCCCTCGTATATATAACGGAAAAAAACCGATTTTCGTATATTTTTTAAGTTAAAGTTTTTTAACATTTGGCACTTTTTTTTTCGATGGCTTTGCAATATGTTGATTGTCAGAAAGAAATTTACTGATCGGTTTGGGCATTGCATAGCGAAAAAGTTCGGAAATCGGGACCTTTTTTGCCGAAAATTTTAACATTTCAGACAAACTTTCAACTTTCCAAAAGAAAATGCTGAGGTTTTGATGCGACAAAAGGTGTTGCGTTGTTCCTAAAAGTTGACTTTTTTTGAATTTTTTCGCGGTTTTTTCGTCGGTTTCGGGGAAGTCATACAAATGTTTCCAGATGTCGCTCTGCGTGCGCTTTTTCAGCCAAAGGTGTTGATTTTCGATACAGATGAGATAGTCTAAACGTCTTGGTTTTACTACGGTTTTATTCTTTTTCATCGGTAAGATATCCACCACACTTTGCTTGAAAGCGTAGCAATCCTTGGAGAAAGGGCAGTTTGAGCACAAAGGTTTTTTAGGTTTGCAGTGCATAGCACCAAATTCCATAATTGCCTGATTGAATTCGCCCGGATTTTTCTTGTCGATAAGATCGTTCAAAACCCGCATCAATTCTGCCTTTCCTGCGAGGGTATCGACAGGTGCGATCACACCGAAAAGGCGAGCAATCACACGTGCCACATTTCCATCCAAAACCGGATAACACAAGTTGAAAGCAAACGATGCGACGGCAGATGCCGTGTAGTCGCCAATGCCGGGAAGAGTGCGGATTTCAGAAAAAGTATTTGGAAATTTTCCTTTGTATTTTTCCGTAACGATTTGCGCGGTTTTATGCAAATTCCGTGCACGGGAATAGTAGCCCAAACCTTGCCAAAGTTTCATCACCTCATCTTCGGGAGCATTTGCCAAATGTTTGATTGTGGGATATTTGGAGCAGAATGCAAGGTAATACGAAAGTCCTTGATCCACGCGGGTTTGCTGCAATATAATCTCTGAAAGCCAAATCAAATAAGGGTCTTTCGTCCTTCTCCACGGAAGGTCGCGACAATTCTGCGAAAACCAGTCAGACAGTTCTTTTTTCATCTGCTAACAATGTGCAAGCAAAAAATCCGAAGAAATGCCCAACTCGGAGTGCAGTTTCTTAACGATATTTAGATTTAACGGGCGTTTGCCGTTAATCAATTCGCTAACCCGACTTTTGTTAATTCCGAGCATTTCACTCAAATGGGTTTGTTTGAGATGTTTTTTTTCCATTTGAGATTTGATTTCGTCGGTGATGAGTGTGCTGACACATCCGGGCAATGGATGATATGCTTCTTCGTAGTCGATAAGAATATCCGAAAGTTCTGAATATCTTTTGAGAATATCCTTTGGAATGTCGTTTTCATTTTCAAACTTACAAATTTGATCTTCGAGCACATTGCACTCTTTGGTCAAAACCTTGAATTGTTTTTTACTGATAAGTGTTTTCATGTGTAAATAATTTTATTGGATAGGTCGTATGGAGTCTGCAAAATGCAAGATTCATATTGTTTCTATATGTTTCCGTTATCTTAGCCAGTCGGTTTTTATTTGACAAATTACCACCTCCTGAACGTTTGTTTAATACTATTGGATCAACAAAGTCTCTCAGAGTTTTACTGGTCTTAGGCTTATCAAGTCTGCTTGCTTTTGCAGAGAATGAGGTGATTTATCATTTGAAGTTATGTGTCCCTCTTAAGTATGCACTCTATACGGAAATTGGGGTCGGCACATATATTGGACTCGTGCTTGAAGCCTTGATTCTGACAGCCGGAGCATCTTTTTTCTTTGAGGATATGACAAAAAAAGATATTGCAAAATCGGCTATTGTAGCAAGCGGATATTACTTGGTTTTTCATTTACTCGGTTTAAACAACATTCACATTTTATCTTTTACAACATATTTTAGCGATATTGCTTCTATGCTTTTTATTAAGCCGTGGGCATATCCATCAACCAATGTCACACATGCTATATTGGCAATGCTTTTCCCGTTCATTTATGTATTGTTGGCGCGTTCAAAAAGCACAGTTAACAGCAATTCTATTCCAGTAATGCGAGGCATTTAATATTTTAG
>QMCD01000183.1_pt1 | contig 45625 bp, 54 predicted proteins | sample 1821841 | NCBI WGS metagenome assembly QMCD01 (sample SAMN01991225, study PRJNA193472) | Termite gut metagenome, whole genome shotgun sequencing project. | isolation source: worker | host: Macrotermes natalensis
GAAGAGAGCTCAGGGATAGCCGGGAACATTGTTCAGCTGGTTAAGGCTAGAAGCAAAAATGTTTATGACTTTGCTCGTAACACTTACGAGAGCGAAGACCTAATTTATAAGTTAGGTGGTTTTTATGAAGACATTACAAAAGTGATGAAGGCTAAAGGATTACAAGATGTTAAAGAAGTTAATGCTACAGATATTTCTCAGTCTCTTAACGACGTATACGATGCTTATTTTGATTACAGCTCACTCCCTCCCGCAGTAGCTCTAGCTAGAGATTCGGGAGCTATTCCTTTTATAAGTTACGTATACAAAGCTGTACCTGCGATGATGCGAGGTATTCATCAGCATCCTGAGAGACTTGCTTTAGCTGCGGGATTAGTTGAGGCTGTTAATCTTGGGCTGATTGCTAATGATTATGGTTTAGATAGTGTGCTTGCAGCTAGTGATGCTATAGATAAGAGTAGCCCTTCTTATATGAATAAGAGAACTTTTCTTATAAGGAACACTCTCTATACTGGCACACAAACTGAACAAGACGCAAGTGAGAGCAATAGAAGCGTTTCCTCAATGCTTAATATAGGAAAGTTTCTTCCTGGTACTTCTTTATTTGAAAGCACTATGCCAGGCGTAGTAGATAGCGGAAGAAAGATGTGGGAAGCACCTCTTGCGACACTCTTTAGTAATCCCACTCTTAACATTGCTTTCAGTGCTTTAGCAAAACAAGATCCAGGTTTAGGAAGAGCACTAACAGACTATAAGGGAGATTTAGACTATAGTAAGTTAGCCAAGCACGTTGTCAACACTTTTATGCCCAACACTCCTGTGCTTCCTACAAGTTTAGGGTATGATTCCTTGCAGCAAGGCTTAGTTAACTCAGGGATAAGGCCGGCCACCGAGGAATATACTGGCTATACTGGTGTAGGAATTGCTCGTCCCTTGTCCACTGAACTCCCGAATGCTCTTTTAGGTCTTCGTACTTATAGGGTTGATTTCGAGACTGAGGCTAGCAGAGGGATGGAAAGCAGTATACAGGAAATAAGAAAAGCTGAAGCAGACGCTTCACGCTCTTTTAGGAAACCCGGTCTTCCTGCATCAGCCTCTGATGATATTATTAAGAGACTTGAGGAAAGAAGGAAGGAGCCTCTTGAGCAGATACAAAGAAAACAGAAAGGTCTTGAGACGCTGCAAAGAATAAAAGCAGGCTTACCTCAGTAAATCACTCCTTTGAGAAGTAGAGGAGCTAAGTCACGCACAAGAATAGGATTGTAGCGAGATTTGAGTTCCTCTACTTTTTTGCGTAAATCTATGTACTGATAAAGAAAGCGAATCATATCTTGAGGTGTGAGAGAGTATTTGGCGCAGAGTTCGACGGCCTCTCTGCGCCATTTGTTTCTACTATGCTGCTCAGCTTCAGGTAAAGCGTTCTCGCTATACCAATAGCATATACTATCTTCTCTATGTAGTGTGTCCTCTACTCGTTCTGAATGAGTTAGTTCACAACCTAAAAGATGTAAAAGTTCTGCAAGTTTATCTGTGTTGTAGTCAACTACCATTTAGTACTTTCCTTTTGCTTAGTTACGTCGTTATTCATCCTAACTGTTCTTCCATTTGTAAGTCCCGTTTAGAGTCATAGTGGCTACTCCCATACTCACTAATGAGTTAGCAGTGGCTTTAAGTGTATTGTAATCTAGGTCGCCTCTAAAGGGAGCACAAAGTTGTGCAAAGGAAAGCTCATTTTCACGACTAAGTAGCACACACATTCCTTCGTATACAGATGCGTCTTTTCCTCTACCAAGTCCTGCGAATGTTTTGTACATTTTTTGCTCAGTCCATTCAAGCAACTTTAAAGCTCTATTTAGGTCTAACGCATTTATCTGCATACTATTTGTTCTAGAAGCATTAAGGATCATACTTAGTTTGAGCAGATGAATCCCTCGTCTTTCTATATATCCACCAAAGAATCTATTGTATGCTTCTGGGAAAAAGTGCATGTTTTCAGCATTCGTATAGTATGTTTCCCACAGCTCTCTGAAATCCTGCGTTACTACGAAATCACCTCTTAGTGAAGCTATGAGATCGTAGTCATACTGTAATATGCCTCCTAGCTGTCTTTCTCTTTCAGACATAGCAGGAAAAGCTACCACGCGTCCTTTCTTTTCCTCATACACAAAGATTACGCGAGAAGTGAAGCCACTACCTACTGCGTCAATAGGAAAGGAGGTGCGAATTAAATCTGGAGTGGTTGCTCCTATTATGTTAACCCAGATGTTTTGTAGGTCATCTGTGCCTGCGTTTTTAGTCTGGTATTTCCACTTTTCCGCGCAATCATACCAGTCAGTTAGATGACTGAGCAATCCTATGTTTGCTTGGCCTACCAGGACTGTAAGCTCTTTAGATAGAATAGTTAATGAGCTATGCAGGATGGGCTTATCTTCTGTAGACTCTATAGTCTCTGCCTCAAGAAGTGCTCTAGAAAGAGCTTCTTTGGTTACTGCACTAGCTGCTAAAGGAATACCTGCTGTTCTTATGATGCTTTCCACAGGGTGCATTGCAGTACCTTTGCGGGCAGCAGGCGGGCCTACTAACACTATATACATATTGGGATAGACATCCATACCTAAACCCCATCTCAAAGCGCATTTGCGCCTAAGAGCAGCCGCAATTGCAGACACAGCACACCATATTCTGTATAATTGCGGAGGTTCAGTGTTGTCTGTATATTCCAAATATGTATTTATCCAATCATCTACTTTTCTTGTAGAGTAGCCCACGCTTCCTCCAGTTTAGCTGCAAGTTCCTCTACAGATTTAGGGAATTTCTTTGCCTTGAATTCGATCCCAGATTCTTTATGCAAAGACTTTCCTATAACAATATCTGCCGGAATCACAAAGGAGCGTCCTTTATGAGTTGTGAGAGGTGTTTCTAGACTCTCCTTGAGATCCCAGAGAATAGCTGCGTGTTCAATCCAAGGAAGTGATAAAGGTATTTGAAACCCGATACTATCATGGACTTGTTGGAGAAGCTCGACAGCCTGATAGCGTTTATTGTAGTAAAGAAAAGCCATTCCTCTTTCATTGATAACGTCCCCCACAGTTCCCTGAGGGATGCTTGCGTATGCTGCCTGTTTAGTAGAACTTGTAATGTCACTGAGAAACAAGACTTTTCGTCCCATAAGGTTGGGCACGATCCTAGATTGAGAAAGACTCTCTTCGACAAAGGAATGAAAACCCTTTCTGACACCAGGGTAAGCGCTGTGGTATCCATTACAGATACGTTTAGCTTCATTCTCTGGCATTTCGTATCTGAGAGCAAACGCCTTGTAACCCAGACCGTAGTTAAGCCCGTGGTTGGCTTTTTTGCCCCAGTCTCTTTCACTATACTCCCCAGTTCCAAGGTCGCAAGTCCCAGGTTCGTCGGTGATTTCTTCGGCTGGTTTTCTGAAAATAAGGGACGCAGTAAGTCGATGTACATCTTGGTTCTCCTCAAAGGCTTTTATCATAGGAGCGATGTCGCCTACTTGGGCGACTATTCTGTTTTCTGCTTGACTTAGGTCGATGCCGTAATATGCGTAGCCTTCGTCGGGTAAAAGATGTTTGAGGGAGCGATGAGGCCAGTTCTGCATATTCATCCCAGTGCCGAATATGCTCTTGCTGGAACTCAGTCTAGAGAAAGTAGTACCAGCAGGATTGTAAGAGCACCTAATACGCCCGTCATCGTCAAATTTGACATCAGCAAGGTAAGTGCTAATAATTTTTTCTTGTTTGCGTATTTCAAGAATAAGTTTAGCGACATTTGCTCCATCCCTTTTTTGTCTTGCAATGCGCTTAAGAGCCATTGCATCACATGTTGCTTTGCCTTCTTTGTTTTTGTATATAGGGAAGCCTTTTAAAATGTAGAAGAATTCCTGAAGCTGTTTACTTGAGTTAGGGTTGAGGTTAGGTGCTGTGCGTTGTAATTCTGCTCTCTTAAATTCTACTTCTTTCTCCATAGCTAGGCGCTCAGCTCTTAGACCATCCATATCTACACGTATTCCCCTTTCCATCATATAAGTACACGGGCCGATTATACTTAGCTGTCTCTCATAAGCAGGCAAGTTATCAAGACGTATGACATCATCTATTATTTTGTGAAAACTCTCGACACAAACAATAGAATCCAGACCGTTGTAGTTCCACAAAGTCTGATAAGCGCCTCCATACTTAAACCATTCCTTACCCTCATCCTTATAATAAGGAATGTCAGTCCACAGAGAGCATATCATGTCTAAGCCCTTTGGAAACTGGGGAAGCAAAGCATGTTGGGCAAGCATAGTGTCGTCGATGTTGACAGAGCGGATACCATACTTACGCAACATAAAATGAGTGTCAAAAATAATATTTTGACCAAGTTTTCTTATAGAAGGTGAAGAGAGAATGCGTGCTATTTTGAGCATTATAGCACACTCTTTGTTCACATCCCAGTAATCACCTTTTTCGTATATAAAAGGAATGGAGATAGCTCTTGTAGGTTCGTAAGAGAAGCTAATACAATTAAGCTCCTGATACTTCACTTCAATATCAAAAGCTATTGTCGTGCCATTCATCCCTTCCTCATATAACTTATCAAGCCAATAGATTGTTTGTTCATAAGAAGGCTTAGTCTCTACAACTCTTTCAGTGATTCTAAACCCATTCTCTCTAGCTCTGACTGCTTTTTTAAGGTCACAGATAATGAGATGTCTAACTTCTGATTCGCCAGAGAACACCCGCTCTGCTGGTAGGATAGGCAAGACAGTCTTTCCGCTATCGAACAGACACGGTAAGAGGCTTCCACGCCAGCTGTCGATTCCCCATCTTCCAGTTGTTGCTTGCAGTGCGATATTGCCGACTGCAATGATGAGCTTAGCGTTAATTTGAGACAGTTCTTCTCTAAGAAGTTTTCCATACAGATCTCCATCAGGAAGCCAGCTTGGGGATTCTCTCTTTGTTTTCGGGGCTTTTATGTAGGCCGAAGAGGGCAAATCACAGTCTTTGAGAACGCTAGTGAAGTAGCAAGCAGATAAAGGAATCTGTGCTACGCGTAAGCATTGCTGGATGTACTGACCTTCTTGGCCAGAAAAAAGACTGTGCATCCTAGCATCGCTGTGTGTAGCTTGTTCAGAAACTACTATTACTTCACATAACTCTTTGTTGCTATAAGAAGGATGACAATAAGTCATCTTGCGTTGTTGTAAAGTTTTCTCTTCCATAATTAACAGGCGCTCCATCGGTAAGAATCCAACCACACACAGAACAACACATCTTTTTTGTTCGTCTTTCTTTTATGCACAAATCCTTTAGAAGATGTATAGTTGTTTTGCCGCATTTCTCACAAAACGTTCTCATTTTACGGTCTTTTCTCATAAAATCCTCAGATATGACAATAATCACCCTAACTTAAAAAGTTGCACCGTACATTGCTTGTGCTTCTTTTATGAAGCCTCCCTTGTGCTCCTCCGCAAGATCAAATCCCACTGCTGCTCTGTTACAAGAAGCGGAAGCAAGTATGTCAACGCCAGAGCCAAGAAATGGCACGAGTATTTTCGAAGACTCAAATGAGAACGTCTGTATAATTTCCGATGCGAGTTCGAGAGGTTTTTGAGTCGGATGGTATTTACGCTGTGGAGGGACAGGCGAAAAGGAGAAGACATTCGTTCTCCCTGGTTTCGCAAGGATCGGCGCTCCCTTCTTAAATATAAAGAAAGGCTCAAACGCCGATGCAAGTTGCGTAGACGGATTAAGGCTCTGTCCATTTGGCTTAGTCCATACTCCGACAATCCTATTGCCGCTATATCCTGCCGAAATGCCCAGGTTGTAGATGTACTCGAACCAAGGCTCAATCCCGAACCAGCACACGCAGAATGTGTTAGGTTTCTGGAGCCGAAAGGTTTCTTTGAGTACTTGTTCCATAAATAGGAGATACTTCTTTTGTTCGACTTCTGTGTATGTTTCACAATCGTTCTCTTTTTTTGTATCGTTTATGACTATGCCGTAAGGAGGGTCTAAGATGACACAATCAAAAGATTCGTCAGGGAGCTTACTCATGCCCTCAAAAACATCAGAGATGATGAAGGAATTGTAAAGTGCCTGAAGGAAAGGTTCAGCTTCTTTCTTTCTCTCTGCCCGCTTAACAAGTTCTTTGCGAAGAACTGCTTCGCTTATATTGTTTATTACACTCCCAGCTTCTTTAGCTGACTTCATTTTTGAAAAATCTACTACGCCAGACAGCTTTTCTATATTCTCAGCAAGAGCTATAGCCTGTCCAGCAGATGTTCTAGATATTCCTAACATAGAAGCTGTATCTTCGACTGACCAGCCTTTAGCTTCAGAGGGGCCAGGAGTAGGTTTACCGTGAATCTTTTGTTGAAGAAGATGTATTTCTCTCTTCAATTTTGCCTCTTCCATCCAACCCATATCTTTGCGTTGTATATTCTCCGCAAGCTCCAAAACTCTCAGCTCAAGCTCAGTAAGCTCCTTTGTAAAGATGCGAGTAGGGATGACTTCCAACCCCGCCTCTTTAGACGCCCTAAGACGCCGTCCACCAGCGATAAGAAGATAGCGATTGTTGCTAGTAGGACGTACAGCAATAGGAGAAATAACACCTTGAGTGCGAATAGAATGGATAAGATCAGTAAGATCACCATAATCCTCCCGAAAGCGCATTCCTTCGTCTATATCAGATATGGGAAGAATGGCGAGAGTGCAGCCTTCTATTTTTATGTCAGTCATTATGCTTTATCCTTATTTAATTGTTCTAAGATTTCTTTTGCTTGTTCAGGCGTTATTCCTTTGAGCATAGAAGAAACGCTTTGTATTTCTACTGTTTTGTTCTTCTTACTTATAGCCTTCTTTTTAGCCGAAGCCTTCATTTCTGGATCAGGGGCGCGTCTGCGACTTCGGATGGCTAAGATATGTGCTCTAAGTTCATCTTCAGTCATCTTGGCTATGTCCTTGTTTGGAAGATCATAGATGTCAGCCATCGCCTTTCTCCTTTTCTATCTCTGCTACTTGTCTTCGCACTATCTCAGCGAAGTCGCCCTTTCTGAAAAGCAAAAATATATGATTGCCGATAGTGTCGTGCATGTCACAAAGCCACTCCAGCATCATCACAGCTGTACGATTCCACTCTCCCCAGGGAAAGATATCATCTAAACGCTTTTTGAGTTCAGGAGTTACGAGTATTTGTACTCTTCGATTATCCTCCTGCTTACCTAAACCTCTTTTTACCATCACACTCCTCCATATTGTTTGTATCCGAATTGTTGTATCTTTGCTATTTGTTGTCTGTTTTGGCTATTATTCTTTTTTTGAAAGGAAGACATGCCTACTACACAATCATGCGGAGCTACTTTTATAACAAGCGTTTTCTGCCAATCTTGTTGCTCAGTGTCTATCACAATGAACTCATGCCCACACACTGTGCATTCTATACGTGTTTTCATAAATTAGCTCCTTTTATAACTGCTTCCTTGCATAAGCTCATTTGCGAACACATCGCATGTTACTCTTATACGAGTTTGTTGTTTAGGCTATACAAGGAAGCAGGTTAAAAGTAACTACGCAGCAGGAATGATGAATTTCTTCACATCATTCGACTCACGACCATCATACTCGCGGATGTCAAGCGTAACCCAACCAGTCTTTCCCTTGCACGCCTCAGTGCCAAGCTCGCTCTGAGCAACACCAAAGCATTGGCAAAAGTTCTTAATAAACCTCCTTTTGTTGACTCTCTTTTCTTCCGTATCAGCTTGGTTAGGCAAAGAGAGATAACGAAAAACATTGAGAGCTTCAGGATGGCCGAGAATCTGCATAACAGCAACTATGTTATGCGTTCCAGGTTTGTTTTCGCTCTCTTTCACTTCGCACGAAAGGATTTTCATCTCATACTCACCCGGCGCAACAGGAGCTTGGTCAGGCACGTTGTCAAGGTCGAGGCTTTCGATAAGGGATTGAGCGAACGGATCGTAATCAGACATGGGAGTCTCCTTTAGACATCGGTATCAGTGTCTAAGTGTTAAAGGTTGGTGAGCATTGTTAGAAACGATTGCCTATCTATTTAATAACTGGCAGATCTTCTTTTATACCTCCCCATTTGATCGCCAGTTTTTTGAAATCCTGTGGTTCGTTTACTTCCAATTTGTAAGGAGGTTTGACCAAAGAAGCATTGCGTGATCTGGCAGCAACCTGGCTGTCGCTCACAGTCTGCCATTGATACTCAGCTCCTTTACTTGTTCTTCCTACCTTCGCATAGTACATTTCACTAAAGAGAAGTGGGATTCTCTTTGTGAGTTTGCCAGTGAGTAGAGGGAGCTTGCTTAACCCGCCTGTCAGTTCGTCCTTTACAGCATCATCGTGACAGATAAATACTACGTCACAAGGAAGATTCATGATACGTCTAAGACCTTTCTCAATAAGAACCATTTGCGGATACCAGTCATTTTGATGAGGAACGCCGCCAGCTCTTCCGGATTGCTTAAGAATCACATTCATAGCAGCTTGTGCCCATGTAGTAGCACTATCCAAACAATAGGTACCTATATTCTCAAATATTCCTGATCTTAATCTATCATTAAAGTCCTTGTCCCACGCGTTGAATGCCTTGGGATCGTCCCAATTCTCGTCTTCATATTGCGAGCAAACCACCGCCTTCCCTTCTCGCACGTACGCGCACAAGCAAACACTTCCTCCGGGGTCGAAGGAGTCAACCCAAAGAGGCAACCGGAATGTTTGCAGAGAGTAAGTCTTTCCTGTCCCAGTACCTCCATAAATGAGGATTCGGTTGAACTTTGCACTTGTGCTCTCCTGTTCTTGGTACATTTTGGCATATTCGTTTAGCGTCTTAGGTGTTTGAGACATCAGAAAGCTTCCTCCTTTGCATCCTCATAAGGTCTACAGATCACAGACTGTAGATTTACGCTATTGAAAGGGTTTCTATCACTTCTAATAAAATCTTTAAAATCAGATAATACAAACTCAGCACATCTGCCTACTGCTGTAGGATCAGTTTCTAATCCAATACCCTTTTCTTGTGTATCTATGTCTTGCACAAAAGTACACTGACATACTATAGTTACGCGCATATTTCCTCCCTCGTTTTCACGTCTATTTTAAGATTTTCCATGGGATTCCACCATCTGTACTTAAAACCAGATATGGCAGGAATTGTCCCATCTGCGCCATTCACAGGTTCTACGAAACGCAAAGGATTGCTACACGTAGTACATACATCAAAGAAAGGACAGCCGGAATAATCAGTACAGCCAACAGGATTCTTATAGAACGCGTTCATATTATAAGCACTATCAGAGCAAAAAACCAGCTTTTGAAAATCATCCTCAATCCTATCCCACAAGCCGTGCACAGTGTCGAGCCAATCCAACATTGCCCAACCAGCCCTGCGCTCTACTTTACGGACGAATCGTCTTTCTTTGGCATAAAAAAACGTGCCATTAATAACAATTCGTGCTTTCTCAGGATTGTCTACATAAGAACAAGAAAGCCCATGTAAGTATGTGCCGATCTGAATTGAGGTTTGCCACTGCATTTCCCATGTTCTGCCAGCTTGGCTACCTGTTTTGTGTTCAAGTACCATTATGCCTTTACTGTCTTCAACGACTAAGTCCATCTTCAAAGCAAGAGCGCGATTCTCTGATATAGGGACAAGACCACCTACTTCGCTTCCAAGGACTTTGAAGGAGTAAGTATCGGCTACGTGCTCTATTAAGTACTCTAAAAGAGCTTGATAAACCACCTGAGGATTCTTACCCTTGAACATGCTATCAGATTCTTCGGGGAGTTCTCTTCTATAGCATTCTAGGAATTTCTCATAAGCCGCAGGTACTCCTTCAGGTTTGAAGTTCCCTCTATAAAGATACTCAAGAGCTTCGTGCCAACCTTGGCCGAATATAAGATGGTTGTTTATGTTAGAAGAAGCCCACCCAAGAACATATTCAAAAAAGTATTTACGAGGGCATCTTGCATAACACTGAAGTTTTGTGCTATCCAAAGTTTTCCAAAATTCTCTTTTGTCAGGGACAGGGAGTTTGTTGGGGATAATCATGCTTCCTTCCTCATAACTTCTTGACAAGAAGGGCAGTACAACAAGTTAATAGAAGATACGTCTATTCTATAAGGCACGCCACAACGACGACAATCTGTAAGAACTGTTTCCTGTTCTTTATCTTCCCACACATCACTTAAAGCATTTAAAGGAATGTGATGAATAGTTTTTTCATCTTGCAATATGTAACTTATCACCCCTTTTGTTATTTCGAAGAAAGAGCAGATAAAAGTCTCTGGAAGAAAAGCGCCTTTTCGTAATATGCTTATTTTATATGGCATTATTACCTCCAATCTGTACACACATTTTTGTTTTGTCTTTATATTCTTCTTGAATCACATAGTGGTCACGCACCGCTCTGCATTCTTCGAGAGAAGAGAAAGGGCCGGATTCTATGGATACTTGAAATACGCTGTTTATGATTGTGCCTATTATCAGATACCACATTTTGTAGTTCCTAGCAAATGCTCATTACCTTTAAATGGTAAGGCAGCTCTCCATACGCTATTTACACATACGTGATAATAACCATCAGTACCGTTTTTATCAAACGTTACGTATATGTCAGGTTGCCATTCACCAACTGTATGGTTCCTTACTAATACAACAGTTCCTGATTGTATTTCTTCTTTCTTTTCGTCATTAACTTTTTCAAGCACGTAGTAAGGGAAGCAGAAACTATCACCGTCAGGAAAAGTCACAACTATGCCTACATTTTTCACGTCTCTTACAAGCCCTTCAACTCCTACATAGTTATCCATTATCCATGTTAGTTCCCACTCATAGTCGCTTTCCTCTAAACCTCTTTTTACTATTACTCTTGTTTCTTTAGCATTTACGTTGTTTTCTGTTAACCATCTTGTTTGACGATCTCTATATGAAAGCGTTCTCTTCATTTCAAAACTCCTCTAAACTTACCAAACCTAGGCACACCGCCCATAGATGTTAAATTCTGATACTCAACCAGCACTTTCATATCCTGATTGTAATACTCTCTATTCTCCCACATATGTTGTAATTCAGCGTTATCGACTCCAAGTCCAGCACCAACTTTGAACTCATTTCCTTCTTGATCCTTACAAGTAATGGCTCCCACTCTTCCAAGAGGTTCTCCAGTGCTGGATATTGCTTCTTCAAAAGAGACAAAGTCATAGGTGTCGCTCCTTTTGGGTTTATACTTAAGCACGAACCAAGGACGTGCAGCAGGACTTCGGTCTATGTAGAAGGCGTGAGGGTGTCTTATTATAATGCCTTCGTAACCTTGGGAATTGTAGTGGGCATATTTATCCCACACATCTTCTTCAATAGCACAAACATGTGAAGGGACAAACTGAAGTATGTCTTTGTATTCTTCGATAGCATGTTTTTCCCATAAATCTTTTATAAAAAGCAGTTTATCTATTCTTTCTATTTGAGTTGCTTTAGTGTCTTTTATGTCAAATATGTGGTATTGAATAGATAAGAAGTCTTTATGCAATTCCTTTGTTCTAGATACTATTCCGTGAATCTGTTCATGTGAATAGCCGTGTTTGTAAAGTTCTCCATCAAAGCTGATATAGTATTCTTTTTCTTCAAGTGCTTTTTTTATTATCTCTGTCAAGTGCTCAATAGCTTTCTGAATATGAGGAACTCCATAAAAGATATTTGCGTTAGAAGATATAAGAGTGCTTCCTGAGTTCCAGCATCTATCTCCATCTAACTTTGGCTGAGAAACAACCCAACCACTGTCTCTAAAAAGTCTTTTAAGATTCTTATCATCCAAAGGTTGACAAAGCATTACGTTTTGACGTTTCTGATACACGGCAAGCTCCTTTAGCTATCTTATAAACAGAAAGTAACAATTCTTTAGTATGGATATGATGATCTGCAAGACGTGTGTAAGCGTATATCATCTTATACTCTTCGCTTCCATAAGGAACTTCTCCCTTTCTTACACGCATCCACATTCTTACAAGGCGCTCAGTTAGGACGGAAATCATCGCATCTGTTAATTGCATAACTAATCTCCTTTACAAAGACACGTTCATAACGCAGATTTGTAAAGAAGAGGGAGACAGAATGTCTGGTGGCACACGCCGTCTCCCTCCGCCCACATGGGCTATAGCGCTGTTGGTTTTACAGAGAGTATACTTTAAACAGCGCTACTCATCCCTAGCCTTTCATCGCTTCTTCGTACTGCTTAGTGAGGGCAGCGTAAACTTCAGCCTGCTTTTCAGGAGAAAGGTTTCCAAAGTTGGCGATCGTACGAGCGATAGGATCGCCGCCGAGGCCAAGCCTCATACCAGGTTTCCAGTTGGACATAGTTTCTTTGATCTCGTCATCAGATTTGCCGGCCTCAGCCATGCGCCGCACAGCACCCTGGAAACCCACTACGAACTGAGAAAACGCGGCATCAAAAACAGCTTGTTCGCCGAACTGCCCGCACAAATCCTGAAGGTTGTCAGCAAAGCCGTGTTCAAGAGAGATTTCCCATCCCTCAGGTTTGTGCCCTGCGGTTACAGCCTTAGGGGAGCGAGTAGTGATGATGTTCGCAGTAGTTGTTTCAATCCCTTCTTCATTAGCCATATAGTTGTCCTCCTTTTGAAAGACGGTTAAAGGTTTTTCATCCATCGTTAAAAGCACCTTATAACACCGATCGAAAAATGTCAATAAATATTATTTGTCAAATTGTTGACGCTCTTCTTCATCAGCAAAACAAGTATCGCACAAAATAACTCCATCGCCATATAAGGCGGCTATGTCCCAGTAGTCGAGTTCTTTTCCGCATATGGAGCAATAGTATGTGTTCATGTGTAGCTCCTAATTACTGTACTTGTGTAGACTTGTTTATTTGCTCTAACATTGCTTTCAGTTGATCTACGTTCATTTTTTCAACTTGTGTCATAACAGTCTTTGTTTGTCGTTCTTTTTGCCTACCCTCTTTCTCGCGCAGAATAAGTTCTTGCTCTAATGCTATTCGTTTGTTTTCTACTATTTCTATTTCTCTTGCCATACGACGAAGTTGAGAGAGCCAAATCTTGCAATATGCTTCGAGATGACGGTGTGTTTCGCGGAGGCGTTTTTCATAGTGCCATAACTCTTTTACATCATCAGCTAGTTCTTGTTCAGAATCTTTGAGGATTGATATCATTTCGGTTAGTTGTTCTTCGGTGTAATTAGTTTTCATCAGTATTTCCTTTGTGTTTGTTTCTTTCTTTTTCTAACTCTTCAAGAAAACGTTTGTTCATTGCTTCTTCCCAATCTTCTTGAGATAAGAGCTGTTCAGGAGATTTATCCACAGTTAAGCGCGCCAACCTATCTCTTTTATACTTTAGTACGCGTTCTGTTTCTTTGGCACGTGTGGAGAAGACTATGCCACGAGAAGCTAAGAAGTCAAGAGCACTCTCAGAGTCCTCAAAGAGCTTTCCTTTTTCTTCTTCAATAGAATGCGCGGCATAAGAAACGGCCCAATTAGCTATATCAGACATACTTTTTAGAGGGTAGTAAGATTGGAGCATGTGAAGAGCTATTGTGCCAGTGTGTAGAGGGTTCACACGAATGTTGGCGCTTAGAGAGCGCGTTAATCTTTCTGGATGTGTGTTTTTGTTGCTCACTTATTCACTCCCTTCTGCTCAAAAAGAGAACAGTTAAAGTATCTTTGCGTATATAAATAACCCTCACTTCTTACAGTTTGCCTTATGTATAAAAAATCACTCATCTCCCACATCTCCATACTCGCCTTCCAGTCGTAAAAGGCGGACAAATTCGCGTTTAAAATCTTCCCATGCGGCTGTCCGTGAGGCATCCCAAGCAGCTGTCCGTGCTGCGTCCCATGCAACGTACCGCGCAGTGCTCCATGCGGAGTTCTGTGCAGTGTCCCATGCGACGTTCTGTGCAACGTCTAATGCGACGTCCAGTACAACGTCCAGTGCAGCATCCCATGAAGCTTCCCAAGCAGCATCCCGTGCAGCATCCCAAGCGGCATTCTGTGCAGTGTCCAGCGCAGTATCCAGTGCTGCGTCCAGTGCAATGTCCCATGTAACGTCCCGTGTAGCGTTTAATGCGGCATTCTGTGCAGCGTTTAGTGCCGCGTCCAATGAGGCGTCCAGTGCAGCGTCCCATTCGGCATCTCGTGCAGTACCCAGTGAAGCCTCCCATGCGGCTTCCCGTGCAGCATCCCAAGCAACGTCCAGTGAAACAACCAGTGCGACGTTCCGTGCGGCGGCCATTTCTTCACGGGTAGAGCGACCATAAGCGAAAGCTTCCGCCGTTTCAATACAAGCCCGTAATCGGTTGTCAGCTTTTTCATAAGCTGGCAATGCACGCTTGGCACAATAACAGGCGTAAAGACGCATAGCATTTTGGTGTCCATCAACTGCCCGCAATGCCCACAGAGCATCGTCTAAGCCGTTGCTTTCAAGTATGTATTCAAGGGTCAGAACTTCGTCATCAGCTTTGGTTTTGCCTAGTGACTTCATAAGTTTTTCCCATCCTACAACACAGGGTGAATGTTTGCGTATCTTGTTAAGCGTTGTGGTTAGCATGGATGCCTCCTTAAAATATTACGTTTTCAGCAACTTCAAAAACACTCATAGTTTTCTTCTTATTTGTGATTTCATAATACAAAATTAAATTTAAAATGTCAAATTATTTTTTCAATTTTTAGGTTTTTAGTTTCTGCTACTCAATAACAGCTGGGCATGAAGCTCCCTCAGCACTCTTATAAATTCTCATAGTAATGCGGATGTTACTTAGACAAGGGAGTGCGGGGCGCATAAACACTGTTAAGTGTGATCAGTTAGGATAATATTCATCCTATCTGGTGGATTGCTATTACTATGACATGCGTAAGTTTGAGTGAGCGAAGAGAGGTGAGGGAGCTTTATGGACTCATTCTTTTTGTTGTCTTTACACATCTCACCTAAAATATTGGCATGTTTGTTCCAAACCATCTTTCTCATCGGTGTCACATAAAATATTGAAATCTTTGTACCAAAGCAACTTGGGATTAGCGAAGTTAAGTGAGGGATTGATGGGCGCATTCTTCTCTTTTATATATTATAACTCACACGAAATTAAGGCTGATTACCTTTGTTCCAAAAGGAGCTTTTTCTCTTTATATTTATAATAGATAGGTGAGGGAGCGCAATGACTCATTACTCTTTTATTATTATATACTATATCATTACCAAAAGCGCTTCCTTATCTTCTTCACTATTCTCTTTTCTAACATAAAAAGAGCGCTTCTTTGTCCCAAAGGAAGTACTCTCTATTATATATAATAAGATAAGTGCGGGAAGCATTGAACACATTCTTATTCTTCTTATATTCTTATTCTTATATTCTTCCTATGTTACACACCAAAAGATCAAACCCTTTTAACAAGGTAACACTCTCTCTTTTATATACTCTCTTCCCACACCAAAAGAGCGCTTCCTTGTACCAAGGGAACTCATCTCTTTTATCTTCGTTACTTCTCACATAAAAAGATCAAACCTTTGTCCTAAAAAGCAACACCTCTCTTTTATTATTACTCTCTCGTGCGTTATTATAGATACAAATCCCTCATTTCGTCTGTCATGTATAAACGTATGCTCTGTCTGTAAATAAACTCCCTTGTATTGTGTGTCACATCTCCCCGTCAATTTTTTGACCCTCTCTGTTCGCTCCTCAACGCTTAACCCCCCCTAGTTCTCTAATTGCTACATATATATTTATTTATTTCTTTTTTTTTTTTTTAGAAGAAAAAGAGAGAGAATGAGAGAGAGAAAAAGATAGGGCAAACGCGCAAAAGCGTACGGGAGCAGATGGGGTGGAGGTGGCAGGGGAGTTTATTTACAGCCGGAACATACGTTTATACGGAGCAGACAATGTGTGTTATTGGGGTAAATGGGTGGGATTGTTGAGGATTTTAAAAAAGTGTGCGTTATGTGTGTTATCAATAATGTGCTAATGTAACATTGTCCCATGTTTGAGCAATTCTCTTTCTTTATATACTCATAAGAGTAGGTGAGGGCTAGTTGCTTTGCTCCTCTTATTAGTTATTATAGATAGGACAAAAAGTGTCGCATCAATTCCCTTGCCTCACTAACAGCCCTCACAAGAGTGCGCATGTGAAGAGCACTCCCTCTTCTTCGGCGAGGAATCTGAGGGTGCGATGTAGATGGTGTGGCGTATAGTTGGCGGGGCGCGTTTGTCTGTGCTCACGGAATAAGAAAAGCCCTCACACGCGAGAGAGCGTATAAGGGCTTTGGAGTTAGTGAATGGGTTCGATTGAGATGTGAACAGGCTCGTTGAGCTTGTGCGTGATGGTTTCAGCGAGATCAAGAAGGGTGGAGTAGAATTGTGCGTATGTGATGAGACGCTTGGTTCCGATGTGTACAACAAGTTTCCATCTCATTGCTGATGCTCCTTTATAGAAAACGCCCTCCCAACAACCTTGTGTGTTAGGAGAGCGCGCTGGAGGGTTTATTAGCTAAGTTGTGCTTCGATTTGAGCTTTGATCGTGGCGAGTTGATCGGGCGACATGTTTGCGATCGCAGTTTGAACTTTGTTCAGTGCTTTTTCCGGAGCATCGCCGAGCACAGCTACCTCAGCATAAGGACGCTTGAGAGGTTGTTTGCTGAGTTCAGAGAGGGCTTCAAATGAGAAGCCTTTCCGGAGAGCGTTTTGCAAACGTATGACTTTCGTACGAATGGCATCATCCAGAATGGTGTTGTACGTAACGCCGTTCATATCACAGAGCAGAGTGAAGTCAAGGCTCACAGGTTTTCCGTCAGCGTCAGTGGGCCAGTTAGCGTCTTTGGATGAGAGTGAGAAACGTTTTTCCGCAACGCGGTTATTGTTCAGTTCCACGCCGATTTGTACGCCGTCATCATCCATGATTATATTTTTATTGTGTTTGGCCATTGTAGTTGTTCCTTGTAGTTAGTAGTGCTTACATCCAGCCAATCGCCACAGCGTGCGCTTCCATGTAGGTGTTGTAGTTTTCATCGAAAACAGTGTTTTTCCCTCCATCATAAACCAGCACACGAAACAGCACATTAGCATCCATGCGATCAGGATTGTCCTCACCATAAGGATTGGTTGTTATGATGGATGTCATAACAGTGAATTGTGTTTCAGTTTCCTTATCAACAGCAGTAGTCCTTTTCCACAGTGAGATAACCATAGGATTAATCATAACTCCCTCCAGAGTTGTATTGCCCCATGTTCATGAGGCGTTTAGTTATTTGCGAGGATTGATTCCCTCACAAAAAGGGAATCAATCCCTACACTTACAGCGCTCCCTCTCTTCCTCATCAAAAGGGATGTGGGTGAGAATGAGAGAGGGGTACTTGGGGGAAACATGTTTGTTTTTTGTCTGTATTGGATTCTTCCCAAAACACACGCATTTCTTAATTACTATATTTGTAGCAATCACACTCCTCTTTAGAATGTTATGAGAGGGGTGGGAGACATATATGAGTTAATCCTCTCCCTTGCCGAAGATAAGGAGATAGAAGATGAGGGTTGCGAAGATGGTTGAGGGACGAGGATTGGAAGAGCGAAGGTAGTGGTGGTTGTACGGGTGGCTTCCGCGAGAGATCATCGTATGATAACTTATGGTTGTGTTAAAGATAGGGAGGGTGTTAGAGGGGTGAGGGAGGAGGACTAGCTTATGAAGCTCCCTCATCTCTCTTCGCAATTCCACAGATAGGACAACCGCCACCCTATCTGTTATAATTTGGATAGACTCCGATATTATTACTTCGTTGAGGGAGCTTGCTGAGCACTTTTAATAGTAGTGTGTAAACCTCTAATGCACATGAGTCTTGTTTTTTGCAATCTTCGCAAGAATCTTTATGGCAAGTGAAAGATAGTTTAAGTATTTCTCTTCCTTTGCTTTCTTCCCATAAACCACCTTCTTCTTTTCCATAAGCAAAATAAGTTTGAGACATTCTTTTGTTACTCATGTTTTTTTCCTCTTTGTGAATTACTATTTTGTCACAAATAATTACCCTTGGGAGGGTAGATATCTTTTAACACATGAATTTAAAATGCGTATATGCTTTTTTATGAGCAATTTAGAACTGTATTTAGGTGTTTGGGTGGGTGGGTGTGCGCCGGATGGGGTGGGCGTATATGGGCAAATTTGGGCCGGAAATGGGCATTTGCGGGCCTTTTATTTTGAAAACGGGTTAGGGTAGGGGTGGTATAAAAAACGAGGCTTATACGGCGTGGTGTAGCAATTACACCCTACACAATCAATAGAACATCATAACTGAGATATTGTGACTTACAGTCAATAACTGCTATAAAAACAGTACACAATTCAACAATATATATTATTGTCCATATCCTTATATAATGCCACGCTTGGCCTATACATTGGGAGAACTGCATGACGGCGGCTTTTAGGTTTGAAGATATGGAAGGGAACTCTTTAGAAACTACTAGAGAGTTGCTTTCTACAGTGGATGCGCGTAGAACTGCGGTATCGCGTAAGTATGAGCCTAAGCAGTTGAATCCGTTGCATCATGAGATATTGCGGAGATTGGTGCTTGGCGAATCTCACAGAGATATAGCTATTGCGCTTAACTGTACGCCTGCTACAGTATCGAATGCTGCTAACTGTGGCTTGGGTAGGGACAAGTTAAACTATATGAGTGGCGCTGCTGATGTGAGCGCAGTTGAAGTGGCACAGAAGATAAGAGAAACAGCTCCTAAAGCGTTAGCAGTTATACAAACTATTATAGAAGACGAAGAAGCTAACTATGCTTTGAGATTCAAAGCTGCTACTGATATTCTTGATAGAGCTGGTCACGGTGCTGTTAAGAAAGTAGATATAAAGAAGTCAGCAATGGAGCTTTCTGTAGATGAGCTGGAGCAGCTTAAGCAGGAAGCTCTTTCTCGTTTATTTCAGACAGGTGTTATTATAGATGTGTCAACAAATGACCTAACTGTTGAGGCAAATAGTTAATGACACAATCTATGTTGTTGCAAGATACGGTGTGGAGACAATTGCTTGAGAAAAGCGCTGTTGATACGCGTGCTTTTGCTTCGACATTCTTGGGCGATATTTTCTTTCGTCCCTTCTCTAAGCAATCTAAATTAGTTTTTGAGGCTATAGATAGTCCTGCCCAGCAGGTTCTTATAGTTGCTCATCGTGGCTTTGGGAAGACTTCAGGAGCGAAGGCAGCTCTTTTGAAGCGTATATGTTATAGAGAGGCTAGGTTTGCGCTTGCTGTTTCTTCTACAGCCTCGTTTGCTGAGCAGCTGGCCGGAAACCTTATGGCTGAGATACAGGGGAACGCACTCATACAGAATGTGTTTGGCTCTTTGAAAGACGGAGAGAATTGGTCTAAACAGCATTTCAAAGCTGGAGATACGTTTGTTCTTCCTCGTGGTGCTGGACAGCAGGTACGTGGGCAGAACTATATGAATAGAAGACCTGATTTTATTCTTGTGGATGATCTTGAGGATCCGGAAGGGGTTGCTTCTCCTGATAGGCGGCTTAAGTTAAAGCAGTGGTTCTTTGCTGATTTGCTTAACTCGGTTGACCGTGGGAGTAAGAATTGGAAAGTTATTGTTATTGGGACCTTGCTTCATGAAGATAGTCTCATAGCTAACTTGATGGATGATCCTGCATGGCACATAGTGAACATTCCTCTGTGTGATGATGATCTCATTTCATGTTATCCTGATTTTATGGATGACAGTGGAGTGAGAGCTTTGTATGATAAATTTCTTGCACAGGGACAGGCTGATGTATTTGCTAGGGAATATCAGAATAAGCCTATTTCGGGTTTAGACGCTATTTTTAAATCTGATTATTGGAAAGATAAGTACTATGAGCCTGCGGAAATTTTAAGTAACAAGGACATCTATTATGTGACTATAGTTGATCCAGCAAAGACTGTTAAACTTTCTGCTGATTATTCTGCTGTAGTTACTATAGGGATAGATTTGGATAAGCATAGGCTTTATTTTCACGACTGTGTGAGTGAGCACTTTCATCCTGATGAGCTTTATGATGAAATGCTAAGGCAAGTACAGGTACATGGTTCTCGCATACTTGCTGTGGAAGTTACATCTTTGCATGAGTTTATTACTCAGCCTATTCTTAACGAGCTTAGAAAACGTCAGATACATGTGCAGTTCGAGGAGCTGAAAGCACGGGATAAGAAGGAACGGCGTATAGCTCAGTTAGCTCCTTACTATCGTCAGGGATACGTCTATCATAATAAGAATGTTTCAGCAAAGTTAGAAGGACAGCTAATGTCCTTTCCTCGTTCTAAGTACGATGACGTATCTGATGCTTTTGCTTATGTGATAGAATTGTTAGAGTTGAACGAAGATTATTTTTACGCTCCTATTGAGCCTGATAAAGATGAGTACGCTTCTTTGGAAAACGAGAGTTATGAATCAGAGTGGCGCACTGCTTAGAGAAGGAGAAGACTATGAGTCTTTTTAGTGGATTAAATCCGCATGAACCTAGAGATAATGAGCTTGTTGCGAATCTTCCTAAGCATATTAGGGATACGAGGCGTTCTATAGGGCTGCTTAAAGTTTTGAATGTGAAACTTGAGGCAGGTGTAGAGCGTGGAGATATTGTTCTTTATGAGACACATTCTGATACATGGATCAGGTCTACGATTCTGACGCCACAGCGTAGTATGATGCATGGTGTAGCTTTTCCGGAGGACAGTGCTGTTGTGGTGGGTGCTTCTTCTTTCTGTCCGGATTGGGACTGGACACCTGGACAACTTCTTTATATGAGTGAAGAATATGGAAAAATGCAGCATGAGCCTACTTCTCTTGTGTGTGGTGTTGCTGTCACACGAAAACTTGTATTGTTTAATATCTTTGGTATGGAAGGCTACAGATTGCTTGGAGAGATGCAACAGATTAAGATAGAAGTGACGCATATTTATGAGCTTATTCTGAAGTCGCTTGAGAGCTTGGAAGGGACTTTGGACGAAATAGAGAAGGCTAAGCAAGATGCTATAGACGCAATAAACGCTATTGTGGATGATCTTAAGGGATTGTTAGATATTTACGGGCCTCTTTTTGACGAGGCTACTCACATATACACGTCTATAAAGTCGTTTGACTTTAGGACTACTACAGATTATACTGATGGTAAGTATACGGTGCCCTCTTACACACCTAAGTATACTTTGCCTATGGTAAGTGTGAATGGGGTTGAGATAAATAATTACGAGATGGTTGGAGATGTTGAGAAAGAATCCACGACTATAAGAATATTTGAGCCTATTCCTTTAGGTACAAGAGTATCTGGATTGCTTATAGGCTTGCCTAGGATTCAGAAGATTCCCACATATGTGGAACATGATGATTCTTTAGAAGGTACAGGCAGGATTGATGATCCTTTGAGAGTTGTTAGTTATGTGATGGAAGGAATTAACATAGCTAATACTCGCACCTTTGTACAAGATGTGCAGACATCAGTTGATATGCAGGGAGTTACACTTAGGCTTCTTTTGCAAGGTGTTCTTAGGAATGCTGCTTCTACACAGTTTGAAGCATTGCCGAAAGCTAGTCAAGTGCAAGCAGGGACAATAGATGCAGCTGCTTATGCTACTATCTTTGAGAATCAGGCAGATATAGCTGCTTTGCAGGGGATAGATTTTGAGTATGCGGTGAATCTTGGTGCTACACAGGTAACAGATCAGGCAGTTTTACAAAGTGCTTATATACAGGCTTCAGGAGAGCCAGTAGGAACTAAGGCTACTACTGGGACTTCGTTGCTTAATTTAGATGAATATAATGGAATGGGGGGAAAGTATACTTGGTTTGATAATAGGAATATGTGGGTGTATAGAGGACAGGCTACAGTCTCTGTAGCCTCTTCGAGTATATTAGGTATAGTTAAGGGCGAGACTACTACAAAAGGAAAGATATTTGTAGAAATAGATGGTACGATGTCAGTTATTGGTTATGACGATATTATGACAGCTATACAGAATCTTCAGACAAGTATAAGCAACATTGCAGGTGTCCGTAGATATACTATGGAAGGAACTATAGCACTTCCTTATACACGTAATACAGCTATTACAGTGCCCACTTATGTGATGGGAAAGAAAGCATTGCATGTGTATGTGGGGGGTGTTAGAATAATAAACTTTGCTGAAAGAACCACTACTGCAATTTCTTTAAATGATAATATATCGGTAACAGATGCGGCAGCGCCTACTGCTAGGATAGTAGTAGATGCGTTTGTTGTGTAAGGAGACACAAAATGGCTTTTGATAAAATCCTTAGAGAGATGCTTCCTATTGCTACGGCTACTGGAATAGGTGGAGTTAAGGCAGGGAAAACTGTTACAACGGCTTCAGATGGGTCACTTAATGTCGTATCTGGATATTTCTTTTTAGCAAAGATTTCGGATAGTAGGGAAGTGTTGCCTTTTAGTGATCCTACAGCTGGGACGAGTAATTTCTGGACAGCGTCTTCAGTGGCGTCGTTGCCTAAGCCTCCGACTGGAACTAATTATGCGCTGTTTGGAAGAGAATTGTATCAGTATGATACTGCTACTAGTACGTGGGTTAGTAAGGGGCAGGTTACTATGCCCATTGGAGCTGTGTTTTCTTTCTATGAGGATGGTTATAGTGGGACTAGGCAGAAGACATGGAATGGTTCGACTTGGTTGAATCCGTCTTCTTCGCTACCTCCTGCTAGTGGAGGAAATAATGGGCAGGTGCTTACTGCGAATAATGGACAGGGTGTGTGGCGTGATGCTGTTAAGCCTAAGGGAAGTACGTATATATCAGCAGCTACAGATGGTACAGTGAGTTTGAAGGCGAGTGATTTTGCTGCGTGGTTGGAGCAACAGGGTTTTTATAATCAGAATAATCCTCCTACTGCGCTTGGTGGACTTCCTTGTTTGGGGGTTATTACAGAAACAACTGTTAGAAGAGCGGATTACGTAAACTCGGTTAACAATATACTTCTTAATGCTTTTTATACTGGAAAACAGTTACCAGGGCCAGGGGCAGGCTATCCGCAAAGAAGGAATATTATAATAGAGGCTAATTTTAATGTAGCAAATAGTGGGCCGACTATAGAAGGTTACTATATACGTGATTTTCCTGCGAATTTTAATTCTTGTGATACTGGCTGTGAAGGTTGTACAGGAGCGTAACCAATGGCACTTTTTGAGATAGAATTTCCTTATGGCGTAAAGCGTTACTATAGCAACTATCCTAATCAGGTTTTTTCTAGTGATTTTAAGAGATGGCTGCTACAGAAGGAAGAGCCATGTAAGCCACATCTTACTGTTAGAATAATCATAGGAGATAAATGTAATTTCTCTTGTGGTTATTGTAGTCAGCAAGAAAACACTGAGAATAAAAAAGAAACGCTTTCTATAAGAAGTCTTGTTTCTATGATTTTGCATAGGTATGATAAAGAAGAAATAAAACAGATACAGTTCTGGGGTGGTGAGGCTCTTTTACAAGTTGAAAAGATAAGAGCGTATATTAGAGAATTTAAAAAGAATGGTGGAGATTATACTTACGTTTTCTCTACTAATGGCTCACTTCTCTCTGATATAAATGTGCAGAAGTTGTTGATGGAAGAAAAGACAAAACTTCTTATTTCTTGGGATGGGCCGGGGCAGAAAGTTAGAGGAAAAGATCCTTTTGAGCATACTCCTATTGTCAGCTTCGTAGAACGATATATGGAAAGCGGGAAGTCTGCTTTTCTTTGTCCTATTTTTAATAAAGAGAATGATGATGTTTTAGCGTATGTGAAGAAAGTTGAAGAGGTATTTACTAACAAGTATTTACGTCCTGTAATTTGGGGAATTACTTCGATTTATCCAGTTAATGATGAAGCTGCTAAGTACATGATGGAGGATGAGGAGCAACTGGTAGCATATTCAAAGAGCATAAAAGAATATACTCTTAAGAGTGAATCAGAGCATGCACAAAAGATGTCTGCGCGGCGGCTTTACTTGGATAATAGTCCTACTTGTACAGAGAATAAGTACTGTGTAGCTTTCGGTGGCTCTAATATACACGCTGTTACAGAACAAGGTGAGATTATTTTTTGCTCTAATATGCTTGGCAGGGATGAGAATGTAAAAGGTTCTTTGTTTCATAAACAAGAAAACAATCCTTATCAAGTGTTTGATAAACTGAATCACAGGTTTATTACAAAGTGTAATAAGTGCCTTATATATGCGATGTGTCAGGGCGGGTGTCCTGAAGTTAAGGATGAATATCTTGATTCGTATTGTAAAGCTAGGTTTGCTGATCTTTATCCTTATTATGAGTTGTTTTTCTCTTCACTTGTAGATGAAAAAGATGTTGATTTTGAAGTAAGGATGTTGTAACAAATGAAAAAGAAACCTACTTTAGTCGCGACTGCTGCTGTAATAGCTTTGCTTGGATCAGTTGCTGCTCCTCTTGTTTATGAGAAGGTTCAAGAATATGAGGGGTATTCTGAGGTGGGTTATTTAGATATGTTAGGGATTCCTACTAAGTGTTTTGGAGATACGAACGAGGTTATAGTGGGAGAGTTTTATACTGATGAAGAGTGTGCAGCTTCGTTAGAGAAGCAGATAATAGCGCATAGTGAGCCGGTTCTGCAAAGGAATCCCTCGCTTAGAAAGCACCCTTACGCACTTACGGCGGCCATATCTTTGGCTTATAACATAGGAAATGCTGCTTATAATAAGTCGTCTGTAGCACGTTTCTTTGAGGAAGGAAGAATACAAGAAGGCTGTGATGCGATAGGCTTATACAATAAAGGAAGAGTCAACGGTAAACTGGTTGTTATAAAAGGGTTGCAGAAAAGAAGAAATCAAGAAATAGCTATTTGCTACAAAGACGTGAGGTAGTTATGAAAGACGAAAAAGAAGATAGAGGGAAAAAGTTGGCTTCTGCGTTTTTTGCTAACGTGGAAGACGAAGGGCAGGCTAATAAGAAATATGCTGATTTGCTTGCTCAGTTTGAAGACATAATGACTAAAGAAGAGATTACAGGTATAAAAGAGATCATGGCTGACGAGGCTCAGCACTCTCTCAAGAACCAGATGTTTGCACAAGGAAGAGCGGGTATAAAGCCTACTAACGATAATCTTGCACAGATTTTAAGTGCGATAAGGGGATAGGCATGGTCATAGAAGGCATAGTTGGCTTAGTAGCAGGCCTCATAGGGCAGGGAATCACTGCTTATCAGAACCACAAGATGGAAGTACTTAAAGCTGAAGAGAAAGCTAAGGATAGGAGCTTTCAGATTGAGCTTTTGAAGATGAAGGCTAGTAGTGAGCAGTTGGATGCTCAGGTGCTTATGGAGAATGCTGCTGAGAAATCTTTTCAGGTTAGCCAGGAAGTGGGTAATCAGAAAGTTTTGCCTTCTATTTGGGTTGATAAGTTGATGAAGGTTACGGGGTATTGGAGGTTTCTTACGTTTCCCGTAGCTTCGATATTGCTTACTTTGATGGGAATAGCTGATGTGTTGAATGTTATTTTGAGGCCAGTAGCGACAATTTATGTAATGGGATTAGCTACTTATATCTATCACAGAGCAGACACTATGCTTAGTAGTGTCGATTATGCTTTACAAAGCGCGCAGATAGCCTCATTAGTTAATTTCTATCAAGACGCTAGTTCTGCTCTTATTACTTTGGCAGTTACAATTCTCACTTGGTGGTTTGGTGTGAGAGGAAACACCGTACTTAAAAAGAGGACTCAGGTATGAAAAAAGAATGTGAAGTGCCGGAAGATAGAGCAGAAAAAGCTATAGGCAAAGAGAATAACATACTCAAGACTATCATCGTCGCAACAGTTGGGCCGCTTTTTGTCGCAACTATATTGGGGTATGTTAGTTTATATACAACTATGACACGAATGGGCGTTTTGATGGAACAGAATGAGAAGCGCCTTGCTATAGTTGAAGAAGTTCAGAAAGATAGATCTAGAGAAATATATAGTATGCGTGAGATGGCTGTTAAGCAGACAGAGCTTATGCGTAATATTACTGAGCAATTAAAGGCTATGAAGGAAGAGCAAAGGATGCTTTCTGAGCACGTACTTAATAACTCGAAGGAGCTTTCTAAGCAAAGCTACAGAGATTTGAGGAGGTAGTTATGTCTGATACTATGTTGCCAGAAGCTCCTAGGCAGGAACTTAATGATAAGAATCAGGGTATATCACTCACTCCAGATACCATAAAAGAGAATGGGCCTCCTTTTGTTCAAGAAGAGTATGATCCTGTGTGGACTAGTGAGAAAGACAAGTATGCACTGTACGCAGAAGTTCTTAATCTTACTGATACGCTTGCTACTAAGGAAGAGCTTCAGATAGCGGATGAAAATCTTTTGTCTAATATACAGAATGTTGCTGTAGAAAGACCTACACATGATCAGATGATGGCAGCTATAGAGGCTGCTGGAACTGGATTGTGGAAAGTGGGAGGAGAGGTACCTACGAGAAGCGCATTAGCTACTGCTGCCCCTAGTCCTGCTGAGTTTGAGATATGGCATATAGATGATGAGGATACAGATGTTTATGCTAGGACTGTTAATGGAGTAGTTACTTGGCAGCCTCTTAATTTTACAATAGATCTTTCTGCGTATGCTCTTACGGCAGATGTTAGATTACAGATTGCGGCAGCTTTGGCGGAAGCAAAGTCTTATACTGATTCAGAAGTGCTGAAGCATACTACAGGAGAGCGCATAGACTATACTGTAGGTACAGAATATTTTACTAATACTTATGATTCCAACGGACGGAAGATTTATAGAAAAACGCTTAATATACCTGTCTCTAGTATCACTTATGATAGTGTAACAAGACACGTTGCAATAGAAAGTGGTTGGGATGATAAGACACTTATAGGGATAGACGGTTATTATTCTTTTTTACGTCTTACCAATGGGAGTACTTTTCCTTTGGCATGTGGTAGAAATAATTTTATGGCAGCAGGGTTAACTCGTAATAGTGTAACGCAAGTGAATTCTGCTGAGATATCTACGGTCGGCGCTAGTTCTAGGTCTTTGATACTTAGGACGTGTTTTCATATTTCGGGTTCTCCATTTACTGCTGGCATAGTCACTGTTATTTATACTTATAATAACGAGGCTCTTACTGCTCCTTTTGCTAAAGCCTTTGTTGCCACAGAAGCACCAGTTACTTATGGTAACATAGCTCCGCCAGAAGTATTTACTTATACGGCTAGTAATACTGCGCATAGTTTTACTTTACATAATACGCCTAAATTTGCCACAGAAGTAATGGTGTTAGGTACAGATACTTTTACTTATTTGCAAGAAGGAGATTACAACATAGAGGGTGATAGCCTTACAGTATCTTCTCCTGCGCTGACTGAGGGGGATAAAGTTAAGATTGTGTATGCAGTTTAGGAGGAAGTTATGCCGATAGATATTCCGATTATACAAGAGGGATCAGAAGGGTTCGCTACGAAAGAAGCTCTTGCGACTGTTGCGGTTGCTGTGGAGGAGATAAAAGAAGCGCCGGCTATAACTGAAGAAACTGATCCGTTGTGGAATAGTGCTAAGCCTTTGTATGATGCTCATATAAATAATAGCGATATACACGTATCAGCGCAGCAAGTTTCACAGATAGAAACAGTTCCTGAGATTGTGGAAGGTACTACGGAGCTTTCTGCTTCGTTCAGCAATCATGTTAGCACTGATAGGTTTAGATGGGCAGACTCGTATACTACACAACTCGAACTATATGAACAGATAGCCTCTTCGCAGGGCTTGAAACCAGATTTTGACAATGCTACTACAGTACCACAAGGAACGCCGTATTCAGTCTCTGCTCCTCAAGGTGGGTTGCTTACAGTAAGGGCGATGAATGAGAATGGATTTTTCACTACTGTGGCTATAGTCGGAAAGGCTAGTTGGAATTCGGATGGTCTTATTGAAGGCGTCCCTATTACAAAGTATTTCAGGATGGTTAATGGAGATACGGTGCAGGTAGATAATGCACAGAGTGTTACTTTTACTCCTGCTATTGAGGATTTAGAGAATCCTACCAGAAATACGCTTGAGAATATGCAGGGAGCTATAGATGATAATAAGCAAGCTCTTTTGAATATAAACGCTAGGTTGTCTAACAAGAAGCCTTCTGGAGAGATGACGGATATAGAGAGTGCTAGTCAGGGTGAGGGTTATACTGTACCCGCTAATAGCAGTCTTGGTGGAAGAGTGCATGGTTTAGGTGTTAACGCTCTTCTTGGAAGTACTGGAGTTGTCACAGTTACTAACGATCAAGGTACTATTGAGATATACAACAATCTTGGTCTGCTTTCTTTGCTTGCACCAGTTCCGGTGCTGGTTGAGGATGTGATGGATGGAGATGTGGTGAAGAGTAGTGGGATGGCAGAGTTGTTTTATGAGCCTTATGTAACGGCATAAAAATAAACAAAAGAGGTGCTATATGGCTACAGCAGTTGAGAATCTTCCTCGTAATGAGATGGATGAGTTTGGAGAACCGATTACGCTTACTAAGAGCAGCTGGGCTTGGGAGCGTGATAGGGTTATGGTTAATGAGGCGGAGCTTGCTCCTGAACCGACTGAATAATCTAGTTTTGTAGGATACTGATATGCCATACACAGTGCAGGGAAATACAGAGAGTGCTTTTTACTCTTCGATAGATGCTGATGTTGCTTATCAGTATCCGATGGAGCTAGATTGGAGGCCTACTAGTGAGTTGCATCGTAAGACGGTGGAGCGTCTTATGAAGCGTATAAATAGGTCGCATGATTACTTTCAGCATAGGCATAAGTCGTGGGAGCAGGTAGATAGGACGCTCACTGCTTATATACATGCTGATGAGGCTGAGAGAAGGGTGAAGGCAAGAGATTCGAGGAAGCCAGTTTCGATTGTGTTTCCTCATTCGTATGCTATTCTTGAGACTATTATAGCTTCCCTTGGTACTCTTTTTCTTACTCCTCCTATTTTTAAGTATGTAGGTGTGAGTGGGGAAGATACTGTTGGAGCTATGCTGTTGGAACGGGTTATAGATTCGCACTGTAAGAAGTTTAAAGCAGATTTGCGTATGCATACTGCGTTTAAGGATAGTATTGCGTATGGTCTTGGGGCGGTGTTTCCTATGTGGAAACAGAAGGTTGGGTATAAGACACTGTCTGTTGTTGGGCCAGAAGGGGCTATACAGAAGATTAGTGAGCCTACTGTGCTTTACGAAGGCAATGCGCTTGAAAATGTTGATCCTTATTTGCTGTTCCTTGATCCTACTTATGGAGCTCAAAGAATACAGGAATCTGAGTTTATAGGTTTTATGACTAGGTCGAATTATATAAATCTGTTGAAGACTGACGACAATGGAAGTATGTTCAATATAAAGTATTTGAAGAGTGCTTCTTTTGTTTCTCGCTATTATTACAGAAGAAAAGAAGGGTATCATCATAGACATAGCGAAAACAGTGAGTCTACAAGTCTTCATGTCACAAAGCCTATAGACGTTTGTTATATTTACATAGATCTTATTCCTAAAGATTGGGGATTGAGTGAGTATGAGCTGCCCGAGAAGTGGTTATTTGCTATAGCAGGAGATAGAGTCATAATACAAGCTCAACCACTCAACCTAGATCATGATATGTTCCCAGTTGCAGTATGTGCTCCTACGTTTGATGGCTACTCCACTGCTCCTCTTGGAAGGTTGGAGCTGATGGGAGGGATGCAAGAGTTGCTGAACTGGTTCTTTAATAGTCACGTAGCTAACGTGCGAAAGACTATTAATGATATGATTATTTATGATCCTTATATTCTTAACTCAGATGATATTTCAAATCCTGAACCTGGAAAACTGGTTAGGACTAGAAGAGCGGCTTGGGGAAAGGATATACGTGGGTCAGTGATGCAGCTTCAGGTTAATGATATAACTAGGGCGCACGTAGCTGACGCGCAAGTAGTTATGGGGTTGATGAATAAAGTGAGCGGTGCTGATGATATGCTTCAGGGAACGTTGAGAAGTGGTGGGCCTGAGCGCTTGAGCGCTGCGGAGTTTACAGCTACATCTCAGTCTGCTTTAGGTAGATTGGAAAGTCTTGCTAGGATCATATCTTCGCAATTTATTCAGGATATTGGGTATATGTTGGCGATGCATACACAGCAGAACATAACGCATGATGTATATGTATCTACGGTGGGTATTGAGCAGCAGCAGCTCCTCTCTCAGTTTGGCGATAGGATTATGAACGAGAGAATGAAGGTTATGCCTTCTGATCTTAATATAGACTATGATATTCAAATAGGGCAGTATGATACAAGAGGCGGGCAAAATGCAGAATTGTGGATACAGCTTTATCAAATAATGATGCAGAATCCGCTTCTTGTGCAACAATACGATCTTCCTAGAATATTTAAGTATATTGCGTCTTCACTTGGAGCAAAAAATGTTGACAACTTTATGCTGGCTCAACCTGTACTTATGCCTACAGAAGAAGTTATGCAACAAGCAGATGCAGGAAATCTTGTGGAAGCAGGAGCTGTGCAATGAGTAAAGAATGGGAAAGGAAAGTAGAGGAATGGTTAGATCATGAAGTAACTAAGCAATTCTTTGTAGAAGTGTCTGAAGATGTTAGGATGCTTACTGAAGAACTCATAGCTTCTGAAGATACAAAGAATGATATGGAGCTTAAAGGTATGATAAAGAGTTTACGTGGAGTGTTGGATATGGGAACTATAGACAATATATCTCCCTCAGCTAACTATTTAACCAAGGAGCAAAGCGATGAGTCAGGCGAATGAGAATGAACAGGTTCCAGTAGATCCTTATGGGATTGGGGACTTTTTTGATGACACAGTTAGGGTGAAAGATGACGTAACTGAGGAAGTCGAAAAGAGCGGTGAGGAAGTAGTAAGCACTACTGCCGACACAAAAGAAGTCGTAGAATCTGCTTCTTCTCAAAACGAAGAAACAGAAGCAGCTACTACCACCTCTCAAGAAGCAGTAAAAGAAGCTACTCCTGAAGAAGATATTGTATCTCTTCGTAACGATCTCAGTCAAGCAATGGCAGCTTTGAGTGAACTCACTGCTAAACAACTTGAAGCACAGACTCAGAGCGAACAACCTAAACTGGAAGTTCCTAAAGATCCTCAGCAAATCTCTCAGCTTGATTTCTTGCGTGGAAGAGATGTTGCTGATATACTTGGAAGTCCAGAAGGTTTGAATGGCCTTCTTAATGAAGTCGCTACTGTGGCCGCCAGGGCTGGTCAGCAGGCAGGATATGAACAAGCTCTTAGGTCAATTCCTCAGGTGGTACAGAGTACAGCACAGCAGCAATTTAGAACGCAGGCTGCTACTGAGAGCTTCTTCTCTACAAACGCTGACCTCAAGCCTTTTCGCCATGCAGTGAGTATGGCGGCAGTTGATTTCTATCAAAAGAATCCAACAGCTTCTATCGAGCAAATACTTGAAGGAGCTGGGAAGAAGACTCGCGAAGTTCTTAGGATGCGCGGGACTGTTGTTAATAGGACTCCGGCTCAGCCGGCTGTTGCGATGGCAGGTGCGGGACAACGCACTCAGGCCGCGCCAAAACTTAATTCGGTCGAACAGCAGATCGCAGAACTGCTCGATTTGGCCTAGAGGGGTGAAATATGCCTACGGATACCTTCCTTGGCCTTCGAGCCACTAACGATTTCACAGTGAATGGGCAGCGTCCTGAGGATTGGAGAACTGGGATTCTTATGCTTTATCCGAATGGTAGAGCGCCGCTTACGGCTCTTACTGCGTTGATGAAGAGTGAGATTACGAGAGATCCCCGGTTTCACTGGTTTGACAGGATCTTTGCGGAACAATCTGGGCCGATAAAAGGTATTTATACCGATGAGGCTATGGCTACGGAAGCTACGGGTGCACAGACTGCACAGACGGTTATTTATGTGAATCTTGAAGAGGTGTATGCGCGGTACTTTAAGATCGGGCATGTTGTGTTGCTGAGGGCTGAGAGCGATCCGAGTATGGATACGGTAGGGTTGGTGCAGGATATCTCTCTTACTGGTGCTACTAGTCGTCTTACTGTTAGGTTGCTTCAGGATGTGACACTTGTTGCTGCGCCTGCTCCTACTGCGATTACGCGCATGTTGGTGATCGGTTCTGCGCACGCTGAAGGTGCTTTGATCCCCGATTCGATTCAGTACGATCCGACTGAGCACAGTAACTATACGCAGATCTTCCGCAACAGCTTGGAGATTACGCGTACTGCAAATCATACGTATCTTAGGACTGGCGATGCTTATAAGCAGATGAAGAAGGATACGCTTGAGATGCATTCGGTTGAGATGGAGAAGGCGTTTATTTGGGGTGTTCCTGCTGAGATTCAAGGTGTTAATGGTAAGCCGCTTCGGACTACTGGCGGGATTATTAACGCTATTAAGACCGAAGGTGGATTGCAGGCTAGTTTCCCTGGTACTGGGAATCAGGACTGGGAAGATGAGGGAACAGATTGGTTTGAAGAACAGCTTATGGCCTGTTTTAACTATGGGTCACAAGAGAAGCTGGCCTTTGCTGGTAACGCTGCGTTGTTGGCTATAAACAGGCTGGCTCGTAAGTGGGGTAAGTGGACTTATACGCCGCAGGTTAGAGCGTATGGTATCAATGTGTATGAGTATGTCACTCCGTTTGGCATGATTACTGTCAAGACGCATCCGCTTATGAGCCAGGAACCTACGAACCAGAAGAGTATGATTATCTTCGAGCCTAAGAATGTGAAGTATCGGTATATTACTGATACCACTTTCTTCAAGGACGATACTCAGCATGGTGCTTATAGGTATGATGGCCTTAAGGAAGAGTATCTTACTGAGGCCGGAATGGAGTTTCACCATCCCAAGAGCTGGGCTTACCTCAACAATATCGGTGGCTAAGATGCTGGGCAGCTCCTAACCAGCGCCGCACGAGTGAGGCAGGGAGTTACGCCGCTCCCTGCCTCATGTGAAGGAAAAGATTATGAGACGCTTTTTTGGTAGATGGTTAATTACTACTGAGATAAGAGATAAAGAAAAGTGGATAAGAATAAACTGTAATAGCGAGTTGGTTAATGTAAGGAAAAGCAGATACACTTTGCTTTGGAATGGAAGTAACTTTGCAGATACTAAAGAACTTAGTAGTACGGTAGTCAAAGATTTATTGTTATTTCTTTTTATAGTAGGTCTGTTGGCAGAAGTGAATGAGGAGTTAGTATGAACCTAGCAGAAATCAGAAGCATGTTTGTGCAGCTTACTGGGCGGTATGATCTAGAGGATGAAAACAGGGCTGATGTTTTCATTAACTCTGGCATTCGTACTCTTGATCGTAAAGCCAATTTGCATCATACTCAGGATTCACGTTTCTTTAGAGAAGTTCGTTCTGTGGAGCGTCTTATACATATTCCTCAGTGTTGGAGAGTGCATGATATTTTGGCTAGAAAGTGTTGGATTGAGAATACTTATGTGCGTCTTCAGCATTTAGCTAGACCTGGGCATCTTACTCGTCTTTCTCGTTTTCAAAGAGGGTTTCCTAGATTCTATAGTGCGGTTACTACAAGAAATGAAGCTCAATTAGATAAGTTAAGAGCTCTGCAATTACAGGTTCCAGCCAACCTAGTAGATACCGGGGACTGGAATGGGCACACTCTTGCTATAGAAATCTTTCCGTGGCCAGAAGAGGATTGGTGGATAGAGGTTCATGGTAAGTTCTGGTCGCCCGCTCTTGTAGATGACGCAGATACTAACCTCTGGTCACAGCTCTATCCTGATTTGCTTGTTAAGGCGGCGTGTCATAATCTGGAAGTTTTTTATAGGAATACTGAAGGAGCTAATGACTGGATGAATGCGATTATGGATGAGCTTGTTGATCTTGAACAGATGGAAGTAGACAACCATATACAGCCTATCACAGTTATGGAGGGTTAGATGCTTATTCCTACTAGGCCATTAGATCTTGCAGGAAATGGTGAAGGAGAAGTTATTCCTCCTGATACTTTGTCAAAGATATTGACAAGGCTTTCTAGTTTAGAAACCGCAGTTATGTCAATAAATACCGCAACTGCAAATTTGAATGTTAGGTTGAGTAATTTAGAGACAGCTAGTAAAGAAGAGGAACATTGCTTCTTTGCTACTAACTATGTGTATCCTATAGATGGGGTTGATTGGAGATTAGTGGGCGGCGTAGCTATACGTGAAGAAACTGATCTCATTGCTATGTCTGGATACGCAAATACTTGGGGAACTAACAGTGAGTGGAAGTTAGTAGGGATAAGACACAGTGGTACACAGGATGTGCAGTCTGTCACTAAGTTTTCTTTTGATATCATTCCTTCTTTTTCTAGTCTCAGATATAGCAATGAAGACTTAGTCGGTATCTTAGTTCGTGTATTTGAAGAGGATGGAACTACTCTTGATACAAACAGTATGGTTCTTGGAAGTATAACTCTGAGGAAACTGATATGAGAGAAGTAGTTTCGGTATTCCAAAAGGGTTTTTCGGTAGGACTTAGGAAGAATAAGTCTGTTAGCAATAGTGTAGAGTGTCTTGCTGAATGCTATAACATGGTTCCTCAGAAAGAAGGAATTATTCCCAGGGAAGAAGTGCTTTCTCCATTAGAAGTGGAAGATAAATGGCCTTTTCCTATTTTGTATATAGGTGCTAAGTATATACTCTTTTTCACCTCATCTGCTCTCTATCAAGTAGCTTCTGATTGGAGCTTACTTGAGCTTACAAGAGAGAAGTGGGAAGATCAACCACATATAGCAGATTTTACTGACTACATAGTATGGAGCACTCCTTCTGGCACCTGGTACTTTGCTGGTCAAACAGTTAAGCGCTTAGAAGATTGGGGTGGAAAAACTTGTTGCAACTATAGGGGGCAGCTGATCTGTGGGGAAGCATACTTGCCAAAAGGCCCAGTTAGGAATGAGAAAGGTGAGGTGGTTGAGGAGAGCGTGGAAATTCCTTCGGAGAACACTCTGGCATGGGGAGTGATAGGAGACGTAAAGTATAGTTATGCTCTTGGCCAGGAAAGTGGATGGATGACTATGCCGTATATAGGTAGTATTTTGCAGATACTTCCTATGGGTGAAGACTTTCTTGTTTATCATACTAATGGCGTTTATAAGATGAGCGCCGTAACTACACCGATACCTACGTTTGGTGGTTTCTCTTTTGGCGACATAGGGCCACTAAATAGAAACTGTGTTGCTGGAGACAATCAAGAACATCTTATGTTGGGTAGCAACAGACGGCTATACATAGCCCAACCTATGCGTGCTATGAGCGAGCAAGGTAGAGGTTTAGTGCTTCTTGATTACCTGGAATACTTTGTAGAAATGAAAGATCCGATTGTAACTTTTGATCGTGTGCGAAGGGAGTGGTGGATAGGAGATGCTGACAACTGCTATATTTTCAATGGTGTTGGGTTGGCTAGAGCCTCTGTTACTCCTACTAGAGCAAACAGATATATGGGTTCTCTTCTATCTTCTGTTCATAAGCATGGGCCGGACGATGCTATCATTACGTTGAATACTACGTCTCTCAATAGTAGAGACATGAAAACATTGATGGTAGTTGAATCTGATATACGTGCTGAGAGTGCCTGGGGACAGGTTTTTTGGCGTGCTGATTATAGAAATCCTCTCAAACCCACGAAGGAAAAACGCTTAGATCCGCGAGGTTTCTTTGTTCCTGTGGTGTCTGGGAGTGAGCTTGAGGTGCAGTTTAGGACTAATAATTTTCGAACTACGCACCTTTCCAAAGTATGGTTGAGGTATAAGACGACTGACAAAACATCTATTAGGGGCATTATTTATGCTGGCACACCTTCGGAACAATAAACAGATTGCGGAATACTGGCCGTTGTTTAAAGAGAAGATAAATGAGTATTTTCCTGAGTTAGTTAGAAAGCATCCTACCTATCCGAATAATATTCTTACACATGCTCTTACGCATTCAGATAGTTTTCAGCTTTGTATGTATTACGATAATTCAGATATGAGCAAACCTCATTCCTTGTTTATCTTAGATATACACAAGGACATGTTAAAAGACTGCACGGAGATGCACGTAGTTTTATGGGCAGGTCTTTTTTCTGCTAGCTCTTTTAATGTGACTAAAGTAGCTGAGGAATTGACTGAATGGGCTAAAGGTTTAGGGTGTAAGTATTTAAATGCTTCCACTTTCTCTAAGCGCATAGCAGAGAAAGAAGCATCTATATTAAGCAAATTCTGTAAGAAAGCCGACTGTACTTTTAACCTTTTCTGTGAACTGTGAGGTGAGTTATGGGAGGAGGCAGTGGGGGTGGAGGAAGCTCTACTACATACACGTATCCAGAATGGGTTAAGACTTACTATATACGAGCCAACGATGCTGTTTATGCAGATGTACAGGTAGCTAAAAGAGATAACCCTTTTCACTATCTGCCTGTTGATCCTGCTAGTTTTATAAGTGCTCTTATTAAGAGCGATGATTGGATGGATGAGCAGTTATATGCTCTCGATCCTATGGATCTTTGGAAGACTGTGATTAACGATGTTCCATCAACTATCTTTGGGATTCTCAATAGGCCTGAAATTCAGGAGATAGTTAAGGGACAGGGATCGCAAGTTGTTCGTTATATTGAAGAAGAAGTTTTGCCTAAGTATAGACGGGGAATGCAGTCTATTGGAGCTGTTAATAATTCCTCATTTAAGATAGGTGAAGCACTTATTTGGTCTAGAGAGATGGAGAGTCTCAGTGATAAGTTCTACGATAAGATTGTTGGGACTGCTTTTGATAGCTCTGTTAGAATGGCTGACAAAGTTAGTGATAACTATTTCACTAAACTTGAACAAGCTATGCAGTTCTACAAGATGCATATGGATGTTGAGAAGGCTATCTATGATACTCAGAATGCTTATCAGCTTGCACAAACTGAATATGAACAGAATAGCCTTTTGTGGGCAATCAACTTGGATCGTGAGTTAGTTAATGCTTCTGGTGCTTGGCAGTCCACACCTTCGTCCACAAAAACTAAGTCGAACGACAGTAATAATGACTTTCAAAGTATTTTTGGCGGTATACTTGGTATCGGTTCTGTTGTTGGAAGTTTCTTTTAGGAGTTCTTATGTTGCCAAATCCATTAAGTTTTTTAATGCCTAGTGTACCTGGAATGCCTAATATGCAGCAACAGCAACAGCAGCAACCTCAACTCCCTCAACCTTCTTTGGGCATGGCTCAGAGTATTATGCAGAGTATAAATGGCGGTGGAGGAGGCGTGAGTATGCCTTCTTTTGGAGGCTTTGGAGGAGGTTCAGGTGCTGGTGCTTCTTCTGGAATGGGTGCTTTAGCTAGCCCATACACAGCTCTGGCAGCTATTATAGCTGGTACCTCTGCTGGAGCACTTAGCAAAGGACATGACAATCAAGGGCTTAGTACAGGAGAGAACATAGAACAACTGATGGGTGGTTCAGGTTGGGGCGGCCCCCCTATGCAGGCTTTCCAAGATTTGTTTAAGGGAGATGTTGGCAGTGCTGGTGAGAATGCATTAGCTTCTGCTCCTGGTACTAATGTGATCGCTCCTCTTGTTAACGGCGGAAGTATTGAGGATGGGCTGAAAAATCTTGCAGCTCCAGTCTACAATCTTAAGGATATAGGAAGCGATGGAAACGCCTTTTTAGACATTATACAAACTTTTGCCTCTCCTTTCTCAGTAAGGAAAGGCCTTAAAGATTAAAAGGAGTATGTTATGAGTCAAATGCCTACAAGTGGTTTTGATTGGTCTGGGTTATTCAGCAACTTTACTAACCTCTTCGGTGGAAATCAGCCAGTTGCGTCACAATCCATCCCAACTGTTCCAATCGCAGGGCAGGCAGCTGCTAGTTCCCAAGCACTTCCTGTTATTACTCCTCAAGTAATGCCTATCACTCCTCAGACTTCTGGTGAGTCGATGGGTTTCTCAGATAGAGGCATGATGCTTGGTTCGGTGTTAGGGACGCTTGCTTCAGCGATTGATCCTGAAGGTTGGGGAGGACGTCTTGGAGGTGGAGTAGCTTCGATGACCAAAGGGGAGCAAGCTGCAAGGAACTCAAGGGATGTTGCCAACTTACAGAGAGCACAGAATCTTGAAATGATGCAAGCTCTTACACAGAGCATACAGAATGTTGGACAGCCTGTTTCATCGCCTACAGCTAGTACACAAAGTAGCATCACTTCTAATCCTATTACTTCCGTTCCTTCTAAAAGGAAATAGTTATGCCAGGAAAGATACTTAAGGGAGAGGATTTCACAAAGAAAGAGGATATGCCTGCTGATATGGCGCTTCAGCTTTTTTATGGAATAACTGGAGCATATCCAAGAAGTGATGTAGATAAGATGCGTGAGGAAGCAGCTAGGCTTAATGAGAAGTATGAAATACGAGAGCCTTTGCAATTCCAACAGCCTTCCTGGCCTCCTAAGGTTGGAGAAGATTTGATGGAAAAAGATTATTTTGATCCTAAGTATATGATGACCTTACTTAGAGCACTGAGAGGTGTGGCATGAGTCAGCAATATGAGAATATTCTTAAGGATATGCTTCTTCAGAATATGCAAAGACCAGCGCAAACTATAAGTAGCAATCCAGAAACGCAAGCTCTTATAGATCAGCGTGTTCAAGAAGGTCTTGCTAGGCCTAAGTATGATTACGGTAATATGGCAAATACTCTTGCTCAATTTGCTGTGAATGCGCCTTCTACTCCTTTACGTACTGCTGGAATGTCAGCTGAACAAGTGAATCAGGAGTACGCAAAAACTGATAAGTTGTTAGATAGACAGCTTGCTTCTTTCCTCTCTTCCTCTGACAAAGCAAACATGCAGCAAGCACAGATGTTTGATCAAGCACTTAAGATAAAAGCAAGTGATCTCGCAACTCAGCGAGCAGAGAGAATGGAAAATGCGCAGTATTTGCATCTTCTTATGCAGAGTGCCAGAGATCGCATCCAATCTGGGCGTTATGCAAGTGATTTGAGGAAAGAGGAGAAGCAGATAGAGCTTTTGGATTCTCAGATTGAACAAACAAAAGCTAATACTGAAAGACTTCGTAACATTGCCAGTGGAACAGCTAGAGTGAAACTCTCTGCTTCACAGCAAGCCGCAGTTGATTATGGGAAATCTTTGTTAAAAAACACTGGCTTAGATCCCTCTCTCATGCAACTTATGGATGATCCACAGATTGCTGGTGCTGTAGCAACTGCTAGTAAACTTATAGATGATAATAAGACTACGCAGTACTCTAGCAAAGAGTCTAAGGATAAGGCGAAGTTAAAAGAGATACAAGCTATTTTGTTGCGTGAAGGGCAGAAAGTGCAGCAACAGAATGCACAGACTCAGCAACAACAGTCTCTCAAAGAGCAGATGATGCAAATCTTTATGGATGCCGCAGGAGCACAATAGGAGCTTTTATGTCTCAAGTTGATATCTTCTCTCAATTGGCGGAATCTCCTGAACTCAAAGGAAAGAGCTTTGCTGAAAGGCAGGCTTTTTTTCAAGATATTTCTACAGCTGCTTATGATGTAGGTTTGCCTTTCAACAGAGCGCAGCTTCAAAGAGGTTCTGATGCTCTTGATAGGATTAACTTTGGTTTAGCTAAGCAGGTGGGCGATCTTCCTGTTGAGAACATTCCTAAGTCTGGACAGAACTGGAAGCTAAGCCGTCTTTGGGAAGCTGATGCTGGATATACCAAAGAAGAGTTTGACCAAGAGACTCCTGAGAAACAGTATCAACTGTATAAGAGTTTTCTCAAACCTCACTCCCTTGCAGCAGATGCAGGGGTGTATTCTGGGGACATTACAGAAGCACTTACGAACTTACAGACTTATACAGAGCCGCTCAAAGCAGGAGCTGCGGCTGTAGCTGGTTTTGTAAATGCTGCTCCACGCTTAGCCTTAGCAGCTATTCAGTATAACCCTAATGCAGAGAATGCTACTGCTCCTGAGGTTGCTGCTAATCAGATAGCTATGCAAGAGAATCTCGACCTTGCTAATAAAGCATGGAAAGAGATGACAGGGGAATCTTTTGCGCAATTTAAGAAATATCAGGAAAGCAATCCGGATGGTATCTCTTTTGTGCAGAATAGACTATTAGACACCGCTATAGGATTAGCTACAGGTGGGGCATACAATGGCTTTGGTTTCTTACGAGGGATAGGAGCCACAGCTTCGCAAATAGGTAAAGTTGCGACTGCTTCAGTTGCTTCTAATAACGCTCAAGGGATGGTTATAGATTATGGTATAAATCAGTTTAGCAACTGGGCTTCACAGAATGCAGATATGGCTAAACTGTCTCCAAGTGAGCAGTTTGCTATGCATATGGGTGGGATGCTTCTTATGGTAGGCGCCACCATTCCATTGCAATTAAGAATGGAGAGGGCAATAGTTGGTAAGCCTTTAACTGAGCAAATTCTTCAGGCTAAAGCCACTGATGCTTATAAAGCAAAGCTGGCTCAAACAGCTAATGAGATGCAAGAAGCAGGTGAACAGCTTACCGCGGCTAACTTCCTTGAAAGAGCTAAGAGAGATCCTAACTATTCGCCTCTATTCAGAGAGATGACTGGACAAGAAGTAGATATGGCTGCTGCGATAGAGAATGTGCAGACGAGCAAAGCGCTTGCTGATGCAGGAGAGAGTATTCCTGCTGAACAGGCTATGCAGCTTAATGATCTTGTAGAAGTTCGTCCCTCTCCCTTAACCGAAGTTCCTGTAGACGAAACTTTACGCATAGTTCCTAGAGCGGCTGATAAGCCTCGCGCCATAGAACGTATGGCTAATAGGGTTGAGGAAATAGACGAGATGTGGGCAACTACTCCGACTCCTGCTTTGCAGGCTGAGAGGGAAGTAATTGCTTCTACAATTGCTAGAGAAGTGCTTACTAATCCTGAAGATATGCGTCAAACTTCTTTGCAAATGTCTAAGCAGGTAGGAGAAGCTCTTGAAAAAACTGCTACTAATGCAGAGAGAGATGTTATAAGAAACGGAATAATGAGAGAGCACGCACAGTTTCTTAAAGCAAATCTTCCTGATGAACGTGCAGCCCTACTTGCTAGATATAATCGTGAAGAAGCTAGAGTGGTAGCTGAACTAAACGATCTAGGTGTGCAGGCAGTTTCTCATAAACAAATGAGAGTAGCTGCACAACCTTATACTGGTACAAACTTACTCAAAGGAAAGCAGCTTGCTAGAGCTAAAGAACTTATAGAAGAGCAAGCACAAATAGCTTTAGACAGAGTAGTCTATATAGAAGGCGAAGGTCATATAAGTGCCGCGGGGAAAGGTGCTAATAGACGCAACATTAGTAGTGTTTCTTATGATCAGTTAGGCATAGATAATGCTTTACGAGGCACAACTAAAACACTTGTTCCAGATGTGTCAAAAGTCACCGTAACTGATGCTATAGAAAGTATTGACAATATTCAGATGGAACAGGTAGTAAGATCCTTCACTCCTTCTGAACAAAAAGCAGCTCAGATAACAACAGATTTTATTGCAGCAGATTGGGAGCGCCAACTCGGCAGAGTTCTGACTTCTGATGAAATAAGTAAGGCAAGGGAACTTGCTGAACAGTCTCTTGACGCACGTCTTTTAGAAGCACAAGAAGCTCCTTCGGCGTTTATGTATACCGAGGATGTTGCTGCTTTTTCTATGACAAAGATGGAGCAGATGTTTCCTAAAGCTGGAGCGCTTGTTCGCAATATGCAGTTTGTGCTCAAACAAAGTTTTATGAATGATCCTGAGACACTGCAAATGCTTGAAGCAGGGCTTCTTAATAGTAAGAGCATGTTTTCGGTTGTGCGTACTGCGTGGAATGCAGTAGTTAGGCAGGGCGATCTAGCTTTTTTAAAGAACAATTTTGAAACTGTTCAACAGATAGATCAGATGTGGGACTGGGCTAGGCAGCAAGTTAAAGAACTTAGTGCCCAAACACCTGAGAGAGCTAGAAGTAATTTTGAGAGTTTTCTAACGCAAAACAAAGAAAGGTTAGGACTTACTACTAAGAATGCCAAAGCGTTAGCTCAAACAGCTAGACGCTTATTTCCTGATTATGATTTCACTGTTGCTTTTGGAGATATAGCACAGGCAGGGACGTTTGATAACTTACTTCGCACTATTACTCTAACAACCGACCCTGCACTAGCAGCTAGAAGTTCCAGTGCTCCTGCTACTACGCTTATGCATGAACTGGGTCACTATCATTGGACTTGGCAGTTAAGTTCTGCTGAGAGGATGGAATGGCTTCAGACAGTGGCAAAGTTGGCTGAAGCACCTGACACTCTTTATAGAGCTTTTCCTTGGCACTATAGGAATCTCTCTGCTGCTGACAATGCTTCAGGAGTATTGGGAACAGAAGCAGCTCAATTTGCTGATTGGGTTATGCAGCCTGAGGAAATGTATGCTGATATGTTTGTCAGGACTATGCGTTATGGGAAGTTGTTTAGCGATCCTATTAACCAAGGAATGAGTAAGCCACAAAGGGCTTTTCTTAACGCTATTCAGAATGATAAGAGCTGGTTCAACAAACTTCCCAAAGAACTACAGAAGATTGCTGGTAGAGTTATGTTCGGCCCTTCTGTGGATCAGATAAAGAATATGCCTGAACAGCTTAGGCTGAACCATCTTAAGGCTAACCTCTATTACCGCACTCCTGAAGAAGCGCAAGAAAGAATAGCAGAAATAGAGAGCTTGCTTGAGCAACAGTATGGAATGCGAGAGCTTAGTACCAATATAGATGGTGTTGCTGAGGATCAAGCATTAACTATAATGCGCAATGTTCAAGCAGCACAGAGGATGGGTTTAGCTACAGGCGCTGATCCTATAGGTTTTTGGGGACTTTCGCCTGTTGAACAAGTTATGCGTCTTAGTACTGAGGATTTACTTCCTTATGCAGAGATGCATGTGTTGAAGATGTTGCAGGGAGATATAAAGAGTGAGTCTGCGGCTAGGCACGCACTTATGAAGATACAAGAAGCGCTGAGCGAAAGAAGTATAGCAAGCAGGGTGCAAGCTAAGATTGATGATAAGATTTTTAATGTAAGAAAATACAATGATGAGTATGTCACCTCTTCTGATGGAACTACAAGTGATAATGGCCTTACTCCTCTTGATACAGAAGCAAAAGAAGCTGCTGAAACAGCTAGATATCAGGCATGGAGAGGACAAGTAAACGAACTTGTGAAAGCTCAAATAGCTGCCGACAACGAAGCTAGATTGAAAAGAAAGCTCCCTGAGTTATCTTTGCAAGAAAAAGCTGATATACGCAAACAAGTAGAAGCCTCAATGGGTTGGGATAATCCAGGTGAGAAGGCTACTGTGTTGGCTGATAGTGCTGTGCAGCAAGCTGCTGCGAAGCTACTTAAGCAGGGTTTGATGATGTCGGATACTACTGCTAAAGAGCTGTGGTGGAAGAGTTACTATAATGGACTTATGAGTAATGGAACGCCTATAAATAGAGTAGGTAAAAGAACTGTCAGAGCCGCACTTAACGATAGAGTAGAGGATTTAATTGTAAGAGAAGAACGTATGAGAGCGGCTGCGCTTTCTGCTGATCTAGATGAGATGACGCAACTTTACAATCACGGATTAGCAGAAAACGGGCTTATGAGTATCGCACCTAATAACTTCTTCGATCGCTTCAATATATCTGAGCAGCTTCTCAAAGCAGCTTGGGATGATTCAGTTGCTGGTTCGATCTACAGAGATGTAACTTCTGGTTTATATAGTAAGGCCATCAGATACTCTCTGGGAGCTTATTTTGGGTTAGAACAGGATGAAACAGGGATTCATTTTTCCTCTGATAAACTGTGGGAGACTCTTAAAAACTCTCCTTGGATGATGTATCTTATTCCTGGCGGAAGAACGGCAATAAACCTAGGACTGCATACATCTGGAAAAGTAGGGACTGAGATTTTTAATAGAGTTGCTCCTGATCTTCAGCAAAAGATAACTAAGACGTGGGATAACTTTTCGTATAATACTAGAGAGTTGCGCGGTCTTGATCCTGAGCTTGAGATGATTAGACGTTCTGCACAACGTACAGGTTCTCTCATGAAGTCTGATTTGATGACTTTGGCTAATCAGATAGTTAAGGATGAGAGCATTTCGCCTGAGATAAGAAAGGGTTTAGGAGAGATTTTAGAGCGTACTCCTAGAGGGCTAGAGTTGATGGCGCAATGGGCTGATGAGCAACCAGCGCTTTTGCAGTTAGGAGATACGGTACGAAATCTGTATCAGCGTATTACTGATTTTCTTGTTGAAGCTAACGTGATAACTCCTCAAGATGTTCCTTTACTTAACAGGGCTTTTCTTTATAGCAATAGTGCTGCTAAGAATATTCTTATACAAAAGAATCCAGAGCTGCGTCCTTTTAAGATTGACTTGCTAAAGCAAGGAAACGTTACATTTAAGGTTTTAAAAGGAGAATCAAAATACATAGGTGGAACAGTAGATATAGATGCCCCTTCTGGTGGCGTATTGCAGCAGAAAGCAATATTGAGAGGAGACGCATTAGATAACATTATAGAAACTATAAGAGGCGAGGGTATTATTCTTGGAGAGGATACGCGTCTTAATGCTTATTATAGTCCTACAGACGGCTATGTGGTGATGGCACCAGTTGGGTCAAATCTTGACGCATCTTATGCCAAACAATATAGAGCGCACCTTCTCTGGAATGATGAGACAGGAGCGAGAGGATATAGTTTAGAAGCTATAAGAAGCGATAGAGCGCTTAAGGCTTCTTCTCTTAGAATCAAACGTCCTCTTTACACAGACGAAAGAGAGGTTATAGGCGAGACTATGGACATAGCCGCTAAGTTAGGAACTTTTGGTTCTTACACTGAAAGGCTTATCGCTAAAGCGGATGCTTTCCAGAGGATAAGTGCTAAGGCGTCTGATCCTCTGTACGCTTCTTGGGTTAGACGGGGTAAGGTTAGTGATGCAAAAATGATCAATGATGGGTGGAAGTACTTTTCTACTGAGCCAGATAAATATGGTGTACAGAAATGGGGAGCTTTAGCTGGGCACTCTGTCTCTCCTGATGTGTATAAGATGCTGCGTAGTTTTGATGAGAAGAATTACTGGCATGATTTTACTAGTGCTAGAGGGGACACTGGCCAGGCGTTCTTCAATGCGTGGAACAAAGTTAATATGGGATTTAAGGCTGCTCATACAATCTTTAATATTCCTACTCACTTTGTTAACTTTCTTTCAAACACTATGCAGGGATACTATACAGGAAGAAATCCTTTAAAAGACCTGTATCATGGTTATGGGATGATGCAAGCAAGGAAGTTGGAAAAGACTTATAGAGAGCTTCTGTATAGCAATGCCAGTGAGCAAGAAATTGCTTTGGCCGAACAAGCTATGAAGAGCCACAGCTATTATTCAATGCTCTCATTGGCTCGTCAAGCTAGGATAGGTGACACTTCCTTAGTCAGCCAAGAATTGCCTTACGATGAGCTTGCGAATCTTTTAAAGGGATTGCAAAGTGAAGAGAGCTCAGGGATAGCCGGGAACATTGTTCAGCTGGTTAAGGCTAGAAGCAAAAATGTTTATGACTTTGCTCGTAACACTTACGAGAGCGAAGA
>QMCD01000394.1_pt1 | contig 45135 bp, 54 predicted proteins | sample 1821841 | NCBI WGS metagenome assembly QMCD01 (sample SAMN01991225, study PRJNA193472) | Termite gut metagenome, whole genome shotgun sequencing project. | isolation source: worker | host: Macrotermes natalensis
TCTGGTCGATTTGGAAAGGAGAAAAATTTTGTCCCTACTAGGATTGGAACTCGTTGTTTGGTCGGATCGCGCAGCCGAAGGGTCTCGGCCATAAATTTTTTCAGCGCAAGTTTTGCGTCCTCACCAAAACTTTCTTTTAAAATCGCACTTCGCTTATCCGCCTCGGCCTCGGTTAAATTGTTCATCGCAATCAGCTGGTAGCGTTTAAACAGCTGATGCAGCAGCGATTTTTTTGAGTTGTAACCGGCAAAAGGCACGTCTTTGAGCACATTTTTTAACACGGTTTGCGAAACTTCAAGGCCGGCGAGATTTGGTAATATAACAGCGCCGGGCGAAGGATTACGCGACTCCAAAACCGCCCAGTTGTCGGATACCGTGTTATAAACCAGGCCGAAAAACGAATACACCTGCAATTTTTCAATCGCATCAACTGTAAGCTGCGCCAGCGTATGCTCAACAAATTTGGTTTTCAGGTGCGAGTTTTGTACCAGCACTAAAATCTCACTCGCCTTAACGCCCGAGTTCAAAAGCCTTGCATACTCCCCCGCAAGAATTTCCGTTTTGTTCGACGACAAATCACCTTTAATCAGCATAACTTCATTTTAGCACGAAATTAATGTCGTTTAACCATTGCATGGAGCAATTTGGTACACATCTCAAGCAGCCCCTCGCGGCTTGCATCGGCGGCTTCTTGTTTGTTGAATTTGTTCACTAAATATTTGCGGACTTCATCCGGCAGGAAATAACCTTTGGTATCGTCGCTTTGCAGCATCTTATAAACATCTTGTTCTGTCGGGTTTTGACCGAAATCATTTATTGCTGCCGCACGAAAAACATCCTGCCGCAGACGCTTGCGTCCGAACACCTCATCATCAAGGCATTTGTACGTTCTTAACCAATCCAGCGGCTGCGGTCTGTAATCGCGCAGCTCATCGTATGGTGTGCGCATGGCGTTAACCATATCGCCGCCCTTCATAATCTCGACCAATTCACCAAACTTAACAGGCTTTTCAACCTTTGCTTGAAGCAGTGCGGTTTCCATATCGCCAACTTGGCTGTGGTGTCCTTTTGTAAATATAGCAACCTCTTTCGGTGCGCCTATTGTTTCCATAATCATGCCGCCCATATCAGGATGTTTTTTAATGAAGTGTTCCACAAACGGGTTTGTACCGCGGGTGTTCCAGGTTTCTGCGGTCGCAAAGGCCTTGCCGACATCGTGTGCTTTGGCGCTTGCCTCTATCAACTCCCATTGCTCGGGCGTAGGGTTTTTCCCCAAAATTTCCATATACTGTTTGGACAAATTCAAAAGCCCGTTGTTATGACCTTCAAGTTTTTTGTAAACATCAGGATACGCCCTGCCCAAAGACCCGCTAAAATCAAAGGTTTCAAGCATTTGGCGATCTGTATCGGGGATTGCTTTAAGATATTTCAGCACAAGTTTGTCGCTCAAAACGCTCTCAAAAAACCCGTCGGGGTTTGTATTTATCGCTTTTAAAACCTTCTGTGCCTGTTCAACCGCCCTGTACGGGTTCCTGCCGAACTCAATGCCACATTTGATGCCAGTTACTTTCAAGACAAATCCTTTTTACTTCACATTTGTGCTATCATTATTCCGATTGCTAGTATTGTAACACAAATTTGAACATTCTTTAAGTGTTTGTTAAGGGTTATTAAGAAACCTTTGCGATTGTTTACAAACCCCCGGCATGTTGATTTTTATGTTTTTTTGGGGTATTATGGAAGTGGTTATTTTATTTAAAACAGAATTGGAGGTTTCAATGTTGAAGGAACAAATAGGTCAGGCTGCAGGCGAGATTTACGGTTATTTGGAAAGTAACAAGGGGACTGCATCATTGGCACAGCTTAAGAAAAAACTTGATTTAAAAAATAATTTGTTGGAGTTTGGGCTTGGCTGGCTCGCAAGAGAAGACAAGATTTCAGTTGTAAACAAAGCTGCATCTGTCAGCATAACATTGAATTAATTAAACAGCCCGTTAATTTTGTGGGCGATGTCCTCCGGGTCAATCTCACCGGTTGTATTGTTGATCTCCTGCGCAATCTGATAAAGCTTTGCCGCCTCAATTTTGTCGCCGGTTATTGCCGTTGCACGCGCAAGATTAAAGTGTGCCAGCGCGTAATTCGGGTTGCTCGCGACGGATTTTTTGAACATCTCGGCCGCCTGCGCTACGCGCCCCAAATCGTCCAGATAAATAACGCCCAAATTGTTATACGCGATGTCATAGTGCGGGTCGTACTCAATCGCAAGCTCGTATTCCTTTATCGCGCGGTCAATCTCGCCCCTGTTCCATAGCAAGAACCCGAGATTACAATGGATTTGCGCGTTCTTGGGGTCCAAATCCAGCGCGTTGCGGTAAATCATCAACGCGTTTTCAACATCATCCTTGTCATAAAAGGCGCTGCCAAGGTTCACATAAATATCCAAATCCGCGGGCGTAAGCAAATACGCGCTATGATACGAGCTTATCGCCGCGTTCATGTCGCTTTTGCCCTCCTGATACACAAACCCCAATGTCTGGTTGATGATGCTTGTCCATTCTTTTTTCGGGTTCAAGGTGATTGCCGTGTGGAAATGCGAAATTGCACCGTCAATATCGCCTTTGACGTACAAAATATTAGCGAGATTTGAGTGGACATCGGGCATGTTCGGCGTGATTTTGATGAGTTTTTCGTAAATATCAACCGCGTTGTCAAAGTCGCCTATTTCTTCGTAGGCCTGACAAAGATGCCTGTAAGCGTTGATGTTGAGACTGTCTAGCCAAATCGCCATCTTGTATTCGGTTATCGCGTCGTCAAAATATCCGATAGACCGGTACAAATCTCCCAGCAAACAGTAGAACGGCACAAACCCGGGCGCTTTTTCTATCGCCTCAACGTAAATCCCGAGCGCATCGTGCACGCCGCGGGTACGGATTATGTACAAACCCTTCAATAAAATCGGTACAAACCGCAGGTTTGCGAGCGTTTTACCCACATTGGCCAGCGCTTTGCCGTCAAACGGGAGCGTCAGCAATGACAAAACGTATTCCCATTGCGACAGAAACTTGTTTTTAAAACCTTGGAACGAGGATACGCGGTACAGCGTTGAGAGTAAAAAGTGTGCGCACGAGTTTCTAAGCGGCGCGTGCTGAATCGCTTTTTTTGCGTTCAGTGACGCCTCCAAAAACCGCGCTTTTTTCGTGTAGGTTTCCGCCAAAAGCAAGTAGGCTCCGGCAAACGACGGGTCTTTTGCGACCGCCGTGTCAAGATAATTTATCGTCTTGTCCAGCTCGCCTTTGTGAAAATGCGCCCGCGCGATTTTGTAGTAGAGCTCAGCCGAGTTTATATAGCTTTCAAGCGCGCGCTGGTACTCGGTTATCGCCTCGTCAATATACTGGTAAGAGTTGTGGATGTCAAGATGCCACGCCAAGAACAAGTCCCCGAGCCGCACGTGCAAATCCGCGTTGGTTGGGTCGTTTTGCAGCCCAATCTGGCACAACTCAATCGCGTTTTTCACATTCCCGGTCTTGTACTCTTTGTTAATTTTTTTTTCTAACAGCTTTGACTCTTTTGTCGTATTCATGGTAACATTATAGCATGAATAAAATATATTTCATAGATGTAACAAACCGCGACGGGGTTCAAACATCAAGATTAGGTTTGGCAAAGCTGGAAAAAACTATGATAAACCTTTACCTCGACCAGATGGGTTTGTCGCGCTCTGAGTTTGGGTTTCCGGCAACAGGGCACGAAATCAACTACCTGAACGCCAACCTTGAACTCGTCAGCCGCGGCGTAATCAAGAATACAAAGCTCTCCGGCTGGATGCGTGCGGTTGTAGGCGATGTGGAAAAAAGTTTTGCGAATGTGCCAAAGCTCAAATACCTGAACCTTTCGCAATCAACGTCAAGCCAGATGCTCACCGGCAAATACGGCGGCAAAAAAACGTTTGATGATTTAATTGAGATGACCTGCGAGGCCGTTGGGTGCGCGATTTCGCACGGGGCAGAGATTGTCGGGGTTAACGCGGAAGACGCATCGCGCAGCGATCTTGATTTTCTTATAAAATTTGCGGCCGGGGCAAAAGAATGCGGTGCAAACAGGTTCAGATACTGCGACACATTGGGTTATGAGGATCCGCAGACAACTTATGAGCGGATTTATGAGATAGCAAAAGCTGTTCAGATGCCGATTGAGCTGCATTTCCATAACGATTTGGGAATGGCGGTGGCTTGTTCGGTTCGCGGTGCGCAGGCTGCGGTTGACGCAGGGTGTGACGCATACATCAACACGGCGATTAACGGCATGGGCGAGCGTGCGGGTAACGCGGATTTGGCCTCGTGCCTGCTTGCGGTGCAAAAGGCCGCAGGTTTGGCCGGCAAATATGAGCTCGGCGACAAGATTGATTTGAGCAAAATGTGGCATCTGGCAAAATACGCATCGCGTGCGTTCAAGGTGCCAATCCCTATCAACCAGCCGGCGGTCGGCGGCAATGCGTTCGCCCACGAGTCAGGTATCCACGCGGACGGCGCCTTGAAAGACCACAGAAACTACGAACTCTACGACCACGAGGAGCTCGGGCGCGGCGAGGTTGAAACAATTGAAACCGGACGGCTTATCACAACCGGTGAATACGGCGGGATAAAAGGGTTCAGGAATGTTTATGAAAATCTGGATATTGAGTTTAAGGATGAAAAAGAGGCCAGATATGTGCTGGAGCTGGTGCGTTACGCCAACGTCCACACCCAAAAACCGCTGACAGAAGGTGAGTTGAAATTCATTTACCAAAACCCGGAGATTGCGGCGCAAATCATGACGGTGACGCCGCCAAGACCGTAGCGTTGGTGCGGGCAGCGCGTCCGTTACGTTTCGTAATAAATCAGCAAAAAAATTTATGTTCAGACTTTAAGTAAATGATGATGAACGGTGTAAGTATTTTTTATTGTAACGACCTGCATGGCAGTCTCGGCGGTATGTCGCGGATTAAAACGATGTCGGAGCGGTTTGATGCGTCGCCGTCGGATAAAACCAAGCTGAAATTTTCGTCCGGTGATATTATGGCGGGCAGCAATGTAAAATTCAACGAGTGCTCGCGCGTGTTTATGGATACCGTCGGAATCACTGCCGAGGCGCTCGGCAACCACAATCTGGATTCAAAACCGAGCCAGTTTTTGAAAAGTATGCAAGATGCCAAGTTCAAGCTGCTCGGGATAAACGCGCATGCTATCAAAAATGAGGGTATTGCAAAAACCATTGAGCGAGCCTATATTGAAGAAAAAGACGGGCAAAAGTTTGGTGTGATAGGGATTGCGCCGTTTGATTTGGAAGACCGCTCGGTAAAAGGCTCATCAGGTAAGGAAGAGGTTAGGGTGGACGACCTGCAAACAACGATTGGGACCGTTCAGGCGCAGATTAACGAGTTCAAAGCGCAAGGTGTTGACAAGGTGATTGTGCTTTCGCATGCGGGGTTGTGCAAGGACAAGGTTTTGGCGCAGAGCGTAACAGGGATAGACGTAATCCTTGGCGGGCACACGCACGAGCTTGTCAAAGACATCAAAGAAGGCGAAAACCTTTTCTATTCGCCGGCAGGTGAGCCGGTGATCATCACGCAGGCCGGTAAAGACGGCGAGTATGCGGGGATTTTGAATGTTGAGTTTAACGAGAGCGGAGTCATCAAAAAAGTTCAAAACAATGTTTACGCATCAAAAGATTTTGAGCGCAGCGCCGTGCTTGGAGCGGAGTTTGACCGGATTTTGGGCGCACCGGAGCAGCTTGGTGTGATTAAATCGGTGCCGCCTCCGCCGCATGACAGGCTGGTTGAGCCGAATCCGTCGTTGAATTTTGTGGCGGATGCGATGAGAAGTGAGTTGGATGTTGATATTGCGCTGGTAAACAACGCCAACTGCCGCGGGTATTTTGAGGCGGGACAGGTTGACTCGCGCAAGGTTTTTGAGGTCACGCCGCTCGGGAACAGAGTGGTTACGCTGTTTTTGGGCGAAGACGAGTTAATCGGTGCGTTGAAAAAAGGTGCGGAATCCTATTCAAATCCGGGTCACAAACCGGGTATCATCACGCCGTCGGGCTTAAAATACACCTTGAGCCGCACAGGCGAGGTCAGCAACGTTATTTTTACGGACAAGGAGGGCAAAGACCACGCCATAGATGTTAACAACCCGAATCCGGAAAAGACTTATCTCGTTGCGATGGATAATTTCTTTGCGTCGGGCGGGGACGGCTATATTGCCGACAAAAACGCGATAAAAGGGTACGACCAGCTGTTTAATTATGACAAGGACAAGCTGGCATGCGATTATATTAAGAAGTTTAAAGAGCCGATAGAAATCAAGGACGACGGCCGGATTACAATTATTTAGCACAATTTTGCCGATACTACTTGCATTTTTTTTTTTATGTGGTAACATAGCAACAGGTTTATTAAGAGTTTTACTAAACAAAAAATAAGAAAGGGTAGAAAAAATGACAAGAAGATTCGGTTTTACTTTGGCAGAGGTATTGATTACTCTGGGTATTATTGGTGTAGTAGCAGCGTTGACTATGCCGACATTGATTAACTCAACGCGTGGTATGCAAAACAGAGTTGCGTTCAAAAAAGCGCTTTCAGTTATTTCACAAGCGGTTACATTGAACCTTGCATTAGATGATTACGATTTTAACGTGGCAGCAGGTACCGATGCGACTCCAACAACAGATGTAAGCATTTATAACATTTTCAGAAACAGAATGAGTGTTGTGAAAGCAGCAGAAAGTGGTATGGGTTATGATGTTACGCTTAGAGGTGCCACTCTTGCCGCTGCTGCAACGGCGACAGGTACTGCTACCCCTGGAGACACTTTTTCAGGTGACGATACTTACCGCTCGTTCTTTATGTCTGACGGTATGGTGTTCACATACCTGAAAGCTGATGCAACCTGCCAGTTGAACGGTGTTGACGATCTTAACCCGGCAACAGGAGAAGATGGAGAAGAACCTGAAACAAATTATTGTGTGGGTCTTATTGACGTAAACGGTCAAAAAGGTCCTAACACGCAGACTGTTTGTGATGAAGGATCTGAAGATACCTGCGTAGTTGAATCACCGTCTGACGTATACCCTGTTTACTTCGGTGGCACGGTTGTATTGCCTGCAACAGATGCCGGCAAAACAGTTCTTTACGGCAGATAATCCGAACAAGACAACATAAAAGCTAAAAACCTCGCAAAACCTGCGGGGTTTTTAATTTCTCATCTCATCCTTATAAATGATAACCATATTTTATCCTTGTGATAAAATGGTAATAACCCATGATTATGCAGGATAAAGAAAAACTGAAAGAATATCTTGAGATTGTGCAGAAGGTGGCAAAAGTTGAGCAGCGCCGCATTCCGTCACACATGGTTGAGTACGAAGAATTGGTATCAATCGGTGTTATTGCGCTGCAGGTTTTAATCAAAAACAAAACCCCAGAGCAGATGGAGCGCTACAACGGCGCATATATCGCGACCGCTATCCGCTGGGCAATCAGAAACGAATTGCGTATAAGGTACAAATGGTACTCGCTCAAACACAAGGCAGAAGGCGAATACGACGAGGAAGAAGCAGCAGAAGGCGTAGATATGCCGCAGGCAAAGGTCCGTGAGGCGGTCTACGAAACAATCCTGTCAATTGACGGGCTGGCCGCGGCCGCAAGCGATAATGACTCGTCGTTTGATTTTATAAAAGACCCGAAAGCCACACCTGATGAGAGTGCGGAGATTTCCGAGATGGGTAAACTTATCCGTGAGGCCATTTCAAAGCTGCCGGCAAAAGAGAGAACCGTTGTGGAATACCGGTTTTACCGGAATATGCAGGTAAAAGACATCGCAAAACAAATCGGACTGTCCTCCTCGCGTGTCACACGTATTGTGCAGGCGTCGCTTAACAGTGTCAAAGAATACCTGAACGCGCGCGACCACTACGGTTATTGAAGATCAGGGTTCTTCATCTTGTAAACAAACATAAGGATTTCGGCGACGGCTTTGTAGAGCTCAGGCGGAACCTGCTGGTTCACCTCCATCATTTTGTAGATTGCTCGCGCGACCGGCGGGGTTTCAATGATTGGGATATTGTGTTCTCTTGCGATTTCTTTGATTTTTTCTGCGATTAACGCGCTGCCTTTGGCAAGCAGTGTGGGCGATTCCATCTCCTCGGCGTCGTATTTTAGCGCGCAGGCGACGTGTATCGGGTTTGTGACGACAAAATCCGCATCAGGCACCGAATCCATCATCCCTTGCTGCAGCATCTGCATCCGGCGCTGGCGCAGCGCGGCTTTCACGTGCGGATCACCCTCGGTGTTCTTGTATTCGTCCTTTATCTCCTTGAACGACATTTTCTGGTCTTTTAAGAATTTCCACTTTGTCACCCCGTAATCCGCCGCCGAAATCACCAAAAACGCAAGTCCCGCCTTGAAAATGAACTCAATGATAAGCTGGCCGAACTTTACCATCACGGCGAAATTGTTATCAATTGACGCGAGCATAAAAATGCCCTCAATGTGCGCGGAATACACGCTCCACCCGATATATCCGAGCAGCAGCACCTTAACAATATTTTTAACCAGTTCAAATAATGTCTTTGGCGAGATAAGGTTTTTGAAATACTTGGTGGGGTTGAGTTTGTCGGGTTTTGGGATAAGCGGGGTGAATGTCACCAGCGGTCCCACCTGGATAAAGTCGGCCAATATCGCAATAAACCACGCCACAAACAGTATCGGCGCGATAATCAGCACCGCGGCCTTTGTGACAATCGTGAAAATATAGGTCATACCGATATCTGATATGTGCTGGTTCGGGATTTGCTCGTACAGCAGCGTAAAAAGCGTGACGATTTGCTCCCAAATAAACGGCGCCAACCCGAGGATTGCGCTGAACATAACAAGCAGCGCAATCGCGGTCGAAAAATCCTTTGATTTGACGACCTGACCTTCCTTGCGCGCCTGCTCAAGCTTGCGCGGCGTGGCTTCAAACTGCTTGTCCTCATCACCCATGACTACATGTTATCATGAAAATGTCTACGACAATCGCCGGATTAGCTCATGAGCTTCTTCGCATTCGGGGAAGATTTCCACTGCCTCTTGCGCCTGCGCGATTGCAGCGTCAAAATTACCCAGTTTTTCATAGCAGTTTGCGCTGCTCAACATTAAATTCACGTTAGCAGGGCTTTCTTTCAAAAGGTTTGTGAAGATTTCGTTCGCCTGCGCAAAGTTTTCCAGCTCATAATAGCAGAGCCCGAGCAGGTTTTGTGCGTCGTTGGTGGGTTTTAGCTCATACGAGCGCACCAGATAATTTTTCGCCTGCTCGTATTCTTTTTTGAGGAATTTCAATCGGCCCGCTATGTAGTAAAAAAACGATTCGGCCGGGTGCGCGGCAATTACTTTCTCAATTTGCCCCACGGCGGTGTCCCAATCTTGCGTGTGGATTTTATTTAGCGCGCTGAACCCCAATATATCAGGGTTTTCCGGGTCAAGCGCAAGCGCGCGCTTATACATTTTGTCCGCCTGCTCAAAATCAGCCGTTGCGTGCAGAAAATTCGCGTATTCAAAAACGATGCTGCTGTCGTTTGGCGCGATTTCAAGCGCCTGACAAAACTCGTCGCGTGCCCAGTCAAACTGGCGGCGACCGAGATAGATTACGCCCAAATCCTTGTGCGCCAAGGCGCATTGCTCGCTTGATACGTTATCAGCCGCGTCACCTGTAAGACTCAACGCTTTTTTGAAATTCTTTTCCGCCGTGTCAAGGTCGCCCGTTCGTGCGCAAATTGAGGCGAATTCATAATAAATCTCAAACGATGCGCTCCCTTGCATGATAATCTTGTCATAAAGCTCTTTTGCGTGCAGCGGCTGGTTTAGCTTGGTGTAGACTCTGGCCAGCTTTGCCATCATCGCGGCGGATTTGGGGTTCATCATAACAAGCTGCGCCAAAATCCCTGCCGCGTTGATATAATCGCCTTTTGCCTCGTAGCATCCGGCAAGATTGTAGCGGTAATTGGGTTTTGCCGGGTTGTTTGCGGCCAAAATCTTGTAATGCCCTATCGCCGCGTCGTATTGCCCGAGCTTTGTCTCCGCCAGCGCCATCGCAACAAGATACTCGTCCTCCGGCTCAAGCTCCCAGGCCTTTTGGAAGTACTCAATCGCCTTTTTGTGGTTTTCTTGAACCTGATAGATTGAGCCGATGTTAAAAATCGTCAAATCGTTTTTGGGCTCAAGTTTGCATGCCTTTTCGTACGCCTCGCGCGCCCGGTCAAGCTCGCCGGTTGAAATGTAGCAGGTGCCAAGGTTGTTATAAATCTGCGCGTGTTTCGGGTTGAGCTCAAGCGCCTTGCCGAGAAAAAAGATGCTTTCAATAAAATTGCGCGCCGCCATGCACGCCGTGCCGATAATATAATAAACCGAATAATCATCAACTTTGCCAAGAATAGACTTGCCAAGCTCAACGGCCTTTTTTGCCTCGTTGTTTTTCACGTGCAGCACGCAAAGGTTTTTGATTGCGTCAATGTAATCCGGGTTTAGCCCAATCGCCGTGTTATAGGCGTTCTCGGCCGTGATGTAATCATCAAGATTTTCGTAGCAAACCGCCAGATGAAACCAGTTTTGCGCATCATCAGGCTCAAATTTCACGACTGTCTCAAAGCCCGTTTTTGCCTTTGCAAAATCACCCGATTTGAAATTTTCCAACGCCTGACATTTTACATCTTCCATGATAATATTTTAACATGAAGAAATTGTTTATTGTTTTGGCAGTATTTTTGTTTGGGCTCGCATCGCACGCGCAGACCATGCTTCCGTCAGAACGCGGCGTGGTTCAAAGCGTAAGCTATGAGGACGATTTCAAGCAAACTGCGGTTGTGAAGATTACATCGGGCAAATTTAAAGGCGCGCTGCGGCAAATCGACAACCTTTTGAATGAAAACCCCGCCTATAACATTGACATCCAAAAGGGCTCAAAGGTAATATTGCACGTGGAGCCGGTATCAGAGTTTATCTCAACCGCGGAGGATGTGAATTTTTACATCGCGGATTTGCAGCGCTCGTTTGCGGTGGTGATTTTTGCGGTGATTTTTTGTACCGGACTTATCGCAATCGGCGGCCGCAAGGGCGTTTTTGCGCTTGTGTCAATCGCGGCGACCGTCGCGCTGATTTTTTGGGTGCTGGTGCCGATGGCATTGAACGGCCTGTCACCGATTTTTGCCGCGCTTGTTGTCAGCGTGATTTCAACAATGATAACAATGTATTTGGTCGGCGGCTTCAACACAAAAAGCACAGCGGCCGTGCTCGGGACTGCGTTGAGCCTTGTTCTGGCGGCCGTACTCTCGTTTGTTGCGATAAATATGGCGTATTTGAGCGGGTTCAGCAGCGAAGAAGCCACCTTCTTGTACGCGATGCGGCCGGATTTGGATTTCAAAGGGATTTTGTCCGCATCAATGATTTTGGCAACGCTCGGCGCCGTGACAGATGTTGGGATATCAATCGCGAGTACGATTAACGAGGTTCACGAAACAGATCCCGCGCTCGGGTTCAAAGAACTTATCCGCTCCGGGATGAATGTGGGCAAAGATATCATAGGTACGATGTCAAACACGTTGATTCTTGTGTATCTTGGCGCATCGCTGCCGCTTGTGCTGCTGTCAAGCAATATTGATATGCAAAAATTCTTCAACCTGAACAACACAGTCTCAGAAATTATCTCGGCGCTTGTGGGCAGTATCGGGATTTTGGCGTGCGTGCCGCTGACGGTTGTTATCACGGCTTATTTGATTTGTCGTAAGACTTGACTTGTATATTTTTTCAAGTTACAATTCGTTTATAAGTACTAGTACTTTTGAAGGTGGTGAATTTACACAAATGGCAGAAGTTAAAGTAGGCGACAACGAAAGCATTGAAAGCGCATTGCGTCGTTTCAAGAAAAAAATCCAAAAGGCCGGTATACTTTCCGAGGTTAAAAAGCGCGAGCGTTACGAAAAACCGAGCGTAAAACGTAAGCGCAAGTCAGAAGCCGCGCGCAAGAGAAAGGTGTAAAATTTTACACCTCCTCAAACTCGTTGATAAAAGCGGCGTTGAGGTAGTCGGCGTTTTGGTATATGCAGTCAACCAGCGTTGAGATTTTTGCCACCTCGAAATCTTCATCATTAATACGGCAGTATTGCTGTAGAATCGAGCTTATATTATATATTTTTTCTGCAAGTTTAGCTGCTTTTTCCATGGTTTTCCTCCTTATTGTAAATTTGTTTTAGTTGGTACTAAAATATTTTAGTATATCATAAAACAAAAGTCAAGCCACTGGAATTATTTAGTATAATAATTCAATGGATATTGTTACGGACGTAAAAATATTGCTTGCAAAAAAGCGCATGACAATGAGTCAACTTGCTGCGGAACTTGGTGTTCGTTTAAAAAAACACTATGCGCTCAGTAATTTGTCGCAAAAACTATACAACAATACTTTAAAGTACTCCGAGATGAAAATCATCGCCGACATCCTCGGCTACGAGATAGAGTTTAAAGAAAAGCGCTAAATCTTTTATACCTGACTCTCGTACAACCGGCGCATCTCGGGGTCTTTTTTAACCGCAAGAGTTACTTTATTTACACACTGCCGGACCCTTTCTCTGGTGACGCCAAAAATAGATCCGAGCTCATCAAAGGTTTTTGGGTCTTCTCCTTCAAGTCCGTGGTGGAGTTTGAACATCTTAACGTTTCTGTCCCATTGTCCGTATCCTTCTATCCTGTTCAATATTTTAGTGAATTCATTTAAAAAAGCCTCCGTAGTGTCAATTTTATCGGCCGGATACCTGCTGTCACCGATATTATCTAACAAAGTAGTCTCGTCATTATCGCTCTGCGGTATCGGGGTATCCAGACTGATTACGGCTCGCTGGTATTGTTTGAGTTTTTGTACTTTGTCTTCGTTAAAACCGGTTAATTTCGCAACCTCTTTTGTGTCGTCAGTGTTAAAGATTTTTTCAGCATTGTCAACATTCAGTATCTCCCTGACCTTGTATGTGGGAATACGAATTATTCTGCCGTCAAGATTAATAGAGTCTAAAATATAGCGCTTTATCCAGGTCACCGCATAAGTTGAGAATTTAATACCGCGCTCCGGCTCAAATTTTTCTATCGTATGCTTTAACCCCAGAGAACCTTCTTGGATTAAATCTTCAAACGGCACCCCTCGGCCTTGGTATTTTTTCGCAATAAACACGACAAGCCCCAGGTTGTTATCGATAACCTTGTTTTTTGCGTCATTATCGCCGGCCTGCGCCTTTTTGATAAACTCATCCTGCTGCGCGGGTGTCAGCCGCGGTTTTTTCTTTAATTCTGCCATGAAAATATCAAGCGAACTTTTTTCCTTGCCGCAAAAGTTTGCGGGGCGGGAGGTTATTTGGGGCGTGTATGCCTGCTGATTTATTGGTAAAATTTTCATGCTTGTTTAAACCTCGTGAAAAAATAACTTGCCGGTTAGTCTGTGTTGCTCTCGTGCAGCTGCTGCATGTTGTAGCTTTTTTCAATAAACTCTTTGACTTTTAGCACCCGTTGCCGGACGTTTTCTCTGCCGCAACCGTGTAGATTGCCGACTTCTTCAAATGTTTTGGGTTCTTTTCCGTCAAATCCGTAGTATTCTTTGAACATTGCAAGGCTTTCGGGCTTTACCGGCAGCTTTTCCAGTAGTTGGTAGAACTTTTCAACCGACACGCTTTTTAGCCCATCATCAATTTTGTACCTTTCATCTGACGGGATATTGTTTCTGGATTCTTCAGCCAGACTGTCCAAGCTTTCTACACTTTGCTTACGGTATTCTTTGAGTTGTTTTTGTTTTTCTTCGTTGATTCCGGTCACTTTTTCAATTTCCTTCGGATTGTTTTTGAGTTTGTCAGGCAGACTTTTATTCGCTTTTGATATGGCACGTAAACTTTCAACCACGTGAGCCGGAAACCGAATCATCGGCGCCTGATCCAAAATTTCGTTGCTGATACAGCCTCTTATCCAGTGTCCGGCGTAAGTTGAGAATTGAAACCCGCGCTCGGGCTCAAATTTGTCAACCGCGTGTGCTAATCCGATAGCGCCTTCCTGAACCAAATCTGCAAACGGCAGGCCGCGGCCTTGATATGCCTTTGCGATAGACACAACAAGCCCGATGTTGCTCTCCACGACCCTGTTTTTTGCGTTTTCATCGCCGGCCTGCGCCTTTTTTATAAACTCATCTTGCTGTGCAGGTGTCAGACGCGGCTTTTTCTTTGCCTCTGTCATTAAAATATCAAGCGAACTTTTTTCTTTGCCGCAAAAGTTTGTGACATTCAAGTTTATGTTTGGTCCGTGCGCCTGCGTGTTTATTGATAAAAGTTTCATACCATGGCTATTAAACCACGTAAAAAAATAATTTGTTAGTACTTTTGGGCAGCACCTACTGCCGTGGTGGCAAAACTATGCTGCCCTGCTCGTGCCGCTATCGCGACCCGACACCGGCAGCACCTACTGCCGTGGTGGCAGGTGCTTGCTCCAATTTTCGTCCAAATCACGGATAAACCTGTGCGCATCAATTACATCGTCGTAATTAATGGGTTCGGGCCCTTCTTGAACCACAAGCGGCTCGCGCACACCGTTTTTGACCTCAATATCTGAAAATCCCAGCATTGCAACTCCGAATTTTTTGTCGCAATGTCTGCACTCCAAATGCAGCACCAGAAGCCCTTCCTCCTCGCGCTTGACGGAAAACGAATCCTCATCAAAACTGCTTTTGCACTGCGAGCAGCACAGATTCATGAATAAGTTTTGTATCTTTTTTTCCATATTTCCTCTTTTCCTCATTATAAATTATAATATGTTATAATAATAAATGATAGGGGGGGGGGTATTCTATGTTCTCTATGGGTTTTGTTTTAGCTGGTTTTGTTACTTACACTGCGCTGTTCGTTGCGCCTGAAATTTGGGAGGATTTGACAACGCTCCATAGTCAGTCAAGTTAAAAGACGAAATCGGGGCTAAATTGTTCCGACAAGTTTTGAGGTGATTTCAATTACTTCTTCCATCTGGTATCGTTCAATGTTTAGCGGCGGGTTGAAGTATAAAACGTCACCGAGCGGGCGCATCAGCACACCTTTTTCTGTCGCGCGCCGTGCGAATTCGGCTGCGTTCGGCAGCTCAAACGCGTTGATTAATCCAATGTGACGCGCGTTCGGGAAGATTTCCTTAACAAGCTGCGCAAAATACTGCGCGTTGTCCTGCGCGGTTTGCAAAATGGGTTCTTCCTCAAAGATTTTCAGCACCTCCACGGCCGCCGCGCACGCAAGCGCGCTGCCGCTGTATGTGTGGCTGTGTAAAAACGGTTCTTTGCCGTAGAACGCCTCATAAATCTCGTTTGTCGTCACAGTCAGCGCCATCGGCATATAACCGCCCGTCAAACCCTTTGAAAGGCACATGATATCGGGACAAACGCCGCTATCAGCAGCCCTGTTGCGGCTTTCGGGCTTCCCGTCCCATTTACCCCCGCAGGCAAACATCTTACCCGTGCGTCCGAACCCTGTCGCTATTTCGTCTGCAATCAGGTGCACGCCGTATTGGTCGCACAATTGGCGCAATTTTTTTAAAAACTCCGGCGGATAAATCCGCATCCCGGCGGCCATCTGGATTATCGGTTCAACAATCAGCGCGCAGGTCTCACTCCCGTGCGCAGCAAACATCTCTTGTGCGTTTTGCTCGTCAAGCCTTATTACATCAAACAAAAGCGGTTTGAACTTTTGCGCGTACAAGTCCAGCGCGCCCGCGCTCAACGCACCGAGCGTCTCGCCGTGGTAGCCGCCTTTTAGCGCCATAAATTTTGTTCTTTGTCCGCCGCCTGTTTGCCGGAAATACTGAAAACTCATCTTCATCGCCGCCTCAACAGCCGATGAGCCGTTGTCGGTGAAGAAGAATTTTTCCAGCCCTGCGGGCAGGATTTTTGTGAGCCGCTCGCAAAGCTCGGCCGCTTTTTCGTGCGTAAAGTTTGCAAAAATAACGTGCTCTAATTTGTCAAGTTGTGCCTTAACAGCCGCATTTACCCTCGGGTGGCAGTGTCCGAGCAGGTTGCACCACCACGAGCTTATCATATCGGCATATTTTTTGCCCTGCGCGTCGTAAATATAAAGCCCGCTTGCGCTTTCCGCCACAATCGGCTCAAAACCCTTCATCTGCGTGCACGGGTGCCAAATTTGCGATGAATTTATTCCAGACATTCAAGCACCTCGGTGTGTTTTGCAATCTGTGCCTTGTTGTCGCGGTGGACAAAGTTGGTTTCGTCGTAGCGGTTCAAGATGACGCCTTTTACTTTGATACCGCGGATTTTGGCATAATCTAGCGTCAAAACCGTTGCGTTGATTGTGCCAAGCCCTGCATCTGCAACGATAATCAGCGGCAGATTGAGCATTTTGATAATGTCAATTTGGTTCAAGTCGTCGCCAAGCGGTGTGAAAATCCCGCCCGCTCCCTCAATGATTACGTGCGGCGCGTCAATCGCGGCAAAATCCGCGGCGATTTTCTCTTTTGTAATGGTAACGCCCGCCATGCGCGCGGCAAGATGCGGCGATACGGCAGGTTCAAAAACGTAGGATCTGACACCGTTGATACGCTCGCCGCCGCCTGAGGCAACGGGTTTGTAGTACACCGCACCCGGCGTTTTTTCCAAAAGATGCGCGCAAACGTGCGTTTTGCCCACATCCGTGCCTGTTCCTGTCACAAATACCGTGCTCATTTGATTATTATATCATAAGCGCCCGGAGCGCTCGGGATAAATATTCCAGTTAATCAACTCGTTGCGCCGGAACCACGTCAGCTGGCGTTTGGCGTAGTTGCGGGTGTTTTTTTTAAGCAGTTCGGCGGCCTGCCCCAAACTCAACTCCCCGTCAAGGTGCGCCAGGATTTCTTTGTAGCCGATCGTGTCGGTGATGTTTTTTATCCGTCCGTGTTTTGCAATCAGCGCACGGGTTTCGTCAACCAGTCCGCGCTCAATCATCAAATCCACGCGCCTGTCAATACGCTCATAAAGCTCTGCGCGCTCAAAATTCAACCCAATCCATTCCACGTCAAACTCAGGTTCTTTTACGGTGGGTTTTTTAGATGCCCCCCCAATCTCTATGGCGCGGATGAGCTTTTTTTTGTCCGCGGGGTTGATTTTCAGCGCGGCGGCCTCGTCCAAATTGCGCAGCTTGTCGTGTAATTCCAAATTGCTCAACTTTTGCAGCCGGGCGCGTTCGTCCAAGTCGGGTTCAAAATCCGCCAACTGCCAGTTTTCAAGCAGCACCCTGAAATACAACCCCGTGCCGCCTGCGATAATGGGTGTTTTGCCGCGCGAGGTTATATCATCAATTGCGGCGCGCGCCATCTTTTCCCACAGCCCTGCGGAAAAGTCGGTTTCGGGCTCTGTCACGTCAATCAGGTGGTGCCGGACACCTCTCATGTCGTTTACCCCGGGTTTTGCCGCCGCTATGTTGAAACCTTTGTAAACCAGCCGTGAGTCCGCGGAAATTACCTCCGCGCCGCCAATGCGCAGCGCCAAATCAACCGCAAAATCACTCTTGCCGCTCGCCGTTGGACCCACAACCGCTATAATTTTTTTCATAATAACTAAATAGTAACACAACAACATAGGTTGTTAAATAGAAATACACCAGATTCGCGAGAAAATGCGCCGCCTGATTGCGCATCGCCAGCCCGTTAAGCAAAGACATCACAAAGTTCAACACGATTATGAAAAAGAACAGTTTCAGCGCCGGCACCGGGTTTTTGAAGATTTTTTTAACGGATTTCCACAGCGCGGCGGCCGGATTTTTTGTTGAATAAAGCATTTGCGGCACCCAAAACATCAAAACGAACGACGATACCCACACCGCCAGTACCAAAAGCAGATTCCAGCTGCCGAGCTGCCGGATTTGCGCATCGGTCAGAGAGTTCAAAAACAACTTCATCCCCTCAGGCGAAATCATCGCGCTGCGCAGAAGTTCCGGGTCAAAATCAAGCACCCCGAAAAGAGTCGTCCCGAGCCACACAACGCCAGCACCGTAAAGCGCCGCCATCACCGCAAAAATAACCGCCGCACCCACAAAGCTGCCAAAATATTTACCCACCCCGTCAGGGATGCTTTTCCAGATATAGTTTCCGATATTGTTGTCCAGCACCGCCGTTTTCACCATATAAAACCAGCCGGACGCAAACGCGCTCACGATAAACAACAGCGTCACAAACGACAAACCCGCCTCAAGCGCCGTGTCAACCGTAAAAGATGCAAAACCCAGATAAACGCTCAAAACAAGCAAAACCAGCACCAGCGCCGCGGCAAGCGACAGGTTTTTGTTTGTTATCTCCAACGCACCTTTAAAATGTTCTCTCATATTTTAATTGTACAACAAAGAAGATTTTTTTAAATAGCCGAATTATTAAGTTATATTGCAATTGTGACAAATTGTAAATATGAGTTTCAAACAGGCCAAAACCCTGTCGTAGCTTCCGATATAATATGAAGAGAGCCATACCTGTTCAGGTAATTTTTGTGCGCGTATATACTTTATATATAAGTGAAATAAACGAGGAGTATTAAAAAATGGCAGACGTTAGTAAAGTAAACACACAATCTTCAACCGTGGCATCATTGTATGAAGAATCAGTTAGGACTAAATGGTTAAATAAGCAGCCGGGCACAACACCGTCGCCATCATTTTATGATGAAACATCACTGGTTAAAAAATCAGATAAGCAGCCGTCCATAATGACCACGCAAGAAATTGACGAAGCGGAAGCAATTATCAGCAAGAGCAAACCAAACGCTGTTTCTGAACTTTTATCAGGTATCAAAGAAGGTTTTAAACAAGATTACAAAGATGTGGACAGCATCGGCAGTTTTTTGAATGCGACCCATCAAAGATTTGTCAGAATTGACGCAAAAGCAAACCCTTTAAACAAGATTAAGGACCCGATTAAGAATTGGTCTGAAAAGGTTGACGCCAAAGTGGACGACGGCAACGACGAAAAGCTTTCGCTCGGAGAAAGGCTCTGGAATGCGGTCAAAGGCGGCGCAGATATTGTAGATACGGCTACAACTCTTGAAGGGCTTGGTTTCCTTTCAACAGGTGTCTTGGCAGCCGGGGCTGCTGCTGCGGCTATACCTGCTAAAGTGGCCGGTGCTTTGGCTCCTGTGGCTAACGCAGCAGGAACAGTTGTCGGTACGGGTTTAACCACAAAAGGTGTGTATGACATTGCGACTGCCGATACCGAAGAAGAAGCCCAAAAAGGCGGTACTGAGCTGTTCAGCGGCGGTATGATGCTTGCTGCGTCGGCTGCAACCGCGAAATCATCGCTTGAGGCGGCACATAAAGCCGGGGTTGCGGCAGCCAACCCTGAAGGATTGAATACGGCACAAGCAATGATTAAGAATATTCAAGTAACACCGCAAAGTATTGGTGTTGCGACCGGAAAATTGGCGCCAACGTATGAAACTTATCTCCTGGGACAAGGTTTTGATGCATCAATTAAAGCAAAAGACGGAGTCGTAGAATATTTAACGAATGAACAAGATGCCGGCGTATATAATATACACAAAACACACATAGATGCAAACAATAAACAAATCAAAGTGACAGTAAACGATGATTTTGGCGATTACCATAAACCTGTACACCGTAAACAAGTTACCTTTGATCAGCTCAGCGGCGATATCGTTGACGAGATTGGAGGAGTTACACACCGTGTACAATTAGGAACAGGAAATCGAGAAAATTTTCTTATCACAAGATTGGATGACGCAGATGATTTTATAGGATTATGTGATAATTTTCATAATTTAGATGATATTACAAAGGGACAAGTTGACTATATTGTGAGAACTATGAGCAGGCACGAGCCAACAATAATGGCAAATGGAGGTAAAATGACACCTGAAATTATTGATAATATATTGAAAACTTCACATAATAATAAGGGTACATTAGATAATCTTAAAGCGGTTTGGTTCTTTGGAGATCAATTGCCGTAAATATTATATTAAAAAAGCCCCGAAAGGGGCTTTTTTAATCCGTTATTTGGCCGTTACGCCGCCGCGCTGATTCTTTTCTTGCGGCGCATCAAATCAACGAACGCCTCAAGCCGCGTCAAATACCCGGCTTTGCCCGTCTGCTCGTCCATAATCAACGGCAAAATCGGGATATCCATGTCCTCGCGCATCGCGGGGAAAATGTTTTGCGACATAATCTCAGGCATGCACGTGAACGGGCTCACATGGATCAACCCGTCAACCCCGCGTTGGTGCGCGTAGGCCACATCCGAGACGCATTCTAGCGCGTCACCGCCAATATCTCGCATCAAATAAGGTTTTGCAAGCCTGAATGCCCGCTGCAAGTGGGTTTCGCCCTTGCGGAAAATCTTCGGGATAATCGCATCCTTCAAAAACCCGCTCACCGTCAGACTCCGGCGAACCTCAACACCCATCTTGCCAAGCTCTGCCATAATATTTTGGTTGGAAAAACTGTCGCATACCAGATAAATCTCACCGGTTAAATCAACATGCAGCACCTCGCGCTCCGGGTCGATTTTGGTCTTATTCAAAATCTCAAACGCTTCGCGCTTCATTTTTTTCAGGTTTCCGCCGGCCTTGACGCGTTCAAGCGCCTTGTCAAAATTCTTTTGCGCCTCGCCCGTTTTAATCTCACGCGCGCGCAGATATGCCAGCCGCGCCTCCAAATCATCAAGCAAAAATATCATCCGCAAGGTGTGGACAACACCGTTTATCAGCATAAACGGGTTTTTGCTGCCGGTGATTTCCTTTGCGAACCGGTACATCCCCGCAATCCCGTCATAAAGCTGCAGCTCAATATAATTTGCGTCATACCCCATATCTTTCAGCGCGTTGTGGATGCAGCTGCCGTACTCGCCCAGGCGGCAAATGCCGGGCGAACTTATCATCGCGGTGTAGTCTGTTCCTTTTTCAATCGCCTCAATAAAGTTTCCCAAAATCAGTTTATACGGCAGACAAATAGCCTCGGGTGAGTGCTTTGTGCCCAGCGACAGCGTTTTTTTGCTGGTATATGGCGGCACAAACGGCTCCACCCCGAACTTTTCCAGCCCGGCCGCCCACGCGATGCTTATTGTTCCCATATGCGGGAAGGTTACTTTTTTCTTTGTTTTAACCTGCATAACGTAAATCCGGTTGCCGCACCGCACGAACCTCATCAATTTTGTTTTCCGGTGCGCTCGCGTCTTTTATCTTCAACATAATCTGCACAAACTCGTCCAGCCGCGCTTTGGTCTCGGTTTCGGTCGGCTCAATCATCATTGCGCCCGGCACAATCAGCGGGAAAAACACCGTCGGCGGGTGGATGTTGTGTTTCATCAGCGATTTTGCGATATTCATCGTGTTGTCGCTTGACAGCACAAACTCGTGCATGCATTTTGTGTCATAAGGCAGCAGGTACGCGCCTTTGAGCTTTTCTTTCAAATAATTCGCATTCAAAACCGCATCGGCGCTCGCGGTTTTCAGGTTGGCGCCCATCATCAAAATATACGCGTACGCGCGCACCAACACCCCGAAATTGCCGTAGAAACCTTTCATTGAACCGATTGACTGGGCCCCATTTTTAATTTTCCATTTTCCATTTTCCGCTTGAACAACCGGTGGTAAGAATTCTGCCAAACGCGAAACAACCCCGACCGGACCCGCGCCCGGGCCGCCGCCGCCGTGCGGTGTGGCAAAGGTTTTGTGCAGGTTAACGTGGACTATGTCAAACCCCATCAGCGCCGGGTTTGTATAACCCATGACCGCGTTCAAATTCGCGCCGTCATAGTAAAGCAGTGACCCGTTATCGTGCATCAGCTTTGAAATCTCCAAAACATTCTCCTCAAAAATCCCGAGGGTGTTGGGGTTGGTCATCATAATCGCCGCAACATCTTTGTCCAGTACGGATTTTAGCGCATCAATATCAACCTGACCTTTTTCGTTTGACGGCACGCAGATTGTTTCAAACCCGCATTGCGCTGCGGTCGCAGGGTTTGTGCCGTGCGCGCTGTCAGGTATCAAAACTTTTTTGCGCGTTTCACCGCGGCTTTCAAAATACTTTTTAACAATCATCATGCCGGTCAATTCGCCGTGTGCGCCGGCAGCCGGCTGCAAACTCACCGCGGCCATGCCCGTTATTTCTTCCAGCGCCCCTTGCAGGTTGAACATCAACTCCAGCGCGCCTTGACAATCGTTTGATAACGGATGCAAATTCGCAAACCCGTCCAAATTCGCCAGCAGCTCGTTGACTTTTGGGTTGTACTTCATCGTGCACGAACCCAGCGGATAAAACCCTTTTTCTATGCAGAAATTTCGGTCGGAAAGCTCTTTGTAGTGGCGCATGACTTCCAGCTCGCTCACACGCGGCAGACCGATTTCGCCTTTGCGCAGCAGCTGTGGCGCAATAAAATCAACATGCACAACCTCATCTGTAAGGTTAATCCCGCCTGCGGGCGTGGTTTTTTCAAAAATCAGTTTCACATTATCCCCTGTTTTTTCAAATCTTTTTTAATTTTGTCCAGCCCGGACTGGATTATGCGCGAGATGCGCGATTGCGAGATGCCGAACTCTTCTGATATATCTTTTAGTTTTTTGTCCTGAAAAAATTTGCACTCAATAATCTCTTTTTCACGCGGGGAGAGCTTTTTCATGGCATTAACGATTTCAACTTTAAGCTCGCCGATTTCCGCGCGCTCATCGGGTGTCCGCTCCTCGTCCTTGATTTGGGTAGGATTTTCAGCATCTTGCATCTCGTCAATTGACAGGATTGTTTTGTAGACCTCCGTGCGGACATCGTCGTCCTCGGACTTGTTTTTAAGCGAGTACCATTTGTAGCGGCGGCGAACCTCGTTACGTATCGCCCATTTTATCGCGGTTGAAAGATAGGTTATATTAAACTCTGACGGCGGTCGTTTGCTGAAAAGCACATACAGCGTGTGGTTGCCGATGTTAATCATCTCCGGCAAATCAATCAGGTGCGAGGTTGAGAACTTTTGAAACTCAACCTTGGCAATCGTTTCAATCAAGTCTTTATACTCCCTTAAATTCACCTTTTGTTTTGCTGACATAAAATAACCTAATCCCAACTAATATGTTATAAAAATATTTTAGCACAAAAAAACAATTTGGGAGCAAATTATTTTTTTTACGGGTTTTATAAAAAATTATGAGAATTGCCGGAATTTGTCAAACAGCATTTATCCCGAGGCAGCCTGCCTTCCGCGGGAACTGCGGGTATGAAATCATTCCGGAAGATAATCTTGCAAAGACGCAAAATAGCAAACTTACCCAAACAACGCATTTTTTCAGGGATGTTGAGAGTCTTGAGTTTATCGGAAAACATTTCGCAAACAAAGACAAAATAAAGGTTTTGGTCGGCGCATGCTCGTCAGGTGAGGAGGCATGGACGCTGCAAATGCTGCTCGGCCGCAAGGCCAAGATTGAAGGATTTGATCTTGGTAAAAGCGCTGTTAATCAGGCAAATTCCGGGATAATTTACATCAGAGACCCGGAAAAAAGTCATGATTTCAATTTGGGTTATGCAGACGCTTATCTGGGATATGAGGGACTTTTTTACCAGCACAAAGCTCCGCAAAGAGCGATGTTTAACGAATATTTTGAAAAAGTACGCACAAAGCCGGAGGTCGCAACTTTTAAGGTGAAAGAGGACAAAAAGGATTTGATTAAGTTTTTTCGGGCAGATATTACTAACTTGAAACCGTGTGTTGAAAAAGGTGCTTATGACGCGCTGACGTTCAGAAACGCGTTGTATCTTTTGGTCTCGGGGCATCCTATTGGCGGGAGGGTGTCACGGCCGCCGCAGGTCGCTTTGGTTTTGGATAACGCTTGTAAAAACATCAACTATGCGCTCAAACCCGGCGGGTTGTTTGTGCTCGGCGAATTAAGCCATGACCACGATAATGAATCCGGTCAAATGGTTTACAGAGCTTTGAAACGCAACGGTTTTGCGCTGGCGTTCACACAAGATTATGACAAAGTGACCGTCTGGAAAAAGAAGTGGGATATGAATATTTAAACCCTGTGCGCAATGACATGACAAATTATTTTTTTACGCGGTTTATAAAGTTATGAGAATTTCAGCAATCGGCCAAACCGCATTTATCCCTAAACAGCCCGCCTTTCGCGGGAATTGGAGCGAGGAAAAGCTCAAAAGCGGCAATTTTGCGCCGACACAAAATAAAGAACTTACCCAAATAACGTATTTTTTCAGAGATGTTGAGGGTTTGCAGTTTATCGGGAAACATTTTGCAGACAAAGATAAAATCAAAATTCTGGTTGGCGCCTGCTCAACCGGTGAGGAGGCGTGGACGCTGCAAATGATGCTCGGTGACAAGGCGCAGATTGAAGGCTTTGATATCGGAAGGGCAGCCGTTGCGAAAGCAAACTACGGCAGGTATGAGATTTATCGTGCGTATCCGCACGCGCTGGTAGAAGCCGACAAGCATTTGGGATTCGGACTGATGAACAGTCCGGACCAAAAAACTCAAAAGAAAATGTTTAAAGAATATTTTAAACAAACCGGCGTAAATACACTTTTCAAAACTTTTAAGGTTAAAGAGGAAAAAAAGGATTTGATTAAATTTTTTCAGGCGGACATTACTAACCTAAAACCGGCTGTGGAAAAAGGCGCTTATGACGTGTTGACATTTAGAAACGCCCTGTATCATCTGCTTCCGGGGTTGATTAATTTGTCAATGCCGCAGAAAGAAAAGACCATGGCGGTTTTTGACAATATTTGTAAAAACATTAACTATGCGCTGAAACCCGGCGGATTGTTTGTTCTCGGACGTTTAGATACAGACAAGTATGTGGGTCCCGGACTGTTCATCAGCCAAGCGTTGGAGGACAACGGTTTTAGTCCTGTGCTAAAAGAAGGGCAAGACATGCCGATAGTCTGGCAAAAGACGCGCGAAGTTTAAAAGTCAAACAAATCTTTTAACTGAATGTCAAGCGCACGGGAAATTTTAATCAATTTTCTCAGGCTGACATTCTTTTCAAAACGCTCAATATGTCCGATTAATTTATCGCTCACCTCAATCACTTCACTCAACTTTTCCTGTGTAATCCCTTTTGCCATCCGGTATTTGCGAATATTTTGGCCTATTAATTTGTATATTTGTTCTTCTGCGCTTGACATAGTTTAATTTTACATGGTATGCCGGATTAGGAGTACTCCCAAACCGGGATGGTAAGGAGATTAAAAAATGTACGACTTGACAGATGCGCTGAATAAAGACCTGAGTAACGCCCGCGAGATGGTTAGAAACCTGATAAAACAAACCAAAAAACAGACAAAGCACCTGACCGTCCTGCTGGAAAAACTTGACTGGGTTGTAACCGCAGAACCGGCGGAAAACAAATCTCACGAAGTTTAACAATAATTTTGTCCGGCTAGCAAATTTTATTTTTACGAACATTATATTGAATACAGCAAAATTTTAGGTTTTAAGAAAAAGGAAAAATGTATGAAAATAGCAAGTATAGGTGCGTACAACACAAGTTTTCGCGGGATTTCGGAAAAAGCGCAGGCAAAACTTGACGCCGGGGTTTACGACATGTCAAAAGTGTCAAAGAATTCTTTTGAGACAGTAAAAAATTGCACGTTTTTAGACCTTGTGGACAAAACAGAGGTGCTGCCCGGATATCACGGCCAAAGGCTGGTACTCGCAGATAAAGAAGGCAATGAGGTTAAGTATCTTAACTTTGTAGACGCTGTTGAAAGCGCCGACAGTGTAGGCCGGACGTTTTACGGGATGGCAGAAGAAATTGAAGACATAGAACACAGAGTCGCCACAAATTCCGGCATGACCTACATGAGCGCTTTGTACTACTAATCTAACTCCCCTGCAAAATCAAAATCTTCATCGTCTGCGGTGTCTTCGGTGTCGTGGGTTTCGGTGTATTCGTTGTGTTCGGTCTGCCCGTCTTGCTCGTCCTGCTTGTGCCGGCGCTGTAATTCTTCCCTAATCGCCTCAACGCGCTGTGTTTCCTCGGCCGGCCGGCTTGCGTCAACGCCGGGGCGCTTGTTGTTTATAACATCGGCTACATTCATCATCGCAAGCGAGTTTAGCGTCGCGCGCAAAACCGCGCTCCTGTCCATATACGGATAGCTGTGGGTTTTTTCTTCCTCTTGCTCGCCGCGAAGGTTGGCATACTCACCGCCTTGACCCATTTTGTCATCACTCAGATTAGCCGCAGTACCGGATATGTTGCCGCTTTTGAAATTAAAAGCGCCGCCTACTCCGAAAAATCCGGCTGACCTGTTATCTACCATGATACTAACCTCTCGTGATTCATTGTAGCTCGTGTTACCATGCTTTAAATCATCTAAATAAACTATTTTGCCAGTCAATTTACAAATCTTTACAAAAAAATCCCTATTGCTAATTTTTTATTTTTGAAATATCATAATCTTAGCGAAAGGAAAATAGCTATGGGAAAACAATGTGAAATATGCGGTAAAAAACCGATTAAGGCAGCGAGTCTGACCTTCTCGCACAAACAAATCGTTAAGCGCCAATCCCCAAACCTGCAAAGCGTCAAAGCTGACGTTAACGGTACGGTTAAGACCATTAGTGTCTGCACATCGTGCATCCGCGCCGGCAAGGTGAAAAAAGCATCGGCAAAAAAATAACTTTTTGCCTGTAACATTTTGTTACAAGATTGTCTTTTGGACAGATGTAAAGTAAGATGATATTGTGTGGTAAGTGTATGTCAAAGGAATTGCAATGAGTGAGAAGATTTTAACACCGCAAGAAGTGAGAAAGATTTTGAACGCGGATAACAGAGAAATCGTTGAGCTGTGCCGCAAGGCAGCTATTGCTCCGCGAAAAAACGAGAGCGGTCAGACGTATTTTTCATACGATGAGGTAAAAAATCTTCGCCGCGTGCAGAAAACAACCGCTGTTACAGCCTATCCGGCGCAAAAACAAACCGTTATGGTCAGTATCCTCAACTCGCTCAAAGAGATGGAAACCAGCATGTCAGACCGGATTGCAAAGGTTATTGACGAAAAACTTGAAGGTATGGACGAGGTTGTCGTTGAGCTTATCCGCTGCAAAACTGATAACGAGTCGCTAAGGCAGAAAATTGTTAACCTCAACAAAGAGATTTACGAGCTGAAAAACGATTTGAGCAGCTACAAGCCCGTAGCAATGGGGTTTTATAAGAAGAAAGAGAAATACAACTGGGAGTAATTTATGGTTAAGGAAAAAGTAGCAGAAGTGCCTGTAAACACGGACGATAGAAGCAAGGCACTAAAACTTGCGATTGAAAAAATAGAAAAAGATTTCGGCAAAGGTTCGATTATGAAGCTTGGCGACAAGACCGCGATGAATGTTGATGCAATACCAACAGGATCGTTGGCGCTGGATGTGGCGCTGGGGATTGGCGGGGTGCCGCGCGGCCGGATTATTGAGATTTACGGGCCGGAGGCCTCCGGTAAAACGACACTTGCGCAGCACATTGTTGCCGAATGCCAAAAGACCTGCGGGATTTGTGCGTTTGTGGACGCAGAGCACGCGCTTGACCCCGAGTATGCAAAGAATTTGGGCGTCAATATTGACGAGCTGCTCATTTCGCAGCCTGACACGGGCGAGCAGGCCGTTGATATAACGGAAGAACTTGTGCGCTCCGGCGCGGTTGACCTTGTGGTTGTTGACTCTGTTGCGGCGCTTGTGCCAAAAGCCGAGATTGACGGCTCAATGGAAGATCAGCAGATGGGCTTGCACGCGCGGCTTATGAGCAAGGCGCTGCGGAAACTGACCGGTGTTATCGGCAAAACCAACACGACTGTTATATTTATCAACCAGTTGCGGATGAAAATCGGCGTTATGTACGGCAACCCTGAAACAACGACCGGCGGGAACGCGCTTAAATACTACGCAAGCGTTCGGTTGGACATCCGCCGCACCGAAGGTGTCAAAGGCGACGGTGAGGACATCGGTAACCACGTTCGCGTTCGGGTTTTGAAAAACAAGGTTGCGCCGCCGTTTAGAACCGCGGAATTTGATATAATGTTCGGCAAGGGTATTTGCAAAATCGGTAATATACTTGACGTTGCGGTGAATTTGGATATTGTAAACAAGGCGGGTTCGTGGTTCAGTTTTAACGATGAAAAGCTCGGGCAGGGGCGTGACAAGGCGCGTGATTACCTGACAGAAAACCCTGATGTGCTTGCGCAGGTTGAAAAACTCGTGCGCGAAAAGCTTGCCGCTGGGTAGTTTGCCCGGTTTTTGTCCAAGCATTACTCCGTCACACCTGCACCGCTCCTCCGTCGCTCCCGAAGGTGCTCCGAAGCAATACTTGACCAAAAACCTTATTATATTATTAGCAACCCTTTGTTCAGCGCTGTTTTAACGGCTTGGGTTATGGTCTTTGCGCGGAGTTTTGTTTTGCAGCTTTCTTTAATTTCGCAAAGCCGCTTTGCTGTAACCCTCAATCCGTTGCAGATTTCTTCGTCTGTAAAGTCAAAGCAGATCATCAGCATTAATTCTTTTTCTTGGGATGTTATTTTTACTGTGCTCATAAAATTTGACCTTTCTTTCTTGTCTAATAATGAATTGCTCATGTGGTTATCATAATAGATTATTATATTAAATTTGTCAATAGGTTAAAATTAATTTATTATGAGAGATAAAAGATTATCAAAACTGGCAGCTAATATCAGAGCGGAACGACACCGTAAAGGTCTGACTCAGGAGGTTTTGAGTGAGAAAGCTGACATTGCAATCCGTACAATGAGTGTGATTGAAAATGGTCACCAAACTCCGTCTGTTTTTATCGTCTATGATATTGCAAAAACGCTTGAAATTGATATTAATGAATTATTTAAAGGGTTTTAATAAGAGGTAGCAAAAATCCAAACCCCCTACTTTTCGGGAATGATTTTTCACGTAAAATTTGTTAAATTAAGCATGTAATTTAACGAAAAGGAAGTGAAATATGAATAAAACTGCAACGATAATTTTGGCTGCGGCCGCACTGGTCGGCGTTACAGCCGCCGCGATAATAGCAGCTGTGAAAGAAGGCGCTTTTGAACGCGAAGAACTTGATGACAACAAAGAGCGCGACAACTCGCAAACCTGGCTGCGTAAGCTTATTAAATCACTGAACCGCGATATTGACAACGTTGAACGCAGAACCTCAAAACTTTACCACGACAAAAATCAGGAAAAATACGACAAATTGGACTGGGAACAAGAAGAAACCCACCACGATGATGTCAAACGTAACGGATGCCCGTTCCCCGCAGGATAAGGCTGCCCACAGCTAAATAGCCCGAAGAATTACCTTTAAGTGTAATTTTTTTCAGTCTTAACTTGCGTACAATAATAAACAAGGGGGAAAAATGTTATTAGGAAACGATTGTCCTGATTGCGGCAGATACAGCCGCATGGAAATGAAAAACGTTAATAAAGATATTATGGATTGGCTTGAAAACATAGTTGACGAAAATAACGCGCGCATTGAACGCAAAGAATGGAAAAGCAAGTACAACAGCTATGTGGTATACGATTACGAGCCCTTCTGCACCGACGGGTTTGAGATAAACCTTACGGTCACCTCGTTTGATGAATCATACCTGCACTTTATTAAATATCTTTATGAAGAAAAATTGCATATGATAGATTATTTGAACAGTTGTATAGTCTGAAAACTAAAAGCGGCCCAACCGGGCCGCTTTTTTTAAAAGATTATTATCCTTTCGTGAAGCAATCACGGCAGTAGACCTCTTTGTCCGGCATCGGCTTGAAAGGTACCTGCGTTTGTGCGCCGCATTTTGAACATACTGCATCATACAGTTTTCTTGGCGCTCTTCTGCTGCTTTGTCTGCGATTTTTTCTGCAATCAGGGCATCTTTTTGGTTTGTTTGTTAAACCCTTTTCTGCGTAGAATTCCTGCTCACCTGCTGTGAAAATGAACTCTGCACTGCAATCTTCACAAACAAGTTTTTCGTCTTGGTACATGGTTTTTTCTCCTAAATTAGTAACCATTCAATTGTACCACACTTTTTGAAAACTGCAATAGGTGATGCTAAATCATACCGTTGTAGCCAAAGACGATGCGATGCTGATAAAATGACGGACCAAATCGCTGTCCCATTGCGTGCCTGCGCCCATGCGCAGGATTTCGCAGGCTTTTTCAACGGGCATACCCTTACGGTACGGCCGGTCGCTGATTAGCGCGTGGAACGAGTCCGCAACCGCCACAATACGTGCACCCAGCGGGATGTGCTCCCCTGTCAGCTGCTCTGGATAACCCTTGCCGTCAACACGTTCGTGGTGATATTTTACAATAGGAATCAAATCACGCAGCGACTCGTTCGGTTCAAGCACCTTCATAGCACCGATTTCCGGGTGACGCTTGATAATTTCAAATTCTTCGTCGGTCAACTTGTCGGTTTTGTTTAACACCGACTCAGGAACGCCGATTTTGCCGACATCGTGCAGCAGCGCACCAAGTTTTATACGTTGAACCTCAATCTCCGGCAGATTAACCGCGTGCGCAAGCGCCTCTGAGTAGCGCGAAACCGCCGTGGAGTGGTCTTTGGTATACGGATCTTTTGCGTCAATCGCACCCGCAAGCGATGTTGCCATATCAAGAATGTTCACCGGCCCCTGCTCGGTCGCAAACTGGTTCAAAAGCTCGGTTTCGTAGTTAACACCAAGCTGCGAGTGCCGTTTTGACAGCACCTGCGCGAATGATTTCAAAGCATCGTTATCCCAGAAATTAAAATCAGATGAGCTTACAATCGCTGACATCCCGTTTTGGTAACCCTTTGCCTGCGAGATGTGTGTCGCTTGTTCCGCAAGGATAAGCAGCTTTTCCTGATCGCTTGTGCACTCAGGATATGTCGCAATCCCCACAGACATCTTCACGGGCCCCACATCATCCACAAAACAGCAAGATAACGTGTAGTTGATGGTTTCAGCAAGATATTTTGCATCGGCAGTGCTTGTATCGGGCAAAATCACGGCAATCTCGTCACCGCCGTAACGCCCGGCAGAATCACCGCTGCGGATGTTTTGTTTAATCTTTTGCGCAACAAGTTTGATAACCTCGTCACCTTTCGCGTGCGAGAGCTCCCGGTTGATTTTGGAAATGTTGTTAATATCAAACATGACAACGGACAGGTTGGTCTTATTTTCCTGCGCGGTGAAAATTTCTCGGCTCAAAACCTCCTGGAACCCGCGGTGGTTCAACAATCCGGTCAAAATATCGGTGTTTTCGTATTGAGCGGCCTTCTCGGTAAGCTCAATATTTGCGATGAACATAGCAAAGTGGTTCGCGATGAACGAAAACAGGTCCAAATCAGTTTCTGCGGCATCAAGTATTGCAACACCAATAACCTTGCCAAACGTGCGCAGCGGCAGCAAAAGCGCCGGTGATGTTTGAAGGTACGGGATGTTCAAAAACCTGTTGTCCGTTTTGAATACAGGCTCGCCGGTGGTGAAGCACTGCACGATAGGGTTTTCCTCGTCGGAGGTGAAAATTTTTGACGTATACGTGCTGCCGGATGTGCTGTGCAGCGTCAGGTTCAGGCATCTTGAGCTTTCGTGGTAGAGTCCTGTTGCGCTGAAACTCGCTGTAACATTTTCCGAGAGAACTTTGTGGATGGAAGCGGTTAATTTTTGGACATTGGAACAATTTTGGAACGCATCGTTCATCTTCTTAATCAAGTCCGGGTAGTTAATCTCTTTTTTTGTCTTGAGCGCTTGGCCCAAGTATCCGGCATAAAGCTTGTTTGAGGTCTTGTGGGTGTTCAGTTCGTTTATGCACGTGATGACCTCTGCCGCCTCCCGCAAAATCGGGTTGGACGCCAGTTTGCCTGATATAGTGCTTGTCGCACGAGTTAACGTTTTTTGTTTTTCCAAATTCCACTACCTACACGTATAGTATTATAAAAACATGAGACCACGAAAAATTGCCTTCGTAAATACTTTAAAAATATGAAAATCCTCTTGCCCCGCTTTTCCATTATAGCATATATTTTGGAAGATTTCAACCGTTTGTATGATTTAATGTTACAGTTTTTGTGTTAAAAAGAGGGCATGTTTAATAATATAAACAATCCGTTCCAAAAAGTTTCCTCGTCAACATCCTCGGATAAAAACAAACAGCAGAAAAAAGAGGAGAAAAAGGAGGAAAAGCGCCGGCTGATTGATGAGGAGGAGCAAGATGAGGTGCGGTTAGGCGGCCAGCCGATTTTGACCGATGATGATGTCTGGTATCTTGTGAACAATTATATTGAAAAGCTAAAAGTTGAGCACGCCGAGCGCGAAAAGGTTGTGCAAAAGCTGGACAAATATCTGGCGAATTTTGATTTGCAAAAGTTTATGAAACGCAACCCGAATATGACGCATCCGGATTTTTATATGGTTATGTTCAACGAGACCGAGGGACTGGTTAAATAGAAATTAACTTGTTCACTCTTTCATGATATAATGGGCATGCTTGGAAGGAGAACAGCATGGCCAAATTTAATTTATTATCGTACATTATGCCGCCGGAGGACAAGATGTTTTTCAGCTTGTTTCAGGATGCGGCCGAGATTTGTAAAAAATCCGCCCGACTGTACGACGAGATTACAGAATCTACATTGACCGAGGAGTTTCGCGAGAAAGCCGTTAAGTACAAGAAAAAAGGGAAGCGCACATTTAAGCTCACACTCAAACAACTTAACAAAAGCTTTATCACACCGCTTGAAAAAGAAGATATCCAATACCTCGCGCTACAACTGTTTAAAATTAATAAAAGAATTATTAAAGCCTGCCTAAACCTTGATGTCTACAACCTTACAGACTACACACAAGATATGAAAGAGCAGGCTACTATTTTGGCAAAAGCAGCTGAGGATTTGGAAAAGGTTATGAAAGAGTTCAAAAAAGTCAGCGACGTTGAACACATAACCCAAATCAATATTGAGATGAAGGCGCTTGAAACGCAGGGGGACGATGTCCACCGCCACGCACTGCGCGAACTTTTCTCCGGAAAATACGATGCGCTTGATGTTATCAAGCTGCGCGATATTTACAGAGATATTGAAAACGCACTTGACGCCTGCTTTAACGTTGCGGACACAATCTTGAACATCGTCTTGAAACAATGCTGAACACATGTCATCGCGCATTTACTGCGCGATATTTATTAAAAAGGTAAATAATGACACTTACACTAATAATTTTAATAGCAGTAATCCTCATCGCGCTCGCGTTTGAGTACATAAACGGGTTTCACGATGCCGCAAACGCGATTGCAACGGTCGTTGCAACAAAAATCCTGTCCCCGAAACAGGCCGTTCTGTTCGGTGCGGTGCTGGAATTTATCGGTGCGCTCACAGGTACACACGTTGCAAAGACAATAGGGTCGGGCATTGTAAACTCTGAGATGGTCACGTTGACGCTGATTTTCTGCGCGTTGAGCGCAGCGGTTGTCTGGAACCTGTTCACGTGGTGGCGGGGTTTGCCGTCAAGCTCATCGCACGCGCTAATCGGGGGGCTTTTGGGCGCGGCAATTGTCAAGGCCGGTGTGGAATCGGTCAACCTGCAAGGTGTCATGCAAAAAGTCATCATCCCTATGTTCACCTCACCTGCGCTCGGGTTCTGCTGCGGGTTCTTGCTGATGCTGTTTTTGGTTCACCTGTGCTACCGGGCCAATCCGCAGGTTGTAAATAAGAGTTTTCGCAAGCTGCAGCTGGTATCGTCGGGTCTAATGGCGCTGTCACACGGCTCAAACGATGCACAAAAAACCATGGGGATAATCACATTGGCGCTTGTTGCGGGCGGTGTTTTGCATCCAAACGGCGGCAACTTTGAAATCCCGCTTTTTGTCATAGTAATCTGCGCGTTCACAATGGCCGCGGGCGTTATGAAAGGCGGCTGGAAAATCATTAAAACCATGGGGCATAAAATTATTAAGCTGAAACCAATCCACGGGTTTGCCGCAGAAACCTCAGCCGCTACCATAATCCTGACCGCATCCCACCTTGGTATCCCGCTTTCAACAACACACGTAATTTCAACCTCAATTATGGGTGTTGGTACAACAATGAACGCAAACGCCGTCAAATGGGGCATCGTTGGTAACATCGTCACCGCGTGGGTGCTTACAATACCGGCAACAATGATACTTTCGGCCGGAATTTATTACGCGATTTATCATATTATATAAGAATAATCGGGTAAAAAAAAGGGGGGGGTAAGCTGTAGGTTTGGAATTTTAATCTATCAAGCCGTTGCGAAAGGCGATGTAGGCTGCGTGCGCCATGCCGGCTGCGCCAAGTTTTACCGGGATATCTTTTCTTGCCTGCGTTATTTTTTTTAGTGGAATTGCAAACTTTTTTGCGATTTCTTTGCACGTAAACCCTTGGCCGAGTGCCTTCAATATTATTTTTTCTTCTTCTGTTAGTTCGTTTTGCATTTTGACTCCTTATTTTTATTAAACTTATACGTTTATATTATACAATACTATTTAAAGTTGTCAATAGGATTGAATTTAAAATCAAAAATTGTCATTATATAGTAATGAGACTTATTTCAGAATTAAAAGAGATTTTATATAAGAAAGGCAAAACCATGACATGGCTGGCCGAGCAGCTGAGTATCAAGCTTGAAAAGAAATACTCCCTGGCAAACCTTTCAAACAAAATTCGACGCGAATCAATCTCGTATAAAGACCTTAAACTCATAGCCAAAATTGTTGACTACAAATTAGAACTTAACCAGAAATAGTTTCTCCCGCAGCTTCGCCTTCCTTTTTAGCCTTTTTGCCGCCTTTGGCTTTTTCAAACGTAATCTTGTCATCCATAAGCGTCAACTTGATGGTGTCGCCCTCGGTGTATTTGCCGGACAAAATTTCTTCCGCCAGTTCGTCCTCAATCTTGCGCTGGATAAGGCGCCGCAGCGGCCTCGCACCGTAAGCCTCTGAGTATCCGGCGTCTGCCAGATGGTCTTTGACCTCATCGGTAACTTCAAGCGACAACCCGCGCTCGGACAGGCGTTTGAGCAAATCCTTCATCATCAAATCAACGATTTGACGGATTTCTTCCTTGTTCAAGTGCGCAAACACGATTGTTTCGTCAATCCGGTTTAAAAACTCCGGTCTGAACGCCTTTTTCATCTCCTCGCCAACAGTGTCTTTGAGCCGGTCGTATTTGTCTTTGCTCTCATCCGAGCCCGTGCCGAACCCGAGCCGGCCGGTGTTTGCAATCTGGCTTGCACCGACGTTTGAGGTCATAATAATGACCGTGTTTTTAAAGTTAATATGGCGGCCTTTTGCGTCCGTCAGGCGCCCGTCATCAAGGATTTGGAGCATAATGTTGAACACATCGGGGTGCGCTTTTTCAATCTCGTCAAAAAGTATAACAGAATACGGCTTTTTGCGCACGGTCTCTGTCATATGGCCGCCGTCGTCGTAACCGACATACCCCGGAGGCGAGCCGATAAGCTTCGCGGTTGAATGTTTTTCCATAAACTCTGACATATCAACGCGAATCATGTTATCTTCCGAGCCGAACATCGCTTCAGCCAGCGCTTTTGCAAGCTCGGTTTTACCGACACCTGTGGGACCTGAGAAAATAAAGCTTCCGATTGGGCGGTTCGGTGATTTTAAGCCCACACGCGCACGGCGTATTGCTTTGGAAATCGCGGTTACCGCATCGTTTTGTCCGATTACGCGCTCGTGCAGCACTTTTTCAAGGTTAAGCAGCCTGTCGCTCTCGCCTTCGGTGAGTTTTGTCACCGGAACGCCCGTCATGATTGAGATTACGCCTGCGACGTCTTCTTCCGTCACGGTCGGCTTGTTCGCCTCGTGCTCCTCGCGGTATTTTGCCGCAACCTCGCGGATTTTGTCTTTCATATCCGCCTCGTCGTCGCGCAACTGCGATGCAAGCTCAAACTCCTGGTTGCGAATCGCGTCCTCTTTTTCTTTGATAAGCGCGCGCAGGTCTTTTTCAAGCTCTTTGCCCTCGGGTGAGGTTGATGCGACTTTCAAACGCACTTTTGAGCTGGCCTCGTCAATTACATCAATTGCTTTATCCGGCAAAAACCGGTCTGTGATGTATTTGTCAGACAATTTGACCGCCGCGATGATTGATTCGTCCGAAATTATCAGCTTGTGGTGGTCTTCGTAGCGCGGTTTAAGGCCTCTTATGATTTCAATACTCTCGTCAACGGTTGGTTGATCAATGATTACCGACTGGAACCGACGTTCAAGCGCAGAGTCTTTTTCAACGTATTTTCTGTATTCATCAAGCGTTGTGGCACCGATTACCTGAATCTCACCACGCGACAGCGCAGGTTTCAAAATATTTGCCGCGTCAATTGCACCTTCTGCGGCGCCCGCGCCAATCAGCGTGTGCATTTCGTCAATTACAAGAATTATGTTGCCGGCCTGACGGATTTCGTCCATGATTTTTTTAAGCCGTTCTTCAAACTCGCCGCGGTATTTTGTACCCGCAACAAGCAATCCCATATCAAGCTGGATAACCTTTTTACCGTCAAGGATATCCGGAACCTCCGCGTTCACAATCCGAAGTGCAAGCCCTTCGGCAACAGCTGTTTTACCAACGCCCGGCTCGCCAATGAGGACGGGGTTGTTTTTTGTACGGCGCGCAAGGATTTGGATAACGCGCTCAATTTCTTTTTCGCGGCCGACAACAGGGTCAAGCCGGAGCTCTGCTGCAGCGAGTGTCAAATCGCGCCCAAACTCATCAAGACTCGGGGTTTTTGTTTTGCCGCCGCTGCTTGACGAAGACGACGAACTGCTGCTTGAGGTACTGCCTGCGGTAGCTGTCGGTTTACTCTCGCCGAGCATTTTGACAACATTGCTCCTGATTTTGTTCAAATCAACGCCCAAATTCTCCAAAACACGTGCCGCAACGCCTTCACCCTCACGGATTAGGCCAAGCAAAAGGTGTTCTGTGCCGATATAATTGTGTCCGAGCTGACGCGCCTCATCCCATGACAGTTCCAGCACGCGTTTTGCGCGCGGTGTGAACGGAATTTCCACGGCAACAAAGCCCGAGCCGCGCCCGATAATCTTTTCAACCTCTGCGCGCGCGTCTTTCAGTGTAACACCCATTGATTTAAGCGTTTTTGCCGCAGCGCCGGTGCCCTCGCCGATTAAACCGAGCAAAACCTGCTCTGTGCCGACAAAGTTGTGTCCCAGCCGTCTTGCTTCCTCCTGCGCCAGCATTATTACCTTGATTGCCTTTTCCGTGAACCGTTCGAACATATTAACCTCTCTTAAAGATAGTATACCACAAATTTTTTTGTGGTACAATAATAATTAACAATAAAGATTAGGGGGAGAAATGACCGAAGAAGGTACAAATACGATAGAAATAGCGACGAATGCGGAGTATGGGGCAAGCAACATCCGCGTTTTGGAAGGGTTAGAGGCCGTAAGGCTGCGGCCGGGCATGTATATCGGTTCAACCTCACAGCGCGGGCTGCACCACTGCGTTTACGAAATCGTTGATAACTCAATTGATGAGGCGCTTGCCGGCTATTGTACGGATATCTATGTAATTATTAACAAAGATAACAGCGTGACCGTTCAGGACAACGGCCGCGGGATTCCGGTTGACGTCAAGCCTGACAGCGGCAAATCGGCGCTGGAAATCGTCCACACCGTGCTGCACGCGGGCGGAAAGTTCGGTGACGGCGGCTACAAGGTATCAGGCGGGCTTCACGGGGTTGGCGCATCGGTTGTTAACGCGCTTTCCGAAAAATATACCGTTGAGGTTTCGCGTCAGGGGTTTGTCTGGCGGCAGGAATATATGCGCGGTGAGCCGGTTGCACCGGTTGAAAAGGGCGAGGCAACCGACAAAACAGGCACCACAACGACGTTTTGGCCTGACCCGGAGATCTTTACCGACACGATTGTTATGGACACAGATGTTATTGCGAACCGCCTGCGCGAGATGGCGTTCCTTAACAAGGGGCTTAAAATAATCTTCGTCAACAAAAAATCCGATGAGGAAGAAACTTTCCACTACGTCGGCGGGATTGCAAGCTATGTGGAGTTTTTGAACAAAAACAAGACAGGGCTGCACGATACTGTCATCTATATGGACAAAACCGTTGACAATATGCAAATTGAGGTTGCGATGCAGTACACGGACGCTTACAACGAGAATGTTTTGAGCTTTGCCAATAACATCAACACGCACTCTGGCGGGACGCACCTGACAGGCTTTCGTAACGCAATCACGCGGGTTTTGAACGATTATGCGCGCAAAAATAATATCCTAAAAGACTCTGACCAAAATCTGTCAGGCGACGATGTGCGTGAAGGTTTGACCGCGATTGTCAGCGTAAAGCTCCCCAACCCCGAGTTTGAGGGCCAGACCAAAGAGAAACTCGGCTCGCAAGAGGCAATGGGCGCAACGCAGGACGCCGTGCGCGACAAATTGACCGAATGGCTTGAGTTTAACCCGAAAATGGCGAAAATAATTATTGAAAAAACGCTGCAAGCGCAGCGTGCGCGCGAGGCCGCACGTAAAGCGCGTGAGCTTACGCGGCGCAAATCCGCGCTGGAAAGCTCCACCTTGCCCGGCAAACTTGCCGACTGTTCCAACCGCGAGCCCGAAAACTGCGAAATCTACATCGTTGAGGGTGATTCTGCGGGCGGCTCGGCTAAACAGGGCAGAAACAGAATGTTTCAGGCGATTCTGCCGCTGCGCGGCAAAATCCTGAACGTTGAGCGCGCACGGCTGGACAAAATTTACGGGAACGCCGAAATCCAGGCGATGGTGCAGGCGTTCGGGATTAACATCAGCAAAAACGAGGACGATGTTGACATTGAAAAGCTTCGTTACCACAAAATCATTATCATGACCGATGCGGACGTGGACGGCGCGCATATCAGAACGCTGCTTTTGACGTTCTTCTTCCGGTACGCAAAACCCTTGCTGGACAACGGTTACGTCTATATCGCGCAGCCGCCGCTTTATAAAATTACGGCCGGCAAGCAAAGCGAATATCTGTATGACGAGCGCGCGCTGGACAAGATGCTCAAAGAGCGCGGAATCAAGTCTGTCAGCCTTTCCAACAAATCCAAAACCAAAACGGTCACATCTGACGGGCTTTTGGAGCTATTGAAAAACATGTCAGGGTTCTACAACTCTTACAACAACCCGATTTTGAACGGGTATCCGGCGGTATTCCTGCGCGGGCTGGTGCGTTCCGAGGTTACGCCGGAGGATTTTGAGGACCAAACGGCGATGAACAAGACCGTTGAGTATCTGCAACACTACCTGAAAGACCACAACGCGGGCAATTACGTGGTTTCTGTCCACTACAACGCAGAAGTGGCGCGCTATTCCATCCGATTAGACGGCGCAGGTGATGAGCAGCTAAAAATCAATCAGGCTGTTATCAAGTCGTCCGAATTCAAGCGTTTAAAGTCGGCATACCCGCTTATCCGCGATTTTCTTATTGAGGAGGAGCAAACCCTGCTGTTGGAAACCGAAACCGAGCGCTATGAGGTGAGCTCTTACGAGCAGCTGCAAAAAATCGTTGACGAGCGCGGGTCAAAAGGCATGAGCATCCAACGGTTCAAAGGGCTCGGCGAGATGATGCCGCAGCAGCTTTGGGAAACTACTATGGACCCTGCAACACGCACGCTTTTGAAAGTGAGTGTGGAAGATGCGGCACTTTGTGACCAGCTGTTTGACGTGCTGATGGGTGACAACGTTGCGCCGCGCAGAAACTTTATTGAAACCAACGCAGCGTACGCGACAAATATTGATACGTAGGGGTAAATGAAGGGGGTTTCACCTGAATTTTACAATAGTATATAAAAGGAGAGAAAAATGAAAAAAGAATTAGTATTTTTAGGGCCGCCGGCAAGCGGCAAAGGCACACAAACATCAAGACTGTCGCAGGAAATGGGCCTGCCGCACGTTGATACCGGCTCGCTTTTGCGCGCAGCTATCCAGGGCGGAACACCCGAAGGCATTGAGGCAAAATCTTACATCGAAAAAGGCGCGCTTGTGCCCGTGGAAATCGTTGCCGCAATTATTAAAAACCGCCTGCTCCAAGCCGATTGCGCAAACGGGTTTATCCTTGACGGGTTCCCGCGCAGCGTTGAACAGGCAAACATCCTTGAAACAATTCGTACCGAAATTGACGGCGCAAACCCGGTTGACTTCAAGGTAATCTACTTTGACATCCCGCAAGATGTTCTGTTAGAGCGCATAATTTATCGCCGTTCGTGCGCGGCTTGCGGTAAAATCTACAACCTGAAAACGCTCAAACCTAAACAAGACGGCATCTGCGATTGCGGCGGCGAACTCACCCAGCGTAAAGACGATAACGAAGAAACCGCACGCGCGCGCTTTGAAACATATTTCAACGAAACCGCACCGCTGGTTGAATACTACAAGCAAAAGGGCGTGCTTAAAAACCTTGATGCGCAAGGCAGTGTGGAAGAAATCTGGAACAGATTACAAGAGGCGATTGGGTAGGCGGCGTGATACACAAAAAGTCACGCGAAGATATAAAACGCATGCGCCACGCCGGCCATATCGTTGCGCTCGTGCACCAAAAAATGGCGCAGGTGATTGAGCCCGGCATCAGCACAAAAGAGCTCGATTCCATCGCCTATAACATAATCCGCGAAAACAAAGCCACACCGTCGTTTTTGGGTTACAACGGGTTTCCGGCGAGTATTTGCGCATCGGTAAACCACGAGGTTGTCCACGGTATCCCGCGCGAGGACGTGATTTTGGACAAAGGCGATATAATAAGCGTTGATGTCGGCGCCACATACGGCGGGTTCATCGGCGATTCTGCCTGGACATACCCGGTTGGCAAGGTTACGCCTGAGCTACAACGCCTTTTGTGTGTCACGGAAGAGGCGCTTTTCTGTGCGATAAAACAAATGCGCGCCGGCAACGTTTTGGATGATGTTTCAAGCGCGGTGGAAATAGTCGCAAAGCGCGAAAAACTAGGTATCGTGCGCCAATACGGCGGTCACGGGGTCGGCCGGCGCATGCACGAGGACCCGTTTTTGTTCAACTACAAGGTCGGCGACAAAACACAGCTCAAAGCGGGCTACACCATAGCAATTGAGCCGATGCTGAACCTTGGCGGCGACGATGTGGAAGTAATGCCGGACAAATGGACCGTCTGCACCGTTGACCAAAAAGCGTCCGCGCATTTTGAACACACCGTGCTTGTAACAGATGGCGAACCGCTCATACTTACGCAATTGGAGGTTAAGGGGTAAATAATCGGGTTGGCCGGATTTCAACCCGAATTTTGGAGGTTAAATGAGAAAGAAAAAGAAAAAAGGAACTGTCGCAAATGACGCCGTGAACCCGGCCGGCACTGCAAAATACTACATCGGGTTGTCTTTGGCATCAAATTCCAGCACCGACTCCGGGATTGTTGTCATAGATGAAGAAAACAACCTCGTCGCGGTTGAAAAATTGTACAAAATGGACGAGATTACGGTGTTTTTTAATAAATTTGAGCACTTGCAAAACTCGCACCTTTGCATCTCGCTGCCGTGGGATAAAACAATGCTGGACGGCAAATGGCGGATTTTGGGCAAACCATACCAGCTTGTTATGTCCAACGAAAAAATCCCGAATCGCAACAACTGGACGCAGCGCTACGCGGCGCGCGGCGCGGATTATTTCAAGGGTAAATGTTCCGGACAGTCGGCCGAAGGCGGCGGGGAAGGCTGCACCGTCAACCGGTTTGAGCTGTACCTGACGCGCCAGAGTATGAGATTGAGTTCCGGGTTCAAGGAACGCTCACCAGCGGATTGCAAATTTTTGCAGCAAACATTGAAAATTGAGCACGGACTGGATTTGCCGACAAATATGATGCCGATGTCCCAGCTGGAAGCTATGGTCGGCGCGCTCCTTGCACGCGAAAACGCACGCGGAAAAACCCGCATAATCGGTCAGTTCAAGGATTTGCCTATAATAGACGTAATATCAGAGTGAACTTGCTCGATTGAACGCGCCGCATCAACGACTTTCACGCGGCTCGGCTCGCGTTTTGCAATCTCCAAATATCCTTGGCGCACGCGGTTGAAAAACCCGGTACCGGCGGATTCCATCCGATCTTTTTGCGCGCCGACACGTGCAGCCGAGGTCTCAATATCCACGTCAAAAACAATCGTCAAATCCGGTTTTAACCCGTCCGTTGTGATATTGTTCAAATAATCAATCCGCTCCAAATTAAGTCCGCGACCGTACCCTTGGTACGCGGTGGTTGAGTCGGTATGCCTGTCGCACAACACGATTTTGCCCGCGGCAAGCGCCGGTTTTATCACCATATCAACATGCTGCGCACGGTCAGCCAAAAACAAGAACTGCTCCGCACGTGATGAAACTTCGCCATCGTACCCGAGCAAAATCTCGCGCAGCTGCACCCCCAAACCCGTTGACCCGGGCTCGCGCGTCACAACGACCTGTTTGCCTTGACTTTCCAGATATTGCGCGGCCAGCTTCAACTGCGTGGTTTTCCCGCAGCCGTCCGCACCTTCAAACGTGATGAACATTTTTAATCCTCATAAATTTTAACAAAGACCGCGCATCAGGTGTGCGGTGATGTGTGCTCTATGATACGAACTCTTTAATTTCCGCCGCGATGTTTTTTGGGTCAAGTTTAATCCCCGGTCCCATCGTTGTCGCAATATAAGCTGATTTGACGTAAGTACCTTTCGCAGCAGACGGTTTCGCTTTCAAAATCGCATCCGCCAGAGTGGAAAAGTTCACCATCAGGTCTTTTTCGGCAAACTGAACCTTGCCAATCGGAACGTGAATCATACCTTGCTTATCCGCACGGAACTCAACTTTACCGGCTTTGGCATCTTTTACGGCACGCGCGATATCAAGCGTCACCGTACCTGTTTTCGGGTTCGGCATCAAGCCTTTTGGACCAAGCACGCGGCCTATTTTACCCAGCGCGCCCATCATATCGGGCGTTGCGATAAGCGTATCAAACTCAAACCAGCCGCCCGCGATTTTATCAATCAAATCGTCCTCGCCGTAAAAATCCGCACCCGCATCTTTTGCCTCGGTCGCTTTGGCGCCTTTTGCCACAACCGCTACGCGGATTGTTTTACCCAAACCTGCCGGCAATACCGTGGTTGAACGGATTTGCTGATCAGCCTGACGAACGTCAATCCCCAGCCGTGCATGGAATTCAACCGTTTCGTTGAATTTAGATGTTTCTTTCGCGATTTCCTGCAATTTTTTAATCGCATCCGCAGCCGTTGCCGGTTGAACAAACCCCTCCAACATCTCGGCCGTTTTCTTTTGTTTTTTAGTTAATTTCATTTTTTATCCTTTCTTGGTACCAGCGGGCTCGACGCCCTCCCAATAATTACTAACCTTCGACTGTGACGCCCATCGCACGCGCGGATCCGGCTATCATTTTCACCGCAGCCTCTGTGGTTGTCGCGTTCAAGTCATCCATTTTTGTTTTTGCGATTTCTTCAAGCTGGGCTTGCGTGATTGTGCCAACCTTGTCTTTGTTCGGTACGGCAGAACCCTTTTCAATCCCGATAGCTTTTTTAATCAAAACCGGTGCCGGCGGTGATTTTGTCACGAAATCAAAACTTCTGTCCTCGTAAACGTCAATCACAACAGGGATAATATACCCCGGCTGGCTTTCGGTTTTTGCGTTGAACTGTTTGCAAAAATCCATAATGTTCACACCGTGCTGACCCAGCGCGGGACCAACCGGCGGTGACGGGTTTGCTTTACCCGCCTCGATTTGGAGCTTAATTTTTCCTACTACTTTTTTTGGTGCCATTGTCTTGTCCTTTCTTGGTGCTAACGAGCTTTCGCTCTCCCATTTATTATAATTTGTTAATTTGTTTGTATTCTAACTCAACCGGCGTTTCACGGCCAAAGATTGAAACGTTCGCGCGCAGCTTGGATTTGTCAGGATAAACCTCAACAATATCGCCGATAAAGTCTGCAAACGGCCCGGAAATAATCCGCACTTTATCGCCCGCCTTAACATCAAGCTCAACTTTTGTGACGGTTGATGTGGAGCGGTTGATAATCTTTTTAATCTCGCTGTCGCGCGCAGGGATGGGTTTTTTCGCCGAACCGACGAATTTTGTAACACCCGCTGTGTGGCGCACAACATACCAGCTGTCCTCGTCCATAATCATCTCAACAAGCACATACCCGGGGAAAATCTTTTCTTCTTTTTCCTGTTTTTTGCCGGCTTTCAGCTGGGTAATCGTTTTTTGCGGCACTTCCACGCGGAAAATCTTCTCGCCCATATTCATATACTCAATACGTTTTTCCAGGTTGACCTTAACCTTGTTCTCGTGCCCGGAGTACGTGTGGACGATATACCAGCGTTTCTGGTCTTTTTTCTCGGACGCGGCAGGAGCCGACTTTTTCTCTACAACCTCAACCTCTTTTTGCTCGTCCAAAATTTCTTCCATTGATTTTTCTTTTTTTACCATTATCTTTTCCTTATTTTATAAGTCCAAATACGCCCTTGAACACTACATCTATCAAATAAATCGCTACCGTAAACACAAACACAATCCCGACAACAAAAATCGTTTCGCCGACAACTTGCCGTCTTTGCGGCCAGGTAATTTTGCCCCATTCGGCCCTTATACCTTTAAAATATGTTTTGATTGCTTCTGTGTTCATTTTTTCCTTTCGGGGGGAATGCCGGCGGGTCTTGACTTTTACCCAACCCGGGCCCCTTTTCTAAATCGCGCCCTGAAGGACTCGAACCTCCGACATGCGGCTTTGGAGACCACCGTTCTACCAACTGAACTAAGGACGCAAAAGTCTATTTCGTCTCTTTGTGCGGCATGTGTTTTTGACAGCTCGGGCAGTATTTTTTAAGCTCCATTCTGTCTTTGTGGTTCTTTTTGTTCTTGATTGTGGTGTAATTGCGCTCCTTGCATTCTTCGCATGCAAGAACTACCATTTTGTCTACTCGGCCTTTGATACCCATGTTGTTTTCCTTTTCTTTAAAAAAGCGCCCTTACAAGGCGCATATTTTCTTCGGTTTTTATAATAATTATAATAATCAAAAAAAATCAATTGTCAACCGTTATTTAATAACAA